>Ga0181536_10003959_pt1 | contig 15919 bp, 11 predicted proteins | sample PEATcosm2014_Bin_41_FD_121105 | JGI IMG/M metagenome (GOLD analysis project Ga0181536, IMG submission 121105) | Peatland microbial communities from MTU Mesocosm Facility, Houghton, MI, USA - PEATcosm2014_Bin17_60_metaG | ecosystem: Environmental > Terrestrial > Soil > Wetlands > Peat | place... | reverse complement strand
CGTGGACTTTGTCGCGAGGTTCCGGCCCGGCCAGTTTCCCGACCAAACCGCTCGCCAGCTATCGAATCTAACCATCAACTATTCGAGTGGGTCCTTCCCCCACTGGTAATCTGCCCCTTTAGGCCACACACTTCAGTCCCGCTGCTAACCGGATACCGTCGGCGTTCGTCCAAGGCATATGCCCGGAATCGCAGAATTGCGCCAGGACTTCGTCTATGGCGCTCGCCTGCTGGCCAAGAGCCCTGGTTTCACGTCGGTCGCGGTGCTTTCGCTGGCGCTCGGCATCGGCGCCAATACCGCCATCTTCAGCCTGATCGACTCGGTGCTATTGAAGATGCTGCCGGTCAAGGACCCGCAACAACTGGTCGCCCTCACCGATCCAACCTCCGGGGGCGTGAGCATCGGCACCTCCACCGGCGAGCGCAGTATCCTCTCGAATCGCGAATTCGAAGCCTTGCGCGACCGCACGCAATCGTTTTCCGGCATGTTCGCTGTGCAGAGCGAGTTGGCCAGGAACAACGCCAGCATCGACAGCAAGGCGCCCGAAGAACTGCGCACCCGGCTTGTCAGCACCGGCTATTTCACGGTCCTTGGCGCCACAACCTCAATCGGCCGCGCGTTCAAGGCCGCGGACGAACGCGGTCCCGGCAGCGCGCCTTATGCCGTGATCAGCTATGAATTCTGGCAGCGGCGCTTCGGCGGATCGCCCTCCGTGCTAAGTTCCCGCGTCCACATTGCCAAAGCCGACTTAACCATCATCGGCGTGGCGCAGCCCCATTTCCTCGGCGAGAACGTAGGCGATGCGCCCGATCTGTGGATTCCGCTCGACATGCAGCCGCAGATCATGCCCGGCCGCATGTGGCTGGAAGACGATCCCGCGCACATCGCGGAGAAGGTCATGTGGCTGCACGTGATCGGCCGCTTGAAGGCCGGCGTTTCGCGCAGGCAGGCGCAGGCCAACGTGGACGTCGTCTTCAAGCAGGTGGTAGCCGAGGAGTTCTCGAAACTCAGCCAGAGCCAGCCGGATATCCTGAAGCAGAATCTGGTGCTGCACGATGCCGGCGCCGGCGTCTCCAACCTGCGCGGCAATATGGCCGACCCGCTGTATGTGCTGATGGCTGTGGTCGCGCTGGTGCTGGTGATCGCCTGCGCCAATGTCGCGAACCTGCTGCTGGCGCGCGCCACCGCGCGGCAGAAGGAAATGGGCGTGCGCCTGGCGCTGGGCGCGGGCCGGGCGCGCATCATCCGGCAGTTTCTCACCGAAAGCCTGATGCTTTCCGTAGCCGGCGGAGTGCTCGGCAGCCTGCTGGCGGTGTATGGCGTGCAGTTGCTCGTTGCCTTGGTTGGAGACCGCCCCGGTTCGGTGGCGCTGGATGCGCGGCCGGATCTGCGCGTCCTCTTTTTCACCATAGGGGTCTCCCTGCTCACGGGCCTGGTCTTCGGCCTGGCGCCCGCCTGGAGGTCCGTGCGCGTCAATGTCAGCAGCACATTGAAAGAGGCCGGGCGCGGGATGACCGGCAGCAGCGCCAAAATCGGCGCGGGCAAAATCCTGGTGATTGGCCAGATCGCGCTGTCCGTAATGCTGCTGATCGGCGCAGGATGGTTCATCCGCACGCTGCGCAACCTGGAGAACGTAGACTTGGGCTACCAGCGGGAGAAGTTGGCGCTGGTGGACGTCGACTTTCTTTCGGGCGGCTACTCGGGCAAGCGGCTTCCCATCGCTTATAACGAGGTGCGCGAGCGGCTGGCGCGCATCCCCGGCGTGCGCGGCGTGGCGTATTCCTCGAATGGCCTTTTTAGCGGCAGCGAGTCCGGCGATAAGATCAGCGTGGAGGGTTACAAGTCGCAAAAGCCGCAGGACCTGCACGCGCGCTTCGACCAAGCCGGTCCGGGTTACTTTGCCACGGTGGGCATCCCCATCCTGCTCGGGCGCGATATCGGGCCGCAGGATGTGGAGTCGGCGGAATCCGTCTGCGTGGTGAACGAGGCTTTCGCCAAGTTTTACTTCGGCACACAGAACCCCATCGGCAAGCACGTGACCGACGAGTTTCCGGACACGCACAAGACGTTCATGATCGTGGGCGTGGCGCGCGACGCACGGGACCACAGCTTGCGGCGGGAAATCTTTCGCCGCTTCTATCTCTCCGCGATGCAGCCCTTGGGCGCCTTCCCGCCGGACATGAATTACGAGATCCGGACCTTTGGCAAGCCAGGCGCCGTGATCCAGGCGGCGCGCAAGGCGATTCTGGCGTACGACCCGGCCATTCCGATCGGCAGGGTGCAACCCTTCGTCGAGATGCTGGACGATAATCTGCGGCAGGAGCGCATCATCGCGCAGCTCTCCACGGTCTTCGGCGGCGTGGCTCTGCTGCTCGCCGCGATCGGCCTGTACGGCGTGCTTTCTTACGCGGTGGCGCAGCGGACCAATGAAATCGGCATTCGCATGGCGTTGGGGGCGGAGCGGGGTACGGTGGTGCGGATGGTTTTGCGCGAGACGGCGGTGCTCATCGCCATCGGACTGGCGGCCGGAGTGCCAGCCAGCCTGGCCTGTGCGCGCCTCATCCAAAGCAAGCTGTTTGGCCTGAAACCTGCCGATCCCGTGACGCTGGCGGCCGCACTTGGAATCATGATCGTGGTCGCCATCGCGTCAGGCTATCTGCCCGCGCGCCGCGCGTCGCGTGTAGATCCGCTCATCGCGCTACGGTACGAATAAGAGGCGCTACCCGATTCGCACGACGTCGCCACGGCCAATTAAACGTAGCGCGGCTATCGCGGCGGGCACCAATGGCTCCAAATGGAGCAGCCGGTTCGTAGGTCCGCAGAGAATTATCAAGGAAATTCCCCGTCCGGCGAGGCTCTGCTGATCGGGAATGTTCTGGTCGACGGTAATGAGAATGTCGAAGCCGGCGGCCTCGGCCGTCCAGGAGCTGGCCGTTCTTTAGTCCCGCCAGATTGGCAAAGCGGGCCGTCTGGCAGTCGTAGCCTGGAAACAGCAGCCGTAGGCGCTCGTCAACACACTCGTCGAACAGAACCCGCATCAGCCGCGCGCCAGCAGTAGTTGTTTGGCTTCTTCCAACGCTTGCAATGCTAGAGCGCGGGGAACTGTCGGGAATCCGTCCAGGAAATCCTCCAGCGTGTCGCCGCCCTCCAGGTAATCGAACAGAGTCTGGACCGGCACGCGCGTCCCTCGGAACACGGCAACGCCGTGCATCGTCTCAGGATCTCTTGCGATCGCTTGCACCACGTCTTTATTGTCTCTCAAGCGGCGTCGCTAAAACCACCGGCTCATGATCACCTTCTGCTCCGTGTAAAAAGACACCGCGTCTCTCCCGTGCGCGTGCAAATCGCCATAAAACGAATTCTTCCAGCCCGAGAACGGAAAGAAAGCCATCGGCGCCGCGACTCCCACGTTGACGCCTACCATCCCCACTTCAATGCGCGACGCATATTCGCGCGCGCTCTTGCCATCCGACGTGAAGATCGACGTGGTGTTGCCAAAGGCTGAGCCATTCACCAGCGCGATGGCTTCATCCAGATCCTTCACCCGAATCACGCTCAGTACCGGCCCGAAGATCTCTTCGCGCGCGATGGTCATATCGGGCGCAACGCCATCGAAAACAGTGGGCCCCATGAAATAGCCAGCGCTACAGCCGCCGTGATCGCTACGCATGCGCTCGCGCCCATCCACCAGGAGCTGGGCGCCCTCCGCGACGCCCTTCTCGATGTAGCCGAGCACGCGCGCGCGGTGTTCCGCCGTGACCAGCGGCCCCATTTCGGTGCCCGGCGCTGCGCCGTCGCCAATGCGCAGATTGCGCACTTTTCGTAACAGCGCATCCAGCAACGGCCGCGATTCGCCCACGGCCACCAGGACGCTGCCCGCCAGACAGCGCTCGCCGGCCGCGCCAAACGCGGACCCCATGATGGCTTCGACGCTCTTCTCCACGTGGGCATCCGGCATCACTACCAGGTGGTTCTTGGCGCCGCCCAACGCCTGCACGCGCTTGCCATGCGCGGCAGCCGTCTGGTACACCTACTTGGCCACGGAACTCGACCCGACAAACGAAATCGCACGCACCAGCGGGTGCGCCAGCAAGGCGTCCACCGCTTCGCGCGTGCCGTGCAGCAGGTTGTACGCGCCCGCGGGAAGCCCGGCATCGTGCAGCAGCTCGGCGGTGCGCGTGGGGGTCAGCGGCACCTTCTCCGACGGCTTCAGGATGAACGTGTTGCCGCAGGCAATGGCGAAGGGAAACATCCACATCGGCACCATGGCCGGAAAGTTGAACGGCGTGATGCCGGCGCAGACGCCCAGCGGCTGGCGGATGGTCTGGCAATCGATCCCCTTCGAGACATTTTCCAGCGACTGGCCCATCATCAGGCTGGGCATCCCGCAGGCCACTTCGACCATTTGTATGGCGCGGCGCACGCTCCCGGTGGCATCGTCCACGGTCTTGCCGTTCTCAGCCGAAAGGATGCGGGCGATCTCCCCGGCGTGCTTCTCCAGCAGATCTTTGTAACGATAGAACACCTGCACCCGCTCGACCACCGGCACTTCCCGCCACTTCAGAAAGGCCGCGTGCGCGGCGCGGGCGGCGCGGTCTACATCGTCGGCGATGGCGTAGGGAACCTGCGCGATCACCTGCCCGGTGGCCGGGTTGGCGATCGGATGCAGCGTGCGCCCCGGCGCATCTTCCCAGTTTCCGTTTGTGTAGAATTTCACAGTGCGAACGGCGGTTTCAGTAGCGGTCATGTATGCCCTCCGAGGCCCTCGCATCATCGTACAACCATTGAATCGCGCAATTCCCCTTGACACAGTGCGGCCTTTGGATATACTATGTCAAATAGTGACATAGTATGACGAAGGCAAGCCAGTCTCAAATCGAATCCTTGCTTCCCCTGCCGCCCACCATTTTCCACCTGCTGCTGGCGCTCGGCGAAGGCGAACGCCACGGCTACGCGCTGAAGCGCGAGATCCTGCAGCGCACCGGCGGAAAGCTGAACCTGGGCTCCGGCGCGCTCTACGGCTCCATTAACAAGATGTTGGAGCAAGGGCTGATCGAAGAATCGGAAGAGCGGCCCGACGCGCACCTGGATGACGAACGCCGCCGCTACTACCGGATCACGCCGCTCGGCAAGCGGGTGGCGCAGGCCGAGGCCGTGCGCATGCGCCAGTTGGTCCGTCTGGCGGAAGATCGATTGGGGCTTCCCAGCATTGCGTGAGGTTCGCCATGGCCGATCCAAAACATATCTACCGCTTTCTGTTGAAGCTGTATCCCGCCCGCTTCCGCGAAGAGTACGAGGCGCCGTTGGAGCGCCAGTTCCGCGATGAGTACTGCGAAGCGCGAGGCCTTTGGGCGCGATGTCTGTTTTGGTTGCGGGCGCTCTGGGATCTGGCCGTCTCGATTCCCACGGAGTTCGTGCGCGAGTTGCGGCAAGACTTGGCCTACGGGGCCAGAGTGTACCGTCGGCGCGCGCTGGTCACCATGCTGGCGCTCACCGCGCTGGCTCTGGCCATCGGCGGGGCCACCGGCGTCTTCAGTGTGCTCAACGCGCTGCTGATTCGCAGCCTGCCGTTCCGCGATCCCCAGCGTCTCGTGGACGTTCCTGCCAGAGTTGCCTTCTCGCCAACCGGGGAGATGCGGCTGCTTTTTCCGGCAAACACAGGATTCGATGCCGCCACGTACAACTCGGCGGATATGAACCTGAGCCGCTCAGGCCAGGCTGCCCGCGTGCACGTCACCGAAACCACCGCCAACTTTTTCGCGCTGCTGGGCGCAGAACCGGCATTTGGCAGAGCTTTCCGGGCGGATGAGGATGTACCCGGTAAGGACGGAGTCGCCGTGATCGGATACGGCCTCTGGCAACAGATGTTCGGCGGCGATTCGCACGTCCTGGGCGCCACCATCCACTTGAACTTCGCGCCCCTGACAGTAGTTGGCGTCGCGCCGCGGAATTTCGATTACCCGGCCAGGAGCGCGGTTTGGACTCCTACTCTTTTAGACCCCGAGCGGTTGGGAAACATCGGCGTTATCATGCCCCATACGATCGGACGGCTGAAACCCGGGGTATCTCTGGCGCAGGCCAACGGCATCGTCCAAGCGGAACTAAGCCGCGAGAATCTCGATGCCAAAGGGAACCCACCGGCCCCCCGCTTGATCTCGCTGCAGGACCAGCTTGCAGGTCCGATGCGGCAGGCGTCGCTGGCGCTGCTGGCGGTCGTGGCTTTCGTGCTGCTGATCGCCTGCGCCAACGTGGCGCAACTCCTGCTCGCGCGCATCACCGAGCGGCGCCAGGAAATGGCCATGCGTGCCGCTCTGGGCGCCAGCCGCGCCCGTCTGGTGCGGCAGTTGATCACGGAAAGCATCATGCTGACGATAGCTGCGGCCGGGGCGGGGCTGGCGGTGGCGTTTTGGGCTTCGCGCCTGGTAGCCAGCGTCCAGCCCGCGCAACTGGCCGCGCAGGGTTATTCGATTCTGGATTGGCGGGTGCTCGGATTCGCGGTGGCGGTGGCCCTTCTAACGGGCGTCCTCTTTGGAGTTCTTCCCGCCTGGCTGATCGGCCGCACACAGCCCACCGCCGATTCCGTCCGCTCGCAGGCTGGCACGCAAAGCTGGGGAGTGCGCCGCATGCGCTCGGCCCTGGTCGCCATGCAGGCTGTATTCACGGTCGTCCTGGTGGCCGGCGCGCTCACCATGGGCCGGAGTTTCCTGAAACTGATGGGGACCGACCTGGGTTTCCGCACGCAGAACGTCGCTACTGCGACGGTGTCAATCTCCGGCTCGCGTTACGAATCCAATCGCCAGGCGCAGTCGTATTACGGCCAGGTTCTTGATCGCTTACGCGCCCTGCCCGGCGTGGAATCCGCCGGCGGCGTGGATTACATGCCTCTCACCAACCAGGGGTTCATGCGGGTTATGGCCAAGCTGGATTCCGGCCCTCAGGCAGGAGCGGTGCGGACCACCATTACGCCCGATTACTTCCGCAGCATTGGGACCAGGATTGTGGAAGGCAGAGACTTTACGGATGCAGATCGGGACGGCGCGGAACGGGTGGCGATTGTCGACGAAGAATTTGCCCATAAGATCGGCGACAGCGCCCGCCTGCTGGGAAGAACCATGACCACCTACTTTGACCCGAAACCGCTCAAGATTGTGGGAGTGGTCCGAAGCATGCGATTCGCGCCCGCGGCGTCCGTGGGCGGGCAGTTCTATCTAGCGGCTGCACAGCGGCCTCCTTTGTTTTTCACCTTTGTGGCGCGCGTGCACGGAGACACCAGACCCTATCTTCCACTCCTCCGCGACACGATTCAGGAGGTCGACCCGCAAATCCCGGTGTATAACACCATGACGCTCAGCCAAAAGCTGGACGAAGCTGTGGCCAAACCGCGCTTCTACACCACGGCTGTTTTGTTTCTCGGTGGCTTCGCCATGCTGCTGGCGCTCATTGGAATCTACGGCGTGGCATCGTACTCCATCTCCCAGCGCACGCACGAGATCGGTGTGCGGATTGCGGTCGGCGCCTCTCCCGGACGTCTGCGGTTCGCACTGTTACGGCAAAGCATGTTGCCGGTCGCCGTGGGCATGACGGCGGGAGTAGCAGGCGCGGTCGCCTTGGGAAGGTTCTTGCAATATCTGATGGATGCGGTCGAGCCTCTGGACGCCCGGACTTGCGCTTCGGCCGCGCTGCTGCTGGCCATCACGGCGGCCGTGGCAGTCTGGACGGCGACGGCGCGCGTGCTGCGGGTCGACCCGATGCGCACGCTCCGTGCAGACTGACGCCGGGCGCGGCTACCACCTGTGATTTTGCGCGTGGAACAAAAAGCGCCCTTAATCCCCTGCCGCCGCGCGCGAATAAAAGCCCGCCAGGTCCGATTTCAACTGCTTCAGCGCATCCACGTTCAGATAAATCATGTGACCCGGGTGGTAATACGCGAACTCGATATTCCCACGCAGCTTCGGCTCCAGTTCCATATGCGCCAGATCGTATTCGGTGATGAAGAATGGTGTCGCCAGATCGAACAATCCGTTTGCGGAAAACACTTTCAGCCGTGGATTCTTCCGCATCGCATCCGCCAGATCTCCCGCCACATAAGGTTCCCGGAGCCCACGCCCTTGCGGGCCGGGTCCACCCGCTCCCGGCGGGTGGTGCGTCTCATCCCATTCCTCGTTCACTTTCGGACCTCTGGGGAAGTAAGTCTCCTTGGCCGTGTATTTGAGCTCGCGGTCCAGATAATCGTGGAACGCGGATACAAACGCCCCGGTGATGCCGGAGCTCGACGGATCGTAGCCGGGGTTCTCGCCGGCCGCGTCGGCATCGGTTCCTTCGAACCGCGCATCGTATCGTCCCAGAATCATCCGCTGGTCCCGCAGCAGCTCTTTACGGAAGCGGCTCGGACTCACCCGCAGATTGGCTTCCTTAAGGTACTGCACACTCAGCCCGGTATAGCCCGCCAGCTTGGCGGGCATTGCGTCCACCTGCGCCTGCGACAGATTCTGACCCTGTGCCATGGCTTCCGCGTAAGCGCCGCGCGCGAACGCCCGCACCTCGTCGAGGAACGTCTTTTCATCCCGCCCCTTGTGCGTGATCTTCTCGTAATGCCAAGCGATGGCCGCATAGGAGGGCAGGTTCCCGATGTACTCCGCGTCGCCTCCCGGCGCGGCGCGAGGCAACGACGGCGATCCCTTATCAAGACATTTACGGGTGTATTTGACATGAAATGGCGAGCCTACCGGGAGAGGTCCAGGCGGGACTGGGAGTCCCGCGCAGGCTGAGAGCCTGCCCCACCCCCGCGCAGCACCTTCCCCGGCAGCGCATTGGTCATCTTCCCTTCGTCGATCACCGGCACGCCGTTCACCAGCACGAAGCGCATGCCCTCCGAGAGCTGATTCGGATTCTCGAAGGTGGCGCGGTCGCGAATGGTCTCCGGATCGAAGACCACCACGTCGGCCCACATGCCTTCTTTCAACACGCCGCGATCCGCCAGCCGCATGCGCTGGGCGGGCAACGCGCTGAACTTGCGAATGGCATCCGGAAGGGTCAGCTTCTTCTCTTCGCGCACGTACTTGCGCAGGATGCGCGGGAATGTCCCATAGGCGCGCGGATGCGGGTGCTCCTTGCCCAGCAGTCCATCGGGCGCGGTTCCTTGCGAATCGTTGCAGATCGAAACCCACGGCTGCGCGAGCGCCAGCGCGATGTCCGGCTCCGACATCATGAAGATCGCCACGCTGGTGTAAGCCTGGTCTTCAATCAACAGGTCGAAGATGGTGTCGAAAGGATCTTTGCCCCACAGCTTGGCGATCTCCGCGATGGTCTTGCCTTCGAACGGCAGCAGCTTCGGGTTCGCCACAGCGCCCACCAGGAAGGATTCCGGGCCGGTCACCTCCTGCCATTCGTTCTCCCAATTGCCGCCCGGCGTCTCCATCTCCTTGCGAATGCGCGCGCGGACGGCGGGATCCTTCAGCCGCTCGATCAGCTTCGCGTCGCCGCCATCGTGCGCCCACGGCGGGATAATCGCCGAAAACGTGTTGAACCCCGCAGGGTAGGCGTAAGTATCCGCCGTGATGTCCACGCCCGAATCGCGCGCTCGCTGAATGTGCGCGATCACTTCCGGCATACGGCCCCAGTTGGCTTTGCCGGCTGTTTTCAGATGCCAGATTTCCACCGGAATGCGGGCCTCGCGGCCGATGCGGACGGCTTCATCCACGGCGGGGATGATGGCGTCTGCTTCGCTGCGCATGTGCGTGGCATAGATGCCGCCGGACTTGGCAGCCTCCGCGGCTAGCGCGATCAACTCTTCGGTGGACGCGTACGGTGCGGGCGCGTATTGAAGCGCGGTCGAGACGCCCACCGCGCCATCGCGCATGGCCTCGCGCACCAGGGCCTTCATGCGCTCCAATTCCGCCGTGTTCGGCGCGCGGTCGTCGTCGCCCAGCACCATTCGGCGTACCTGCGTCGCGCCGACATAGCTCGCCAGGTTGATGCCCATGCCCTGCTTCTCCAGCCGCGCGAAATAGTCGCGGAAGGTGCGCCAGTCGGGACTTATGCCGTAATGTTCGTAGCCCACGCGATCGGCCTTCAGGATGGCATCGTTGACCGGCGCTGCGGACGACCCTTCGCCGGTGATTTCGGTGGTGATCCCCTGGTAGATCTTCGAAGGCAGATGCGGATTCACCAGGATGGTCAGCTCGGATTGGCCGAGCATGTCGATGAATCCCGGCGCCACCACCATGCCGCGCGCATCGATGGTGCGCTTCCTGGACGCGCCCGTCAGATTGCCGATGGCCGCGATCCTCCCCTCCCGGATGCCAATGTCCCCGGAATACCACGGCGAACCGGTTCCGTCGATGATCCGGCCGTGTTGGATCACCACATCATAAGGGTTGGCGGCCAGTAGGAACAACGCAAGCAGCAGCACTCTGCGAGTGTATCACCAGTAGGACAGGCCTCCTGGCCTGTCCCACACGGTAGAATGAAATCCTGTGCACCGTTTCGTTCTCCACAATGAAGAAATCCGGGATGCCGCCGATAAGCTGCTCGCACCGGGACAGGTAGGGTTGCTCTCGGGCTGGGGCGTCTTCAGCACCATCCGGGTGGTCGACGGCGTGCTTTTTGCCTTCGAGCGCCACTGGGCCCGCATGCACAAGGACGCCGCCGCGCTGCGTGTGCCTCTGCCGCCCGACCCGGAACCGGTCCGCCGCAAGCTGCTCGAATTAGTGGAGGCCAACCGGGCGTTCGACGCCACGCTGCGCGTCGTAGTGGTCCGCAATACCGGCGGGATGTGGGAAGGGCCGGGCGTGGGCCGCGCCAGCGACCTGATCGCGCTCACCTCGGCCACCAAGGAATGGGGCAGCGGGGTGCGGCTGTGCTACACGCCGCGCGCCCGCTATGCGGCGGGCGAGTTCGCGGGCGCCAAGATCCTGTCGTGGGCCATGAACCTGACCTGGCTGGAAAAGGCGCAGATCCGCGGCTTCGACGAAACCATCCTGTTGAACGAACGCGGCGAGGTCGCCGAGTGCACTTCGGCGAACCTCTTCGCGGCCGAAGGAGACCGTGTGTGGACTCCGCCGCTCACGTCGGGTTGCCTGCCGGGCGTGACCCGCGAGTTGTTGCTGCACGAGATCCACGTGCCGGGGTACGCCATTGAAGAGCGGGCACTGGCGCCCGCGGACCTGGAGCTCGCCGCCGAAGTCTTCATTACTTCCACCACCCGCAACCTGCTGCCCGTGGTCGAAATCGAGGGCCGCGCCCTTCGCCATTCCGGCCCCGCCTGCGCGGCTTTGCGGACCGCCTTCGCCGCTTACGTCGCCGCTTACGTCACCCGTTCGAAGGAGGCGCCCGCCGCGCGGCGATGACGGTCAGTTGCCCGGACTGTGGCGCAGGTACCTGCGCGCGAGCGGTACCGGTCTCTGCGAGAAAAGCTGCGGGACCCGGTTCTTCGCCCGAACCTGGGACTTTTCCGTCTTCACTCACAGCCGCTGATCGGCCCGGCCCGTTCGTCAGTGATGATCAGCCTCGGAGCGCATCCGTGGCGCTGCGAATACTGCCGTCACAGTTTTGTGGACTTCAGGCCGCGGCTGGAGACGTTCAGCTTCGATCGTTAGCGGGAGAGAGGGCACACTCGGGAGGAAGCTGCTAAGTCTTCGCGCGAGAAGAAGGCACTCGAACGTCCGAAGGCACGCCCGGCCCGTCGCAAGCGTTGCCGTCCTTGGTCAGGTAGCCTCATTGCACAGGCCAAACTTCCAGCCGTTGGGACGGGTGCGTTCCAGGACCTCCGAGAACAAGCCTACGTATTCAGGCCGATCATGGGCAGTGCTCGGCGAAGGTCTGCCAGAAGAACGCGTAATTCTCCTGCGGAGTGTTGTCCGGCCGGAAACCGCACGCGCGCGTCGTGCGCGGAGGAGCGCCCGCCCGAAAGTGGAACCAGGCCGCCAGTGACTCCCTAAGCGTGCCTGCGCCGCCGAACGAAAAGTGCGATGAGACCGAGACCCGTTCCGAGGAGTGCCAGCGTTCCCGGCTCTGGGACACCGCCGACTGGCACGCCACCTACCGTTACGCCATCCATGGCAAGCCCCGAATCATATAATGTATCGATCCAGTTCACCACGCCGACCTCAAGATAGTAGCTGCCAGCGGTAGGAATCGTATAGTTGGACTGAACCCAACCTGTGTAGCCGCAGCCTGTGGCGTAGCAGTCCCCCGACCATGTGCCGAGCGGCGACCATGCCGGCCCCCCGCCAATGATGGGTACCGAGGAGGGAGTCAGCGTTGCCAGCGGGGCGGGCATTCCAGTGCCTGGAACGATGCTGCCAGTCGACTCCGTTCTTGCCGTGAACAGCAGGGCCGCCGGGGTGCCAGTCGATGTGAACAGTTCCGCCCAGGCGTAATCGGAGTAGCCGGCTCCGTCGGAGGTCACGTAGTTGAAGTAGAAATTGAGGGCGGTTCCGGCGGTCGCCGAGAAGATCGGGGTGGCGAGCGTAGAACCGTCTGTCTCGGAGCCTAACGCGCCTGTCGGAAGCGCACCAACGCCAGTCACGCCGCCGGTCGTCGATATCCACTCATACTGCGAACTGCCAATTGGTGAGAGCGTCACGACGCCGTCGGCGCCATCGGTACCGCAGCCGCCGGTACATGTGTAGCCGGACGGAATCGTTCCAGCAACAGCGGCAACCGTAAATAGCGCCGCAAGAAAAACTACCGCAAACGTTTTTTTCATATATCCTCCGATGAACTGGGACGTGCCTGCGTGACCCAGGACCAAATGATTATAAGCCAAGGCTTCCTCGATATTCAAGGACTGAATTGCCGCTTGCGCCCCATAGACACGGATTGCGCAATATAAGTGTTGTAGTTTCAATAATTTGCCGATGGTAAGGGATATTCTGCCGACCCTGCGAGATTTCCCAATAAATAACTTTAGTCAATGACGAAAGATAAGCCGGCAGGGCACACGGCCATCGTTTGATGGGAGCTGCAAGCCACCTTTTCTCCGCGCCAGCGCTTTGAGCTGTGGGGACCCACGGGGACCAGCCTTGCCGGCGCCCAAGGCCGAGGGTGCTGCAAGGCTCGGCCGTTCCACTCCGATGTTTATAAGCCGGTCGCTCAACCGTGAAGGCAACCCCGGCTCACGGATAGCGCCGGACTTGCGTGTGCCACGCGAGGAAGGCACGCAACCTGGAGGAAGGCACTCAACTGATGGAGGTGATCTTTGAATACGCTCAGGCGGTCGCCGTGGATCTCGGCCAGTTCACCGTAGCCGCCAGTTATCCCCACAGTCCGTCAAGAGATTGCGCGTCGAGCGGCGCGCTGAATGCGGCGCCAAGCAGAGTGACCGTTACCGGCGTTGCGAATCGGTGCAAGGCCTTCTTCACTGGCGGGAAGATGTGCGGGCCAAAAAAAAAATTGGTTCCAAGTGATCCGAAGCTCAGCCTGAACCCCGACGCCAGCATGCACGGCTCAGAGTTTTGCAACCGGATTACCGGCGATAACTCCTCAGCTCCCCGCCGCCCCTTTTGGGAACGACGGATTAACGCCTTGGAGGTCGCCCGCGTGCGCCCCGGCTGGAACCAGCATCTCGCAACGGCCTTTCGCTCCCCCCGTAACGACTGCCCGTTTCCAGACCGCCGTTCCGGGATCGAAGTTCCCGGCCTGCCGCTTCGATGCGTTGCTGAACCTTCGCCAAGCCCGTTCGGCTTACGGCTCCTTCGCTCTCTCCGGTTAGCCCCGGTTCGGGCGAGATCGCCGCCGTAAACCCGTTTCTTGAACTCCAGCTCCGCAATCTCGATCAGCCCCCGGATCTCCACTCCCCTTGAGGGCCTTTTGTGCCCCTCCGGATCAAAGTATCAACCCGGCCACTGACCGAGAGGCTCACCTCCCGAATGCGTCCGATTGCCCTTCGCTCCCCGCCGCCTGCCCTATTGGAATAGTTTCAACCGCGGATCAACGTTCCAGGCTCGCCTCGCTTCCGTTCGGCTCGCTGTTCCTCGTACCTCTTGGAACCAAGTGTCATGTTCGCTCCAAACACCCATTACAGTCAAATGAATTTCGCTGTCGGGCGCCAGTTTTCCTCAAGATTGTCGCCGCCTGTTTTGTTACAGTTGCGAGACACTCGCATTGGATTGTTTGTGGATAAAACACGTGGGGCACACTTTGTTGTAAGGCCGGAACCGACTGGAACGGAACGTCGCCACTTTGAGACCATTGACTTGCCAGGCGTGTCCCCGCGGGTCTTTTGTCTTCTTTTTGGCCTGGACATTCCGCTAGCCATGCTGCCCAGCGTCCAGCAGCCAGCGCCCAGCACCCCACTATAATGGTGGATCTGTAGGAGACCACATGCCAAAACACGATCCTCGGCGCATGGGCCGCCGCGGGCTTCTCAAAACATCGGCCGCCCTGTTGGGTGGAGCGGTGTTCGGCGCGCGAGCCAAAGCCGTCCCGGAGCCGCCCTTTCAAAACGTCAACACCAATTCCAGCCCTTCCACTTTGAAGATTACCGACCTACGGGTGGCCACCGTGCGCAAGCCCGGCCCGAGCCCCTGCACCATCATCCGGCTCGACACCAACCAGGGCGTCTACGGACTCGGTGAAGTCCGCGACGGCGCCAGCGCCGCCTACGCGCTGTTTCTCAAGAGCCGCGTGGTCGGCGAGAGTCCCCTCCGGATCACTTACATATTCGAGAAAATCAAACAGTTCGGCGGCCACGCGCGGCAGGCGGGCGGAGTGGTGGCCATCGAAGAGGCCCTCTGGGATATCGCGGGCAAGGTTTACGGCGTGCCCATCTACCAGATGTTGGGCGGCAAATTCCGCGACAAGGTCCGCATCTACGCCGACACCGAGGAGTCCCCCGATATCATGGAGTACGCCAAGCGCCTGAAGATTCGCAAGGAAGAAATGGGCCTGACGTGGCTGAAGATGGACTTGGGCATCAACATGGTCGCCCACATTCCCGGAACAATAACCATGCCCTCCGGAGAGACTCCTTGGGAGCGGAATCAGTTGCCTCATCCGTTCACCGCGGCCGAGGTGACCGACAAGGGAATCGAGAAGCTCTGCGAATACGTGGCGGCGGCGCGCGAGGCCGTGGGCATGGAGATTCCGCTGTCCATGGATCACCTGGGCCACATCGGCGTGCACTCCATCATCCGGCTGGGAAAAGCTTACGAGAAATACAACCTCTCGTGGATGGAGGATGTGATTCCGTGGCAATACACCGACCTTTTGCAGCGCATCACCATCGAAAGCCCCACCCCTATCCTCACCGGCGAAGATATTTATTTGAAGGAACCGTTTATCAATCTCTGCGAGAAGCACGCCGTCAGCAAAATTCATCCGGATATCTCCACCTCGGGCGGTATTCTCGAGACTCATAAGATCGGCGATGCCGCCATGGAATACGGAGTCCCGATGGCCATGCACTACGCCGGGCTGCCGATCGGCGCGCTGGCCAGCGTTCACTGCGCCGCGGCCACCGAGAATTTCCTGGCCTGCGAGAATCACTCGCTGGATGTGCCCTGGTGGCAGGATCTGGTCGAGGGCATCGAGAAGCCCATCATCAACAAAGGCTTCATCACAGTCCCCGACAAGCCGGGCCTCGGCATCACGCTCAATGAAGATGTCGTGCGCCAACATCTGGCGCCGGATACGGGCTTCTTCGAGCCGACTCCCATGTGGGACAAAGAACGCTCCTGGGACCGCCTCTGGAGCATGGCGCCTAAATCGCCACCGCAGCCAGTCTAACAATACCAACGGTGGACCGTGGCGCACGCTTCAGCGCGAACGACCCTGCGGGTCGTCACCAATGTCGGAGAACTTGACGCCGGTACGTGGCGCACGCTTTAGCGTGCAGGGGCGAACTTCAGTTCGCCCTGCGGGACGTTAGTCCCGCTAGATCAGTGACTTGCGCAGTGGTTCTCTGGAAAGCGTGCTG
>Ga0181536_10003957_pt1 | contig 15924 bp, 13 predicted proteins | sample PEATcosm2014_Bin_41_FD_121105 | JGI IMG/M metagenome (GOLD analysis project Ga0181536, IMG submission 121105) | Peatland microbial communities from MTU Mesocosm Facility, Houghton, MI, USA - PEATcosm2014_Bin17_60_metaG | ecosystem: Environmental > Terrestrial > Soil > Wetlands > Peat | place... | reverse complement strand
GTCTTCGATCTCTTGCCCTACGGAGAGAATCTCGAGCACCTGCAGGTCGGCAAAGAACTCCCGTATCCGCTCTCCAAGCGCTACTTCAAGCCGGACGTCGCGGTCCGCACCTACGCCGAGCACCTCGATGCGTGGCAGCTGCTGGACGAACTGGGCTTCGACGGGGTCGGATTCAACGAGCACCACACCTCCCCGTACGGCTTGATGAATTCGCCCAACTTGATGGCCGCGGCGGCCGCGCAGCGCACGAAGAACATCAAGCTGCTGATCTACGGCAACTTGCTGCCGTTGCACGATCCGCTGCGCCTGGCCGAAGAGCTGGCGATGGTCGACTGCCTCTCGAACGGGCGCCTGATCTCCGGTTTCGCCCGCGGCATCCCGCGCGAGTACAGCGTGCACAACGTCGACCAAGCCGAGTCGCGCGCGCGGTTCGAAGAGGCCTACGAGATCATCATGCGGGCGTGGACCGAAGACGTGTTCTCCTACACGGGCAAGTTCTGGTCGTATCATGACGTCGCGATCTGGCCGCGCCCGGTGCAGCAGCCCGCGCCGCCGGTGTGGACCCCGATCTCGAGCAGCAAGGAATCGATCGAGTGGGCCGCCGCGCACAACATCCCGATCACGCCCGGCCTCGGCGCGCGCGGGATGCGCGAAGACATCACGCGCTACTACGCGCAGTGCCTGGCGGCGGCGGGCCACAGGATCACGCCCGGCCACCTGACGATCGCCATGGAAGCGTACGTCGCCGACAGCAAAGCCGACGCGGTGCGCGAGTACGGACCGCATCATCTTTACTTCAACCGCGTGCTGTTCAGTCACGGCAACACGACGGAGCTGGCGCTGAACACGAAGACCGGTTACCTCACCGAGGATTCGGCCAGCTTTTTGCGGCCGGAGAACTTGGCCGCCGCCGCGCGTTCGCGTTCCGACTATCGCGACATGACGATGGCCGACGTCGAACGCAAAGCCGAAACGCTGCCCTGGGGCTCGGCCGCGGAAGTGCGCGACCGCATCATCGCCGAGGCCGAGCACGCCGGCGCCGGCACCGTGCTGCTCAGCTTCAACCGCGGCGTGTTGCCGCACGAGATGTTTCTCGCGCAGATCCGGCGCTTCGCCGCCGAGGTGTTGCCGGCGCTGCAAGCGCACCCGATCACCAGCGTGCCGTTGGCCGCAGGCGTGGTGGCGTAGACCGTTGTCCCTGCCCCTGCTGCAACGGCTCGTCGCGCCGGAATTCCGTCAGCGGCTGATCGCGCTCACGGTCGCCTGCGCCTTCTTCATGGAGATGCTCGACGGCAGCGTGATCGCGACGGCGCTGCCGCAAATGGCGCGCAGCTTTCACGAAAGCGCGGTCAGCCTCAGCATCGGTATGTCGGCCTACCTGCTCACGCTGGCGATCTTCATCCCCATCAGCGGCTGGATGGCCGACCGCTTCGGCGCGAAGACGATCTTCTTGAGTGCGATCGCGGTCTTCACGGGCGCCTCGGTGCTGTGCGGTCTCTCGAACACGCTGTTGGTGTTCGCGGCCGCGCGCATCGTCCAGGGCGTGGGCGGAGCGATGATGGTGCCGGTCGGACGGCTGGTCGTGCTGCGCGGCACGGAAAAGCACGATCTGATCAACGTGATGCAGTTCATCTCGACGCCGGGGTTGATCGCGCCGGTGCTCGGACCGCCGATCGGCGGCTTCATCACGACGTACTCGTCGTGGCGCTGGATCTTCTACTTGAACGTGCCGATCGGGCTGCTCGGCCTCGTGCTGGTGTGGAAGTTCATGACGGAGTACCGCGAAGACGCGCGGCGCTCGTTCGATACGCCGGGCTTTATTTTGAGCGGCGTGGGTTTGGCCTCGCTGTTGTTCGGTCTCGATCAGCTCGGGCGGCCGAGCATCGCGCCCGCGCTCACCGGTGGGCTGATCGGCGGCGGCGCGGTCGTGTGCGCGTTCGCCGTCCTGCACCTGCGCCGCGCCGCGCACCCGCTGCTCGATCTCTCGCTGTTCCGCATTCCGACGTTCGCAACGTCGACGCTGTTCGGCGGCTCGAGTTTCCGCATGGTGATCGGAACGATGCCGTTCCTGTGGCCGCTGCTCTTTCAGGTCGGGTTCGGGATGACGGCGTTCGCGTCGGGCGGGCTGACCATCGCGTGCGCCGCCGGCGATTTCTGCATGAAGTTCTTTTCGCGCCGCATCCTGCGGCGGTTCGGGTACCGCCAGACGCTGGTCGTCAACGGGTTCTGCGTGGCGCTCGGCGTGCTGGCTTGCGCCGGCTTCGGCCCGGCGACGCCGCCGGTTGCCATCGCCGGAGTGCTGTTCCTCATCGGCCTCTTGCGCTCGGTGCAGTTCGGCGCGTTCAACGCGCTGACGTACGGCGACGTGCCGCCGGAGCGCATGAGCGCGGCCAGCTCGCTCGCCAGCACGTCGCAGCAAATGTCGTTCGGTTTGGGCATCGCGTTCGGCGCGCTGGCGCTGCACCTGGCGGGGTTGTGGAATGCCGGCGGCGCGCGCGGCCTCACGATCGGCGACTTCCGCATGGCTTTCGCGGCGACGGCGGTGCTGTGCGTCTTCTCCGCCGTCACGTTCATGCGCTTGGATGCGAACGCCGGCGCCTCGACCAGCGGGCACAAAACCGTTCTCGCGCGATGACGCGCCAACATCTGATCGCGCTGATCGTCGCCTGCGCGCTGTTCATGGAACTGCTCGACGGCAGCGTGATCGCGACCGCGCTCCCGCAAATGGCGCGGGCGTTCCACGAGAATCCGGTCAACCTCAGCATCGGGATGTCGGCCTACCTGCTCACACTGGCGATCTTCATCCCGTCGAGCGGCTGGATGGCCGACCGTTTCGGCGCGAAGACGATCTTCCTGAGCGCCATCGCTATCTTCACCGCCGCCTCGGTGCTGTGCGGGATCTCGAACACATTGCCGGAGTTCACGGCGGCGCGCATCGTGCAAGGGGTCGGCGGGGCGATGATGGTGCCGGTCGGCCGGCTGATGATCCTGCGCAGCACCGACAAGAGCGATCTCGTCAACATGATGCAGTTCTTCGTCACGCCCGGCTTGATCGCACCGATCCTCGGGCCGCCGGTGGGCGGTTTCATCACGACGTTCTCGTCGTGGCGCTGGATCTTTTTCCTCAACGTTCCGCTGGGACTGCTGGCGCTCGTGCTCGTGACGACGTTCATGGTCAACTACCGGGCCGATGCGCGGCGCTCGTTCGATACGCCGGGGTTCATCCTCAGCGGCGCCGGGTTGGCGTCGCTGCTATTCGGTCTCGATCAGCTTGGGCGGCCGAACATCGATCCGGTGCTCACCGCGGGATTGATCGGGACCGGCATCGTCGTGAGCGCGCTGGCCGTGCTGCATTTGCGCCGGATCGCCCATCCGTTGCTCGATCTCTCGCTCTTTCGCATCCCGACGTTTGCGTTGCCGACGCTCTTCGCGGGGACCGGTTTCCGGATCGTCATCGGCGCGACGCCGTTATTGTGGCCGCTCCTCTTTCAGGTCGGCTTCGGGATGACCGCATTCGCGTCGGGCTCGCTCGTGATCGCGTGCGCGGGCGGCGACTTGTGCACGAAGGCGTTCGCGAACCGCATCTTGCGGCGGTGGGGGTTCCGTAACACGCTGCTGGTCAACGGCATCCTGGTCGCGTTCGCGATCCTCGCGTGCGCGAGCTTCAGCGCGGCCACGCCGATTCCGTTCATCGCCGTCGTCCTGTGCGTGGTGGGCGTGTTCCGTTCGGTCCAGTTCGGCGCGTTCAACGCGCTCACGTACGTCGACGTGCCGCCCGCGCAGATGAGCTCGGCCAGCTCGCTCGCCGCCACGCTGCAACAGATGTCGTTCGGTCTCGGGGTCGCGTTCGGCGCGATGGCGCTGCACCTCGCGGCGTTCCTCGGCGGCAGCCGCGGGCGCGGCTTCACGGTCGGCGATTTCCGCATCGCGTTCGTCGCGGCCGCGGTGCTCGCGCTCGCGGCCGCGCTCGCGTTCGCGCGGCTGAGCCCCGACGCCGGCGCCGAAGCCACCGGCCACGCCAAGAAAGACGCCGGGCGGCCGGCGCTCGCCGGTTAAACCAGCACCGGCTGGGCGCGGTGGCAGAAGTCGCCGAACGCCTCGCCCGGTTTGCGGTCCGCGGCGTACGCCGAGAACAGCTCGCTCAACACGCCGGCGATCTCCTCGCCGCGCACCTTCTCGCGGTACACCGCGTTGAGCCGCGTCGCACCGGCGTTTCCGCCGACCGAGATGATGTAGGTGTTGAGGCTCATGCCGACGATGCCGATCTCGCCGGTGGCCGGCCGGGCGCAGCTGTTGGGGCAGCCCGTGAGGCGAATCGTCGGCACGCCGTCGTCGGTGAGGCCGGCGGCGCGCCAGGCTGCCCGCACTTCGTCGAGCAACGCCGGTAGAAAGCGTTCGGCTTCGGCCAGCGCGAGACCGCAGGTCGGCAGGGCCGGGCAGGCCAGCGCCTTGCGCGCGAACGTGTCGGCGTCGTTGCGCACGCCGTTGGCTTTGAGGATCGCGTCGATCGTCGCGCGCTGGGCGTCGTCGACGTCGACGATCAAGAGCGATTGGTCGGGGGTTGCGACGAGATTGCGTCCGGTCTGTTCGACGATCTCGCGCAGCGCCGTCTTGAGCTTTACCGCGCCGTTGTCGGCGATGCGTCCGGTGAGGATGTCGAGCGCGTAGAACCACTTGCCGTCGCCCTGTTGGGCCCAGCCGTGGTAGCTCGGGATCTTCCACTCGGGCAGCGCGCGCCACGGTTCGAGCGTGAAACCGGCTTGCGCTTCGACCGCGCCGCGGAACCACTCGATGCCGCGGTCGTCGATCGTGTACTTCAAGCGCGCGTGCTTGCGGTTCGTGCGGTCGCCGTAATCGCGTTGCACGATCACGATCGCTTGGACCGCGGCGATCAACCGGTCGGCCGGCACGAAACCGAACTCGTCGGCCAAACGCGGATAGGTCGCGTTCTTGCCGTGCGTCATGCCGAGGCCGCCGCCGACGGTGAGATCGTAGCCCTCGAGCGTTCCGTCGGGCGCGACGATCGGAACGACGCCGATGTCGTTGGTGTAGAGGTCGACCGAATTGTCGCCCGGCACGGTGACCGCGATCTTGAACTTGCGCGGCAGATACGCCGCACCGTAGATCGGTTCGGCGACCGGCTCCGTTTGGCTCGAGTGCGCGAGCGTGCCGTCGTGCCAGACTTCGTAGTAGGCTTGGGTGCGCGGGGTCAGTGCGTCGGCGATGGCAAACGCGGCCGCGCGCGCGGCGTCGTAGTCGGGCCGGCGTAACGGATACGGGGTCGCCATGACGTTGCGGTTGACGTCGCCGCAGGCGGCCAGGGTCGAGCCGAGATGCTCGTTGATGTCGTGGATGACGTCGTAGAGGTTCGCCTTGCGCACGCCGTGCAATTGCAGCGCGCCGCGCGTGGTGACGCGAATCGACTCGTTGCCGAAAAGATCGGTGAGCCGGTCGACGGCCAGGTAGAAGTCGGCCGGCAGAAAGCCGCCCGGGCACTTGGTGCGGATCATGCAGCTGAAATCGCGTCCGGCGCCGGTCCCGCGGGCTGCCTTGCGGGCGTCGCGGTCGTCCTGCTGATAGACGCCGTGGAACTTCAGCAGCTGCACCGATTCCTCGCCGAAATGGTCGATGGGCGCGGCCAGCTCCTCGGGGATCGAGCCGCGCAAGCCGTGGCTCGCGCGCTTGATCTCCTCGACCGTCAACTTACTCATGCGGCCTCGCCGCCGTCCCTGGTGCTCAAACTCTCTCCTACGAAATGACTGACCGAAAAAAAAGCCCCGCCGAACGGCCGGGGTCTCACGAGTCTCGAAGCGCGCTTCGTCCCTCGGTGGGAACCTAGCCGGCTGACCGGTACGGGAACGGACAGAGACAACAGCGAGCGCGCGGCATCACGCGTTACCCTAGCATGCTGGACCGGTCCACGTCAAACCGCAGGCTTCGGGGCCGGGCGCCGGAAGCGACCGGGCATGGATCTCTTCCTCTCCGGCAAGACCGCCCTCATCACCGGCGGGAGCGCCGGGATCGGTTTCGCCTGCGCCGACCGCCTCGCATCCGAAGGGGTGCACGTCGCGATCGCGGCCCGGGACCGCGACCGGCTCGCGAACGCGGCTCAGGCGCTGCACGCCACCGCCGAAGCGCTCCGGGCCGGCGTGCCGCGCGTGCTGGCCGTCGCGGCCGACCTGAGCCTGGCCGAAGACGTCGAACGGACGGTGCGCGACACCCTCGAGGCGTTTGGGCACATCGATATCCTGATCAACTGCGCCGGCTCCGCCGTAGGGGGCCAGTTCCTCGAATTGCCCGATTCGGCGTACTTGAACGCTTGGACGCTCAAGCTGCTGGGCTACATCCGGATGACCCGCGCGGTGGTGCCGGGGATGATCGCACGACGTGACGGCCGGATCGTGAACATCGTCGGCGGGGCGGCGCGTTTCCCGGCCGCGACCTTCCTGACCGGCAGCACGGCCAATGCGGCCCTGATCAACTTCACCCGCGGCCTGTCGAAGGATCTCGCGCCGCACAACGTGCGGATCAACGCGATCTCGCCCGGCACGACGCAGACGGAACGCACCGAACGCGGAATCGCAGCCGAAGTGGCCGCGGGCAAAAGCGACGAGGCGGTGCGGGAAGAGCGCCTGCGGCGGATCCCGCTGCACCGCGTCACCCAGCCCGACGAGATCGCCTCGATGGCGGCCTTGATCGTCTCCGACCGCATGGCCTCGATGACCGGCGCCGAGGTGCTCGTCGACGGCGGCGCGATGCCGGCGATTTAGTTCAGGTTGATGTTGTGCTCGCCGCGCGCGCCGAAGCGGACCAGCATCGCTTCGGCCGCGAACGGCCCGATGCGCTCGAGCGGAATGTGCGGCGGTGCGACGGGTGCCGGCGGCAGCCGGTCGCGGGCGGCTTGCACGCAGATCGAGGCCGCGGCCACCAGCGCGAGGCCTCCGAAGAACTCCCAGATCGGCGTCGGCCAAGGCGGGACGTGCCCGATCAGCGAGAGCACGGCACGAATCCCGGTCATGACGATGATGGCTTCGAGAAGGACGAGCTTCATAAGAACCGCCGCTCCGGGAGGGTGCCGGGACTGCATTCTGCCCGGAAGTCATGAACCTCTCTAGCCTCATTTTTCCTCCGCCATCGCGCTCTCGTGCCAATGGCCCAGGAGCGCGTTGTTGAGCGCGACCATCGCCAGGTAGAGCGCAACGCCGCTCAGCGCGATCAGGAACAGGGCGGCGAACATGAGTGGGATGTCGAGCTGGAAGCCGGCCTGGAGTATCTGATAGGCCAGACCGGCACTCTGCCCGCCGGTCCCGGCGACGAACTCGGCGACGACGGCGCCGATCAGGGCCAAGCCGCGCGCGATGCGCAGGCCGGCGAGGAAGAACGGCAGCGCCGATGGGATGCGCAGCCGCAGCAGCGTCTCGAGGCGGGTCGCCTTGTTCATGCGGAAGTAGCTGAGCAAACCGGTGTCGACGCTTTGCAGGCCGATGGTGGTGTTGGAGATGACCGGAAAAATCGGCACGACCGTCGCGCAGATCGTCAACGAGAGCGCGGTGTTCTTCACCAGGATGATGATCAGCGGCGCGACCGCCACGACCGGCGTGACCTGCAAGAGCACCGCGTAGGGGAAGAAGCTCGTCTCGATCGCTTTGTTCTGCACGAAGCTGAACGCGATGAGCGTGCCCAGCACGACCGCGATCGCGAACGCCTGCAGCGTGATCGCGAGCGTCGTGCACAGCGCGCGCAGCAACGTCGGCCAGTTGTGCACCAGCGCCGCCGCGATCGAGCTCGGCGCCGGGAAGAGATACGCCGGCACGTGCCAGAAGCGGCACGCGCCTTCCCAGATCGCTAGAATCAGGATTCCCACGGCGATCGGTGTGTGTCATAATCCCTTGCAGATCGAACTGATCGATAGTGCCGATCGCGACCGCCGGCAGTCCCTTCTCGAGACTGTCCAGCACCTCGATGTCGTAGCTGACGATGATGTCGGCGTCGCCGCCGCCCAGCAGCTGCATCCCGTTGACCTGCGGTCCGCCCATCTGGATGTCGACGTCGAGCCCGGCTTTCTCGTAGAGCCCGGTGGCTTTGGCCTGATAGAAGCCGCCGTGCTCCGCCTCGGCGAACCAGTTCGTGAAGAAGCGAATTTTCGTCGCCGCACGGGCCGGGCGGATGCGGGTACCGGCAGCAATGAGGGCGCTCGCGGCGCCGGCGATCGCCGAGCGGCGTGAAAGGGTACGCACGTTCTTAGGCATGGGTGATGCTATCGCTGCAGCAGCGAGCCACCCTATACACATTCTGCTAGCCGAACGGCGCCCGGCGAATCGAATCGTTGGGCTGCGAGCGCGGGCTGGACAATTGGCAGTGTAACTCGCCGTTCCGTTTCACAAATTGCAGAGGCGTCCATGGCACGGATGATATAAAAACGTTTTACTACGAATACCAGGAGGGCTTGCGATGAGTGACGGTGTTCCCGTCATCGATATATCACCGTGGCTAGCCGGGGACGCAGCCGGGAGACGAGCCGTTGCGTGTCAGGTTGACGACGCGTGCCGGGAATGGGGCTTTCTCATCATCGTTGGTCACGGGGTGTCGGCTGATGAGGTGACCGCGATGGAGCGAGCCGCGTGGGCGTTCTTCGATTTGTCGCTCTCCGAGCGCCTTGCTTGCGAACTCCCGCCTCAGCCCGGCCGGCGGGGTTATCAACGTTTCGCAACGGGGGTGAACGGGCGTCTGCTCGGCCGTGACGCCCCGCCGGATCTGCGGGAATCGTTTCGCATGGGTCCCGAAGCGGTCGCGGGCGACCCGTATTACGACTCGCAGGAAATGCGCGGCTTTTTCAAACCCAACGTTTGGCCGCAAGCTGCGCCGGAAATGCGCGCGGTTTGGGAGCGCTACTATGCGGCCATGGGTGTCCTCGCATTGCAGCTCATGCAAATCTTTGCCGAAGCCCTGGAGTTGCCGCGAAACTGGTTCGACGATAAATTGAGCCGACCGGCAAGTCAGCTCGTCGCCCAGCATTATCCGGCGTTGGAGAGTGCGCCGCCGCCCGATCAATTTCGAAACCACGCGCACACGGATTTCGGCAACCTCACCATATTGAAGTCGGAGGATCGGCCGAACGGGCTACAAGTGCTGGGCCGAGACGAGGTGTGGCACGAAGTCGTGCCGGTGCCGGGCACGTTTATCGTCAACATCGGCGACATGCTGGCGCAATGGACCAACGATCGCTGGCACTCCACGATGCATCGGGTTGCAAATCCGCCCGACGATGAGCGAACGCGTGCCCGGCGACTTTCCGTGGTGTTCTTTCACGAACCCAGCCCGAACGCGCTCATCGACGCAGTCCCGAGTTGCGTCAGCGCCGAGTGGCCGAAGAAGTACGCCCCAATTCGCGCGGGCGAGTACATGGCAAAGAAGCTCGATCTCGTTCAAGACTACGTGACTAGCGCCTGACGGCGGCCATCTCAAGGAGCAGTTTCATGTTTACGCGCATAGCGGCCCTGGCCGCGTGCCTCGGCCTTCTCGTTCTGGTAGCGCCCGCCACGGCGGCCACCGACCTCGGCACTGTCAATCTCTCATGGAGTCCCGGTCCCGACACGCCGCAAGTCGCTCAGGCCATGGACAAGGGACTGTGGGCACAGCGCGGCGTCACCGTTCACACCTCGTCAACCCCAACCGGTCGCGAAGCTCTCGAAGCCCTGATCGGCGGTCAAGTCGACTACGCGCTCATGGCTGAGTTGCCGCCCGTTATCGGCGCGATGCAACACAGGGACTTTCGCATCATCGCGTTGCTCTCGCGATACTCTGGGGAGCGCATCATTGCTACCTCGGCTCTGGATCTTTCGTCTTTGAAGAGCCTAGCGGGCCGCAAAATCGGAACGATCCTCGGCACGAGTAACGATTATCAGACCTTCGCCGTCCTGCGAAGTGCCGGTGTAAACGCGACGGTCGTTAACGCCGGACCCGCCGATCTCGTGCCGGCGCTCGCTCGTGGCGACATCGATGCCGCCTGCATGTTTCCTCAATTCTATCCCCAAGCCAAGAAAGTGCTGGGCGACCGGTACCGTGAACGACGCACGCCCGAATACGTCGGGACCTTCTTGCTCGTCGCGACAACGGCCGAATTGACAAACCACCCCGCGCGCGTTCGAGCGATGCTCAGCGGGCTGCTGGCCGCCAATCAGCTCGTTATGCAGGACCCGGCTAGATCCGCCGCGGTCGTTTCCAAGGCGATGGGCGGCCTCTCGGCACCGGCGGATATCCAAGCACTTTGGGCCGACTATCACTTCGGGATCGTACTCGACCGTCCGCTCATCCAGCTCCTCGATGAAGAAGGTCACTGGGTTCACGACAGCGGCTTCGTCAAGGGCCCGGAACCGGACGCCGGCCTGTTCTCTTCCTACGTCGACGCCTCGTTCCTCGCGGCGGTCGCGCCGCACAGCGTCCAGCTGAAGTAGTCTCTAGCTCGCCCCGGTGCGAAGCAGATCGAGTATCTGCGTGCGTAGGCGAACGAAATCGTCCGCGTCGCGCAGCGTCGCGCGTGGGCGCGGCGCGGTGACGTCGATCGACGCGATGATCTCACCCGGGCCGGGAGACATGACGTGGACGACATCAGCCAGGATGAGCGCTTCGTCGACGTCGTGGGTGATGAATAGTACGGTCGTCTTGCGCCGCTCCCATATGTCGAGCAGCAGGTCGTGCATATTCATGCGTGTTTGGGCGTCGAGCGCGCCGAACGGTTCGTCCATCAGCAGAACTTTGGGCCGGCCTGCAAGTGTGCGGGCGATTGCGACGCGCTGCTTCATACCGCCGGAAAGCTGGCCGGGGAAACGACCGGCCATGGCGGCCAGCGAAACCTCCTCGAGCGCCGCGAACGCCTCGCGGCGGCGCTGTTCTTTCGGGTAACCGAAGCGCTTTAGCGCAAACTCGATATTGCCGGCCGCACTGAACCACGGAAACAATCCGTATTGCTGGAATACGACGCCGCGCTCGGGGCTCGGCCCGTCGATAGTGATGCTGTCGAGTGTTATCGTGCCCATGCTCGGCGCGACAAAGCCGGCGATTGCGTTGAGCAGGGTCGACTTGCCGCAGCCCGACGGCCCGATGACGGCGGTAAAGGAGCCGGGCTGCAGCGTCAGGTCGATGCCGGAAAGCGCGACGGCGCCCGTGCGGCCGGGAAAGCGAATGGTCAGATCTCGAACCTCGATCAGACCATCGTTCATGCATGATCCTCCCAATGCACGACGCGCCGGCTGAGCATGACGAATCCCGTGTCGAGCAGCGCCCCGAGGATGCCGAGTTCGATCAGGCCGACGAACATGATGTCGGTCCGAATATATTGCCGCGCTTCTTGCATGCGGTAGCCGATACCGGATGACGCGCCGCTCAGCTCCGCTGCGACCAGACTGAGGAACGCCAGTGCCGAACCCATGCGCAAGCCGGCGACGATGTAGGGGGCAGCGGCGGGCATGATCACTTCGATGAATTCGCGCACGCGCGAAGCGCCGAGCGCGCGCGATGCGAGCACGAATGTCCACGGAACGCGCTCCATGCCGTGGTGCGTGTTGAGCCAGACCGCCAGAAATACGGTGTACGCGATCACGAAATACTTCGACGGTTCGCCGATACCGAACCATACGATGGCGATCGGTACCAGCGCGATGGCGGGAATCGGACGCAGCACGGTCAGAAACGGACCCAGGACGAATTGCACCGCCGGCACCCTTGCGGTGAGCAACCCCACGATGACGCCGAGCACCGCACCGATCGCAAATCCGATTCCGGCTCGGGCCAGCGACGCGGCGAGATCGCTCAGGAACAACCCCGTGCGCATCAGCTCGAGCGCGGCGTTCCAGGTTTCGAGCGGCGACGGGAACAGCGCCGGGTTGACCAGGTTGAATACGCTGATGAGCGTCCACACGATCAGAACGGCGCCCAGCGAAACGACGACGTTGAGGACGCGGTGCAGGCCTACAGCCACGGGATTCGCGTCTTCGGGTACCGATTTGCTTTGAAGACGCTGTTATGAAATCCCGGCGAGTAGTCGCGCGCGGCACCGGCCGGATACTCGGCGAACTGCGGGATCACGTACTCCCAAACGACGTCTCCCTCGGGCGTCACTTCGAAGAGCCGGCCGAACGTCGACTCGGTGATCAGCGTGTTGCCGTTCTCGAGGCGGTCGGCATTGCCCATGTACGGCGCAAAGAACGACGGGCGCATCGGGTCGGCATACTCCCACGTTACCGTTTGCGTCATGGGCTCGACCTCGATGACGCGCGAGTGCGGTGACGTAACGCCCGGCCGCAGATTGCCGTTGTCGAAGATCAAAATGCGGCCGCTCGGGAGCTCGACCGGTGAATGCTGCTGCGCGACGACCGGATGAGCGATCCGCCAGACCACGTTTCCGCTCCCTGGATCGACGCCGATCACTCCCGACGTCGTACGCAAGCTCATCAGCACGAGCCCGGCGCGCGTCATTCCGAGGCCGTTGATCAGCGGCCAATGGTAGCGGTCGAAAATCGGATGGATCGGGTAGTCGGCCGGGTCGAGGTGTTCCCACGACTTCCATTCCCACACGGTAGCGCCCGAGCGGTCGACGCGCTTGACCACGTCGGCGTATTGCACTCCGCCGGCGAGATCGTGCGCGTGACTGCCGCCCGAGATGCGGGTCGCGGCGTCGGCCGGCATGACTTCGGCCGTCGTGTAGAGCAGGTCGCCGTCGGCGAGCCACTGCGCGTCGTGGTGGTGGCGCTTGTCTTCGTGCGACCAGACGACTTGGCCGTCAGGAGTCACCTCGGAAAACGCGCCGCCGTGCCACATTTCCCACGCCGGATAGAGGTTGGGCGTGTCGGTATGGTTGCCGTTGTAGCCCAGGTTGCCGTTGGGCAGGATCACTGCGTGCCTGCCGGGCCGCTGTGCCAGCTTCCAATGGTGTGCCACGGTGCCGTCAGGCGCGATGAGCCGAACGTTACCGTCGTCGGTCTGCGGTGCGACGAGCGTGTAGCCGCCGGCAGAACGCCTGGGGTCGTAGGCAATGAGGCCCGTGCCGCGACGGCGGCCGGTGACCAGGTCGATGCGCGGAGTGGTAGAAGTCACGTAAAACGTTTTACTACGCGGGTAAGTGTCAGGCTAGAGCAATACGTCCAGCAGTTGCCGCCACAGGAGCGACAAGTGTCTAAGCGCGCACCACGGACGCGGCCCACGATTGTCGATGTAGCGCGAGCCGCCGGCGTTTCGGTGGCGACGGTCTCGAACGCTATCAATAACCGCCGCTATGTTGAAGCTCGCACCAAGCTGCGGATCGATGCTGCAGCTGCGCGTTTGGGTTACACGCCCAACGTTCACGCTCGGCGGTTGCGCAGCACGGGCATCGGCACGATCGGCCTTTTTTCATCGATGCCGTTCGCGATTTCCAGCCATTCCTCGCGGCTCGGCTTCCTGATGGAAATTGCATCGACCGCGGCTGTGCGCGCGCTCGAAAGCGGTTACGCTTTGCTGCTCGTGCCGTCGACGCCGGCCGGGCCGCCTCGTTTCGACGAGCTCGCGATCGACGGAGCGATCGTCCTCGAGCCGAGTGATGACGACGCGTGCGTGGGGCAGTTGCTCAAACGTGGCGTTCCGCTGGTGACGATTGGGTGCCAATCCGGGGCTCCGAACGCGCTCGCTTCGGTCGACTTGCGATCGGCCGAAACGGCGGGCTTGCTGCTCGATCATTTGTTCGACATGTCATGCCGGCGTGTGGCGCTCATGATCGGTGCCGCACGCCGGACGTCGTATCTCGAGACGGAAGCAGTGTACGTCGAGAGGGTAAGTGCGAAAGGCGTGGAGCCGCTCATCGTGCGCATCGACGAAAGCGCCGGTGAGGAGGCAGCATATCAAAACACGCTGGTCCTGGTGCGCCGGCATCGCGAACTCGACGGAATTCTTGCCTTGGTGGATACGTTTGCCGCCGGCGCGCTTCGCGCGCTCGATCGGCTCGGCCTCGACGTTCCGGCTACCGTCCGCTTGGCTACGCGCTACGATGGGCGTCGCGCGCGGGAGAGCACCCCGCCGCTGACTTCGGTCAACTTGCACCTCGAAGACGTTGCGGCGCTCGCCGTCGAGCTGTTGCTCGAACGCCTGCGGTCGGGACGCTCCGTTGGGCGGACCGTGCTCGCGCCGCCGCCCACGCTCGTCGTCCGCCAATCGACCGCAGCAGTTACTCGTTCGGCGCGCGGAACACCAACGCGGCGTTGATGCCGCCGAAGCCCGCCGAGCAGCTCAGCACGACGCGCGGCGCGCATAGCAGCGGCGCGTTCAGCACGCCGACCGCGCAGCCCGGATCCGGGTCGTCGCAGTTCACGACGCGCGGAACGATCCCGCGTTCCAGCGCGAGTAGCGAGAGCACCGCCTCCCACGCGCCGGTAGCGCCGAGCGCGTGTCCGTGCTGACCTTTGGTTGCCGTCAGCGGCACCTGCGGCGTGCGTTCACCGAACACGATCCGCAGTGCCGCCGCTTCGCCGGCATCGCCGAGCGGCGTCCCCGAACCGTGCGCGTTGATCGCGTCGACGTCGTCCGGCGTGAGCTCGGCGGCAGCGAGTGCGTGCCGCATCGCCAGCGCGTTGAACGTGCCCTCGGGCTGCGGCGCCGACATGTGGAACGCGTCGTTGGTCAGGCCGTAGCCGGCGATTTCGCCGTACACGTGCGCGCCGCGCGCCCGCGCGTCGTCGTAGCGCTCCAGCACCAGCATCGCCGCTCCCTCGGCCATCACGAAGCCGTCGCGCGCGCGGTCGAAGGGGCGACACGCGCCGGCCGGATCGTCGTTGCGCGTCGACATCGCGCGGATCACCGTGAACGCGCCGAAGACGAGCGGTGAGAGCGGCGCCTCGCAACCGCCGGCGAGCGCTCTGCGGATCTCACCGCGCGCGATCGCACGGAACGCGTCACCGATCGCCACCGCGCCCGACGCGCACGAGTTGCCGTTGGCCACGTTGGGGCCGCGGATACCGAACTCCATCGCGACGTTGCACGTCGCGGCGCCGCCGAATACCGAGATCGCCAGCAGCGGCCGCACCGCGTCGAGGCCGGCGGCGCGAAAGACGTCGTGCTGTTCGTCGGCGTACGCGAGACCGCCGAGCGCCGAGCCGATGAACACGCCGGTGTCGGTGCCGTCGCCGGGGATCCGCAGGTGCGCGTCCTCGATCGCCATACGGGTGGCCGCGAGCGCGAACTGCGAGAAGCGATCCGTCCAGCGCAACCGTTTGCCGCCGACGAACGCCGCCGCGTCGAAGTCTTCGATCTCGGCGGCCACCGTCGAGGAATAGCCGGCCGTCGGAAAGCGCGTGACCGGGCGAATCGCAACGTGCTCGGCGAGCACGTTCGTCCAGAACGGTTCGATGCCGACGCCCAGCGGCGAAACGACGCCGAGACCGGTGACCGCGACGCGATGCGTCATGCCGGGCTCGCTTCGGCCAAGCGCTTCATGCACGCGAGCGTCGCATTCGCGACGCCGTGAATGAAGATGTCGCTCACCACGTACTTGCCGAAGAAGTCCGCGGCCAACGGAAAGCGGAATGCCAACCGGTGCACGATCTGCACGCGCGTGCGGCCGGCGTCGAGCGGGGTGAAGATCCACTCGACGTCCATGCCGCGCGTCGGTCCGGCGACGTGATGGAACGCGATGTGCGGCCGCACCGGATCGTTGAATTGTTCGGCCGTCCAGCGCAGCGGCACGATGCCGTGACGGGCCGCCATCTCGACCGTGCGCGCCGGTCCGTTCTCCGCCAGCACGCGCACCCAGCGATAGTGCGGCAAGAGCTCGGGCCAGCGTTCGGTCGCCGACGCCAACCGGTAGATGGCGGCCGGCGGCGCGGCGATCTCGATGCGGTTCTCGGTGGTGATCAGAGGACGAGCTTTCCGAGGACGCCGGGAACGAGCGCGCTCTGCGGC
>Ga0181536_10003951_pt1 | contig 15935 bp, 7 predicted proteins | sample PEATcosm2014_Bin_41_FD_121105 | JGI IMG/M metagenome (GOLD analysis project Ga0181536, IMG submission 121105) | Peatland microbial communities from MTU Mesocosm Facility, Houghton, MI, USA - PEATcosm2014_Bin17_60_metaG | ecosystem: Environmental > Terrestrial > Soil > Wetlands > Peat | place... | reverse complement strand
TGGAACAAATGCACCGCCACACGCTGGAACACATGTGGCGAAACCTGCCAGGAACGGCGCGGCGCAAGAAGCTCAGCAAGAAGACATTGGGCCTAAACTAACTGCCATTCGGAGCTGTCCCCCCCTTTGTCGGGGCGTATGAGCACCTCAGCCGGCAGTTCCAGCGCTACGTGATCGACCTGAGCCGGATGATGACGATCCTGGACGTGGCCGAACTGACCGGGCTGAGTTGGGATACGATCAAGGGCTTGGTCAAGAAGCGGTTGGCCAAGGACTACGCGCATATCCGGCTCAAGGACCTGCGGCGTTTGGCCATCGACGAGATCTACCTGGGGCGCAAGCAGAAGTATCTGACGCTGGTAGTCGACCAGGAGAGCGGGCGGATCATTTGGGTGGGACGCGGCAAAGCCGGTGAGGCCTTGAACGGATTCTGGCGGCGGCTCAAGGCCAGCGGGGCGCGCATCGAGGCCGTGGCGATGGACATGAGCCAGGCTTACGCGTCGGCGGTGGCGCGGCATTTGCCCGAGGCGCTGATTGTGTTCGACCGGTTCCACGGGATGAAGCTGATGAATGAGAAGCTCGATGACTTGCGCCGGGAATTGGTCCGGCAGGCCGAGAGCGAGGATGCCAAGGTCGCCATCAAGGGAACGCGCTGGTTGCTCTTGTATCGCCGGGAAAATCTGCCCCAGAGCAAAGCCCGCCAGTTGCAGGAAGCCCTGGAGCGCAATGGTCCGTTGGCCACGGCCTATTTGCTGAAAGAGGAACTGGCCTTGGCGTGGGAGGCGGAGAGTTGGGAAGCGATGGCCGACTACTTCTGCGCGTGGTGCGAGAAGGCCATCGCCAGCGGCATTGATCAGTTGGTGAGCGTGGCTCAGTCGTTGACCGATCACGCCGAGGGATTGCTGACGTATTCGACAACCGGAATGACCAGCGGGCGGATGGAAGGCATCAACCGCAAGATCAAAACCATGCTCAGGCAGTTCTACGGCCTTCGCGATAACGATTTCCTCCGGCTCAAACTCTATGCGTTACACGAGTCCAAACACAAACTTGTCGGATGAGGCCGAATAGTTCCCCACTCTGGTTCTGCGGAAAGCCAGTTCAAGCGGAATTGCCTCCAGCAAGCTCCGGTGTTTGCAGTTAACGCGGACCTCCTTGCCCAAGATTGTGAAAAGAGAATTTAAGTCTGGCGTGTCTGCCATTCCACCACTCGCGCGACCCGTTGATCCAGGCGACTTTATCGCATGGGCGCCGCCGGTGGCAAGTTTTCGAGCAGGGTATAAGATGGACCGCAACTGACCAGCCGCCCGGCTCGAAGGAATCCTCCAGTGCCGGGCGACGCGGTTGCCTTTTTCCTGGCTTTCGGGCTTTCCTGCAATCTGCCATCCTGCAAATATCAGATGGATGCGTGGTGATCTCAAGTTCGGGGAAGGGAAGTTGGGCCAACAAAAGACCCTGGCCTTTTGGATGGCCCTGGCCTTTCTGAGCATCGCCGCCGTTCTGCTCTTCGCGCGTTTGGGGCGCCACGCCCTGTGGGAAGACGAGGCGGGCACCGCCCTCGGGGCAAAAGGTGTTTTGCGCGCGCTGGACACCAGCGCCTGGGTGGATGACCACAACATCCTGGCTTACCGGGGAGGCCACGAGTTGGTTAATCTCCGGATCCGCTATGTGCCGCCGCTGCAATTCTATTTGACCGCGCCCTTTCTGGCGGCCTTTGGGAAACAAAGCGCGTTGGCGGCCCGTCTGCCCTTTGCGTTGTGCAGCCTGGCCAGCCTCACCCTGATCCTCTGGTGGCTCTGGCGCGGAAATGCCGGCGTTGCTTTCGCCCTGCTGCTTTGCCTCGGACTTTTGTGCAATGTTTCGCTCATTCTCTACTCCAGGCAATGCCGTTACTACAGCGCCGGAATGCTCTGCTGTCTGGCGGTCGCTTTTCTTTACTTGAACTGGCAGGGGCAGTCTGGCCGGTTGCTCGCCGTTTCGTTGATCTCAATCTGTTTGCTGGCGTTGAACTATCTTTACTATGCCGCGTTTTATGTCTGCCTGGCGGCCGATTACGCCATCTGGAGGCGCAGGGAAAAGCCCCTGCGCCCGCGGGACTGGTGCCTGCTGCTTCTGCCGCAAATCGTCGTGGGCGCTCTGGTGGTTTGGATCTGGAACCCCTTCGGCGAGCATGTAGTCAGCGCGGATGCGCAGCCTTGGGTCGCCTCCAAGGCCACGCTTTTCTGGTGGAACTGGCGCGACCTCAACGCCTGCGAGTTTGGCAGCCTGTTGCTGCTGGCGCTGGCGCCTCTCCTCTACCGGCGGTCCCGCAACCGCTGGCTGCTCCGGGCGCCCCTCGCCCTTTTTATTTTCGTCTCCGTCACCACGCTCTGTTCCCCTCAACCGGTGGGCGTCTCCTGGTCGGGCGATGTGCGCTATTTGGCGCCGGTCATCCCCCTCTGTGTCGCCATTGAAGCGCTGGCGTTGTGCCAGATCGCGCGCGCCCGAACCTGGCTGGCCCTCCCGCTCGGTGCGCTGGTTTTTGGCGCCAATCTTTGCAACGGCGGCCCGCTGCTCTGGTGCGGCTTGCGCTCCACCATCGCCGCCTATCTGGGTGAGATCGTCCATCCGCCGGGCGACCCTTACACCGACACCGCGCAATGGATCAACGAACACGCGCGCGCAAACGAATCCATCTGGGTGCAGCCCGATTACGCCTGTTACCCGCTGATGTTTCACGCTCCCCAGGCCATCTACGCGTGGCAATTGGCCGCCCCGCCCGCGGGGCAGTTCGCCCGCCTCCCGCTCATCCATTTTGCCGGCCTGGTGCGGCCGGATTACATTGTTGTTTTTGGCCCGCAGCTCAGGGCCGTGACAAACGCGATGAATTCATGGCGCAAGCAAGGCGTGCGCTACGAACACCTCGTGACCATCCCGCGCTTCTGGGCCCAATTATACCGCCCCGAACTCTATTTTCACACGTTCCAGGAATTGCCCCCTTCTCCCGGGGCGGCGGACGCCATTTACATTTTCAGGCACCTCTCCGCGGGAGATTCCGCGCCCCCCGAAGCAAAAACTGACGCTCTTTGACTGCTGATCCAACCCGGGGACACAGGGTGGGAATTCCTGGCTGCCTACGGACCGACCAAACGGAAGAACACATTGCTGTTGTTCTGGCTGATCGAAATGACTTCGCTCGTCACCGACCCGGAGCCGGGATACGGGAACCAGTCGTTCGTATTGGCTACGTCGAGCGCGTTGGTTTGCAACGTCCAACCAATATAGCTCGCCGGCCACGACAAGGTCAGGCTGGAGTTGACGCCGCTGACGCTAAAGGTGATGTTCGTCGAGTTGGTGGGGACCAGGGAAGCAACGGTCAACACTCCCTCGGCCGGGTCGAAGGTGTAGCTGGCAGCCCCCCCAGTGATGCTGGTGAAGTTGCCGGACGAAGACGCGGCGCTGAACAGCTTGAACGTGTCGTTGACCGCCAGGGCATTGGTGCCGGTGTTGGTCACCACCAGTGTGCCGCCATAAACCACATTGCTGATGCCGGCAATCAAGTCGTTGGTCTTCACGCCGCCGTTCTTGCTGATGCGGAAGTTCGCGCTGCCCTGCAACGTCAGGTTGTTGCTGATCGTCAGCGTGCCAATTTGCCCTGGATCTCCCGCCCCGATGGCGCCGCCGCTCAACACCACTATCGGGCCACCCAGCGTGCCGGAGCCGGCGATGGCGCCTGCGCTGTTGGTGATCGCTCCGTAGATGATTGGATTACTGTTGGCATCCAGCAAGCTGTTGGTCTCCACGCAGTCCAGGTACAGGGCGCCGGCGCCGGTCTTGGTGAATGCCCCGGGCGCAACGCTGACACCGCTGTTGATGACCCCGTCATTGATGCTGTCCAGAATAACACCCGACATGATGACAGCTCCCGTGTTGTCAATTTCCAAAGTGCGGTTGGTACCATAAAGGTCAAGGTCGCCTGCCAGCGTCAGGTTGTTTGATCCATTGATGACCAAGGCTGGTCCCGCCACGTCCGCCGCGAAAGCAATGTTATTGCCCACCATCTGTGGACCGCCCGAGGCGAACAAGGCAGGAGTCCCCGCAGCCGTCTCAATGGTTAGTGTGCCTGTGCCCAAAGGACCTGAGAGAATGGCCGGCGTCGTTCCCGGCGGATTGAAAACGGTGCTGGCTCCCACACCAATACTGCCGGTATAAAGCAGCACGTTGCCAGTGAAGGTGTTGGTGTTGTTTAACAACGTTGTGCCGCCTGTGCCGTTTCTCTCGATTTGGCCCGCGTCGGTGATGACTCCATTCCAGGCTTGAACGCCGCTGGTGTTCTCGGCCGCCAGAATAAAACCATTGCCGGAGAGGGTCCCAAAACTCAGGTCCACCGGCAGATTAAAGGTGAAGCTGGGGCATGTGAGTATGATCAACGGCGTCGAGGCCTTGGTGCTATTGTTCACAAAGGTCAGGCTGCCAGATATTCCATTGAGGGTGTTGGTCAGGGTCAAGTTCTGGCCCCCGGTGCTGTTGACTCCGATGACGCTGTTGCTGGAAATCACATTGATCTGATTGGCGATGGTGACTGCGCCGATATTCGGCGAGGCCAATTGGCCCCCCGCCAGGGTGATAATGCCCTGGCCGAGGTAAGCCGCCCGGGCGAAGGTCACCGTGCCATTGCTGATGACGATGCCGCCGGTTTCCGTGTTGGGCGTGTCCAGGGTCAGGGTGGCCGTACTGTTCATCACGATGCTGCCGGGGCCTGCCAGGGCGCCCGGACCGCCCAAGAGGTAATTGTTCTGGCTGCCATTGATCGTGATCGTCGAGGGGCTGAGATAACTGCTGTTGAGTGTAATGTTCGGGGTTGCCGAGCCGGTGTCGTCAAAAATCACGTTGTCGCCAAAGTTAAACACCTGCGTGGCCGTCCCGCCGCTCGCGGTGGCCCAATTGGCGGTTACGGCCGCATCCCATATATTGGAGACTCCATCGCCCACCCAGTATTTGGCGGCTGGCGCGTCCAGCGTGAGCGCGTTCGTCGTGGAGTAAGAGGGCGCTCCGCACTGGTTGGTCACCACCAGATAATATCCGTTAGCCGTGGTCAAAGCGTCGCCGGTCCCCGCCGGCGAGATGACGAGGGTCGGGGTCTGCGAGCCGGAAATGTTGCCGCCATCCACCAAATTTGTCCCGTTGCGGAACCACTGAAAACCCGATCCCGCGCTGGGGGTGACCGCCGTGAACACCGCCAAACCATTGGTCGCCACCACCACCGGAATCGGTTCGGTGGTGATACTCGGCGCGGCCAGGACAGTCACGGCGGCATCGCCCGCCATCCAGCCGACATTCAAGGTGGTATTATTGCTCCCGAGCGCCGTGTAAGTCGCGGTGGTTTCCTGCGGGCCGAAAGTGATTGCCGAGCCGGTTCCATTCACGCTCTGTCCCGTCGGGAGGCCATTGGTATAGAGAAAGTAGGTCACACCGCTGTCCGAACCGCTCAACCCCACCGGGAAAGAACTCTCCCCCGCGCAGCCCGCCCCGCCGCCGGTGACGTTGTAGATTACGCCGGGCGCGGGAACGGTGGGCGTGACGCCAGCCCAATTGGTCGCAACGCGAATCTCGTCAATAAAGATCAGGGGTGGATTGCCTGATTCGTAGATGGCGACGGCGCCAAAGTAATTGCTGGCCAGGTTGGCATTGTTGGTGATGGTAAGCGTTGGCGCAGGAGCCGTGCTGCCGCCCAACCCAACCGGATCCACCCACAAATCCACCTGGTCGTTGCCGCCGGTATTATACTTGTAACGCAGGACAATCAGGTATGTGTTGCTGACGACCAGCGCCGCGGTGGCGTTGGTGGAGGCCGTGGTCGAGTTCTTGGAAAGCTGCAATTGGAAGGCGGTGTTCAAGTAAATGGCCGCGCCGGTTTGACTCACGCTGGTTGCAGTTCCGGTGGCGGTCAAACCAAAGAATGGATATGGCTGCGTGCTCGCTCCGTTCACGTTCGTCTGGATGTTCAGCAGAAACGAGGCATAGAGCGACATCGGCGCGTTGGTATTGTTGGCCGGGATGGCCAGCGAGACGCCGCGACTCTTGCTGGAAGAAGTGTTCCGGGTGTAGGTGCCATACAGCCCGGTTTGAAAGTTTGTGCCCTGGACTACGTCCACGTTGGTCAGGCCGGGGTACTCCAACCCCGATTGGCCATTGGTGGAGAACACCCGCCCGCAGGAACTGCTGACGCTGTTGCCAAAGCTCCAGACATTTGACGAGCAGGCGGCATAACCGCCGATGGCTTCGCTTACGCCCTGGCCCAACTCCTCGTTATTTTCGTAGGCGAAGCCGTTGGGAGAAGCGCCGGAGGCGGAAACCGCGCTGGGAAAAGGCTCATAAAATGGCAACGGGTAACTTACCTGTTGCGCCCGGCCGCTGCCAGCGGCCAATAACCCAATGGCGCCGGCCACCAGCCAAATCCAGTTGGCACGGCTAAACCGCCGGTCCCTGCACCCCCAGGTTTGAAGCCGCCCGTTTTGTTTCTGTTCCAAAGTGGTTTTCATTTTTGTTGATGGATTATGGATTGGACAAACGACGTTGACTGCTCATCTGTTTTCAGCCGCGCGCCTGCGGATGTGCGCAACCGATCCCGTTGCCGCCGTGAAGCCAATTAGGACGGTCGTCATGGCATTTCAAGGACTCCCATGAAATTACAACCGGTCGGCCCCGTCGTCAAGTCAATTTCAACGACAGTCAATTTCAACGCACACCTGAAAGTTCATTTCTCATTTTCGCCCGCGAAAACGCCCGACGCGGTCAAAACACGGCCGGCCAATGGCCGGTGCCGGTTACTTTGATGGCTATTTGTTGCGCGTCGGTGTCGTCCAGATCCAGCGGCTTCAACCCCCGGCACACGGCCAATTCCGCCGTCGCCAGCTTTTCCTGGCCCGTCAGGTGATAGACGTGCGCCAGTTGCAGATGATGGATGATCCGGTTGGGCGCGAGCGCGATGGCTTTCTTGAAATTGTCAATGGCGAATTGGTTGCTGGCGCGCGGCAGCCCGCCATAGGCAATTTTCACCAAGCCCGCCAGGAGCAGGTTCATGTTGGCCACTTCGCAGTTCCAGCGGCCCAGCATGTGATAGGAAAGATCATACTTGGGGTCCAGCGCCACTGCCCTTTCCGCTTCCGCCTTGATCAGGCGCGAATAATTGACTTTGGTTTGATTGCCACTGAAAGGGAAATTCTTGGCATAGCAGACCGCCAGGAAAACGTGGGCCTTTGGGTTTTGCGGATCCGCCGCCGCGGCGCGTTGTGCGCAAGCCAGGGCCTTTTCGGCATAAGCCTTTGTCTCAGCTTGGGTTTTGGCCAGATGCATCATATCGCAATACTGCTTGGCCAACCGGCATAATACCTCGGCGTTGGTCGGTGCCAATGGCTCCGCTTTGAGAAAGATTTCCAGCGCGCCCGGGGTGTCGTGCTGCTGGTCCTGCGCATCGCCCAGGGCCAGAAGATTGGTCAGCGACAAATCCTGCCCCCGGACACCGGCCGCATGGAACAGACAGCAGAATAAAACCAGGCGGGCGTCTCGGAAGAGGCGCGCGGCGAAGCTTGGCCCGGCCACACCAGGTTTCATGCGCGGGAAATTAGCCAGATCTGCGTCCAATAGCCAACGCAAAATCTGTCAACGGGATACTTGGGCAATTGGCGCGACGGAAAGGCTGGACTTTCTCTCTCGTTCCGCCAATGAATGGGGAAATGCTGAGTCGTCTTTGCATTCTGTGGATGGCCATGATGATGAGGGCCGCGTGCGGCGCTTGGGCTGGGGAGAGCGGCCTGAATGTCATCATCGTTGTCAACCAAAACAGCAGCAATTCCCTCCAGCTTGGCAACGAATATTGCGAACGGCGCGGGGTGCCTCCGCAAAACCTCTTTCGCATGACCGGCTGGACGGGCGGGGCGATCAATTGGGCGCAGAGCGATTTTGAAAGCTCTCTGCTGAATCCGCTGCTGACCATGATTTCCAGCAGTGGACTGTCGAATCAGGCCGAGATCGTCCTGCTCTCGATGGACATCCCGTACCGGGTGATCTCCAGTGACGGCCAAAGCCAGAACGGCACCACTTCGGCGCTCTTCTACGGTTTCAAAACCAACACCACGCCCCCGCCGGACCTGCCCGCCACCTGTTCGCTGCCGGTGGATTCGACCAACAGCTACGCTTACAGCGAATTGCCCTTCGCGCTGGCGGCTCCGGATACAGCCAGTACGAACGCATTTCTGGCCGTGATGCTGACGGACACCAACCCGGCCCAGGCGGAAGCAACGCTGGAGCAGGGCGCGAGCAGCGACAGCACCTTGCCGCTGGAAACCGTGTATCTTGAGAAAACCTCGGACTCCGCGCGCAACGTGCGTTTCATTTTGTTTGACAACGCCATTCAAGAGTGCCGGGCGCGGAGCGACGACGATGTGACGCGAACCAACACCGATTCCACCGCGTTGACCGGCACCCTGGGGCTGGACACCGGCCTGAGCGATTTCTCGCTGCCGGACAACGCCTTCGTCCCCGGCGCGGTGGCGGACAACTTGACGTCGTTTGGCGGGTGTATTTTGGAGACCACGGGCCAGACGACGCTGCTGGCCTTCTTGGAGGCGGGCGCGTGCGGCAGTTACGGGACGGTGGTCGAGCCGTGCAACTACACGTATAAATTCCCGGACCCGATGGTGTATTTTTACCAGAACCGCGGTTTTTGCCTCGCGGAGGCCTATTACCAAAGTCTGGCCAGTCCATGGGAGGGCTTGATGGTTGGCGAACCGCTGTCGGCGCCGTTTGCCCGGCCCGGCTCGGCAGTCTGGAATTCCCCCGCCGCGGGCAGCGCTCTCAGCGGTTTGGCCGCCTGCAATCTTTCGTTCGCCGCCGCCGAATCCGACCTTCCTCTGGCGCAGGCGGACTTATTTGTGGATGGCGGCTTTGTCCAGACTCTCACGAACCTGCCGCCCGGCGCCGGGAACACTCTTTCCGTGACCATCGGGGGCGTGACGGTCACTTACACGGTGGCGAATGGCGATTCGCTTGGTTCCGCCGCCATCGGGTTGGCGTCCGCCTTGGCGGCGCAGGAAGAGGCGACCGGCGTGCTCGCGGAGGCGGTGGGCGACCGCTTGGTGCTGCGGTCACAGAATGTCGCGACGCCCGGCAGCCAGATTTCGGTGCAGGCGGGCGCGACGATTGGCTCCGCGGCGGCCCTGACCTCGTTTGCCACGCCCGCGCAGCCGACGTTTCTGGACAGCACCGCCTACGGCTACCATTACGTGCAGGCCGGCAATAATCCGGGCGTGGGTGACTGGCTGCAAATGACGTTCATCAAGACCAACGGCGCGCAGGTGACCGTGGCCGCCACCAACACGCAATCGGGTGCGTCCATCGCCTCGCTTCTCCAGGCGCTTATGAACCAGATCAACGCCACTTCCGCCCTGCAAACCGCCGACGGCGCGAACGCTTCCGACCTGCTTGACGGGGGCAACGGGCTCTATGGGTTCCTGGTCAACGCGGGGTCTCCGGGCTGGCCGGCCGCGCAAATCCAAACCGTTTTCACCGGCTCCCCCGACTTGGACGCAACGCCCGGAGGCACCAACGCGCTGGAGGACAACGTGAGCGACTTGCAGCCGCGCGCCCACATCTATCTGAGTTCCGGGGCCGTGTCGCTGCCGGTTCAATTCACATTGGACACGACACAGTTTGCCGACGGATTCCACGATTTGACAGTGGTGGCGTACGAGGGCACCAGCGTCCGCACGCAGACCCGGGTGGAGCAGACGGCGCAATTCCGCAACACCGCCCTCTGCGCCAGCTTCGCCGCGCTTCCGGCCGCCAGCGACGGAGATCTCCGATTTGCCATCGCCGCCAACGCCACCAATATCGCGCGGATCGAGTTATTCAGCACGGGCGGGTCGGTGGCGGTGGCGACCAGCCAGGCGGCGGTGGAGCTGGCGGCGCCGGCTGCGACGCTGGGCGTGGGGCTGCATCCCTTTCATGCCGTGGTGACTGACGCCAACGGCCATCAATACCAGACGCCAACGGTCTGGGAGCAAGTGCCGGCGTTGCAACTGAGCGTCATCGGGCCGCCGCAGGCGCTGAGTTGGCCGGCGATCGCAGGGCGGCAGTACACCGTCTTGGCGGCGACCAATCTGGCCGGCGCGTTTCAGGCGGTCGGCGCCGTTCTGGCCACCAATGCACAGGCGCAATGGACGCTCCCCGCTCCGCCTGCTGGCGCGGTCTTTTACCAGGTGTCGGTGGTGCCGTAACGCTGTGGTTTTGGCTGGCGCGAAAGTGTTTTGTTGAAATCCGCCCGTTTTCCAGGCATGGTGTGGAAACATGAACCGGCTTCTTCCCTGCCCGCCAGAAGCTTTTTCGGGGGCGAGAACATGAAAATAGCTTTGGCGCAAATCAATACCACCGTTGGCGACCTCGCCGGGAATGAGGGAAAAATCCTGGAGGCGGCCCGGCGCGCCGAGGGGGAGTCGGCGGACTTGGTTCTCTTTCCGGAATTGACGATCACCGGTTATCCACCGCGGGATTTGTTGCTAAGGCCGGATTTTATCGCCGGGAATCTGGCGGTGCTGCAACGGCTGGCGGCGGCCAGCGGCAAGACGGCGATGGTCGTCGGTTATGTGGGGGAGAATAAAATTCCGCCGGGCCGCAACGCGACCAACGAGGCGGCGGTACTGCAACATGGCAAGATTGCGGCCAGGCGCCAGAAAACATTGCTTCCCACGTATGATGTTTTCGATGAAGACCGCTATTTTGAACCGGGCCGGGAGAATTTGCCGGTGACCATCGGCGGCTGCTCCTGCGGGGTGAGCATCTGCGAAGACATTTGGAATGACGAGGATTTTTGGCCGCAGCGGCGTTATCGTTCCAATCCCATCGCCGGGCTGGTTTCGGCCGGGGCGGACATCATTTTGAATCTCTCGGCTTCGCCCTGGCATCTGAGCAAAGAGAGATTGCGCTTTGAGATGCTGGCGAGTATGGCGCGGAAGTCGCGGCGTCCGGTGGCGTTCTGCAATCTGGTGGGAGGAAACGACGAGTTGGTGTTTGACGGGGAAAGCGCGGTCTTTGACGCGCAGGGGCAATTGATCGCCCAGGGCGGCGCCTTCAAGGAGGATTTTGTGGTGGTGGACACCGGGAGCGCGTGCCCGATGGCGGCGGGGGTTTTGACGGACGAGGAGAGCGTGCATAGGGCGCTGGTGCTGGGGCTGCGGGATTACATGGGGAAGTGCGGGTTTAAATCCGCCGTGCTGGGCTTGAGCGGGGGGATTGATTCTTCGGTTGTGGCGTGCCTTGCGGTGGCGGCATTGGGGGCGGAGAATGTGCGGGGCATTTCGCTGCCGTCGCAGTATTCGTCGCGGGGAAGCCTGGAGGACGCGAGGACGCTGGCGGGGCGGCTTGGGATGGCCTACGATGTGATTTCAATACAGCCACCCTTTGAGGCGGTGCGGCAGCAATTGGAGCCGGTGTTCGGCGGCGCGGCGGAAGACACGACGGAGGAAAACATCCAGGCGCGGTTGCGCGGGGTGATGCTGATGGCGCTGTCCAACAAATTTGGCTCGATTGTATTGACGACCGGGAACAAGAGCGAATTGGCCGTGGGCTATTGCACGCTGTACGGGGACATGTGCGGGGGCCTGGCGGTGATCAGCGACGTTCCCAAGACGATGGTCTATCGGCTGGCCCGGTGGATCAATCGGGATGGGGAGATCATTCCGGCGGCTTCGATCACCAAACCGCCCTCGGCGGAGTTGCGGCCCAATCAAACCGACCAGGACTCGCTGCCGCCCTATGAGATTCTCGACGCGATCCTGGAGCAGTGGGTCGTGCATGGGCGGTCGCCGGCGGAGATCATGAGACTGGGGTTTGCGGAGGCGGACGTCCGGCGGGTGGTGCATCTGATCGAGGTGAACGAGTATAAGCGGCGGCAAGCGGCGCCCGGGTTGAAAGTGACGACCAAGGCGTTCGGGGCGGGGCGGCGGGTGCCCATCGCGCAGCGGTACCGCGAGACGTGAGGGCGTTGGAACAGTAAAATATATTTGACTCAAGCGGGGGCGGACGCCCCGGCGGGGCGTCCCTACCAAGACAAGCATCAAAAGTTCATGCTATGTTTGACTCAAGCGGGGGGTTGGGCGGGAGGAGGGAGGGGTTGGAGGCCGATGGTGCCTTGCAGGGAGGCGAGGTAGGCGGGGGATTTGACTTTGTGGTAGGTTTCCCAGGCGCTCTCCAGTTTGGCGGCGAGGCCGAGGCGTTTGGCCTCCTCCTCGTAGTTTTTCTTTTTGAGGAATTTTTGCAGGTAGGCGGCGTGGTTGTGCCAGAGACGGATGTCGTGCTGCTGTTTGGCAGCCAGACGGGCGGCATACCAATCGCTGGCGATGATGTTTTCCCTGGTGAAGAGGGCGCGAATTTTGGGGTGCTTTTCATCGCGGCCCTCGTGCGCGCCATAGGCCATAATGTGGAGGAGGCATTTTAACGGGGGACAGGCCAGTTCGACGCTGCCATCGGCAAAGTAGCCGGCGGCGGTCTGTTGGTGGGTGGTGACGATGTTGTCCATGCCGTCGGCGAAGAGGGCGAGGTCCTGTGTTTCGGGGCGCAAGGTATCTTCGGTGAAGACGGCGTAGGGGTAGTTGAAGACGCGGCCGAAGAAAGCGCGGACGAAGCTGGCGGTGATGCGCCAGCCCAGGCGGCTGGCGAGGACTTTTTTGCCGGCGAAATCGAAGTCGGCGCATTTTTCGAGGTAGCCGTTATCAATAAGGAATTGTGGCTGGCGTTCGGCGGGGGTCATGCGGCACCAGACTTCGGGGATGAGGAGGCTGACGTCGTGGTCCACGCGGACCTTCGGCCCGATGTAACCGGCGGCGGAAATGAAGGCGTGGGAGCCGGTGAGGGCGCAAGAGACCAGGGCGGAGTTGAGGTCCAGGATCGGGGGCAGGGCGTTGAAGGGGCCTTTGGTCATGGCCCCCTCAGAACCGGCGCCGGTGGTGGAGGGGGATTTGCCGGTCATGCTGGAGATGAATTCCATGAAGAGTTCGGGCAATTCCAGGTAGTGGATGGGATTGAAAACGGCGAGGGAGCGGAGATGGGAAGCGGGGTCCGGGGGATTGTTGCGGCGGCCGGGCATGACGGCGTTGACCGGGGTGTAAAGCGGGGCGTCGAGGGGGATGCGGCGTTGGAGGCGGGCGGCCATTTCGGCCAGATGGGTGTCGCGGGCGTTGGCGAGATCGGGGCGTTTCTGCAAGTAGCGCGGGTTGTTGGAGGGTTTGCCGTCCACAATCCGGCGGTGGCAGGAGGAGACGAAATAATCCACGCCGTCGCCGCTCGCGGCGGCAAGAATGAGCCGGCGCATGGGCTGGGTATATTTGACAAAGCCGATGGAATCGTCCACGAGATTGCGGGCGTCGGCGCGGGTCAACGGCTCGAAATTGGAGAGGAAGTTTCCGGGTTCGGAGAGGTCTTTTTCGGTTTGCTTGTCGTAGCCGCGGTGAATGGCCTCGTCGGGCCTTTGGAAAAGGCGGGCTTCGCAATTGTGGACGAATTTGACGGAGGGATCGGAATAATCCGGGTTGAGATTTTTGAGTATATCGGCGGGGACGACGACGGAGGCGGTGATGTCGTCCTCCATTTGGACCTTGGCGGCGGGGAAGAAATCCTTGCGCAAGCCGAAGACGCGCCAGGAGCCGTCGGCCTCGTAACCGACGCGGAGGAAATTGGCGACGAGCTTGCGTTTGTCGCATTTGAGCTCGTTGCCCGGGGTGCCGTTGATGATGTCCACGCTGAGATGCCCGCGCCAATTGCCGTTCCAGGAGGGTTTGTAGAAGCGTTTGACGACGAAGACCTGTTCGAGGATGTACTGGGGAATGGAGTTGAGCCAGCGGTTGAAGTCGGGCGAGTAGTCGCGCTCGGAGGGTGTAAATAGTTTGACAACCGAGCCGAGGGAGCGCTCCGGGCTGAGGATGGGTCGCTTGTCGGAGCCGGCTTTGGCGGGGTCCTTGAAGCGGTCGGAGTAATCCCTGGCGAGCAAGGCTTCGACCTGGTCGCAGTCTTTTTTGAAGTCGGCGGTGAAGACGGGGCCGTGGATGATGGCGTTGCTGATGGATTTGGAGATTTCGGATTTGCCGCCGCCCGAGACGGTGCAGGGTTTGTGACAGAACGTGCCTTCGGCAACGGTGCCGATGAGCCGCCAGGCCTGGTCCACGGAAGGCTGGGCCATGCGCACCCAATAGCCGGAAGGGCGCACGTAAACCTTGTCGGCCAGGAGCTTGATGGAGCGATCGCCCGACGGGGAGGGCCAGGAGACGGTTTGCTTTTGCAAATCGAAGCGGACATCGGTAGGGACGTAGATGATGTCGGGGTATTTTTTGTCGGTGGCAAAGCCTTCCGGATGGACGTCCAGGCCTGGGCCGGCCAGCTTGAGGACTTCCTGGAAGGAATGGCCGCGGGAGCGGACATGAGTGCTGCCGAGGAATTCCTCGCCGAGATCGTAACTGGCAAAGACCAGGGCGCCGCCGGCGTGTTCCTCCTCGCACAGCCCAAAAAGGTTGGCGGAGTAGCTGATCTGGGTTTTGACCTCTTTTTTGCAATAGCCGAAGTAGTTGTCGGCAATGAGGGTGACGATGACGCCGCGGGCGTCGCGGGCGGTGACCTTGAAGGCGGCGCCGTTGTTGTAAACTTCGTGGTCGGTTTTCCAGCACATCCCGTCGCGGCGCTGGCGCGGGGAGGCTTGGTCCCAGTGGGGCAGGCCAAGATTCTTCTTGGTGAGGGTGACCAGGTGGGGGGCGAGGATGACGCAGCCGGTGTGGCCGGTCCAATGATGGACGTCCAAGGCGGCGTCGTTTTCCGGGAGGAAGGGATCGCCGGCGTTGCCAAAAATGGTTTCGATAAAATCGAGATTGCTGACCAGGCTGCCCGGGGCGAAGAAGCGGATTTCCATGGATTTCTGTTCGATGAAACCGGGGACGGCGGGACAGACGACGGGGCGGAGCAAAAGGGAAACGAAACATTCGGCCTGGGCTTCCTGGGTGGAGGTGAAGGGCAGGCGGAGCAATGGGACGGGCGGCTGCAAGGCGGCGTCCAACAAGCGCGCGAAGACCTCCTTGGGCACGGCCAATTTGTCGTCCGGCACGGGCAAACCGCCTTCGGCGACGTGAAAGACGCCCTGGGTGGTGCGGCGGTCGTTGACGGGATTGTGCAGGACACCCTGGCGGACGCGATAGGAGCGGATGATGTCGGAGAAGAATTCATCGCGGTCCGGGGGCAGGGACAATTCGCGGGCCAGGCCGGGGCTGTCCAAAACGAAAGTGCGGGCGGGCCATCGGAAGGGGACGGCGGTGTCGTAAAGGTACTCGCGGAGGAAATGGTCAATGCGCCAATCGGCCGGGCAGAGATAATCGGCCAGAAGGCGCATGGTTTCCTTCTGGCGGGAAAACATGGGGCCGGCCAGTTTGGGAAAGCGGCTCATGGAGTCGTCGCCGAAAGTGGGACAGCCGGTCATCGCCAACCGCAGGTTGATTCCTTCAATCAGCGTGTTGTCGAGCCGGTTATGCAAGATCGCCCCCTGGGTGGGAATGGCGCCGGAAGTCATCGTCATCGCTGGGGCTAATGATAACAGAAACTGTGGTTGGCGCAACATTTTTTGGCATTTCGTGTCATGGGGGGGTGGTTGTTTTGGTTAAATTTGGTTAAATTTGGCTTAATTTACGCACACGGTGGGCGGTCGCACACGGTGGGCGTGGCGGAGTCGTTTGACGGCGGCTGGCCCTGGCTTCGCTTCCTCCTTCGCTAAAGCTATGGAGGAGAAGGAAGCTACGGAAGACCGGACGCCTCGGCGAGGCGTCCCTGCTATGGGAATTGTCAAGCGAGCTTTCGTCTTTATTTCATAGTTCCTTTCGGCTTGAGGGGTCAATGGTTCATTTCGGAGCGTTTCCTCTTCAAGGCTG
>Ga0181536_10003949_pt1 | contig 15938 bp, 12 predicted proteins | sample PEATcosm2014_Bin_41_FD_121105 | JGI IMG/M metagenome (GOLD analysis project Ga0181536, IMG submission 121105) | Peatland microbial communities from MTU Mesocosm Facility, Houghton, MI, USA - PEATcosm2014_Bin17_60_metaG | ecosystem: Environmental > Terrestrial > Soil > Wetlands > Peat | place... | reverse complement strand
GACCGGGCGATCGAACTGAAGCCGGATTTCGCGGCGGCGCACAACAACCGCGGCAACGTGCTGCGGGACCTGGCGCGTTTTGACGATGCGCTGGCCAGCTACGACCGGGCCATCGCACCGCGGCCGGATTTCGCGGAAGCGTACGACAACCGCGGCAATACGCGACGCGATCTCGGCCGTCCCGCCGACGCGTTGGCGGATTACGACACGGCGATCGCGCTGAAGCCGGACTTCGCCGAGGCCCACGACAACCGCGGCACCGCGCTGGCGGAACTGGGACACCCCGAAGCGGCGCTCTCGAGTTACGGCCGCGCGATCGCGCTACGGCCGGACCATGCGGACAGCTATGTCAACCGCGGCGATTTGTTACGGAATCTGGGGCGTCCCGATGCCGCGTTGGCGGACCACGACTAGGCGGTGGCGCTGCGGCCGGATGACGCGGCGGCGTACTACAGCCGCGGCAATACGCTGCGCGATCTCGGGCGGTCGGCGGCGGCGCTGGCCAGTTACGACCGGGCGATCGCGCTGCGGCCCGGCCACGCGGAAGCCTATAACAATCGCGGCAACCTGGCGCGGGATCAGGGCCGGGCCGAAGCGGCACTGGCGGATTACGAGCGGGCGATCGCCCTCCGGCCGGAGTTCGCCGAGGCGCACTATAACCGCGGCACGGCGCTACGCGATCTGCGGCGCCCGGAAGCCGCGGTCGCGGCGTACGACCGGGCGATCGCGGCGCGGCCCGACTTCGCCGAGGCCCACAACAATCGCGGCAACGCGCTGCGCGACCTGGACCGCCCCGAAGCGGCGCTATTAAGTTACGGTAACGCAATTAAATCGCGACCGGACTACGCCGAGGCCTGTTACAGCCGCGGCGCCGTGCTGTGGGATCTGGGACGTCCCGAGGAGGCACTGCCGTGTTACGACCAGGCGCTCGCGCTGAAACCGGACTTCGTCGAGGCACGCTACAACAAAGGCATCTGTCACCTGGCTTTGGGCGATTACGAACGCGGCTGGGAGGGATTCGAATGGCGCAGGAAGTCCCGCTTCGTTCCCCCCAGAGGCGACCTTTCCGGAGCCCCCTGGCTGGGCGATTTTCCGATCGCCGGCAAAACGATCCTGGTGCACGCCGAACAGGGATTTGGCGACTCGTTGCAGCTTTGCCGCTACGTGCCGTTGCTCGCCGCGCTGGCCACGGTCGTTCTGGAGGTGCCACGTCCGCTGCTGCGGCTGTTCGCCCGGCTGCCGGGCGTGACCCGGATCGTCGCGCACGGCGATCCGTTGCCGCCATTCGATGCACGGATTCCCATGATGAGTCTGCCGCTGGCGTTCCGCGCGACACGCGCGACCATTCCGGCGGCGGTGCCGTATTTAACTGCTGGCCCGGAACGATCCGCCGTCTGGCGGCGGCGCCTCGCCGCGTTGCCGGGCCGCAAGATCGGTCTGGTCTGGGCTGGCTCGCCGCTGCGCGGGCTGCCCAGAGCCGAGGCCATGGACCGCCGCCGCTCGATCAGCCTTCAGCAGTACGCGCCCCTCACCGCCGTCCCTGGGCTTTGCCTGATTTCGTTGCAAAAGGGTGAACCCGCGGCGCAAACGCGAACGCCGCCCGCGGGCATGGTGCTGCATGACTGGAGCGAGGAACTGTCGGATTACGCCGATACGGCGGCTCTGGTCGACGCGCTGGACCTGGTGATCAGCGTCGACACCTCGGTCGCGCATCTCGCGGGCGGGCTTGGCAAACCGGTGTGGGTGCTGAACCGTTACGATCAATGCTGGCGCTGGTTGCGCAACCGTACCGACAGCCCCTGGTACCCCACCGCGCGTCTGTTCCAGCAACGCTCCCCCGGCGACTGGGCCGGCGTGCTGCGCGCGGTCGCGGACGCATTGCGCGCGGGGGAATGACGCGAGGCGCCTCACCGTGCATCGCCCCGGTCCATAGGCGCCATCGGCAAATTCGACACCGGCCGCGGCCGGGGTTTTGGCGGCGGCGGGACCCAGGGGCGATCGCCCCGCTCCTCGCGATCGGTCAGCACGCGCGCGCCGCGCGGTTCGAGCCAGATCGCCACCGGACCATCTTGCCATACCGTGAACCGGTCGACCGGCCGCGGCGGCGGCCAGCGGCAGACCCCGCGCGCCGGCTCGGCGGACACCACCACCGCCACGCCGTCGCAGCTCGCCGGCCGCGACGGGCCGCGCACCAGCAACGCGGGCATGTCCCCCTCGCGTGGCCGAAACAGGCAGGCGTCGCGTCCACAGCTGAACGCCGGCGAGACCGTCACGCCGTCGCCGGGAAGCGGCGCGGCGGCATCGACGTGCCAACGGGTGAACCAGGAATCCCGGGTAAAGTTCGAGCCGCTCCGGGTTTGTTGCAAAAACACGCCCTGTCCGGTGCGGAAGCCGATCAATCCCGCGTCCGCCGAGAGCAGGATGTCGGGCGGCCGGTCGAACAGCGGCGACACGATGCCGGCCGCGATCGCGGCGATCCCCAACAGCCTGATCCAGGATCGCCAGAGTCCGAGCCACGCGACCCCGACCGACAACACCGCCAGTCCCCACGACGGCATATGCGGTACCTCCACGGTCGCGTCCGGCAACGCGGCGGCGAACCGGGCGATGCCGATGATCAGCGCCGCGCCCCAGCCCATCGGGACCAACGCGAGTGCCTCCAGGTGCAATGGCATCAGCAACAGCGCGATCATCCCCGCCGGCATGACCCAGAAGGCGGCGAGCGGCACCGCGGCCATGTTGGACAGAACGTAGTAAATCTGCACGTGCCCGAAATGATACGCGCCATAGGGCAACGACGCGGTCCCCGCGAGCGCGCTGGTCAGCGCCAGCGCCGCCACGTACGACAGCAGCCGCCGCGGCGCGCTCTGGCCGTATAACCGCCGCAACCTGGGGCGTAACGTTTCGTAGCCGGAGATCAGCGCCAGCACAGCGGAAAAGCTCATTTGAAACGACACGCCCGGCACCTCGTACGGCGCGATCAGCATCAGCGCGACGCCGGCGAGGCCCAGGCCGCGGACGGAGATGGGCTGCCGGCCGGCGAGGATCGCCAAGGTGAACAGGCAGGCCATCGTGAAGCTGCGCACGATCGGCACATGCCCGCCGGTCAGCACCATGTAGAGGCCGCCGATCGCCAAAGCGAAGACGGCGGCGAGCTTTTTCGCCGGCCAGAACAGGCTCGCACGCTCCGACAGCGCCAGCAGGGTGCGCGCCACGCCGAGCGCGAATCCCATCACGATGCCGATATGAAGCCCCGCGACGGCGAGCAAATGCGCGAGGCCGGAGGCGCGGAACGCGGCATGATCCGCCTCGGGGATGCCGCGGGAGGCGCCGGTCAGCAGCGTGACCGAGACCTCGCCGGGGGCACCGGGGATGGCGGCGGTGACGCGCGCCGCGATCGTTTCGCGCAGCCACTGAACGCGTGAGGCGACGCGGTCGGGGACGCCGCGGGCGGTGACCTCGACGCGGCCCAGGGCGTAGCCGGAGGCGCCGAGACCGGCGAAAAAGGCGTCGCGTTGGGTATCCCAGCCGCCCGGCAGCGCGGGCGGCAAGGGCGGGCGGGACATGGCCCGGACGCGCACGGTGTCGCCGGTCTCGACCGCGGCGTTGTCGCCGGTCATGAGGCGGATGCGGACCGTTCGGGTCAGGCGGCGGCCGGCGGGCGGGGCACCGCCCAATTCGGCGGGGTCCGCCGGCGCGCGGGATTGGGCTTTGCGGGCGCGGGCCGATCGCGGCATGGGACGTTCGGATTCGGTCAGTTCGACGCCACTCAGGGTGATCCGGCGGGCGTACGACAGGACCTCCACCGCCCGCACGGTGCCGGTCGCCATCATGGCCCGGACCGGGAGATCGCTCTCGAGCGGGGGCAGGCGCGCGGTGGCGTATTGCGCCGAGGCAAAGCCGAGCGCCGCGAAGCCCAGGGAGAACCCGATCGCGCGAAGCACCGGCCGGTGCGGCAGCGCCATGCCGGCGGCGAACCCGGCGATGGCGAATTTGGCGCCGATCCAGACGGGCGGCTCGACCCGCGAAGCGTAGTAGGCCAGCACGCCGACCGCCATGAACACCGGCAGCCAGAGCACGAACCGGCCGCGCTCGGCCTCGGTGAACGTGGCCAGGGATCGGGCGATCCACTCGGAACCGCTCCGCCGGAGGACCGAGGGCCATCGCGCCGGGATCCATCGTGACGCGGCCCACCAGCGAAGCCCCAGTGGCCTGAGGACCCACGGACCCAGGCTCCATAGCCGGAAGCCCCACTGGGCGACGCCCGGCCGGGCAATGAGCGCGCGGGTTTGTCCCATGCCCCAACGGTAGTGGAGCAGGCCTCAACATCGGGTTAACCCCGTTGTGCTCGAATTCGCCGGCCCCTCAGCCATTCGCATGGCCGCGGCAATGGCCACAGGCGCGACGCGGCGTTGCATGAAGCGCCGTTTCAGCGGTGCGGGAAATGGTTTAATCGTTCCCCGTCATGGCCCTCCCCGGATTGTTCGGGGAGTCGGCCGGACCATCTGGCACAGCTCGAAGTTGATGCGGATGGCCCGGTCAGGCCGGGCCATGACGCGAAAAGCTCAGTCTGGATCCCATCGCATGACCGTCCGCACACGCTTCGCGCCAAGCCCCACGGGGTTGCTGCACATCGGCGGCGCCCGGACCGCTTTGTTCAACTACCTGTTCGCCCGCCACCACGGCGGCGCCTTCCTGCTGCGCGTCGAGGACACCGACCGCGAACGCAGCACCGATGCCGCCACCCAGACCATCCTCGAAGGCCTCGACTGGCTCGGCCTGACGCGCGACGAGCCGACCGTGTTCCAATCCACCCGCGCCGCGCGCCACGCCGAGGTCGCGTATGAGCTGCTCGCCCAGGGCAAGGCGTATTACTGCTACTGCACCGCCGAGGAGTTGCGGCAACGGCGGGAACAGGCGGTCGCCGAGGGCCGGTCGCCCGGTTATGACGGCCGCTGTCGGGACCGCGATCCGAAGGATGCGCCCGCCGGGGTCAAACCGGCGATTCGGCTGAAGGCCCCGCGGGACGGCGATACCGTGGTCGAGGACATGGTGCAGGGCACCGTCCGCGTCGCCAACGCCGAGATGGACGACCTGATCATCCTGCGGAGCGACGGCACCCCGACCTATCTCCATGCCGTGGTGGTCGATGACCATGACATGGCGATCACTCACGTGATCCGCGGCGACGACCATCTGACCAACACCTTCCGCCAGGTGCGGATCTACCAGGCGATGGGATGGCACATCCCGCCGTTCGCCCATATCCCGATGATTCTCGGACCCGATGGGACGAAACTCTCGAAGCGGCACGGCGCCGCGTCGGTGCTGGAGTTCCGCGAGCAAGGCTTCCTGCCCGAGGCACTGTGCAACTACGTGCTGCGCCTCGGCTGGTCGCACGGCGATCTGGAGGTCGTCGACCGCGACGAGGCGATCCGCCTGTTCGACATCGTCGACGTCAATCGCGGCCCGTCGCGGATGGACTACGCGAAGCTGACCAACCTGAACGGCATCTATATCCGCAAGGCCGAAGACGACCGGCTGACGCACGAGGTGCTGCAGCGCCTCGCCCACCGTCCCGACCTCGCTTTGGGCTCGATCGCCGCCGGCCGCATCCGGGCGCTGATGCCGCAGTTGAAGGAGCGGGCGAAGACGCTGGCCGAACTCGCCGACTCCGCCGCGTTCCTGGCCCAGGTGGTGCCGTTGCCGATGGAGCCGAAAGCGGCGGGACAGTTGACGGCCGAGGCGCGGCTGTTGCTGCGTGACGTCGCGGAGGCGCTGGCGGCGACCGACTTTTCGACACCCGGTCTGGACGCCGCGCTGCGCGGGTTCGCCGAGCGGACCGGACGGAAATTGGGCCAGGTGGCGCAGCCGTTGCGGGCCGCCTTGACCGGCTCGACGGTCAGTCCGGGGATCGATGCCACGTTGGCGGCTCTGGGCCGGGAGGAAGCATTGGCGCGGATCGCCGCCGCGTCGACGTGACATCCGCCTTTGGTGACGACCCACGCCGTCGCGAGGCAGGCGTACGAATCGCCTGCCCGAGGCGCTATTGAATTCCACGTCATGGCCCGGTGAATTCCACGTCATGGCCCGGCTCGTCCGGGCCACCTGGACCAGCACCGTGCCGCCTCAGGTGGCCCGGACGAGCCGGGCCATGACGGGTGAACAGAGCAAGGCCTAACCTCCGCAAATGCAACCACGCGGTCCCATCGAGACGGACATCCTGCTCCTGGGAGCAGGCCACGCGCATGTGGAGGTGCTGCGCCGCTTCGCCATGCGCCCCGAACCCGGCGTCCGGCTGACCCTGATCGGCCGCGAGCCGGAAACCCCATACTCGGGCATGCTCCCGGGCGTCATCCGCGGCGACTACGCACCGCGCCAGGCGCATATCGACCTCGCCCCCCTCGCCGCCGCCGCCGGCGCCCGCCTCATTCTCGGCGAGGCGGTGTCGATCCAACTCGAGGCCCGCACCGTCACCGTGCCGGGCCGCCCCGCCGTGCCGTTCGACCTGCTGTCGATCGATGTCGGCGGCGAGCCGGCGGCCCCTCCCGATGGCGGGATCGCGGTCAAGCCGATCGGCCGGTTCCTCGATCAGTTGCGGGAGATCGAACAGACGATCAACGACCACGAGCGGATCGTGGTGGTGGGCGGAGGGCCCGCCGGCGTCGAACTCGCCCTCGCTTTGGCGCACCGGTTCCGCTCGCGCTACCGGATCGCGCTGGTGTCCGGCACGCCGGAACCGCTGATCGACGCGCCGGAGTCCGCGCGGCGGGTCGCGGTCACCGCGTTGGTCGATGCCTCGGTCGAGCTGGTGCGCGGCGCGATGGCCGGCGCGTTCCAGGACGGGCGGCTGGCGTTGTCCGACGGCAGCTTCCTGGACGCCGCCGTATGCCTGCGCGCGACCGGCGTGGAGGCGCCGGCGTTCCTGGCCCATGCCGGCCTCGCCTGCGACGCCAAAGGCTGTGTTCTGGTCGACGCCACCTTGCGCAGCATCAGCGACCCGGCGGTCTTCGCGGCGGGCGACTGCGCCTCGATCCAGCGCTCGCCGCGGCCCAAAGCCGGGGTCTGGGCGGTCCGCGCGGGCGCGCATCTGGCGCGGAACCTGCGCCTCGCCGCCCGTCACCGCACGCTGAAACGCTGGCGGCCGCAGCGCGAGGCGCTGGTCATTCTGAGCCTTGGCGGCGGGCGGGCGGTGGCGTGGCGGAACGGGCTCGCGGTGTCCGGCACGCTGGTGTGGCGTTGGAAGGACTGGATCGACCGGCGCTGGATGCGGATGTACACCGAGATGCGCATGACGCCGGACCCGGCCGCCTTGATGCGTTGTGGCGGATGCGGTGCCAAGGTCGGGGCCGAGGTGCTGACGGGCGCTCTGGCGGACCTGCCGCGGAGCGACCTCAAGGACCTGGTCGTGGGGCTCGACGCGCCGGACGACGCCGCCGTGCTGCGCGTGCCCCCTGGGCGGCTGCTGGTGCAGTCGGTCGATCATTTCCGCGCGTTCCTCGACGATCCGTTCCTGTTCGGCCAGGTGGCGGCGGCGCACGCTCTGTCCGACCTGCACGCGATGGGCGCGCGGCCCTGGACCGCATTGGCGATCGCCGCCGTGCCGTATGGGCCAGGCGCCAAGATGCACGCCGATCTGTCGGCGATGCTGCTGGGCGCGACCCAGGTGCTGCGCGCGGACGGTTGTTCTCTCGTCGGCGGTCACAGCGGCGAGGCCGAGGAAGCCGCTCTGGGTTTCGCCGTCAGCGGCCTCGCGGAACCTGAGGCGCTGACCCGCAAATCGGGGCTGCGGCCGGGCGATGCGCTGATCCTGACCAAGCCGATCGGCACCGGGATCGTGCTGGCCGGCCATATGCGCGGTTTGACCCGGGCGAGTTGGCTGGCCGCCACGATCGACTCGATGTGCGTGACCAACGCGGTGGCGGCGCGGGTGCTGCGGGAGCATGGGGTCACCGCTTGCACCGATGTCACCGGGTTCGGTCTGGCGGGGCATTTGGCGGAGATGACGCGGGCGTCGGCCGTTGCCGCGACCATCTGGCGTGAGGCGGTGCCCGTACTGCCGGGCGTGCTGGAACTGGCGGCCCAGGGGGTGGAAAGCACGCTGGCGCCGGAGAACGCGCGCGCGGTGCCGAACCTGAGCAGCGAACCGCGGGAACGGGTGCTGATCGACCCGCAGACCTCGGGCGGTCTGCTGGGCGGGGTGCCGCCGGCGCGGGCGGAGGCGTGTCTGCGGGCGTTGCTCGCGGCGGGAATGACGGCGGCGATCGTTGGCGTGGTCGAGGAGACCTCGCCGGATGCGCCGATGATCCGGATCGCGGTGGCCAGGGACAATCCGCCTTGAAAAGGGGACGTCGCGTCATACACTTTTCGACATGTCCACCATGAAGACGGCCAGCAGCATTTTTGTTCTGTCTTCGGAAGGAGTGCCGCGCATTTCGGACGCCGGGCGGACGAAACTGCTTGTGATCCTGGAGCAAAGCCGTGCCGAAATCGCGGCCGGCAACTTTGATGTGCTGAAGCCGGGCACGCCGCGAAAGGAATTCGAGGCGATCCTGGACAATGATCCGAGCGATCAGGAACCTGATGAACTTCTGGGTATTCCGCCGCGGTCAGTTGCCTGACCGGCGATATGCCGTACGAAATCGTCCGTTCTCCGCGGGCGCGCCAGGATATCCGGCAATTCGTTCGCTATTCGCAGCGAGAAGCGCGTCGCGCATACTGACCTTGAAGCATTGGAACGCGATTTCAAGATCGTCATCGCCAACTATCCGAACGTGTTCTCCTGGTTCCACGAAGCCGACGAACCGTATCGCGCCAAATTATTCCGGTCAGCGCGAACCACTCATGGGATCGTGCATGCCGTCGTCGATGCGCGCAAGCGTGACGAGGTTGTACGGTTTCGGCATTCCGCGCGTCAACCGGAAACGCGAGAGTTGTAGAACGTGACCTCACCGTCCATTCAGCTCATCGCCCGATCGAGGCGGTTCGCCGCCAGGACGGGTCAGGAAGCGGATGGCCGCGGACTTATCGCCCCGCTCCTCGCGCTCGGCGAAAAAGGGCTCCGCCGTCTGGATCGCGGTGAGCTTTTCCGCCGCGGCCATCACCAGGAACTGGTTCATGCTGGTTCCGTCCGCCGCGGCCAGCTTCTCGATCGCCGCTTTCAGGGAAAGCGGGAGCCGCAATGAAAACGTCGCCACCTTCGCCGTCATTTCCTTATCCTTCCCAAAGCATCCGTCGGACTGATGACGTCAATACCGAAACGAGATGGTGTTGCTCCATAATGCCGGCGGTTGAAGGTCACGATCGCATCGGCGCGGCCATTCACCGCCGTTTCCAAAACCATTTCGTCGCCGGCATCCGACAATTGCGGCCGCCATTGATAGTGGACCTCGACCGGCTCGATCACGTCGATGATCGCATCGATCAGGTTCGCCACATCACGCTCGCTCGCCTTCGCGGCCAACAGATGCTCGGCGCGCATGGCGGTCGCTTCGTATTCCAAAGCCAGCGCCACACTCAACAACATGGTGGCCCGACGCTCCAACAAAAGGACCAGTAACGCCGCCGAGGCACCGGCCGGGCTACGAATCGCGGCGACCAGGACATCGGTATCCGCGACCAGTCTCATTCGCCGATGATATCACATCACCAGCGACGTCGCGAGGGAATATCGGACATAGGGGGCGTCACCGCCCGTTGACCGCCCCCCACCCACGCGCTACCGGCGGGTGACCTCACTCCGAAAGTCCCCCCGTGCCCGCGTTCTCCTTTCCACCGCCGCCGCCCTCTCCGGAAGCCGAGGCCCTCCGTCAGGAAGTCCGCGACTTCCTGAAAACCGAACTCGCCTCCCGCGAACCCGTCGAGCGGGCGGAGTCCTGGACTGGCCTCGACCCCGCGTTCTCCCGCGCCATGGGCCAGCGCGGCTGGATCGGCATGACCTGGCCGAAGGAACATGGCGGGCACGAACGCTCCGCCCTCGAGCGCTACGTGGTGCTGGAGGAAATGCTCGCCGCCGGAGCGCCCGTCGGACTGCACTGGATCGCCGACCGCCAATCCGGACCACTGATTCTCCGGGTTGGCTCGGACGAGCAAAAGCAGCTCCTGCCGGAGATCGCCGCCGGCGAGACCTATGTCTGCATCGGCATGAGCGAGCCCGATGTCGGCTCCGACCTCGCCTCGGTCCGCACCCGGGCGGCGAAGGTCCAGGGCGGCTATTTGGTCAACGGCACCAAGGTGTGGACCAGTTTTGCCCATTTGTCGCAATATATGATCTTGTTCTGCCGCACCGGGCCAGGGGGGGACCGTCCGGAAGATCGCCACGGTGGCCTGAGCCAGTTCCTGGTGGACTTGCGGAACACTCCGGGCATCGCCATCCGGCCGATCCTCGCGCTGACCGGCGAGCATCATTTCAACGAAGTCGTGTTCCAGGACACCTTCCTCCCCGAATCAGCCCTGCTCGGCAAGGAAGGCGACGGCTGGCACCAGGTGACCAGCGAACTGGCCTTCGAGCGCAGCGGTCCGGAGCGCTTCCTCTCCTCGTTCTGGCTGCTGATCGAACTGGTGCGCGCCCTGGGCCGCGATCCGTCCGACGCGGCGGCGGCGGCGATCGGCCGGCTCACGTCACATATCATGACATTGCGCCGGCTGTCCCGCTCCGTCGCCGGCATGCTGCAGGCCGGCGAGAACCCCGCCCTGCAAGCCGCCCTCGTCAAGGACCTGGGCGCGCTCCTCGAACAAGAAATCCCCGAGATCGCGCGCACTTTGGTCGCGGCCGAGCCGGATCGCGGCTCGACCCAGGCCTTCGCCGCCACGCTCGCGCACACGATGCTGCATGCGCCGTCGTTTTCCTTGCGTGGTGGCGCCCGCGAGATCCTGCGCGGCATCATCGCCCGCGGGCTGGGGCTTCGTTAGCCAAAGGAAACGACCATGACCGATAAAGTGCTGTATGAAGCGGTTGGCGCCATCGTAACGATCACCCTCAACGACCCGGGGATGCGCAACCCGATTTCGGAAACCGATATGGTCGACGGCATCGTCGGCGCGCTGGAGCGGTTGAACCAGGACAAAGCGGCCCGCGTGGCGATCCTGACCGGTGCCGGTACCGCCTTTTCCTCGGGCGGCGATCTGCGCAAGATGCAGGCCGAGTTCGAGACGCGCGCCGAAAAACCGCATCTGACGCCGCTGTATTACAAGCACGGCATTCAACGCATTCCGCTGGCGTTCGAAAAACTCGACGTGCCGATCATCGCCGCCGTCAACGGCCCGGCGATCGGCGCCGGCCTCGACCTGGCCTGCATGTGCGACATGCGCATCGCCGCCGAAACCGCCCGCTTCGCCGAGAGTTTCGTCAAGGTCGGCATCGTGCCGGGCGATGGCGGGGCATGGCTGCTCCCTCGGGTCGTTGGCTATTCGAAAGCGTGCGAGATGGCGTTCACCGGCGACATGCTGACCGCGGCCGAGGCCCTCGCCTGCGGCCTGGTGTCCCGGGTCGTGCCGGATGCGGAACTGTTGGCGGCAGCGACGGCGCTGGCGGAACGCATCGCGGTCAATCCGCCGCATGCCGTGCGCATGGCCAAGCGGCTGCTGATGGAGGGACGCCACACGCGGCTCGATACGCTGCTGGAGATGTCGGCGGCGATGCAGGCGCTGACCCATGCGACACCCGACCACCGCGAGGCGGTGAACGCCTTCCTGGAAAAGCGCAAACCGGTGTTCAAGGGCGATTGAGGCCGCGGCTCACGGGCCCGCGGCCTTCGCCGGGCGGAACACCCGGTTGGACAGTTCGTCCAGCAGGGCGAACGCGCCGGAGACATTGTAGCCGGCGAGCAGGGCGACCGCCGACAGGCCAAGACCCGTGGCGGCGGTTCCCTTGCCGATGTAACCAAAAAACAGCCCCATGATCGCGCCGCACAGCAACCCCAGGATCATGTCCTGCTGCAGCCGACCGCGATCCGTCATCGTCACCAGCGACAGGTCCACCTTGCGCCGCAGTTCGCGCAAGGCGTACGCGGCCGCGCCTAAACATCCATACAAGGTCGGCAGCACATAGAGCGTGATACAGCCCAGTACGGCGTCCGCCACCTCTTTCGTGCGGAAGATCAGATCACGTAGCGCCTGGCCGCAACCATTCCCATCGCGGTCCTGGGTGAACTGCAACGTCTTGCACCAGTCCTGGTGCAGCGCGGCGGCGGCCAGCATGGACTTCCGGTCGATACCGAACACGATGCTCAAGGGGCTGCGGTCGCCGATCACGACCTGGGTCCAGGACACGAGGTGCAGGGTGACCGCCACCAGGTCCTCGTTGGCGCGCTTCAGGTGCCAATACAACGCGCAGCGTTCCGCGGATGCCGCCGCGGATTTCGCCGTCGCCGGGACAGCGGTTCCATTCGGTCCACCGTCCGACGTTAAATGAAACGAGGCTTCCTCGGGACGATCGCCATCGGCCGGCTCGGCGGCCGGATCGCAATAGGACGGCGGTCGCGCCGGGTTAAACCCGGCCAGTGCCGTCCCCCGCGGATCGCCGGCGAGCGCGATATCCTTGGCGACCGTGCCCTGTTCACGGTTGATCTGATCGTAGTTGTCGAAGATCGCCTGCCGGTTGTCCAAAATCAGCTTGCCGGAAAACGCGTAGGCGGAGGTCAGCAACGTGAACGCCGTCAACGCGATCGCGATGTTCTCGATCCACACGGCGCGGGTCGCCAAACGGTGCGCGCCATTGACGGTCGGATCGACGGACACCGACCCGCCATGTCGCAGCCAGCCGGTGAGCCATCGCAGCGTCGATTGGCGGCGGGCATCGACATAGGCCCGCGTGACCCGAATGCTGTCGACCGTGGCGGGCGAGGCCACCGCCGCCAGAAAGTCCCGGCTGAACGACAAAAACGCGGCGTCGGCCAGGCCGTCGTCGTCTTCGGCGGGCCGCGCCGGCTGCTCGCCGCCGGTGGATCCGGTACCGGACGGATGTTCGCCGATACGCATTAGCCGGTTGAGGAAGTGGCGATACGACTTGCACGGCGGCGTCGCCAGCTTATTGCCCGGCACCGCGAGGTCGCCGCGCGTATCGTCGAAGTGGGCCTGCAACCGGCAGTCCCCGCGGCGGCCCAGAAACTCCAGAAGCACCATGGTGTCGCTGAACGTGGTGGCCAGTTCCTCGCTCGTACCGATCGTGCGCATGGCGCGCCTCCCTCCGGGGGATGCCGGTTTCGTGTTGATACCATACGATTTGACCGCCGGCTGTGAAGCAAATCACAGTTCGTGATCATTTGACGCGCGATAGTCGTTACGGCAACGTTAATGGACGCGGCGAGGCGGCGGCCGGTGCCAGCCCATTCGCCCAGGTCACGCGCGGGGTCGTCGGCGGCGACAACACCGCCATCGCGGCGGCGAACGAGGTCTCGGCGCGGCGCAGCGGTGGCAATAACGGCACCGGCGGCTCTGGCGTCGCCGTGCGGGCCGGCGTTCGCGACGGCGCTCGCGGGATGTGCGGGTTCCGCGCCGCGGCCTCGGGTTTGGCCAACGGAACGCCCCGCGCGGCGGCGGGCGTGGTGCCCGCCCAGGCGTCCTCCACGGCGGCGGGCATCGTGTCCGCCCCGGTGTCCGCCACGGCGGCGGGCATCGTGTCCGCCACGGCGGCGGGCATGGCGCCAGCCCCAGTATCCGCCGCGGCGGGCGCCTCGGCGCTGTCGCCCGCCGCGAGCGCCCGGGTCCGCGCCATGCGAAGTTCCTTCAGACAGCCGATCATCCCCCGATCGAGCGCGACGATCGTCGATTTCGTCCGCGCCTTCAGCAACTCCTCCTGCCCGCGCAACACGTCGCGCGCCGAGTCCTGCACCAGATGAACATGGGTGACCACCATGCCGGCGAGCATGATCTCCACCGGATCGCGCGGCTGAAAGCCCAGCACGGTATGGATGACGTCGCGGGACCGGGCGTCGCGTTGCGCTTCGGTGTCCTCCGGGCGGTCGCAAATCGTCTCGGCGATGCTCCGGAGCATGGACTGGGCCACGATTTGCTGGGTCTGTTGTTGCGCCGCGATCATGACATTGCACCTACATTTGGGACATATAGGTTTTTATCCTCGTAACGTCGGCCGCGCCAAGGGAAATCGTCAGGACGCTGGACACGGCGATTTCGTGGCCGCCGGGCGCATTCGCACCGGTGAAGCCAATCCTTCGCCGAATACCAGGCTTCGGCTCGCACCGGCGGGGATGCCGTCAATGCCTGTCAACGCCTTGCGGGGGCCACGCGAAATCGCCACGCTGCGGCACCGGTCGCCGTTGTCGGACAACGGATCGGCTGATGGGAACAATCAAGGGATCATGCGGCGCACCCTGAAGCACTTTTGGCACACCGGGCGCGAATACCTGACGCACTGGATGGTGGCCGGAGCGATCCTGGCGGCGACCGGAGTGGCGCCGGAACATTGGCTGGCGGATTTGCTCCATGATGCGCATCTACCAGAAGACGTGCTGCATCTTTGGGCCGCCGGCATCGATATGCGCATCGTGCTGGCGGGGCTCGGGCTGGTCCTGATCGCCGGCGACATCGCGTGGCGCCAGACGCGGCCAGTGGCGCCAATCGAGTCCGCTCGGGTCGCCGAACTCGGCCCCGCGGCGGAACCAGTTCCGGCTGCCGAGCCCGTGCCGCCTGACTCTGGGTTGCCGCTGCCGGACAAGCCGTCGATCGCGGTGCTGCCGTTCGACAACCTCAGCGGCGATCCGGCGCAGGAGTATTTCTCCGACGGCGTGGCCGAGGACATCGTCACGCAGTTGTCGCACAGTCGTGCACTATTCGTCATCGCCCGCAATTCCAGCTTTACCTACAAAGGGCGGGCGGTGGACGTGAAGCAGATCGGCCGCGAACTTGGCGTGCGCTACGTGCTGGAAGGCAGCGTGCGGCGCGGCGGCGAGCGGGCGCGGATCAGCGCCCAGTTGGTGGAAGCGGCGACCGGGAACCACATCTGGGCGGCGCGGTATGATCGCTCGGTGGCAGACGTGTTCGCGGTGCAGGACGAAATTTCCGACGCGGTGGCCACCGCGATCGGGCCGGCGGTCGCCGACGCGGAAATGCAGCGGGCCATGCGCCGGCCGCCCGGGTCCCTCGGCGCCTGGGAACTCTATCAACAAGGGATGTGGCATCTCGCGAAACAGGATGTAGCGGAGAACGCTGCGGCACGCCGCCTGTTCGAGCGTGCCATTGAACGGGATCCGATGTTTGCTGCCGCCCACGCCAGTTTGTCACTCACCTGTTTCCGGGCGGGCGCTCATTACCAGACCATGCCGTTGGACGAGGCGCTACGACTCGCCTCTGCGCACGCCCGCAAGGCGGTTGAACTCGATCCCGGCGATGCGGACGCGCAAGCTATGTTGGCCGCGACCTTACGCGAGCAGGGTGACATGGATAACGCCCTGGTGATCGCGCGGCAGGCACTTGGCATCAATCCCAACTGCGCCCTGGCCCACTTTGTCATGGGAGCAGTCCTGATCTGGACCGGCCGGACGGCGGAAGGCCGCCAGGCCGTGGGCGTCTTCGAACGGCTGAGCCCGCGTGATGCGAACATCGCAACGGCGCACCACGGGATCGTCATTTCCTATTATTTGGACCGCGACTATGAACGATGTGTCGAAGCCGCGCGGCGTGAACTGAGTGCCCATCCCGGCTACACCCTGAATTATCGTTGGTTGGCCGCTGCCCTGGGCCAGCTTGGCCGAACCGAGGAAGCCCGCGCGGCGCTCGAGCATTCAATCGCCCTGTCCCCGCGCGAGTTCGATGTCTATGTCCGCGACCGCGTGCCCTGGAAGCGCCCCGAGGACCACGAACACATGCTCGACGGCCTGCGCAAAGCCGGCTGGCAAGGGTGAGCGGGCGGCCATGCAGAATGCCCTGAAGCGCGTCTGGCAAACCGGGCGCGAACACCTCACGCACTGGATGGTGGCCGG
>Ga0181536_10003947_pt1 | contig 15940 bp, 11 predicted proteins | sample PEATcosm2014_Bin_41_FD_121105 | JGI IMG/M metagenome (GOLD analysis project Ga0181536, IMG submission 121105) | Peatland microbial communities from MTU Mesocosm Facility, Houghton, MI, USA - PEATcosm2014_Bin17_60_metaG | ecosystem: Environmental > Terrestrial > Soil > Wetlands > Peat | place... | reverse complement strand
GCACGCACAAGCTGTCGGTGGGTCTGTTCGGCCGCTATTCACGCATCGCCAACGACCTGATCGCGGCGTCGGATTGCCTGATCGTCGTCGGCTGCAAGCTCGGTGAGATCGCGACAAAGCGCTTCGCGCTGCCGCCGGCTCACATCCCGGTGATTCATCTCGACATCGTCGCCGAAGAGATCGGCCGCTGCATCCCCGCCGAGATCGCGCTGTGGGGCGATGCGCGCGCCGGCCTGGAGGACTTCGCCGACGCGCTGTCCGATAGTGCCAACGCAGCCCGTGCGGCACGAGCCGAGTACGTCGCCGAGATCGCACCACGTATGAAAATCTGGGCAGACGATGCCGCGCCGCGGCTCAATTCGCGCGACCGGCCGGTGCACATGGCGCGCCTCTGCCGCGAGTTGAACCAGACCCTGCCGGAGGATGCGATCCTCGTCGCCGATGGCGGGTTCGCCGGGCATTGGACGGGCCTGCTCTACGACACCAAGGTCGCGGGACGGCATTTCATTCCGGATCGCGGTTTCGCCTCGATCGGCTACGGGCTGCCGGGCGGCATCGGCGCCGCCCTCGCCGCGCCTGACCGACCCGTCGTCGCTATCAGCGGCGATGGCGGGTTTAACATGATGCTCGGCGAACTTGAGACCGCGCGCCGCACCGGCTGCGGCCTCACCGTGATTGTCGTCAACAACGCCGCCTCCGGCTATGTCAAGGCGTTGCAGCACGCGATGATGGGCGGGCCCTACCAGTCGGCAGACCTCAAGGAGATGGATTACGCGGCGATCGCCCGCACGATGGGCTGTGGCGGCATTCGCGTCGAAGAACCTGAGGCGTTATCGCCGTCACTTCGGCAAGGCATGGAAGAACGCGACCGCCCGACGGTCATCGATGTCGTCGTCACCCGCGACCCCGCCCAAATGCTCCCTGCGGTCGACAACCGGACGGTGGAGATCAAGCGAGGCGATCGTGTTGCCTGACACCTGCTGTGCCGGCGGTGCGAGGCCATTCAGTCCGCTGGCCCTCCCCAAAAGACACCGTTTTGGGAAGCAGAGTTAGTTGCTTTGTCGCGTCGATGTCTGCTACGCGCCCATGCCGGTCGCTCGGGTGAAGCGGCCCATTTCTCGAAAGCAGACATAAGCATCAGCGTCCTCTCCAGCGGTCATGGGGGGATGGCTGACGTTGAGGCCGTCCGTGCTGGCGGTTCGATTCGCTCCCATGGAACCATGACCTTTGTTCTGTTCAGCCGCGCCAACGGTCACATTCAACGGAAGTGCATCATGGCCGGGCTGGTTCGCGTGCGCCCCGAGGGCAAGAATATGCCTGGTCTGGCGAAACGCGACGTCAAAAAAGCAGACACGGTACACGATCGCCCCGCTGACAGGGACGGGATGCCGTCAGCATGGAGCGGCGGGTGAAGGTATGGATGGCGGCCGTGCCAGTGGGATAAGAGTCACCGGCATCGTGCTGGTTTCTCGCGGTTCGGGCCTCCAACGTCGCAACGCCCCGCCGCTCACGGGTTCACCGAAATAATTCCCCGGGTCGATATCCCGTCGGCTCCATCAGCCACCAGTTCACACAGGGTGCAGGCGTTCGGGTCGCATTGTCCGTTGGCGCCCTTATAATGGCCAGGATGGACCGCGTCGCAGCCTTCCGCCGGATCGCGGCCTTACCGTTCCTGACGGTAATCCTCGGTCTGGGGCTGCTGAATGCACGCGCGGCCGATCCACAGCCATACACGGTCGAACTGCGGCCAACCGGCGATGCCGCCCTCGACGCCGCGGTGAAGGACAGTTCCACGCTGATCTCGCTGAAGGACAAGACCCCGGTTGGCGATTTTGCCCTGATCCAACGGGCGAGGGACGACGGGGCGCGCTTTGAAGAGGCCGCGCGGGCGTTTGGCTATTACGACAGCACGGTCGCGGTGACGATCGGCGCGAGGCCGATCGACGACCTAACTTTGGTCGATGCGATCGACCACGCCCCCGCCGCGCCGCCGATCCCCATCACCGTCACCATCACCCCGGGCCAGAGATTTCATCTTGGCCAGATCACCATCGACGGTACTTTGCCGCCCAATGTCGCGCCGTCTCCGGGCATCGCCACTGGACGGGACGCGATGGCCGCCGCGGTGGTCGGCGCGCAAAATCGCCTGCTGACCGCGTTACGAGAGGCCGGCTATCCATTCGCGACGGTGACGTTGCCTCCGGCGGTCCTGCATCGCGAGCGGCGGGAACTGGATGTCACGTTCCAGGTCTCCAGCGGACCGCGAGCCGCCTTGGGTCCAATCAGCTTTACCGGTCTGCATGACGTGAGTGAAGCGTTCCTGCGCCGGCATCTGTCGATCCAGCCAGGCGATCCGTTCCGGCCATCCGCGATCGACAAGGCACGCCAGGATCTGCTGTCGCTCGGCGTGTTTTCCTCGGTGCGGGTGCTTCCCGCGCAGCAATTGGACGCGGCCGGCACGCTCCCGTTGGACGTCGATGTCGCGGAGCGCAAAGCCCATGCCGTGGACTTCGGCGCGGCGTGGTCCACCGACCTCGGCGCGAACGCCAACGTGGCGTGGCATCACCGGAACCTGTTTGGCGAGGCCGAGCAACTCAACCTTACCGCCGCCGCGCAACTCGGCGGCGATGCGACGACCAGACCTGGCTTTCAGGTCGGCGCGCAGTTCATCAAGCCGGATGTCGCGCGGCGCGATCAGTCACTGCAGATCGACCTGAACGCGGTGGATCAGAGCCTGATTCCGTACGATCAGCGCGCGCTGATCGAGCGGATTGGCATCACGCGGAAGCTGTCACCCCATTGGTCGGTCCAGGTCGGACTTCTTGGCGAGCAAGAAGTCATCAAACAGGAGGGCGTCACGCGCCCGTACAACTTCGTCGGCCTCCCGCTCAGCGTGAAATTCGACAGCACGACAAGCCTGCTGGACCCGGTCGATGGAATTCGGGCCGCCCTGTCGGTTAGTCCGGTCCAATCGTTTGGTGGCGGCGGGACCTACACCATCACGCAGCTGTCCGAGTCGAGCTATCTCGATCTGGGCACTGAGGGCCGGAGCGTGGTCGCGTTGCGTGCTCTGGTGGGGCAGGTGTCCGGCGTCGGAGTGTTCGGCCTGCCGCCCGACCAGCGCCTATATGCCGGCGGTACCGGCACGGTGCGAGGCTATCGCTATCAGTCCGTCGGACCGACCTTCCCCGACGGCAAACCCACGGGAGGCACCGCCGTGTCGGCTGGAACCGTGGAGTTCCGCCAGCGCTTCCTGGAACACTGGGGCGCCGCCGCGTTCATCGACGTGGGCCACGCGAGCGCGGACGGCAAACCATTCAGCGCGAACTGGCGAGCTGGCGCGGGAGCGGGCCTGCGCTACTACACGCCGATAGGGCCTATCCGGGTGGATATCGCCGTGCCGTTGATCGCGGTACGCGGCGGGGACTCGTTCGAATTGTATATCGGGATCGGTCAGGCTTTCTGATGCGGCGAGGATCGAAAATTCTGGGCTGGACCGTTGCGGTCCTGATCGCCGTGCCACTGCTGTTGGTGGCCGCGGTTCTGCTCGTCGGCAATATCGCTCCTGGGCGGCGGCTGATCGAGACGCTGGCGCCGCGGATCAGCGGCGGCATGGTTCGCATCGAGGGCCTCGCCGGGCGGTTTCCCGATGCGATTCAGGTCGATATGGTAACAGTATCGGACGCCAATGGGGTCTGGCTGACGGTGCACGACGCCGCGCTTGACTGGTCCCCGCGGCGGCTCGTTGAGGGCGAGGTGGCGATCGATCGGCTGGAAGCACAAAGTGTGATCCTCGACCGGCTGCCGGCAGCGACAGGCGGTGAAACCAGCGTCAGCATACCCCCGCCCCGGGGCGTATTGTCCCGGCTGAGCGTGGCACGCCTGGAGATCGCTCCCCCGGTCGCGGGTCAGCCGATCGCGGTTGCCGTGCAAGGCGCCGGCGAGGTCCTCGCGCGCGATACCGGTGACGCGCATCTTGCGATCACCGCTCTGACACCGCGCGGCGGCGCCCCGCCTGACCATTATTTGCTCGCAATGTCCGTCGATCCGGCACACCTGCATGCGACACTCAACGTCGAGGAGAGTCCGCGCGGGCTGATTTCCGAACTGGCGGGGTTGCCGGATCTGGGCTCAATCACGATCGCGGCGTCGGCGGACGGCCCTCCTGGTGCTCTGGTCACGCAGGCGACAATCACGGCGGGGCAACTGCGCGGCGACATCGCCGGAACAGTCGATGCGGCCGCCGGCAATGGCGATCTGACATTCTCGGCCGACGCCCCCGCGATGACACCGAGACCCGGCGTTGGGTGGTCCTCGATCCGGTTGGACGGCAACGTTCACGGTCCGCTGGCCGCTCCGGCGGCGAACGGGACGTTGGCCGCCGATCAACTGACCGCCGCCGGCGCCGCGATCGGTTCGCTACGCGCCAACCTCGCCGGGGATGCCACCGGCAAGACCAAGATTCAGGCTACAATCGATCAGGTGCGCGTTCCGGGTCCCTCGCCGGATGTGCTGGCGGGTGGACCGCTGACACTGGACAGCACCGTGGAACTGGCGAATGCAAGCCGGCCGTTTCGCTTCTCCTTACGGCACAAGCTGTTTTCGGCCGAGGGGACCGGGGATGCCGATCGAGGTCAAATCCATCTCACCGTACCCGACCTGGCGCCTCTCGCGGCGCTTGGCGGGATCGACCTTCAGGGGCACACCGAACTCGACGTCGGGGCGGCTCGATCCGCGCATGGGCTCGATCTGACGGTGAACGGCGGCCTGGGGATCACGAATGGCATCCGGCCGGTTCCCATGCTGATCGGCGATACCGCCACGATCGGTCTGGCTGTCTCCGTGAGTGGCGAGGATGTCACGGTGAGCCGGTTCGCGTTGCATGGAACCGGGTTCACCGCCACCGCGAGCGGCCAATTCGTGAACCAGGTGCTGAACGCGGACTGGACGCTGGCACTGAACGATCTGACACAAGTCCAGCCGGGCCTGGCGGGGGCCATCGAGGCGCGCGGGCACGTCGGTGGCTCGATGGCGTCAATGTCGGTCGCCGGCAACGTGACGGGGAATCTCGCGGCGCGTGGGCAACAACTGCGACAGGTCACCGCGCATTTCGCCGCGGACGGTTTGCCGAACGCGCCGGAAGGACGTCTGACCGTGGGCGGAACGTTATTGGACGCACCGGTGGACGTCGCGATCGGCGCGGAACGGCGGAACGGGCGATTTCACTTCGTCATTGATCGCGCCAGTTGGAAGAGTTTGGCCGCCGGTGGAATGTTGGACCTCGCCCAGGGAGAGGCATTGCCGACGGGAACGATGACGCTGAGCGTGAAGCGGCTGGCGGACCTTACGCCGATTTTGGGCCAGCCGTTGGCTGGCGACGTCACGGCATCGCTGGACTCTTCGAGGAACGCCGCGCGGCTAAAGGCGGTCGTGTCCGGTGCCGCGGTACCAGCGTTTGGGTCGCTCGCCAAAGCGGCGCTCGATGCGACAATCACGGACCCGTCAGGGAAGGCGGTCATCGACGGCGGGCTCACTCTGGACGGAGTGCAGGCCGGGAGTGCGCGTGCCTCGGCGCGCCTGACTGCGAAAGGGCCATTGGATGGACTGGACCTGAGCCTGGACGCCGAGAGCTCCAACGTGGGCGAATTGCCTGCTCGGCTCGCTGGGACCGGCCGGTTGAATGGCTCCGCCGAGACGCTGTCACTGGCGTCGCTACGGGCCGCCTGGGGCAGCGAAACTGTTCGGCTGCTGGGGCCGGCAAGCATCGGTTTCGCCCAGGGTATCGCGGTTGACAGACTGAGACTGGGCTTTCGGCAGGGCGAACTGACGGTCTCTGGGCGTTGGGGCGGCGGCGCGGCGGGCACCGGGCTGACCGCCACACTGGTCAACCTCCCGGCGGACATCGTCGGTGCCGTGGCGCCGGCTTACGCGGCGGATGGCACCATCTCGGGCGAGGCCCGTTTGACCGGCAGTCCCGCCCGGCCAGAGGGCACGATCCGCGTCGCGGCCTCCGGCCTTCGGCTGCGCACGGGACCGGGGCGAGCGCTGCCGGCGGCCGTGGCTTCGGTCAACGCCACGTTGCGGGGGACCGACGCACGGGTTGATGCCAAACTATCCGCCGGGAACTCCAGTGTGACGCTGGCGGGGACGGTTCCGCTGTCGACAGACAGGGGCATGGATGCACGTGTCGGTGGGAGCGTCGATCTGGCGATGCTCGATCCGTTGCTGGCGGCCCAGGGACGCAACGTGCGCGGAAGACTGGATTTGAGCATGGGCCTGGGCGGAACCCCGGTCTCACCCAAAGCGAGCGGGTCGGTGCGGGTGAGCGGTGGCGCGTATCAGGACGCGAGCCTCGGGGTGCACCTCACCTCGATCGGCGGGACAGCGCTGGTCCAGGGCGACACGATCCGGCTCGAGCAGGTCTCCGCCACCGCCGGGCCGGGAACGATTTCGCTGGCCGGCACGGTAACCATCGCCGCGGCGCCGTCGGTGGATGTGTCGTTGCGCGCCAGTAATGCTCGGATATTGTCGACCGATCTGGCAACCGCGCTGGTGGACGCCGATCTGATGTTGCGCGGTGCGCTGAACGCCTCGCCACGGTTGGCCGGCACCGTCGTCGCGCGCTCGGCGAACATCCAGGTTCCCGAGAGGCTGCCGCCCAGTATTGTCGTCATTCCGGTGCGGGAGGCGGGGGCACCGGTGGTGCGGGCGCCGCCGTCGGCCCCACCGCCCGATATCGCGCTGAACCTGACGCTGGACGCACCGAGCCGGATTTATGTGCGTGGCCGCGGGCTGGACGCCGAACTCGGCGGACGGGTCGTCTTCTCGGGGACGGCGAGCGCGCCGGTGCCGCAAGGGGCTCTGCGGTTGCGGCGCGGGACGTTCAGCATTGTCGGCCAGACGTTGAACCTGACGTCCGGGACAATCGATTTCGCGGGAGGCCCGCTGACCAACCCAACTTTGAACCTCGTGGCGACGTCGACGTCCGCGGCGATGACCGCGACGTTGACCGTGACCGGAGACGTACGGGATCCGAAGATCGTGCTGTCGAGCGTGCCGGACCTGCCACAGGATGAGATCCTGTCACAGTTGCTGTTCAACACGTCGAAGGCGCGGCTCAGCCCGTTCCAGGTGGCGGAAATCGCCGCGGCTCTGGCGTCGTTGTCCGGGGTGGCGCCGGGGATCGGCGATCCTCTGGGCAGGGTGCGGTCGGCTCTGGGGTTGGACCAATTGTCGGTGGGCAGCGGCGCGAGCGGTGGCACGACATTGCAAGCCGGCCGGTATCTGGCGCCGGGAGTCCGGCTCAGCGCGACGCAGAGCGCGAGTGAGGGCGGGTCACAGGCGACGGTGGAAATCGAGGTCGCGAAAGGGTTGAAGCTGGAGACGACAGTGGGGACGGGATCGGCGTCCGCCACGCCTGGGGTTGGGGGGAATACGAACGGGAGCGGGGTGGGGTTGTTGTATCAGTTTGAGTACTGAGGAAGCCTCGCAAGCGCGTAACTGGGTCGCCATCGCCGAACCGCCCAGGACCGAGACAGTTGTACGTCCGGTTCGAACCGGTCCGGCAACGGGGCAAGCACCATCCGAGCGCGCGAAGGTGCACACTAGGTCGTGTGGACGGATTTCACCAAGATCATAGTGCATGCGAAACTGACAATCGCGTCATAGCTCGCCGCGGTCTTTTCGCATCGCATCGCGACACTTAAAGCGTTTCAGCTTATGCCGCTTGCATCATGCTGCTGACCAGGCGGCTGGCTCGTTCCGCATGAGATTCGAGTCGGACTCTAAGCCTCTGACCACCGACAGCGGGTCGGCAGTCGCCCACCAAGGCGATCAATGAAGTTCTGCTTCTCACCGTCGTTCACCCGAAAGCGGTCAGACCCCTGACGGCCAGCACGTGCCATTCGGTTGCCTGACCTGAATGTCCGAGAAGGGTCGAGTGGGGCGGTTCCGGCCGGACGCCTCGGCTACCCCAGTTTTGGGCCGTGAACGGACCCGGCACCTATCGATGGGAGCGACTATTGGAGGACGGCCGGTACGCCTCCCTCACCGGCATTGCGATCACCGCGACCTCTGCAACCACCCCGGCCGACATCGGTCGAAACGACCGGCCGACTTCAATTGGAATGGGTGGCCTACCTCACGCCGGAATCACCGGTCGAATTCATTGAAATGCGCGGCATGGGCGAGAGCCATCGGTTGCCCGAAGGCCTCACCCGTTCCCCTGACCGTTAACCCGACGCAAGACTTTGATGCCGCGCGAACACCGTTCAACCTTGAGCACTCGCTGCTTCTGCTCGGGCGTGAGGTATTGGTCGATCACGCCCAGGCCGATCACGCACTTCTGGAAGAAAAGCTTCCTGCCTATCTTCTTCATTGCGAGTTCAACGTCGGCCACCGTGCGCTGCGTCCCCGCCTTGCCCACCCGCAGCACGAAGTCATTGGTGGCGGTTGTGAATTCCTTGTCCGGGTCGATCCCGTTGTCCATGGCGTATTTGCTTACAAGCTCGGTGAGGCACTTCACCTTATCGGCGTAAGGTTTCAGGTGCGTCTGCAACGCCTTGATTTTTTTGGCGGTCGCCTCGGCATCAGTCTGCAATGCGCCGACCTGATCGATAAGCTCCATGACATCAGGCGGCGTCAGTGGCTTAAGGGATATCATGGTTGTGGCCTCGACAACCTTCTTCTGGGTTATCACGATCATCATTGCAGTGTCCCTAATTTTCGGGTTCGGTTCATTCGTTTTAGACTCAGAGCGAGACGGGTTGCCGATGTCCCACGCAGCACTGATTGATCGGCACTGGCACCTCTGCGCTCCGCACGAAGTAGATTAAGACTCATCGGGGTTTTTTCCATCCTTTAGCAAAATTGGATGGAACCGCATATGCTTTTTGTAGAACGCATCCAACTGCTGCGAGTGTTGATCGGCCACCTCCATCTGGTTCCCAAACACCGACTTGAATTCTTGTTGCGCGGCCCGCATCACTTTCTCGGCGGCGAGTCTCTTCTTCATCTCGTGCAACATTGGTTTTGCCTGACCGGCGAGCCAGTGAGACATCGTGTGCGCGTCGATGATGCAGTGTTCGACGCCCACCCGAGAAATCACATAAGCAATCAATTTCCGGAACAGATCACCGTTCTCGACTCGAACAATCACAGCTTCGGTTTCCGCGATGAGCGAGCCCTGAATGAACAGGCCAACCTCGAGACTAGCCCGCTCAGCATCCACCTTCTCGAATGAAAGGTTCGGCCAAGCGCTTTCGAAAGACAGCTGGTGCATGCAAAGATCGAAAATCTTGTCTTTATCACCCACGGAGTCCAGAAGCGCGACAAGTTTCACAGCACCGGCGCTCCGCAGGCGGGCGTGCAAGTAGGTTGTGCCGGGCAGACCGAATCGTGCACCGTCCAACAGGCCCGAGAATTTAATGCCAAGGAAAATGGTGCCACGCCGGGCGACAACACCATAGCTCTGTTGAGTGCCAGTGCCGTCAATGAGGTGAACTTTGGGAGGCTTTTTACCTGGGCCAGGAATACTGATTTGCGGAGCCATGTTTTTCTCCTTTAGGTTAATTTATATAGTTAATATTAATGAATAGTCTGCCGTGAGACAAAGGTATTTGTATTTGATGATGTCAGGTTTTTAATTGAAAAGGCCCGCTATACTCAATCCGAAGCCGATGTGTGTTCCTTGACCGGATGCTGATGGCGTTGTTCCTGGTGATGGATTTTACCATTCCGATCGAGTGGGTCTCTCGGAACGGTTAGGCATACAGGGTAGTGTCACCCTACCGCATATACCTTTTCCTATGTCGGTACGGCACATGAGGTGGGGTTCTGGATTTGACGATTGATGCGCCCGGGGTTAGGCAATAATACGCCTAAGATTAACGAAGCCACAGGGACGGGCAATGGAAGAATCGCGCCTACACGCGCTTATCGAGGATCTTCGTAACCTCCGGGAAGAAACTCCCTGGGCCGAGTTCAAAGTCAGCGTTAACGATCCAGATCGCATCGGCAAGGTGATCTCAGCAATTTCGAACAGCGCTCGTCTCAATGACAAGCCGCATGGATACATCTTGTGGGGGGTCAATGACGCGACCCACGCTCTGACGGGAACCGCGTTTAACCCGCAGCACAGGTATAAAGGCCAACCGTACGAATTCTGGATGGCCAAGCAGATTACCCCTTCGATCCAGATGATCTATCATGAGACCGCTGTTGGAATATCGCGCGTAATACTCTTGGAGATTCCGGCGGCCGACAAAGTCACGACCAAATTTCAGGGGCGGGCCTACATACGAATTGGAGAGGCCACCCCTCCTTTGGCGGATCATCCTGGACTTGAGGCGGCTCTTGTCGCCAAACTGAGTGCGTTTACCTGGGAATCTGCCGTAGCGCAGGAGTTTGTGACTGGCACTGATGTGCTGCGCCTGCTGGATTATCGCTTGTATTTCCAGAAAATGAAAAAACCAACCCCAGAATCTAACGGGCCGATTTTGGAGGCGCTTGCTCAAGATGGAATTATTGAACCAGACGTTGGAGGAAAATGGAAAATATTGAACCTGGGAGCGCTGCTGTTTGCCAATAAACTGAGCGATTTTGATAGAATCAAGAGAAAAGCGATAAGAATAGTCAGATATAAAGGATCATCAAAATCAGACGATGCGTCTGAGTTTGTTGTCGAGTCTGGTTATGTGCATGGATATGACATCATGATACAACACCTACATGCCATATTACCTAAAAGCGAAGAGATCAAACGCGCCATCCGGGCCGATACTCTGATGTACCCGGAAGTGGCCATCCGAGAATTGGTAGCTAATGCCCTGATTCATCAGGATGTAACCATGACTGGGACAGGCCCTATGATTGATGTTTTTGACGGAAGGCTTGAGATCACCAATCCAGGCGCTCCACTCATTGAGCCCGAGCGCTTTTTGGATTCCCCTCCTCGGTCCAGGAATGAAAAAATGGCGTCTTTGCTGCGCCGCGTGGGAGTCTGTGAGGAGCGCGGAACTGGCGTTCGAAAGGTTGTCAACGCCATTGAACTTTTTCAGTTACCCGCCCCAGAGTTTACAAAATATGACGCCGGAGTCCGAGTGACTTTATTCGCTCCCGGTAAGTTCAGAGAAATGGACAACGACGCCCGGGTGCGCGCTTGCTATCAGCATTCTGTGCTGATGTACCTGAGTGAAAAGAAAATGACGAATTCAACTCTTCGTGACCGATTCGGAATTAGCAAGCATAACGCCGCACAGGTTTCCAAAGTCATTGCACAGGCCTTAGAGCGCGGCCTCATAAAGCAGTCTCGGCCTTGGTCTCCTACCAAAGGGCATTATCTCCCTTTCTGGCTACAGGCTTCTTGATCAGTTCATCCCCGAGTAGGCCTCGGGGGTGAAAAGACAGCGACAATTCAACTAGTTAGCTTCTATTTCCTTCTTGATCGTTTATGCCCACTTGACGCGAATCGCTAAAGTCTAGCTCTCCTTGTCGCGAGTCAGGCACAAGCGCGGAGTCCATGCCGTCGAAGCGCTGCACGGCACCTGTCAACCGAGTAGACAGATCCGCCACCAGCCTCTCGGCGCTCTCCAACCGCGATGCGGTGCCGGCCAGCTGCTTCGCCCGCACCGCCGGAGAGCGCGCGCGCCACCTCGCCGGAGGATTGTTCGAATGCCGCCGCCGCTTGGCCCACACACGGCAAGGAGGCCGGTGCTGACGCCTTATTCCTCCGGCTCAGTCGTGAACAGCAACGGATAGCCATTGCGCCGGCCAGCATCGGTGGCGGTGGTTGCTTTCGATTCAGCCACATCCTTTGTGTAGACAGCGACGACACATGTGCCGCGTCTGTGCGCGGTGATCATCACTCGCATGGCCTGGTCCTCACTCATGCGAAATACCGCCTTCAGCACGGTGACGACGAACTCCCGAGGCGTGAAGTCATCATTGAGCAGAATGACTTTATGAAGTCGGGGACGTTCGACCTTGATCTCGTCTTTGGTATCGGAATTGGTAATGACCTCATCCATCGGTGAGACCTTTCTGACAGGGCTAACGCACGGCTCGTTCACCTTCAGGCAGCTGTTGTGGAAGGCACGCGGGTACCAACAATTGGTGCTGCCCAGGATTTTCAGGCGACCGGTCGACGCGGGAAGTCGGCGCCGGAATTACCAGAGCGGTTTGCCGTCCATCGTCGACACGTGAGCGGCGATCACCTTCCAACCCTGCTCGGGGAACCGCACCCAGGTCTGGCTTTGCCGGCCCACCAGGTCGTGACCGCGAACCTTGAACTCCAGATTGACGGTAGCAATGTCGCGGCCAAGTGTCAGGATCTCAAGACGCAGCCGCTTCTCCTTGATGCCGGGACCGAGTGGCCGTGCCAGGCGATGGGCATGGATGGCGGCGAAACCGTAGCCGTTCTCGTGCATCGCGTAGCGCACCGTATGGGGATTGTCCCAGAACGTCGCGTCAAGCACCTCGACCGTCTTGTCGATCAGCGCCTGTTCATACCGCTCAAACAACGCGGCGACCTCGGCCACGACATCCGGCAGGTTCGGTGTCCGGTCCATCATGTGGCGGCCGCCATGGCCTGAGCCACCGCGACCAGCACGGCGTCGCTGCCGCGTCCACCAATGATCGACAGGCCGACGGGGGCGCCATTGACCGTCGCGCCGGGAAGATTGACCTGCGGGACACCGGTCAGCCCGCCCTGCGCACACAGGCAGGTGATGCGATCTCGTATCGGAGCCAGGACTGGCAAGGGCAGCCCTTTGACGGGCGCCGGAAACGGCGTTGTCGGCAGGCAGAGGATGGTGCCCGCCGGCAGCAGCCAGGTCATCCGGCCGCGCGCCTCCTGACGCATAAGGTCGGCCCAGGCCTGGTCCGCTGCCGGGATCTGCCCGCCGGCGATCAGGCCACGGGCGACGCTGAAGGCCATGCGCGGGTTGTCGCGTTCAACCCAGTCGCGGAACGTGTTCCACGCCTCGACGGGCTGGAGCGTGCGTTGCGCCCGTGCCCAGACCGAGAGGCCCGGCGGGGCCATGACCTCGTCCCGCACCGATCCGGTGCCGGGTCAGCCGCTCAACCATTGGTTGCAACGCCGCGGCGACGTCCGGATCGGCGAAACCGAAGGCGTCGACAGCAATCAGCAGGGTCTGGGGTAGCGTGGCCGCGGGAGCTTCACCGAGCAGCACGGTCGAGACCCGCCCGAACGTTTCGGCGTCGCGGGCGAACCAGCCAGTCGTATCGGAACTCGGCGCCTGCGGCAGCATGCCCGCGAGGTTCAACCGCCCATGCGTCGGCCGGATGCCATAGAGGCCGCAGAAACTGGCCGGCACGCGAACCGAACCGCCGGTGTCGGTGCCCAGCGCGGTATCGCACAGACCGGCCGCGACGGCTGCGGCGGAACCCGACGAGGAACCGCCCGGCACCCGATCCGGGGCCTTGCTGTTGAGCGGCGTGCCGTCGAAGGCGTTCTCGCCGAGAATGCCGAGCGAAACTTCGTCGGTGATGGTCTTGCCGATCAGCGTGGCGCCAGCGTCCAACAGCGTCCGCACCGCCCAGGCATGTTTCTTGGGCAGGGGATTGGCGCGCGCCCAATCGTGATTTCCGCCGCCGGTGGGAACACCGGCCACGTCGAACAGGTCCTTGGCGGCGAATGTGAGGCCACTGAGCGGGCCACCGGGCGTGCCGTCGATGTGGATGCGCGGACCAGGGACGAAGGCATTGATGCTGTCGATCATGCGGGTATGTCAGCCCCGGGAGCATATCCTGTCCATACCGGAGCATGGGGAGGATTAACGGTCCTTTTGGAACCTTCCGTCCCACGCGTCGGGCTACCCCAACGATTTGGATTACTGTTGTCATCAGTGCAGTTGATTGCAATCAGGAGACGTTCCTGGACGTCCCGGAACAACCAGAGACACTCAGGGGCCTGGACTTTTACCCGCTAAGATCCTCTGAGCCGCCAATATCTGCACTGTTACGGTGACGTAAGTGACGCTGGTGACGCTGAAATAGGAAATTTGGGAAAATCATTCACACCCGCTCGGCTCCATTGAGAGGAACAAAGCCCGCTGAGTTCTGCTCGGACATTACTTCTTCTTCGCCGTATCCTCGATTTCATCCAGCTCGTCCGCGAGGCGTTGCACGGCCGAGGCCACCTGCGGGCGGTAGCGGCTCCGGTTATAAGTAGCGGCCAGGGCTGAATGGATGGCGACATGGTTCAGCGCCGCTTCGATAATGTCGGGCATTTCGCCCATGTCACCCAACATCGTCGCCCCCGTCCGCCGGAGATCATGGCGGGTCCATCCCTCAGTGCCGCTCGTCTCCTGGATGGCCTTGGTCTCGCGGTCCCAGTTTCCCAGGGGCGCACCCGTGGACGTAGTGAAGATCAGCGCGTCCGGATCAGGGGCCATGGGCTTGCCGTCATCGCCAGTCGGCAGGCGGGACCGCAGGAGGTCCAGTGCCTGCTGGGACAGCGGAACGGTATGAGGCTCTCCGTTCTTGGTCTCGGGGATGGTCCAGGTCCGGGCCGCGAGATTGATGTGACGCCAGCGGGCCATGGCCGTTTCCTGCCGGCGGGTCAGGGTCAGCAGCATGAGGAGCAGCGCAGCGCCGTAGGGTCGTCGAGACGCTCGGAGCGCGGGTAATAGCGCCACAAGTTCATCACGGCTGAGGACGCGCTTACGACGCCCGACCGTGGCCGGGGGCTTGATGTCGGCCAGGCCAGCCGGAGCATAACCATGATCAGCGGCCCATTTCACGATCGGGCGCAGGCACCGGACAGCCAGCGCGGCGGAATACGCCGCCTCATGTTCCGACGCCGTGACGCGCAGGTCCGTCACGGCCATCGTCGCCAGCGGCCGGTTCAGATGCTTCGCGAACACATGCTCAATCGACTGCCGTTGCTGCTTCCATGAGCGCAGCGTGGCTCCCGGCTTCCCCTTCCCCTGATAAAGATCGAGTAAGCCCGCCAGGGTGCCAATGCCATCCTTCGCGTCGCGACCGATGGCGAGCGCCTTCCGCTTTTCCGCTATGGGATCGGGCGCGCCGTTTTTGATCTCAACGTGGAGTTTACGGGCGGCGTTGCGCGCATCGGCCAAGCCCATCCCCTTCTTTCCCTCATATCGGCCAAGGACGAACCGGCGCATCCGGCCTTCCCGGTCCCGGCAGGCGAGAACCCAGGTTGCCGCGCCCCCCGGCGTCAACCGGAGCCGAAGACCAGGACATCCCGCGTCCGACAAATCACGCCGCTCCCCGGCGCTCACCACGTCCCGAGCTGCTTTGGTGATCGCGCCTTCGGTAAGGGTCACCGGCATTTGTCCGACTCCGTTGCATCGTTGGTGGTGATTTTTGGGGCTTCACTGGGGCTTCACCAACGCCGGGACACCATGGCACAATCTGGGCCGCCGAGACAACCCATCTTGTGCTGCTGTCCGGGCAAGTACTTGTTATACATATATCTTCTGGTTATCCAGGAACAATGTGGGACGTCAGGAGATACCTAGTCCACCGATCACCACTTAACTCTTAATCAGCGGGCCGTAGGTTCGAGTCCTACTGCACCCACCAATGAAATCAAGGGAGTAGGTCTTGAATTCCCGCTGTTTCGCTCGGGCCAAGATGTTCTGCGGACCCCATGCGGACCCGCCGACAACAATTTCACATTCCCCGTGGTTGACCGCCTCTGACCGTCACGGAGGAGCAAACGGGATACGCCACTTGTGAGATATGATCGCAGCATTAGCTGTACGAAATTACCGGAAGATGGTAGCGTGGCGGCTTTGTAATGCGTTGCGGGTCGAAATCCTTGATACTCGAGCCACTTGCAGAACTATCGGCGCGTGCGCGGGAATTCCCTTCCGCGACGACAACCCTGGATGGCGATTTGGTGATCTCGTCCGATTCCCACCGTATCTGGCGGCGCGCGACGCGTTTTCGG
>Ga0181536_10003946_pt1 | contig 15946 bp, 14 predicted proteins | sample PEATcosm2014_Bin_41_FD_121105 | JGI IMG/M metagenome (GOLD analysis project Ga0181536, IMG submission 121105) | Peatland microbial communities from MTU Mesocosm Facility, Houghton, MI, USA - PEATcosm2014_Bin17_60_metaG | ecosystem: Environmental > Terrestrial > Soil > Wetlands > Peat | place... | reverse complement strand
GCCGTGACAGGTAACAGGAAACCCGTAACTTCCTTGAAACTAGACGTAATAAATGGCTCCTTTTAGCGCCTTGAGGAACACATGAGAACGCTCATTCTGGCCTTACCGTGCCCACATCCTTTGCCCTATAGACCTCTGCCCACAACTTCTGCATTTTTCCCGCTAATGTGCCCATGGTGCTCATCCGGCATTGGCCCGCGGGCCTTTCGGACTATAGACTTGCCAAGTCGCCATTGCGACCCTCTACATCGCAGGCTTCAGCGGCTTCGTTACCTCTGCCACTGCTCCGATTGCTACCGGGTAGAACGAACCAGTTCTCGGGCGGGACTTGCTCCCGCTGTGGACCATTGCCTTTCACAGCGCACAACACAGTAGTACTGTCGGAAATAGATTCCCAGCCCTTTAGAATCAACAACGTACGAAAACTACTTCTTTTGGTAAGCCGTTGATTATAAATTAGTTACTGAATCTAATTTTTTCCGACACACTCCTAAGGTAACGTTTTGGTTAAATCTCGCCAGCCATATTGACACGATAGGGGGTGGCAGTAAATACTTTGGTAACCTACCTTGCAGCACCGACGAAGAGTGTCTTCAATGGTAGTGATGGATGAAAGGGAGTCCAGACTGCGGTATCCGAACCCGACAAACCGTCCGAAATACCGGAAACACCTCTGTCAATTCGGCGAACGGTCAGGTGAAATTGCGAATTCAGTGACCAGTTCCCAAGGGCGCGACTTGACGATCCCGTTTGGGCTTGCTTCGACTCGATTGTAGGCTGTCATTTAGTGGATAGCGCCACAGGAAGCTGTTCAGCCCCAGGGCAACCAGCACGGGCTGATCAATGAGATCGACTAGCCTGATGGAAGGTGGGTTGCATATAGTTGGACGAATCCGCCTCAGCGATCCGATCTGAACCTTTAACCAAAGCGAGGTGCCTGTGAATAATAATCACAATTGGTGGCGCGTCACCGACGATGGAAATACTCAGTTATTGTGCGCCAAATTCCGAAGGGTCGAGTTTTCCCGGCATGCTCACGAAGAGTTTGCATTCGGAGTCATTGAGGCAGGGGCCCTTGCCTTTAGATATCGCGGCAAGGATGTCGTGGCTCCTGCAGGTTCAGTGATTCTGGCGTTTCCAGGTGAACCCCACACCGGAATGCCGGGAATGCCCGAAGGCTGGAGCTATCGGATGTTCTATATTGAGAAGAATGTTCTTTTGCGAGTCGCGCAGGGATTAAATAGAGGCTGCAAGAAAATACCCTTCATTAGCGCAGGCGTTCTGCACGATCCCGACTTGGCTTCCAGAATCGCGCAGTTGCATCGGTATTATGAAGATCCCCTCTCGGAGATGATGACAAGAGAAATACTCATGGGGTCCATCCTTGAAGATTTGATTACTCGCTACACCACCAACCATCCGGAGAGATTACCGAGCAAAGAGCGTGTGATCGTTCTACGCGCCATGCGTTATCTGGAAGACTCCTATGACCAGTCCATTCGCTTGTCCGATCTTGCCGCGCTGACAGGAGTGAATCCCTACCGTCTAGTACGCTGCTTCACACGGGAATTAGGCATTCCACCTCATGCCTATCTGGTGCAAGTCCGCCTGCGCCGCGCCATGTGCATGATTCGCAAGGGCGTTTCCCTCGCTCAGGTGGCTGTTGATACTGGATTCACCGATCAGAGTCACTTGAATCGCCACTTTGTGAGGCGCTTCGGACTGACTCCCCGAGCGTTCCTGCCTGCTCGAGCCCTGCATCCCTCATCTGAGATCCAAGCGCGACAGCGCCAGTTCGACCTGGCAGAGTCGCCCAAAAAACGCGCCAATGAAAAACGCAGCCTGCCAAAAGCGTTTGGCTTTATGGAATGATGACCCGATAGGCATTGCCAGCATATCGCACCCCGATCCGGACCGGAGAGTTCCTCGCACCCACGCAGAAAGAGGGAGATGAAGCATTGGGCAAGATTGTCCAAGACCCTTGCGCTTCCTCTCTGCTAGAAATAGGCCAGAAGGAACAACGCGCAGTCGGATCAGGGGCGATCGGAAGTGTGTTCTGAAGGGGGCAAACAGGATGGAGGCAACGGTTTTCGAGCAGCAGAGAAGCGATGCAGAACAGGTCGTGGAGGATATTCTGCACGAATCGGACACCAAGGACCGCTTGCCTCTGACGATTGCTAACAGTTTTGAGGCTGAGATACTGCGCAGAGAAATTCTTTGCGTAGGGCGCAAACTGTGGGAGCGGCAGTACGTAGATGGTAACGGTGGTAATATCAGTGCGCGGCTGGGTTCGAAATACGTGTTATGCACGCCTACGATGATCAGCAAGGCGGACATGGAGCTCGCCGATATCTGCCTGTCGGATTTGCATGGAAACATCTTGGCTGGCAACGACAAACCCACCAGCGAACTTTATCTGCACCTGGAGATATATAAGACCAATCCACGAGCCCGCGCCGTGGTGCATTGCCATCCCGCCCATGCCACCGCCTTTGCCGCTACCGGCTCTGCACCGCCAAATGGATTTATCACGGAGTTCGAGCTTTTCATTGGCCCGGTAGCCGTGGCCCCTTATGAGACGCCCGGCTCCCTGGGCTTTGCCCGGATGGTGCGACCCTTTGCTCTACACCACAATACCATCCTGCTTACCAACCACGGCATCGTCTGCTGGGCAACCACCGCCACGCAAGCCGAGTGGTTAGTCGAGATTTTTGAAAACTACTGCAAGGCATTGCTCATCGCGCAGCAGATCGGCAAGCCTCTTGTAGCGATCCCGGAGGAAAAAATCCAGGAGATTCTGGCCTGGAAGCGGCACACTGGCTTTCCCGACGTGCGCCTGGCGAACAGCAACGGCGCCGATTGCGAGTGACCGCAGGCAGAATCGCAGAGCCTGAGCGCGGCGATAGAAAACTGCACCGCCGCGGCGGTCGAATGCACAAGCCGCAACAAGAGCTCCATCCATCGCCCTGTCGGCCGTGCGCTCATCCAAAGGCTCTCTCTATTCTGATCAGCGCATCTTCTAGCCCCTCGCGCATGCTGAAGGCTGAAAGACGATAATATCCCTCGCCCGAAGGACCGAAGCCTATCCCGGGTGTGCCGATCACCAAAGCCTCTGCCAGCATACGGTCGAAGAAATCCCACGATGACTTGCTGCCCTTGGTGGCCATCCATACGTAGGGCGCATTTTCTCCACCCCATACCTGAAAACCCATCTGTAGCAGCTTTTGACGCATTATGCGGGCGTTGTCCATATAAAACGCTACCTGGACGGAAGTTTCCTTGCGCCCTGCCGGAGTGTAGACCGCGGCGGCTCCTCGCTGGACGATATAGGAGGTTCCGTTGTATTTCGTTGCATACCGGCGGCTCCAAAGGCTGTGCAGGGAAGTTCCTTTTCCATCGCTACCATACCCCATGACATCTTTGGGAATCACCGTAAATCCGCAGCGCACGCCGGTGAATCCGGCGCTCTTGGAGAAGCTGCGCATCTCGATGGCGCACACCCGCGCGCCGTCGATCTCGTAAATAGAGTGGGGCAGATCCGCATCGCCAATGAACGCCTCATAGGCGGCATCGAACAATAGGATGGCATGTGTGCGCTGGGCCCACCGTACCCAGTCGGTCAATTGCTGGCGGTTCATCACCGCGCCGGTGGGGTTGTTGGGCGAGCAGAGGTAGACAAAATCCACCGTCTCTGAGGGAGGTTCTGGAACAAATCCCGTCTCTTCCCGGCAGGGCAGATACACTAGCCTTTCATAGCGCCTATCCGCGCGTAGGACACCGGTTCGGCCAGCCATCACATTTGAGTCGACATAAACGGGATAAACGGGATCGGCGATCGCGACTCGGGCATCAACAGAAAACAGTTCTTGAAGATTGCCGCAATCGCTTTTGCTCCCTTCCGAGATGAATATCTCGTCGGGTGAGAGCTGAACTCCGCGGCTGGCGTAATCTTGCTCCAGAATGGCATTGCGCAGAAAGTCATACCCCTGCACTGGGCCATATCCCTTGAACGTGTCAGGGGATTCCAACTCCTCGACGGCCGCTTTCATGGCCGCGGTCACCGTAGACGCCAGGGGAAGAACGACATCTCCCATGCCGAGATTGGTGATATTTAACCCAGGCCGTTGATCGGTAAAATGGGCCACCCGGCGCCGAACTTCGGGAAAGAGGTAGGAAGAACGCAATTTGTAAAAATTTTCGTTGATTAGCGCCATGGGTCACTCAGGTCCGTTTGCAACGAATAGTTTAGTTAGGGCATTCAGTCTGGGTCGATTCGCGGATGCTTCTAGACCCAATCGAACTCCGCCGTAAAGTGACGAAGCAATCTGGTCTGCCGGGTAATGCGCAATCCGCGCATCTCGGAGGCCTTTTCTTTGACTTCCGCAATCACCTCGACGGCGTAGTCCATGTGTGATTGGGTGTATACGCGGCGCGGAAAGGCAAGACGAACCAGTTCGGCGCTGTAATAGGTTTCGGTTCCGTCGTCCAGCCTCTTGCCGTATCCGACGGAACCAATTTCAAGGCCGCGAATTCCGCCTTCCACATACAGCGCGATGCAGAGCGCCCAGGCTGGATAGTGTTCAACGGGGATATTAGGCAACATTTTCCTAGCATCCAGGTAGATGGCATGCCCGCCTGCCGGCTTCACATAGCTCACTCCTGCCGCGTCCAGCTTATCGCCGAAGTATGCTGTGCAACTGAGGCGATAGCGCAGGTAGTCTTCATCCATTCCTTCCTCAAGCCCGACAGCCATAGCCTCCAGGTCTCGCCCTGCCAGGCCGCCATAGGTGGGAAAACCCTCGGTAAGGATCAGCAGGCTCTTCAGCTCATCCACCCATTCGTTGCTGCGCAAAACGATGAATCCACCGATGTTCACCATGCCGTCTTTCTTCGCGCTCATGATGCATCCGTCGGCATAGCTGAAGATCTCTCTGCATATCTCCCTGACTGGAGTATTGGCATATTCTTTTTCGCGCAGCTTGATGAACATGGCGTTTTCCGCGAATCGGCAGATGTCCATGATGAGTGGTTTCCCAAAGCTTTTGAGAAGCGCGGAATATTCTCGCAGGTTGGCCATGGAAACTGGTTGCCCACCGCCGGTGTTGTTGGTAATGGAGATCATTCCAAAGGGAATGCGCTCAGCCTCACTTTGCAGGATCTGCCGGACTTGGACGAGATCGATATCGCCTTTGAACGGCCGGATCGACGATGACTGCCGGTTCTCTGCCAAGGTCAGATCCAGCGCTTCGACGCCGTTGAACTCCAGGTTGGCCCGCGTGGTATCGAAGTGGCCGTTGCTGAGAACCAAATCACCCTTCTTGCAGACCGTGCTGAAGAGCAATCGCTCACCGGCTCTCCCCTGGTGTGTGGGGATGAAATGATCCATGCCCGTGAGTTTCTGTACGAAGGATTCGAGGCGATAGAAGCTCTTTGACCCGGCATAGCTTTCATCGCCTTCCATCAAGGCGCCCCACTGCTTCGCCGACATTGCTCCGGTTCCGGAGTCCGACAGCCAGTCGATGAACACATCTTCGGCGCGCAGACGAAAGGGATTGAGCTTGGCTGCAAACAAGCGTTCTTCCCGATCGGATCGAGAGATCAGGTGGATTGGTTCGACGCATTTGATGCGGAAGGGTTCAAGAATTCTGGATTCGTGCATGGCAATGTCTCCATAATAAGCGACTGAAGCGGATTGTGAAATTCGGGTATCAGGTTGACGAGTTGAACTTATGCTGGGCGAATAATACCAGACCGCAGCAGAAGGCAGCAATTGTCACTTAGTTCGCACGGTAGCCATAGCGCGGCCAGCTATCCAGAACGCGTTCTTGCATCGCGAGAGGCCACAACGAATCGAAACCGGCCTTACGGGGCGCATAGTCCTGCGGCCAGACCGACGGCCACGTGCAATCGAAGACCACCATCGTGCATTTTCGATCACGCTTTTCCTCTGGATAGAGATACGGAGTGAGCGGGAAAATATCACGATTCGGAAACGTGGCTATCCCGTGCTGTGGATGGCACTTGGTGGCGAACGCCCAAAGAACTTTCCCGATCTCTGTCGGGTCAATATCTCGATCCACGAGAATGATCTTGGGCAAGAGAGTGCCAATCTTGGCGGACCAGATTGCCTCACCAACCGCATGGGCGATACTATCCCCTTGCCATTGGCTCTTATCAACCGACACGACCAAGAGATGCAAAGCAGCTTCGGAAGGGATAAAGGTCATGACCACCGGGATACTCTTCTTGCGGAGCAAGGCCAAGGCATCAGCGGCAAGCGACAAACTCATGCACAGATGATCGTCTACCGGTTCGCCCGGGCAGACGACAGGAAGAATCGGATCCTTGCGATGGGTGATGGCGCTTACCTTGAAAACAGGCCGTTGTTTCTGGCTATTGGAGATGTATCCTGTGTACTCGCCAAATGGACCCTCCATGCAGGTCTCTGTCAGCGAAACAGTTCCCTCGATGACAATCTCCGCACTGGCGGGCACTTCCAGATCCACGGTTTCGCAGCGCACCACATCGAGAGGCTTGCCGCGATAGCCGCCAACGATGTCGGCTTCGTCGACACCGTCGGGAATGGACATGGAAGAAAGCAGGGAGGTGACGGGATCGGTGCCGAGTGCAACGGCAAAGGGCATATCCTGACCCGCGCCGCGCCACAGATCGTAGTGCATCCCGATGTGCTGGGTGGGAACAATAAGGCCACCTAGGGCACGCTGACCGGAAATCATGAGACGATACATCCCCCAATTGGTCCATGCTTTGTCTGGAGTGCGCGTGATGACCGTATGCCAGGTTCCAATATAACGGCCTCCATCGCCATCGTGCAGGTAGGGCGCGGGCAGTTTGAAGAGATCGACCTCGTTACCCACGAAGACACATTCCTTGCAGGGTCCAGTGGGAAGCAGGCGTGGAGGAATTCGCGGTTTTTCCATGATTCTAGATAGTGCGTCGATCAACTGGTCCGCACGCGTCTCCGGCTCAAAGCCCAGGGAGAGCGCGATGCGGCTATAAAATCGGCCCTTGCGGCGCGATGCGCTGGCAGGCGCTCCCAGAATGCGGAAGCCGCTGGGATAACCGGAGATATTTTGGAAAAAGGGAGCCGGGGCCATCAGATCATTCGATCTGCGAATGATCGCTCCGATCTCCAGATTCCAGTCGACCTCGGCCTCGATCGGCTGGATTTCACCTTCTTCACACAAACGGTCAATGTATTGGCGCATATCTTCAAGAATTCGCATTCTTCTCTCGCCTGGCTACTCAGCATTTTGGTTGGATATTTGAAGAAGATCGATCTTGGGAATCCGTTCGATCTCGAAGATGACAGGGTTGTCCTCATCTGGACAAGGATGGGTTGCAATGAATTTGTTGTTCAGCCATGGGAACTGGCAATCGTAGTACATGGCATAGACCTTGGGCAACATGCTCGTCAAAGCACTCAGGCAGATATCGCCTCTGACCGACTTATCGCCTATGCGGACCTCGTCGCCGACCCGATGGCCCGCAGCGCAGGTTCCCTGCTGGGATTTCACGCGAACGCAGATTTCATATTTTCCGAACACTGTGTTGGATGCTCCTTTGAATGGTTGGTTTGCTTGAATGTTTTGGCTTGATAGAGGAAGTCCAGTAAAAATCCCTGGTGTGGAGAACCGAAATCCATGCATGTGGAATTGTCCATGTTGGCATAAACTTTCTCAATCTGCGGGGACCTCAGCAGAGCGCGAAGCAGTGATTCGCTTTGCGCCAAGCAGGTGCAGGCCAGGGTGCTTCCCACCATCGACGATATCTTCGATTCTTCCGCCTCAACGATGGAAACGAACGGAAAAGGATACTCCTTTCCAAACAGAGCATCTCCCGCGTCGCAGCATAATGCAACCTGGGGTTGAAGAAATGTCATGCCATCGCAACTCCGTAGCATTGCATCCGGAGAAGGAAGGATTTGCACACCTGGCCGCTTGCATGCCATATCGATCTCGGCGGCGATCATTGCAACTGCGCGCTTGTCCTTGGCTGCTGCCAGAACCGCACCTGGCCGCATCGGGTCTTGCGCGGCGATGGATGCGAATCTGCGGGCCACGGCCTGTGCGATTGCCTCTCCATTGCGGGTAGCAAGTACCGAACTCGTGCTCAGGCACGCTCGGCCCGCATGAAACAGCGCCGAAGCCGTAATCCACTCCGCAACCTCCTCGATACGGTCGACCCAGGGTTCGCCCACCACGATCTTGCTGCTGCCCGGACCAAAGGCGCGCATCCAAGGATAAGCCCCGTAGGTTTGCACGATCTTGTGGCCGCCGAATATGATTCCGCGGCCCACGGCCTTCATCAACTCGAAGGCATCGCTATGGCTGCAAGGATAGTAGCCGAAGAACTCTGGATCGGCTCCGGCTTCGATCAGGCTGTAGATGAGACGCAAAGACGTGAAGGGATCGTCGAAGGAGGGGCGAATCATTACCGGATATTTGGCGGCAAACGCGATGATCCACATCATGTTAACAATTGGATGGTTTCCGGGCAGGGCGATGCAGAGAATATCCGCTGAGGGAATCCAGCCGAAGGTTTTGGCTCCGTATTCGACGATATTGGAATCGAGCGCTTCCAAAGGGGCGCGGCACTGGTGCTCCAAGATCGTAGGCATTGAACCCATGTGATTGCACATCTGCTGTAGAACTTCATGGCACGCCCGATAGGGAAGTCCGGTGGAGCGCACCACCGATTCGACATATTGCTCGGGGCTTTGGCTTGCACCATGAATGCGGATGGTCTTGGTTGCAAAGATTTGCCCGGCATCCTGAATCCACTTGAGGATGGTCCGCACCGGGTAATGGCGCAGCAGGGAAGAGGAGCGGTCTCTGTGCCTGGCCAGATCGGTTTTGAAGAGCGCAGGTATAGCGAGAGAAAGATCGACAATGCGGTCGCCCCTATAATCCATGACCGGATGAATGTCCGCGGATTCGTAGGGCGCGCCAAAGCGAAGAATGGGAAGCCGCTCCATCAATAGACCCCTTCTGCAACACACGATTCCATAGCGGCGCAAGTTGTCACATCGGCGATGCCATCCCATGGCGCGCCCGCGATAGGCCGCATGCGAATACCGCTGTCGCGCTCCAGCATGGCTGGTATGAAGACGTCCTCATTCATCACAGCGAGCTTTACACGTCCGCGTTCGCCATAAGCAACCACCCGTGATGTGTCGGCCTCGTCTACCAGTTCGAGAACAAAATGCGGAAAGTGGGGATAATAAGCGATTGACCAAGGCGAAGGTCCGCTGCTGTCTACTGCGCTGGGAAATTGAGGAGCGACGCCCATCAGCGTATTGCCATAGAGAGCGCAAAAATCCGCCTGGGGGGCAATCTCTGTGCGGATCAGACGATGAAACTCGGGGGTGATCTGCGTGCCGCCGCACAGTATCCCCCTGATTTTCGATTTGGAAAAGTCGTAATGATCGGCCAGACGGGCGAGTAGCTTCGGCGTGGCGAACAAATAGCCGATCTCTTGCGAGCGCAGCACGTCGCAAGCCTGCTTCATGACGTGATCAAGATACCGGTCAAGAATTTCAAATCGCTCCTCCTCGCACAGCACCTTGACCCAGCGCGGATCGATGTCGATACGATAACAAAGCTCTTCCCTGCTCCGGGCAATACTCTGCGTGAACCAAGAGACGGCATGTGGCCCGGAGGGGAACAGGTCCAGCCAATTGCCTTTGTCTCCAAAGCCATGCCTGCGCATGATTTTACCCACCCAGTGGGCATTGGCCTCCTGGTGGGAGCTATCGATGATCCGCTTGGGAATGCCGGTGCTGCCTCCGGTCTCGAAGATTCGCGGGCAGTAACGCTGGAAGTTCATGCGCGATTTGGGCGAAAATTCAGATGGAGGCAAATATCTCAGTTCGTTGGGATCGAAGAGGCCGAAGGCTTGCAGATCCTTGTAGCTACCGATCTCCAGAGCATCAATGCCAAGTTCTCTTGCCTTGCGTATCCAATAGGGCGATCCTCCTTGCGGATCGAAATGGAGGCGCACGGCGGCCGCCACATGCTCGTCCAACTGTTTCTGGGTCTGTACCGGATATTCCATTACACAGGCTTGCATGGCGTATGCTCCCTAACCAATATTGAAATAGCGCTTCTGTCCGCTGATGCTTTGGTCCAGCGTGGCCCCGGTACAGTACAGATAGTCCTCGTTGTCGCGATGAACCTCGTAGCCAGTCGGAAACCAACCCTGCTCGCTCCGCAAGGGGGAAGGCTTCCCATCGATCCAGTAATGGGTAATGATCGATTCACTTTTGACCCAAAGAAAGCCGCGCTGCCGGGAATCGCCCAACGGCGATTCCGCGCTCGCGATGCGCGCTTCCATATAGGGAAGTACCTGGCCGATCGATCCGTGGCGCGAGGGCCGATCGGCAGGCTCCAAAGAGAAGATACCTAGCTCCTTGCATCCCATGCCGCCAAAGATACGCGTTTCAAAGCGCTCTTCAAACTCCCGCCACAGCGCCGGGTCGAGCGTGCCTCCCACGGCAAAGCAGGCGCGCAGCGACTTGGGCACGATGCCGCTTTTCCGGGATGCCAGCAAGCACTGCTCGAACATGCCCGGTGTGGCCCCCAGAAAGCTGATTGGATAGCTCTCGCAGCAGCGCAAGAACTCCTCGCCGGTGAACTCCGGAATCAGAACATAGGTTGCCCCGGCCTTCATCACCGCGCGGGTGAGGGCATTGTACGGATGCAAGACTCCAGCGACAACATCTTTCCCGGTCAGACCCATCCGCTCATACGGCAGGGAATGCCAGCTTAATACGCGATGCGACAGCAGCACGCCCCGGCCATTAAACTGGCTGGCCTGCTGCGTAAAAACAAAGAACAATTGCGCGAAATCGTCCGGCTGAACGGCTGCCGGCAAACTCACGGGCAGAGGCTCCAGCAGTGCCGAAAACGGAGTCGTCGCAGGCGGGGGCGCATCGCCCACTACCACCAGTTCCATGTCCGCCAGTTCGGTAGCCTTGCCGATGCGCGCCAGCAACTTGCTGTTGGTAATCAGCATCCTGGGGCGACATTGCCCGATCACATACGATACCTCGGCTTCGCCTATCTGAAAGTTCAGCGGCTGCATGATGGCGCCGATTTTGAAGCACGCGAAATAGCAGATCTGAAGATCGCAGCAGTTGGTCAGCATCACTACCACAATGTCGCCGCGTCCGATGCCGCGGTTCAGCATGTGCTGCCCCATGCGATCGGTCAGCACGTCCAGCTCGTCATAGGATATGGAGCGGGGATTGGGGCCCCATTCGATCAGCGCGGTGCGCTCTGCGCCCGCGCCGTCCTTCTGCACCAATGAGCCCAGGCAGGTCGAGATTGGCCTATCCATAGATGCTCATCCTTGGAGGATCTCTTCTCTCAGTATCCGTCTGTTGTTCGACGCTAATGGCTTGGCAATGCGATTGCTCATTGCCTGCTTCGACATTTGCAGGTACATATGCGTTTTCGGGTCGGAAAGAGTGTGCTTGAGCGCCGGAAGATTGTTGATATTGCCTATTGCGGCTTCAGGGCTTGCCGAGAAGAATGGTAGAACATCGCCATTAGTGTTGATGTGAAGCGCAAACTCGGACTCGTCGTTCAGTTGAATCCGTTCGATGCGGCCGGCTTCATCGGCGGGTGTGGCGACATTGTCCACAATCTCCAGCAGCGGGTAATCCCGGTCGAGTTCCGCAATCGCCGTACGGTAGCACTCCATCTCCTCGCGATTCAAGGATTGTATCTTGTTGTCGTAGGCCCGCCCCGACGGCACCAGCGGATTTAGCACCAGTCGGTACTTGGCCTTCGGCAGGCGGCTGACAGTGCTCGTCAAAACGGCAAGCATGCCACTGCTGACGACCAGAATGAGATTGGGGTGTATCCCGTGGTCGTGCAAGTGACCGATGCCCCGGAATGTGCCCTCGATCTCCCGCGCATCGTTCAAGGGATGTAGTGTCACGGCAAGCTTCAGGTCCGGATAGGAGGCCAAGCGCGCCGCCATGCTCGCATCGATCATACTTGCATTGGTGTAGCACCCCGGCAAGAGTCCTGACTCAACAATATGATCGATTACCGCGAATATATCCGGATGAAGAAAAGGCTCTCCTCCGTCTAGTTGCACCTTCATGATGCCCAACTCCTTGAAGCTGTCGACGATGCGCGCGATCTCTTCGAAGCGCAGCATGCGCTTGGCGCCCGAGTCGTCGCGGCAATAGCTGCAGTTGAAGTTGCAGGCGGTCAGGATTTCCAACACCGATTGCGTAACTCTCATCGCTACTCCCTCACTGAACTATTGTTGCCGCTCATGTCGATGCTCACAATATCTGGTTTTTGCGTATAAAAATGGCAGAATGGATCGCGTCCCTTGATGTTACCCGATTGCGAAATAGCGTTGCAGCGGAGCCCGCCGCCGCATTGATCGCGGCTATGGCAGTCGCAACATGTTTCGATATGGCAGGTCTCCAGCGATCGCCATTCCTTGAGATGCGGACTGTCGTTCCAAATCCCAGCCAGCGAGTCCGTTTTCACATTCCCCAGGTGGTATTCCGGATAGTCCACAAAATTGCATGGGGTGATGTTGCCTTCTGGATTGACGTAGAGCATGCTTCTTCCGGCAGAGCACAGAAGATAGCCTTCATGCTCCTTTGCCTTACTCGGCAGACAAGTGGAAAGAAATGCCTTCCCATAAAGTTCGTCCCTGAAGTCAAGGAGTATGACATCCTTGTATAGGCTTCTCAGATCGGCAAGCGTCGCATACAACCTTCTTGTGACGTTCGGCGTTAGCACGAACTCATTCAGGCGATCATTGGCTCTTCCTGCCGCTATAATGGGAGATATCCGCAATTTATAGAGTTTGTTCTGGATCGCAAAATCAATCACCCAGTCCAGATCGGCGATGTTTTGGTTGAATAATGTCATGCAAACGCCGGTAGGGATACCATAGCTTCTGGCGCGCTCGATTGCGCTCACCGCCTTTTCGAAGGAGCCGAGGCTATTCCTGAGATAGTCGTGGTTGCGCTTTCTGCCATCCAGGCTGAACTGCACAAAATCGACCAGTCCTTTCATGCGCTCGATCAAATCGTCCGTGAGCAGGGTCCCATTGGTGAGCACTTTGATGCGAGAGCCGGTATATTTCTTGATGTAGGCGACAATGTCAAGAAAATTCGGAAGGATAAAGGGCTCTCCGCCGCCTAATACAATGATGTATGGCATCAGCGAAGCGATCTTTTGGGTGGTCAGCTTGATCTGGTCGAATGTTAACTCATTTGACCAGTCCGCCCCTGCGCGGGCGTAACAATGAAGACATCGTAGGTTGCATTTCCGGGTGATATCCCATAGCAGCCGCGTGACGCCGAGCGGTTTTCCCTGACGCCGCGTCAAGACCTCGTCGGCGCGACTGCTCCTGTGCAGGTTCTGCGCAAAGTCGACCCGGATATACCCACAGGACTTCCACTCGCGCAGAATGTTGCCGGCATCTTCCTCCAGCAGGACACCCTCCAGGCTTCTTTCCGCGCAGATGATCTCGCAGATCTCTTTCTCGGTGTTACGGCCATTGCAAAGCTGGAGCATCCGATTGCTAAGATAGTTATCGGGGAACGCGTTGTCTGGAGTGGACGACGAACCAGCGCATTGGTCGTTTATCTCTGCAAGCGTATCGATGGTCATCAAAACCTCGCTGTGTTTGTTGGGCTTACCTTATGGAATGACGAGACTGTTGCTGGCCGGCTTTTCTGTTGCAGAAATCCTTTCCAGCATCGCCTTGTCCGCATTGAGGAGAAAAGAAGCAGTCTCGGGCGCTTGGCATTTTTCCATAACAGAGGCCGGATCGAGCGCGCTGCCCAACCGCGTGTCGGCAATTGCCGAAAAAGACGCCAGCAGATTTCCATCGGTATCGATATGCAGGATGAAGCCTTCCTGCGATTTGTGATAGCCGTAATCCTGCATCTCTTCCTGGGGGTTGGGAACCGCATTGACGAATTCCAGATGCGAAAAGGCCTGCTGGAGTTCGCTATACGTCGCTAGGAAATGCGCCCAGTCTTGCGCATTGATGGATTCAAACCCATCGTCCCAGTTGGCGTATGCCTTCCCAACAGCGATCAACGGCCTGAAGGTGACCCGATAGGTGTGAAACGGCAATTGCGCGAGAACTGTTCGCATTGCGGGGATGTGGCGGCGCGAGACGATCATCACCAGTTCCGGATAGACTTCCTGAGCGGCAAGAGCGCGCAATCCGGCAAGGGTAGACCGGATCTGATTCGGCTGATTCAGGCAGTGCAGCGTGACAATCAGTTCAAGCCCCGCGGTCTGCTTGATCCTGCTTGCCAGACGGCCGTTTATCGTGCTGGCGTTGGTAAAGATTCCCACCTTCATGTCCAGGCTGTGCGCCAACTCAATGATTTTGAAGAGCGCTTCCTCGCCATAGAGAAACGGCTCACCGCCATCCAACCGGATGTGGGCCACTCCGAAGTGCTTGAAGTTGTGCAGAATGACTGCAACATCTTCTACCGGCATCGAGGCGCGTTGCCCTGGATTGCCCCGGCAGTACTGGCAAGTAAAATTACATTTGGTAGTCAGCGCAATATCGAGGCGCTTGATCTTCAGCATGAGGGTCTCCTAAATCCTGACGCTGTACGCAAGAGGAGCTTCTTCCGCCGGCAAAGGAGTGGACGAAACGCCGGGATAGATCGATTGGCAAATGCTTGCGCGGGGGGCATACAAACGCAGGTACGCGATCAGGTCTTGGATCTGCGCTTCGAGAGCTTCATCGGGGGCGCCGGCCGGCGAATAGATGGTGTACAGCACATCCACAGTGGAGGAGACAATCGGACTGCACCCTTGCGGCCCATAGAGGACGCTGGAGAGAATCCCCTGCGCATCGCGAAGGGTCATGTCGTTGGCGGGCAGAACGATCTCCTTGTCGCCAAAGCCGATGTAGCGCTCTCCCGCGGTCGAAGCCGCCATGGTAAGCGGCGGCGTAAGAGGCTTCATGTCATGCCCGGCGGCCACCAAGCCTTGCCTGAGCTCCGCCATGAACAGAGCAGTCACTGCGCAGAGGCGGTTGGGGATGGGACGCCCTTTGACCGCTACGGATTCCAGTTGTAGCAGCACATGGTAGGATTTGCCAAAGGGAGCGAAGTGGGCATCAAACGCGCGCATCGTGGGCAATTCACGGAGCTGCTTGCGATCCATGCCGCCGTATTGCGAACGGAGATTTATTTCCAGCTCACGGCAGGCTTCATCCAGCGCCGGATGCTGGCTTAAGGCAGGCAAATTCCGGGCTTCCACGAAACCCATCCGGGCTCCCGGAAAGCGTTCGATCCACGAAGGAGAAAAGCTGATTTTAACCATGCGGCCTCTTGCGGGGATATTCAACACCCGTTAAAGGTCATATTGAAGTAAAACGCATTGAGAGTATTGGATGTTATTGACCAACCCCTAAATCGGGTGTTTTTCCACCCTGATCACCAGCAATCTTCCCTTCGAGGAGTGGACCGAGGTCTTCGGCTCCCAACGGCTCACTGGCGCGCTGCTCGACAGGATTACCCATCATGTCGTGAGCGACTAGGGTGTGTTCACACTATTTTGAGGGCATCGACTATCAGGACGAGATTGATAAAGCCGAGGAAGATGACATCGAGCTTCTCGAATCTTGAAAAGATGCGGCGGAATCCTTTCAATCCGCGGAAGAGCCGTTCCACTTCGTTGCGTTTCTTGTAAAGTTCGCGGTCGTATTCCCAGGGGTCGAGCCGGTTGGACTTAGGCGGGACCACGGGAACCATGCCCGGATCGAGCACTAACTGCCGCGTTTCATCGCCCTCGTATGCAATATCATCGGTCACTGGTGTCCGGCTATTTTTTCGGGAACTCTTGCAACCTGTTGCATGCCAGCATGATGCAGCCATTTGCCTCGGGAACGATTTGAAAATCAAATTCGTTTT
>Ga0181536_10003943_pt1 | contig 15949 bp, 10 predicted proteins | sample PEATcosm2014_Bin_41_FD_121105 | JGI IMG/M metagenome (GOLD analysis project Ga0181536, IMG submission 121105) | Peatland microbial communities from MTU Mesocosm Facility, Houghton, MI, USA - PEATcosm2014_Bin17_60_metaG | ecosystem: Environmental > Terrestrial > Soil > Wetlands > Peat | place... | reverse complement strand
TGAGGAAATCCTGCCGATCGACATCGTCCAGGAAAACGTCCTCGCGCCGGTTTCCCCGGCTCATGACGTGGTACATCGCACCCGGATATTGAATGCGCAACTTGCGCGGCATCCGGTGACACTGCCGTGGCCCGGGCCGGATTGTCAACAAAAATGCACCATGTTATGGGTTGACCCCTTTTCTTTCCTTTTCTTTTCCGGACAGCGATCTTTGGTGCTGAAAATGACGTGGAGGATGACCAGGCTGAGTGACTGTGGCATAGAGATAAATCGGGCTTTCAGTCCTCAGGTTGTTTTTTTGGGCTTTTGCCTGGGTCGCTGGCCCAGGCTGGAATAGGGCGCGCCGTTGGCGCTGGAATATAAAGCGAGGACTTCTCTTGCAGCAAGTAGTTTTGAGGCAAAACAGGGCAGCAGGGCGCAGGACAAAATCTCCGGGTAGTGCCGGCGGGTAACTGCCGGCACTACCCGGAGTGCTTCCCCAGTATATATGTGGCTATATAAAAGCGAGGCAAAAAGGCCGGACAATCAGGGCGTGTGAAGAGTTTTGTCCTGCGCCCCCTGGGCACTGCCCCGCCATCGATTGCTTGTCAACCCGCGCCCCCTCTGGCTACACTGTCGCGCTAAGAGAAAAACAAAACATAGCAGATAAGGATCGCCTTTTTATGCCTGCAAATGTGCCCACGACCCGGCGCGCGTTTTTGGCGCGGACCGCCGGCGCCCTCACAACCGCTCCCCTGTTCCTGGGCGCCCGCGCCTTTGGCGCCAATGACCGCATCGTCATGGGGTGCATCGGCCTGGGCGGCCAGGGACGCGGCGATATGGGCGCGTTCCTCAGCTTCAAAGAGGTGCAAGTCGTCGCCGTCTGCGACGTGGTGGCCGAACACCGGCAATTGGGCAAGGACCTGGTGGATCGGGCTTATCACAATAACGACTGCAAGTCCTGCAACTATTTCCAGGAAGTGCTGGCCCGCCCTGAAATCGATGCGGTCCTCATTGCCACTCCCGACCATTGGCACGCCCTTGTGAGCATCGAGGCCCTCAAGCAGGGAAAGGATGTCTATTGTGAGAAGCCCGAATCGCTCACCGTGCGCCAGGGCCGGGCCATGACCGACGCCGCCCGCCGCTACGGACGCGTCTTTTCCGGAGGCAGCCAGCGCGTCTGGGAGGACTACAATTGGTTTCATCGAATGGTGCGCGGCGGCGCCATCGGCGAGGTCCGCGAGGCCTGGGTCAATGTGGGCGAACCCTCGGGTCCCTGCTACTTGCCGCCGGCGCCCACTCCTCCGGGCGTGGACTGGGACCTCTGGCTCGGCCCCGCCCCCTGGCGCCCTTTCCACCCCACTCTAATCACCGGCGGTTTCCGGCCCTTCCGCGATTATTCGGGCGGCGGAATGACTGACTGGGGCTGCCACACCTTCGGCGGCGCGCTCTTTGCCTGCAACCTGCACCGGACCGGCCCCGTCGAAATCATCCCGCCCGACGGCAAAGAGCACCCGCAACTGACCTACCTTTTCGCCAACGGCGTTCGCATTTACCACGGGGGCGGTTGGGGCGGGCTGCTTTCCTTCCGAGGCGCCCAGGGCGAACTCCCGGCACGCAGCCCCAATGCCCCCGAACGCCCCTTGCCCGACATCCAAATCCCCAATTACAAAGGGCACGGTGGAATATTCGGCGACTTCCTCCACTGCGTCCGGACCCGCCAACGCCCCTTCCGCGACATCGAACTGGGCCACCGCACCGCCTCCCTTTGCCACCTTGGCAACATCGCCTACTGGCTCAACCGCCGCATTCGCTGGGACCCGGCCAAGGAGCAAATCCTCGACGACCCCGAGGCCAGCCGCTGGCTGGATCGGCCGATGCGCGAACCTTGGACCCTCGCCTGAGACGAAGGTTTTGAGATTGAGATTAGGAGTAAGATTAGGAGAGAGATTAAGTTTAAGATTAGGTTGTCATGAGAGTTGCCCCATTGTTCCTCGTTGGCCTTGCCCTGGCAGTTTCCGCTACCACTTCGGCGGCGCCGGCGGACCCGCTCGACCGGCTCGACCAGGCTCTCAAAGCAGTCCCCGCCTTCGAGTATGGAAAAGATGCCGGCCCGTTGGGCGTGGTCGAGCAGGTTGTGGTTCAGGCGGCCAAAGACCCCGCCCTGCGCCTGGAGGTCGAAGCCCGCCTGCTCGAACTGCTCCGCAACCCGGCCACTCGCGACGCGAAGGAATTCCTCTGCCGCCAACTCTTTACCATCGGCACAGCCAGGTCGGCGCCGAGCCTTGAGCCCCTGCTCACCGACCCCGGGTTGTCCCATATCGCGCGCTTTGCCCTGGGCCGCAACGAGGACCCCGCCGCGGGCGACGCCCTGTATCGGGCCCTGGGCAAGACCTCCGGCAAACTCCAGGCCGGCATCATCAACTCCCTGGGCGACCGGCGCTATGAGAAGGCTGTGCCGGACCTGCAAGGACTCCTGGAGGCCCCTGAGCCTGTGGCCGCCGAAGCCGCGGCCACGGCCCTTGGGAAAATCGGCGGTCCCAATGCCGTGACTGCCCTCGAGGCCGCGCGCGGCAAAGCCGCCCCCAATCTCGCCCGGCGAATCGATGAGGCCCTGCTCCTGGCAGCCGGCCGTTTCCTGGCCGACGGCCAAAAAGAGGCAGCCACCCGCATCTACGAATCTTTCTACGCCCCGAGCCAGCCCAGGAACCTTCGTATCGCGGGGTTGCGCGGGCTCCTTGCCGCGGGCGGCAGCCAAGCTGTGCCTGCCCTGGTGGAATCCATCCGAAGCGCGGACCCCTCCTTGCGCTCGGCGGCGATCGGGCTTTCAGGGACCGCCAGCGGAGAGGCAACGACCCGGGCCCTGGCGGATTTGCTGCCGGCCCTGCCGCCGGAGGCGCAGGAACTCCTGCTCGGCGCCCTGGCTGCCCGCAACGACCCCGCCGCCCTTTCCGCCGTGCAGGCATTGGCAGTGAACTCGAGCGGGCCGGTGCGCGCTGCCGCTTACGAGGCCCTGGGCGCGGTCGGGGACGCCTCGGTTGTCGGGATGCTGGTGGGCGCCGCCGCTGCCGGCGCCGGGCCTGAACAACAGGCCGCCCGAGGCAGCTTGCTCCAAATCGGGCGCGGCGATGTCACCCGGGCCCTCGTTCAAGAAGCTCTTGTTTCTGCCGAACCGAACCGGCAGATCGAGGCCATCCGGGCCATTGCCGGCAGGCGCGCCACGGGGGCCGTCGGTGAGTTGCTGCGCCTTGCGTCAGGCGCCTCCGGCCCCGTTTGCCGGGAGGCGATCAAGGCCCTGGGCGTCCTGGTCGACCAAACCACCCTCGGCTGCCTGGTGGGACTGACCCTCAATTTGCGGGAGGCCGACGACCTGCTGGAAGTCGAGCAGGCGGCGGCGGCCGCTTTTCAACGGGTGCCCGACCCTGAGAAACAGGCCGCTCCCGTGTTGGCGCTGTGCCGGACTGCGCCGGCCGGGGCCCAACCCGTCCTCCTGCGCCTGTTGAGCCGTACCGGAACACCCGGCGCGCTTGCCGCCGTTCGGGCCGCCCTCGGGGAGCAAAACGCCGTGGTTCGCGAAGGCGCATTGCGCGCCCTGGCCGATTGGCCCGATGCCGCCCCTGCGGAGGACCTCCTGGCGCAAGTCCGCGCCGCCACCAACGCCACCAGCAAGGTGGTGGCCCTGCGCGGCTTTGTCCGCATGGCGGGGCTGTCTAAGGACCCTGCCGCCATGTATGCCCGCGCCATGGAACTGGCCGAGCGCCCCGAGGACAAGAAACTGGTCCTGGGCAGCCTCGGGGCTGCCGAACCGCTGGCCGCCATTAAACTGGTCGAGCCCTGCCTGAAGAACGACCAACTCCGCGCCGAGGCCGCCCTGGCGGCCATCCAGATAGCCGAGCGGCTGCGGCAACAGGACGCCGTGCGCGCCAAGGCCATTGCCAAAGAGGCCCTGGCCGTCGCCGGCGATGCGGCCCTTCGCCAGAAGGGCCAGGAGGTCATCAACCAGATCGAGCAGTTCGAAGGTTACATCCTCGACTGGGTCGCCTGCGGACCCTACCAGGAAAAGGACAAGGACGCTCACGCCCTGTTCGATCTCGTGTTGCCCCCCGAAGGCCCGGACGCCGCCAACGTGAAATGGACCCGCTTGGCCAAGGGCCTGGGGACCTGGGATGTCAACCTCGCCGAGGCGCTGGGCGGGGGAGATGACGTCGTGGCTTATGCCCGCACCCGCGTCTGGTCGCCGCGCCAACAGCCGGCGCAGTTCGAGTTCGGCAGCGACGACGGCATCAAGGCCTGGTTGAACGATACTGTCATCCACGCCAACAACGTCGAACGCGGCATTGCGCCCCGCCAGGACATCGCCAAGGCAAACCTCAAAGAAGGCTGGAATGTCCTGGTCCTCAAAATAACCAACCGCTCCGGCGGCTGGGGCTTTTGCTGCCGCATCCGCCAGCCCGAGGGCGCCGCTTTGGAGGGGCTCAAGACTGAAGCTCAGTAAGCGAGCGGCGCAGCCCAGGATATGTCTGAACCCTTGAAGCTGGAGAAGTATTCGTTTGGAGTCGGGGACCGTTTCGGGCGCCAGGCCCGGGCGCAACTGCGGGCCTTCGTTCAGGCCGCAGAACACGGCCTCGAAATCATCCCCGTCTGGAACAAGTCCAACCGCGAGCACGTCATTATCGGCTCGCAACCGGCTGGCGCGCGCGCGGCGGCCGTTGCCGCCGTCAAGGCCCTGGGGTGGCAGAAGCCGTTCCACGTGGATGCCGACCATGTCCGGCTGGAAACCGTGGACCGGTTCGTGCCGCACTCGGATTTCTTTACGCTTGACGTGGCCGAGACCATCGGCAAGCCGGCGGCGCCGGAGGCGCTCGGGGCGTTCGTCGAGCGGCATTCCGAACTGGTTGGCAGGCTGGCCATTCCAGGCATCCAAGAGCCGTTTCAAACCACGCGCGCCGACATCGAGCGCATCGCCGGCAACTACCTGCTGGCGGTCCAGGAGGCCGCCCGGCTTTACCGGCACATCCTTGAGGCAAAGGGCGGGGGCGGATTCGTCACCGAGGTGTCAATGGATGAAACCGACAGCCCGCAAACACCCCCCGAGCTGCTGGTCATCCTGGCCGCCCTGGCCGATGAGGCCGTCCCTTTGCAGACCATCGCCCCCAAGTTCACCGGACGCTTCAACAAAGGCGTCGATTACGTCGGCGACATTGCCCGGTTCGAGAGGGAGTTCAACCAGGACTTGGCGGTCATAGCGTTCGCCGTCGGCCGCTACGGCCTGCCGCCCGCTCTCAAGCTCAGCATCCACTCCGGGAGCGACAAGTTTTCCATTTACGCCCCCATCCGCCGGGGCCTGGGGCGGTTCCAGGCCGGCCTTCATCTCAAGACCGCGGGCACTACCTGGCTGGAAGAGGTCGTCGGGCTCGCTGAGGCCGGCGGAAGCGGCTTGGCGCTGGCCAAAGAGATTTACGCCGGGGCCCTCGGCCGCATCGACGAGCTGTGCGCGCCATACGCGGCGGTGATCGACATTGAACGCGGGCGGCTGCCTTCCTGCGCGGCGGTCAATGGTTGGAATGCCGAGCAGTTTGTCTCCGCGCTGCGCCACGACCAGAAAAGCAGGGCCTACAACCCGCACCTGCGCCAACTCTTGCATGTGGGCTACAAGGTCGCCGCGCAGATGGGCGCCCGTTACCTGGATGCCCTCTCAGAGCACGAGCCTTCGGTTGCCAGGAATGTCACCGCAAACGTCTTCGACCGCCATATCAAGCCGCTCTTCCTCTAACGGCTCAGTCCACAAACGCCAAATCCATGTCGGCGGTGTAATAGACGATGCGCCCGCAGTTGCTGCACGTGACGATCCCTTTCTCCGCCTGGCACTCGACCAGCAGTTGCGGGGGCAAGCGCATGTGGCATCCGCCGCAAACGCCGTGCTCGACGCCCACGACCACTTTCTCGCCCTTGCTGTGGACCAGGCGCTCGTAACGCGAGCGGGCGTTTTCTCCCACCGCGGCCGCCAGTTCCCGGCGGTTGGCTTGAAGGCCGGCCAGCTCCTCTTTGAGGCGCAGTTCCCGGGCGGCAAGTTGGGCCAGTTGCTCGGCCACCAGCTTGCGCATTTCTGCCGCCTCCTGTGTGGCCCGGAGGATTTCCTTCTGTGTCGCCTCGCCCTGTTCCATCAACGCAATTTCCTCATCCTCGATCTTGAATATAGCCGCTTTGCAGGTCTCAATTTCCAGGGCCAGCGCGCGATACTCTTCGTTTCTCCGGGTCTGAAACTGCTGCAGGCTGTACTTGGCGATGAGCCCCTTTTTGGCCTTGACCTCCAGTTCCAGGCTGTCGCGCGAGGTCTCAATCTGCCGCAACTGCCCCTTGGCCTGGTCCAACCCCGCTTGCGCCGCAGCAGCCTTGGCGCGCAGCATCTGCTGCGCCGGCTCGATGTTGACCAACTCCCCCTGGACGCGCCGGATTCGGTGGTCGCGCTCCTGGAGGATTAGCAATTTCTCGACGGTTTGAATCATGTGCGTAAATCCATCACCCGCCTCTAGAGTATCTGCCCGGCTCCCGGAAGTCAATCGGCCCTTGGAAGCGTCGTGCAGTGATTTTTTTCGCTTGCACGGAGCGATGGGAGGCACAAGATGCTTGCAGATGCGAGGCGCACTTTCAGCGATGGGAAGCGCCGTTCTGGACTGGTACTGGCAACAGGGGGTTCAGCGCGCCGGTGAATACGATTTGAGCGGCGCCTGGCTCGACCAGCTCTACCAGGTTCGGGACGCGGCCCGGGCGGTCCAGGAGGCATCCGCCTCCGGGCGGCCATGCATGGCCCTGTGGGGACCTTCTCAAAGCGGAAAGTCCACCCTCCTCTCCCGCTACCTGGATGCCCCGGCCCGCGCCGACGCCGTCTCCGCCCTCCAATGGGCCGGCGACGCACCCGTGGCCTTCGTGGGGCGCCCCGACAAACCCGGCTGCGTTCACCTCAATCCCTACAACCAGCAGCGCGATGCCTCGGGCTGCGTCACTCGCTTTGTCCTCCGCCGGGAAATCCCCGACCCCCGCCACCCGGTCGAAGTCAGGCTCGCCTCCGAAGAGCAAGTGCTCCATGCGCTGGCGGCCGGTTACCTGATGGAATGTGACACCCGCTCCGCCGAGGCGCGGGAGACCTTTCACGAGGCCGCCGGCCTGGACCGCCGGCTGGCCGAATTGAAGACCCGGTTTGGCGCCCAGGGCCTTCCCCATCGCCCGGCCCGCGAGCGCCTTCAGACTGTCCTGAACGTGCTCGACGACCTCATCGCCGCCGACTGGCCGCGCTATCGCAACCTCCGGCCCGATTGGAAGAGCCTGCGCCCGCGCCTGGCTTCGGACCCGCTCCTGCGCAGTGGCGCGCGCGGGGACGCGGCCAGTGACGCCGGCGCCCTGGCGGACTTTGCAGCGTGGCTTTTCTGGGACGGCCAGCCGGACCTCACGGCCCTGTGGCAGAGGCTGCTCGAGCAACGCGCCAAAATCCTCCGCCTGGCGGCAGAACGCCCGATTCTCTGTTCTTATGAGGCGGCTCGGCTCTTTCTGGATATTGACGCCTACAGAAAACTGGAGAGCGAGCGCCCTGGGGCCTCACCCCTCGAGCCTTGCGCCTTGGGCTTTCTGGCGGCGGAACGCGCGTTTTGCATCGGCGCCGGTTTGCCCAATCCGTTGTTTGCGGACACCCAGGACTTTGGCCTCTGGCAAGGATTGGTCTGGGAAATGACACTGCCGGTCAACGCGGCGTTGCTGCCCGAGAATTCGCCGGCGGCGCGGCTCCTGGAGGCGGCCGACCTGCTGGATTTCCCCGGCGTCGCCCTGACCTATCCCGGGGGCGCGCGCCAGAGGCCGGACCAGATGTCCCCGGCGCAGTTGCTGACCCAGGTCTTGAAACGCGGCAAGACGGCCAGCATCGTGGTCAGCCGCTCGCGCAGACTGGGGATCGACGGGTTTTCGATTCTGAACCGGGTCCTGGCGGCGCCGGCGCAGCCGAGCCAATTGCTGGCCGGCATCCGGGCCTGGGTGCGCGCCCTGGGCCAGCCCTGGCCGCCGCCGCCGGCCACCCTGCCCATCAACCTGGTGCTGACCTTCGCAGCGCGCCTGGTCAACGGCGTCGTCGACAGCCTCGAACTCCAGCGTCCCTCCGCCGATTTCTCACCGGTGTTCGAGTTTCTCAACAAGCTGGGCGACCTGGCCAACCCGCAATGGGTGCAGTTCTTTACCACGACCTATCCGCGGTTCGACGAAGGCTGCATCCGCGGCCCCGCCGCTCAACTCGACCAGGCGGCGCGACTCATTGCCGGCAGCGAAGATTTCCGCCGCCACCTGGGCGGTTGCATGGAATCGCTCCTGGCCATGATTCGGGGCGGCGGGGCCGAGGGGGACGGCGGCAACGATTATTTTGTGGATGCCCTTGCCGCGCAGGCCCGGCGGTCGCGTGTGCCGGCACTGGTCGCGGCTCGAGCGCAGGAACTGGCGGGGCAATTTCAAGCTCTCCTGGCGGAGGCCCTGCCGCCCGAAGCAGCCGGCGACTCCAAGCGCATCCAGGAATTGGAGGCCTGGGCGCGGGCAATCGAGGCGGCTATCGACCGCGCCCGCCAGCAACAGCCGCAAGCCGACGGGGCGGCCCAGGTAAGCCAGCGGCTGCGCAGCTTGCTCAACGTGGATTCGGAATCGTTGGAACCGATCCCGCTGGGCAACCAAAACCCCGACTGGCGCGGCTACCTCGAGCGGCAGCTCTTGCGCTGGCGCGAGCTGGCCAAGGGCCGCGATGGCGACTGGGCCGGCCTGGGCCTCAAGGACGCCGCCGCCGCCAGCCGCCACCTGGGCTACCTGGCGGACTACGCGCTCCTGCGCGGCAACCTGCACGGTTGGTTGCGCGAAAACCTCGGCCATCTGAACGACCATCTCCAGGCAACCCAAGCCCGCCGCCTCCTGGCGGTGCGCCTGGGCGAACTCATCTGCTTCGGCGTGGACGGACGCCCGCCGCATCGCAACTTCGATCCGGGCAATGACACCCAGGCCAATGTCCTGGCCGCCACCATCCAGCCCCGTCTGCGCGGCTATGCCGAGCGCGAACACCACGAGGCCCAAGAGCGAAACGACCGCCACTCGCCGCATTACCTGGGATTCCTCGCCCTGTTCCTGAGGCACCTCCAGACCGTCAAAGCAGCCCCCGCAACCGCCCGCAAACCCCAGCCCGGCGACAACGAACTGGCCCGTTTGGCAAGTCAGGAGTGTGAAGTGTGAAGTATGAATTGAGCCCTCTCGGGCAGCCTATTTTGGAGTGCAGTGGCAAGCGCCTGCTCCTTACACGGGTCCTCGCGCGGATCGGTGCAAGCTCCGCTAGGAGCGACATATTTATAGCGCGGCCGCCGTCCGGGGCTGTCAAGCTCCGTAGGAGCGGCATGGCTCGATTGCAAGCCGTTCGCCGCAGGCCCGCCAAAGCCCCCCATGCCGCTCCTACGGAGCTTGAAGGGGGTTTGTACGACTGGCTTGCTATAAATATGTCGCCATAATTGCGCGCGCATGGACCTCCCAGAACCAACATCCCAAAACGCCGCGCCGTCCCCGGCCGAGCCGGCCGCGCGCCCGACTGCCATCGACGTCTTCGCCGACACCGGACACCATTTTGCGTTCGTTGCCTTTACAGACCGTCAACTCCGCGACAACCCGGAACTGGAGAAGCTCTGCCGCAACAACGATTTTCCATGGTGCGAGGCCCGCGACACCACGGGCACCCCGCTGCGCTGGTTGCGCTACCAATTCGCCCAGCGCGAGGCAGACGGCCTGCCCGCGGGAGACAGCGGCGTCCTTCTGGCCATCGAGACCAACCTCGGCAACGCGCGCCGCGGCTGGGCGCTGCAACCGGAGGAACCGGTGTCCCCAGCCGAGGCGGCGAAATACACGCCCGGCGACAAAGTGGCCACGCCTTATGTTTTCCCCGATGCCACCCGGCAGCCGGCGGGCGGAGTGCAGCGTCTGACGGTCTATCTGCCGGTGACGCCAACGGCGCCGCGCGATTCATCGGCCCTGGCCCGCTCGCTGAGCATCGAGTTGGAGATTCACTGGCTGGAAGCCGTCGGCAAGATGGTCGATGTGGACCTCATCGTGGATTTTGGCAACACCCGCTCCGTTATCCTCCTGCTGGCGCGCAATCAGGCGGCGCGCGGCACCCTCTCCGAAATCACGCAGCCCGTGCGCTTCGGCTACCACAAGGAGGAGCCCCGGCCCGCCTCCAAAAACGCCGAAGACCCGTTTGCCATGATCGATTCCTGGTTGGTCCTGCAGGAAACCACCTTCGCCAACCTCGAACCCCTGGACCACAAGCTGCCTCCTTACCTGCCCCAGCCGGTCGAGGACTTGCGCTGGGAGGAAACCTCGACCGGCGTGTGGCCGCTCAAGAAAAAAGGGGATCGCGTCGTGGCCCGCACGTTGCGCCAGCCGCATCTCTTCGTGGAAATGTCCCCGGCTGTCCTCGGCCCGCCTGCGGCCGACATCCTGGCCAACCTCGAACCCAGCGCCGGCGGCAATTACTTCCTCAGCTCCCCCAAACGCTACCTTTGGGATCAGTCCCCGGTCGGCGATCTCAGCCACGCGGGCCTCACCTTCTGGACGATGAACGTGCAGCGCTGGCACCCCAACTCGAGAAACGTCCAGGCCGGCAAGGCCCTCGAGAAACTCTCCGGCACCGTCCTGCGGTTTCTCGACCAGAACGGGGCCGATTGGACCCTGGGTGATGATGCCTGCGGGCGCCCGCCGCCCGAGCGGGCCGAGGCGGCGGCCCGCCCGCCCTCGCGCCCCCACGAACCGGCCTATCCTCGAGCCGATGCGCTTACCTGGGCCGCCCTGGCTATCCTCGAAGCCGCCTATTGCCAACTGCAATCCGCCTCCGGGCGGCCGGCCGGCCAACCCTTCGTGCGCGCCCGCCTGGCCTCGGTCATGATCACCTTTCCCCCAGGCTGGACGGCGGAGGAGCTCGAGGCCTACCGCCGCAAATGGCAAAAGGCGCTCGACATCTTCACGCTGACCCATTTTGCCGACCGCCGATTGGTGACTGCCGGCGGCGAGCGGCCCACCCTTAGCATGGAGTTGGACGAAGCCGTAGCCGCCCAACTGCCGTTGATCTTCGACGAGATACGGCGTATGGGCGAGCGAGGCCGGAGTTGGCTCGAACTGGTCGGGCGCGGTCATGGCAACACGGCCAAGGCCCGCGTTTTGAACCTCGATATCGGCGGGGGCACAACGGATGTGACCATCGTGGAATATCAGGACTTGCGCGCGGGCGAAGGCGTCGACCTGGTTGCCACCGTCCTCTATCGGGACAGCAGCACCCTTGCCGGGGACGGTCTGGTGCGTCGCATTATCGAATCGGTCCTGCTGCCCGCCCTGGGACAGGGCCTGGACGCCGAGGGCCGGCGGGCCTTTGCGGCGCTGCTGGCGCGCCAAAAAGGCGAGGAGCGGGCTCGCTGGAACCGCATCACACGCCAGGTCTTCCTCCCGATCGTGCATGGCTGGCTGGCGGCCGCCGGGCGGGAAGAATCCACGGCTCAACCCACGCCGACGCCCCGGGACTTGCGTGTGAACCTGCACCTGATCGAGGAATTCAACGCCCTCTGCCAAAATGCCGGCGTTCCCGGGCGCTTGCTCGAGCCGGACACCGCCCTGGTGTACTCCCATGTGCGCCTGGCAGAGTGCATCGGCGAGAACTTCGCCGGGCTCTTCGCCTCGCTGGCAAAGGTGGTCGAGGCCTTCGATTGCGACCTTGTGCTGGTCAGCGGCAAACCCTCCGAACTGGCGGCCTTGCGCGACTTGCTTCGGGCCCAGTTGCCGCTCCTGCCCCAACGCATCCTCTTCACCAAGGACGCCTTGGTCGGAGAATGGTATCCCCTGAGTGTCGATGGCCGCATTCATGACGCCAAGACCGTCACCGTCGCCGGCGCCGCCCTTTACCAGGCCATCAAACGCGGGCTCATGGGACCCGGCTGGCATATCACCAGGAAGGTCTCTCCTCACCTGCTCACCCGCAATTATTGGGGCACCATGCCCAAGGGCGCCCAAACCCGCTTCGGCACCCTCTTGCTGGCCCCCAACCAGGACCGCACCGAATGCCGCCTCCAAATCGGAGACCGCCTCGGCCGGCGCATGTTGCCCGCCGATACCCGCCCCGAGCCTGTCTATGTCCTCCAATGGCGCGACCGCAACCGCTATCGCAGCGGCGGCGACCCCGTCAACGCCTTCCTGAAACTGACCTTGGAACGGCTCGGCCCATCCCTCTCCGCAAGCAATGACGCCGAACAAGTGCCCCAGGCCGAGGCCCTCCGAATCTCCGCCGTGGACGGCTTTTGGAACGGCCAGCGCGTCACCGACAGCGACGTCGAACTGGCCTTGTGTACACTCGAAGCCGAAAGTCACTGGCTGGACGCCGGGACGTTTCAATTGATATGAATCCTTGTGACAAAGCTCCTGAGCCGAGCGGCCCTGCGCCGGAGGCCGGGGAGGCGGCGCGCAGCCAAACCAACCGTTTGAATGCCGAGGCCATCAAGCTCGTCGCCGAGGCCAACGAGTCGCGCGCCCGCCAGCTCGGGCAACTCGAGGACCTCCTCGCCCGGCTGCACCAGAACGTCCTCGCCGAGGCCGAACGCCTCAAGCAACTGGAAGAGCAGGGGAACCAGGCTGCGGCCCTCCTGGCCCGGGAGCAGCAGGCCAGAAACCAGGCTGCCCTTGATCAACTCCGGGCCGAAGGCGACAAGGTGGAGGCCGCGCGGGCCCAGGCCCTCGCCGCCCGGCAGGAGAGCCAGCGCCTGCGCGAGGAAACCGAAAAAATCCAGGCCCAATTCTGGCCCGCCGGGGTGCGCGCACAGTCCTGGGGCCCCTGGCGCGGGGGCCTCATTCGGCGGGCCGCCGCCGAGCCTGTGGCCGCCATCCTCCTGGCCCGCCTCCACACCGCCGCCGCCCTGGAAAGCTCCGGCAGGCCCCTGCCTCTTGAACTGGTCCGAGACCTTGGCCACTCGGTTTACGAGGCCGGTCCCGAGGATGCCGAGAAGCTTGCCCAGGCCCTCACCCAGGCGGCCGCCGGCCGGTTCGACATCAAGACCGTCCGCGTGGGCGACCGCATCGATAAGAGATTCATGCAACCCTCCGCCGGCGGCCTGGCCGAGGTCCGCGCCGTCTCCGGCTGGGCCATTCGCGACGACGCCGGCAAATGGCAATTCCTGGCCGATGTCAGTTAGGGACCCATGCCGCTCGAACGCACCAACACAGGTTTGCTTGCCCGCGCCGATGAATACCAGCCGCTGCGGGCGTTCAGCCAGACCGGCCGTTATTGGGACCGCGTTCCGCAGCAGCTTATTCGCGAGGGCGGCTTCGCCGAGTTCCTCCCGCCGGTCGAGTCGGAAGAGGACGACCGGGGCAAGTTCGGGCGGTTTCATCGCGTTGGCCGGCGCAAGGAACTGCTCTCGCGCAGCAAGCCCGTGGGGCGCCGGGGCATCCCGGCAGCACAGCTCGAGCGATTGCGAAAAGCAATCGAAGACTTCAAACTCAAAGCCAATGCGCAGCGCGCCCAACCCCAAAACCTCGAATTGATCGAGCGGTTCAAGTTGCCCGACATTGCCCATGACCCTGAGCTCTATCGCCTGGCGGGACCTTGGTGGAACCGCCGGTTGCAGGTCCTCTGGGGCTGCGAGAGGACCTGCGACTCCTCTCTGCCCGCCGCCGCCGCTGTGGGCAAACTTCACCCGGACAAGTTCTACAACCTGCGCCGCGCCCTCATGGCGTTGCTGCTGCTCCTGTTGCTGTTATTGCCTGCCTGGTGGCTCTGCTCGAATTGGTCCAGGCTCCTGAGCCGGCCCCGCCCGCCAACCGGCCAGGTCGAAGCTGAACGCAAAGCCAGGACGGCGGCCCAGGCCGCAGCGGCAGCCGCTAAAGCCGAGGCGGACGCCCAGCGCGCCCAGGCCGCAGCCGCAAAGGCCAAAGCCGACGCACTCGCCGCCCCGCTCGTCACTCGTCACTCGTCACTCAAAATCGTCCTTTGCGGCCAGGAACAACCCGGGACCGAGGGGACCATGAACGTCGCCCTGGAGGTCCGCGCGTCCGCCGACCCGCTCCGCCCCGTCCCGGTCGAGGCCTGGCACTTTGAAAAGCAGACTGTCACCGGCCATGACCGTCTTCAGACCAAAATGAAAGCCGGCGTCCACACCGTCAGAGCCGTCGTCCGCGACCCCGCGGGCAACCGCGCCGAAATCTCGGCGGCGGTGACAGTCGAGCCGGGAAAAATCATCGCCACCCCGGGAAAAGTGAGCGTGAGGCAGAAGTGATGACCGACACCGTCTCTACGGAGATTGGCGGCGAGTGGACGCTGATACGCGCCTTTGCAACTCATCAAAAGGCGAGCGCACAGAGTCATTGTGGACGAGCTATGATTGACTCCAACCCGAGTGTCGGGTGTCGGGTGTCGAGGCGGCTTCGGGAGGCCGGACCGGCAATTCGAGAGTGAAGCGCGCGCCCTTTCCGGGGCCGTCGCTGTGTACCCGCAGCGAGCCGCCCATCTCGCGGGCGAAGATGGCGGCGCTGTGGAGGCCAAAGCCATGGCCGTCTTTCTTGGTGGTAAATCCGTGGGAGAAAATGCTGGTCAGGTTTTCCGGCGGGATTCCAATGCCATTGTCCGCCACGGAAATCCCGACCAAATCGCCCGGCTGGCCCCCTACCCGGAGGGTGAGGCGGCGTTCGCCGGCGGCGTTGGAGGACATGGCTTGTTTGGCATTGCTGACTAGGTTGACCAGGATCTCGAGGACCTTATGCTTATCCACCAGGACCTCGGGCACATCATCGAACTGACGGGCCACTTGGATTTGGTGACGCGCCAGCATGTCGGCGCTTAGCTGCAACGCATCTTCCAGCAGCGCGGGCACAGACTGGACTTCCAGGACGTTGGAGACCTTGGCATAGCTTTGCTGCCGGGCCACGATTTCCTTGATGTGTCCGATGTTGCCGGAAAGTCCTTCCACCTCGCGGAGCACCGCGGCCTGTTCAGAAATGAGGCCCTGCCCAAGGCTTTGCAAGTGCGTTATCACCTTGCCCCCCCGCCCGCCCTGAGTGAGAAACCCGGCCAGGTCGCCGCGATGCTCGTCCAGCAGCGCGGCCAGTTTGGACACCCGGGGACCGGTGGACTCGCGGATCAGCCTGCGGATCAAGCCGGCGGAGACGTTGACGCTGTTTAGCACGTTGCCGACATTATGCAGGACACTGGTGGCCACCTCGGCCATGCCGGCCTGGCGGGAGGCATCGACCAGTTTCTTGTGAATGCGCTCCTTTTCCTTTTCCAGCCGCTCCCGTTCCTCAATCTCACTCTCCAGTCGCATCTTATTATCCAGCAGGTCCACCTCGATTTGTTTGCGCTCCTCGATCTCCTCGCGGAGCTGCCGCGTGCGCCGGTCCACCTGGCCGCGAAGGCTATAAATCCAGCCTCCGGCCATGAGCAGCACCACGGCAAGGACAGCCAGCACACCCAGGGCATGGCCGATCGTCCACCGGGATGGGCGCGCCAGGATAACAATGTCCTTGGGAGAACTCACCAGCAACTCCATGGAATCATTATCGCGCCCGGCCGATCGCCTCCCCCCTTTGCCCGCGCAAACCCCCGTGAGCCGGACCCGGCTGCCCACAGGCAGGTCCAGGTGATCCTTTTCGTTCATCGGCATCCGGGCCTGGTAAATGCGCGAGCCGCAGTGCATCTCCATGACCAGGTCGCCGCGATGCCGGTAGAGGCCGGCCAGATGGGATTCCAGCCGGATGAGAGTGGCGTCCAGGCTGCTGTTCAGGAGGTAATCGGCAGAGGGGGTTGCCGGCCCGGGCAATGGCGCGGAGCCGATGGTTCGCACCGTGGCAGCCTTCAAGAGCGGAGAAGGCCCCCCCAATTCGGGATACCCAACCACCTCGATTCTATCGCCGGGTTTTAGAATCGCCGGTTCCT
>Ga0181536_10003941_pt1 | contig 15957 bp, 17 predicted proteins | sample PEATcosm2014_Bin_41_FD_121105 | JGI IMG/M metagenome (GOLD analysis project Ga0181536, IMG submission 121105) | Peatland microbial communities from MTU Mesocosm Facility, Houghton, MI, USA - PEATcosm2014_Bin17_60_metaG | ecosystem: Environmental > Terrestrial > Soil > Wetlands > Peat | place... | reverse complement strand
TAAAGTACTTTTGAGCGTAAGCATTTGACGAGGAGCCGACGCACTCCTCCTCCCAAACGGTGTCAGGCTCGTCGTGCCCGCAGCCTGGAAAATGCGCCACTGAACGAGGAAGGCAATCGCGGTGATTAAAGCCGCTCGGCGGAACTTTAAACCAATATATACTCACATTGCGCACGATAAAACTGACATGTTTATCGTGCTCCTTTAGCACATTGAAGAAAGAACACCTGCCAAGTGTCGACTTGCTTCAACGGGGCCGCGCCCGCGCGGGCGCGGAATGAATGATCATTAAGTCCGGCGCCCCGTTCCCATTCAACACTTCAACGGGGCCGCGCCCGCGCGGGCGCGGAATGCGACAACCGGCCCGACGCCCACCCCGGCAGGAGGCGACTTCAACGGGGCCGCGCCCGCGCGGGCGCGGAATGTCCGCGTCAATGATGCGGACTTCGGGGTGAATCGTTCTACTTCAACGGGGCCGCGCCCGCGCGGGCGCGGAATGTCATGGATTATGGGGTTTCGCACACCGGCCTGACGCTACTTCAACGGGGCCGCGCCCGCGCGGGCGCGGAATGTCGAAACCATCCCGCAATACCAGGGCACCTTCACCGTCGTGACTTCAACGGGGCCGCGCCCGCGCGGGCGCGGAATGAGCTTGACTTCCTTTCACGCAATGTTACTTTGAACCCGACTTCAACGGGGCCGCGCCCGCGCGGGCGCGGAATGACCGGCTACATTCAGCAGCACATGCTGAGCGGCCCCGGCAACTTCAACGGGGCCGCGCCCGCGCGGGCGCGGAATGTTGTGATGCGGTTTAAGGCCGCGTGGAACTGACGAATACTTCAACGGGGCCGCGCCCGCGCGGGCGCGGAATGCAAACCAGCGCCAATTAACCCATAACACCCTTAACTCACTTCAACGGGGCCGCGCCCGCGCGGGCGCGGAATGGCTCCAAGGCCTGGGCCAAGATGGAATCCGACCGCATCACTTCAACGGGGCCGCGCCCGCGCGGGCGCGGAATGCGCCGGCAAGCTCGGTGGGGGTCTTTATCGTGATGTCACTTCAACGGGGCCGCGCCCGCGCGGGCGCGGAATGCGTTCGCCGGAAACCCCGATCCAACGGGCCATCGGCACTTCAACGGGGCCGCGCCCGCGCGGGCGCGGAATGGGACAGTTTGCCACAGGCACATTTACTGCATTTGCGAACTTCAACGGGGCCGCGCCCGCGCGGGCGCGGAATGCGAAGATGCTGACGACCGGCTGGCTGCTCTTATTGCCGCACTTCAACGGGGCCGCGCCCGCGCGGGCGCGGAATGCAGCCCGGTCGCGTTCCGGTCTGACACGAACACCTTGTGACTTCAACGGGGCCGCGCCCGCGCGGGCGCGGAATGTTTTCAACTTTTTTTGTAATCACCAAATTCGACCATGAACTTCAACGGGGCCGCGCCCGCGCGGGCGCGGAATGATGCTTGGCGGAGTCCGCAAGATCACAGGAACGTGCAGGATCAACAGTTGGTGCGTCTGGTGCAAGATGGATGTTTTGCGAAACCATTCGCCGACATCGTTGTTGACCTGGGCAAGGCTTGTCAAACGTGAGCAAAATGACAAAATCGATGACGGGGGATGCGCCAGGCGAAGTGTCGGTTTGTGCAGGAGGGGCCGCAGGTTCCAAGGTGGCCGCCGACGCGGCCTTGAATGGCGTCGAATCTAAGGCAATCCAGCCGAAGGATTATGCGAGGAAAGAACGCGACAAATGGTTGAACAGGCTGGCAAAGGAATTTCTGATACTCGGGTCCCTAACTCCCTTCGAGAATATCTTGCCAGAGGAGTTTTGCCCCGATTGGGTACGTAGGGTTGAAGATGAGTATTTCGTGGCAATGTATCGCGGCATCGATCCAAAGACCACTTCAAAGTTTACCCCTGTGGGAATGGGTGGATTCATTGGTTACCAATGTGCTTATGCGGTTTGGATGATGGAATGCTTGAGCGCAAGGCTTGAGGAGGGAATGAAGGACCAAGGGAAATCCAAGGATTTGGTTCCAACGAAAGAGGAGGTGGTGAGGGGGTTAGATATTCTCAGACGTTTCAATCAGTGGTATATTGCATTGCGGCGTTTCGCCGGAAGGGCCTTGAAGTCCTGCGTATACCAATCATATGAGGATATGTCAGGATTCCTGATTGGCTACAGTAACGCCTTCCGCAAAAAGCCCAGTGTGGGAGCAAGCCTGGGAGATTTCGGAAGCACGAACTTTGGCATTTACCATTTCATGATTTGGCATTGGCGCGTGGTGGAACAACTCGGCTCGGTGAGAGCGCTCCATGAGATGCTCCGCCGGTCAATGGGGGAACACAGGGTTGGAGAGTTGAAACGCGTGGAGAAGATTTGCCAGCGCATCGGGCTGCACTTCCGAAAACCAGGGCGTCCCAAGAAGAGCCAATAATTCAGACACCGCTGCTTTCCCCCTGTCGGTATTCACGCTTCGCGTTCCGCGCTAATGTGGCGGTGTGAATACGACAGTCAATTCAATCAATGAAGTGCCCAAACTGGCGCTGAACTGGATCGAAACGGCTCAGGCCATCAGCCAAAGCCCAGCAATGGTGGACCGGCTGAGCAAACGCGGACTTCTCCGCCCCTGCCGTGCCACCCGGCGGCCCCTTTATGCAGTTAAGGAGATTGAGCGCTTCCTCAAGGCCACAACCCCTGATTCAGATTGGACGGTATGAAAACCACTTGCCCAAACATCATCCAAGAATTTCCCGCCGATTTTCCGCGGCCCGGCTGGGAGCAACGAAACGCGGAACACGTCAACAATAGCTGGCTGCGTGTCAACCAATAGCCAGCATTTAACAGAAGGTAATAAAATGACAGTCAAAGCATTAGTAATGAGTGACCGGTCGGACGAATACACCGGGAAAAAGGGCCTGGTGAAACAGCAAATCATCACCGTGATGGACCAGAGCGACACCGGCGAGCGGTTGGGGCAACCCATCGAATACGCCATGAGCGATGAGGAAAAACCGGTCCATGCCGGCAAGTTGCAAGACAAAGTAATCAACCTGGGCATCCGGGAATTGATCCCGTTCGGTGGCCGTCTGCGGGCGCGCGGCAAGATCGTCAGCCTGGTTGGCAAGTAGGAGCGCCCCATGCACAACCCGGAACTCCACGCCTTGGCTGCGGTCAACTGGCAATATTTCTGCTCGTTTTCATTCAGGAGCGAGAAGCATTGCGCCAGATTTGGGCCGCAAATGTTCGTCGCGTTGATACGAACCCAGGCGCGGAGTTTCGGTGTGCATTTCTCTGAAATACTTTGGTGTCTCCGGCGCGAACGTGGCGAGGCCACCGACCGGCTGCACCAACATGCGGTAATCGCGGGGCTGCCCCCTTCGGCTGGACCGCGCAATTGCCTCGCCCTGATGTCTCAATGGGAGAGTCTGGGCGGGGGAATGGCGCGGGTCAGCGTCTATAATTCTTCACTCGATGGACTGGATTATATTTTGAAGGGGAGCGGTTTGACCGAGTCGAAGGCCAAACGATGGGCCGGAGACTATCACGAACTGGCAAAGTTTGGCGGTTCGTGCGACGTGACGCTGTCCGAGAGTGTTTGCCGACACCTGGCCAATCGGAGTCGATCCGGTTGGCGCGGGCTGGGTGGACATGAGACGAGGGGGACAGACACGGCGTCGAGCACAGTGCAAAGCGGAGTCAGCAAAGCGCCTCCTTCTGAGAGCGTCCCTGGATCGGCGATAACGGTTCAAACGCCTCTTCGCTCTTGACCGGCTTAAAGCCAGCCTCAAACGAGGCCGTAAACGTCAAGGGAAGGGCCATAGCGCGCGCCAAGGCTGCGGCATATCTGCCACCTGTGAAACTGTTGCAACGTGGTGCCCCCACCACCACCCCCCGGCGTCAGCCGGGGGTGGTGGTGGGCGGCTCGCTTGAAGATTTCCTATGCCCTGGTGGCACGGGGGTCTGCGGCGGAAAGGACAAAACTTATGTGGACAGCTTTTAAGAATGTGGATACGGGGACGGTTCATGCGGTCTCATTGCCCAAGGGGATGAGTCCGCACGGATTTGCCATGGATTGGCCGCTGGCGGAAACCAAGGAGCCGTTGACATGCCCCATTTGTTTGAAGTTTGCGTTCAAGTGGTGCGGTCGAGACACCGAATTGCAAGCCATGTTGCCCGGTGAGGACGGGGAGGCGATCAGGAACATGGTTGCAGGATTTGAGGCGGCCAGCCAAGTCAACCCGACTGCCGGGCAAAGGAAAATAACAATATGATTGACAATGTAACGGAAACCGGGGGTGGCGAGAGGGCTTTCCTGGACGAAAAGCAATTGCTCGCAAAATTGCCGATCAGCCGCCGGACATTGGGCAACTGGAAGGCAACCGGCGTCCTCCCTTACATCAAGATCGGCAGACGCTGCCTGTACGACTGGCCGAGCGTGCAGGGCGCTCTGTTGCGGCGACAAAGAGGCGGGCAGTGAGAGCAAAAGCAGGTCAGGTCATTCGTTGGCAAATGTTTTTGGTGGCAGGCATTGCAATTATGTTCTCCGCAGTCTTCAGTGGTTGAGTGTTAAACCAGGCTTCACCCTCGGCTTTCGTGGCAAGGCCCTTGTAATGCTGATGCACCATTGCCGGGGAGGTTCCACCTAACGCGGCAGTTAAATTCTCGTTGCTGTGCAACGCAAAATGGAACGAACAAAAGGAGTGGCGCAATCCGTTTAGTTTGCGGGATATTTTCGCATGGTCGCAGACCTCGACAAATGCCTTATGGAAGCATCTGTCTGAACAATCCCACAGTTTGCCAGTAAGCGTCCGGCAAGGTTCCACCCAGGCTGCAAGGGCCGGGCAGATTTCGACTAAGCGGCGCTGGCGGGTTTTTGCTTTCCCCGCAGTTATTTCGATGTGGCCGGGGACACGGAAAACTTCCTGCCACGTCAGACGAAGAATCTCCGCAGTTCGCAACCCGGCGAAACCACCGATGGCGATGATCTCCCGCATAGGTGATCGCGCTATTTCCAGAATCGCACGAAATTCCTTTGGTGTGTAGAACGCAATCTCGCCGATGTTGGCATGTTCCGGGCGCATGGCGTCCGCCTCGTTCATGCGGTGTGTTGCCGGAAGGTAGTCTTTGCGGATGCACCATTGCAGGAATTGTTTGATTCCAGCCCGGTGATGATTGCGGGACTTTGCACCCGATTCGTCGAGGGAACGGATGAAAGTGTCCAAGTGCTCTTTGGACAAGTCACAGACCGCATGGCCGGGAAATGCCTTCGCAAATTGGCGCAGCCGCAGTGCGCGAATACGCGCATATTCGGATGATAATTGCGCTCGCTGGCCTTCGCCTGCCTTGGTGCGCGGCTCATCGACCTTGATGAACTCCTCGACGGCCTCCGCAACCTCCTTGCGTTTCACGGTGGCAATGGTGTTCAAATAAGCCTCCACGACTTGACCCAAATCGCGGCCTAGCAGTTTGGCGGATGCCTCCGCAAATTCCGACACGGCGGCCAGCAGAGACACGCGCCGCCCGGTAGAGTGCCGCAGCGCGTCAAGCCGTTGTATCGCGGCCATGGCGTCTCGGGATTGCTCTCCGTTGAGCGCGGCGGCTTGCGAACCTTCTGCCAACTGTCTGACAATCCGTTCGGCTTCCGTTTTGGCTTCGGCGTAGGACTTGAAACTGCGGATTAGCCGCTTGCCGCCCGCGTAGTAGCCAAGACGATAAAACGGGTAGCCCGGACTCTTGGCGTAGATCGTTGCCTTCTCGCGGCGGTGGCGGACAATGACCGGGAATTTCATTTTCCTAGTGTGAATTTCAGACTGGCCCGGATTCTGTGCGGAAGTTGTGCGGGAATCAAGCTTTTCCTCATTTTGCTGAGGAAAAATGGTCGGGGCGGTGGGATTTGAACCCACGACCTCTTGGTCCCGAACCAAGCGCGCTACCAAGCTACGCTACGCCCCGACAACCAAAGGACTGCCAACATGCCGCCTGCCGCCCGGGAACGCAAACACATTCTGGAAAACAATGGCGGCGCGAAAAGGGCAAGCCCTCCTCGATTTCCGCCGCCCCATATCAGCGGTCGGCCATGGCCTCCTTGGCGCAGAGCACTCCGGCGATCACGGTTTCCAGTTGGGCGAGTTGAAAAGGCTTGTCCAAATGCGGATTTCCGGTGGAGTCGAGGAATTGCTTCGTTTCCTCGTTCACGACGTCGCCGGTGAGAAAAACCACGCGCCAGGCCATCTCGGGTTTTCTGCCCGCCAGTTCGTGGTAGAACTGTTCGCCATTCATGCCCGGCATGCGAAAGTCGGAAATGACCATATCGAATACGCCGGTTTCCACTTGTTCCAGCGCCGCGGCCGCATTGAGGCAAACCACGGGCTTGTGTCCCAGCACTTGGAGCATTTCGGACAGCAGATCGGCGATCAAGGGCTCATCGTCCAGCACCAGCACCCGGGCGGAAGCGGGGCGCGCCGGCGGCGGCAGGGCGGGGGCGGCCTCGCCGGCGGGCGCTTCGGCGGCAACCGTGACGATGGGGAACTCCACATGAAATGCCGCGCCGCCCAGGGAGGAGGAAGTGTGATGGATTCGTCCGTGGTGTTCGGCCATGATGCCATGCGCAATGGAAAGTCCCAGGCCGGTGCCGGTCTCGGGGGATTTGGTCGTGAAAAACGGCTCGTAAATCCGCCTTTCCAGGCCCGGCGGGATGCCCGGACCGCTGTCCTCGACGGTGATGAGCAGCCAGCGGGGTGTTTTCAGCCGCGTGCTGATTCTCAAGGTACGGGGCGCCGGCGTGGCCGCCATCGCCTGCACGGCATTGTTGACCAGGATGACCAGCAACTGCTGGACCTGGTCGGCATCGGCCGAAGTGGGCCGCAGATCGGTTGTCAAATCCAGAAATAATTCCACGCCCCCGCCGGCCAGGGCGGGGCGGCGCAGTTCGGCAACGCGCTGAATCATCGTGTTCACGTCCACCATTTCCCGCCGGCCGGGCCGCTCGCGGGCGAAAGACAGGAAGTGCCGCGCCAGTTTGGTGGCGCGGTCGCATTCCTGGATGACTTTGCCCAGGTCGGCGCGGGTTTAAAGGCCGATCTCGTGATGGGCCACGATCAATTCCAGGTAGCCCTTGATCACCGCCATCGGGTTGTTGAGTTCGTGCGCCACGCCGGAGATCATCTCGCCCAGGCTGGAGAGCTTTTCGGCCTGCCGCAATTGCTGTTCCAAACGGGTGCGATCTGTGACCTCGCGGAAAAGAAACTCAAAAGCCGGCTGGCCTTGGTACTCGATCCGGGAGCTTTCCACCTGGGAAACAGTGGCTTCGCCGTTTTTCTTGGTGACACTCAAAGTGCGTTGGGCGCAAAGGCGGCTGACCCATTCCGTGCTGTCGCGTTGCGGCGGGGCCGGCGGCGCGGCCTGGCAAAACTCGGGCAGGAATTGCTCGGACGTTTCGCCCCGGCTGATGCCCAGAAACCGCGCCGCCGTCTCGTTCAAATCCAGGATCCGCAGATCCCCGGCCGCGGTGATGATGATGGCTTCGCCCGCTTTATCAAAAAGATTGCGGTATTGCCGCTCGGTGGAATGGACGGCGGTCTGCAACCGGCTCGCCTTGAGTTTCTGGGCGCGGAGTTGTTGCAGGGCCGACTGGTTGCTGGAGCGCGCCTCCTCCAGCACCAGGATAATCATCCCCACGGCGATGAACAATTGCAGAACAGCCGAAATAAAAAAACCGGTGGCCCGCAAATCGTGGTACTGCTCGACAAACGGGTAGCCGGTAAAATAAGCGCCCCACAGGAAAAATCCCAGCGAAAGCATGCTCGCCCCAACGTAGCCCCGCAGGCAGCGATGCCGGGCGAAGGCCACCCCGGTGACAATGCCGGCCAGCCCGATCAGCGCGAAGAGCGACACTCTGGCCGCAAAGGGGCGCCCTAATTGATAGACCCCAATGGAACTCCAAATAAACAAGAACGCCAGGAAAAGGCCCAAATCCATCTCCCGCACCCGCAAGCCCAAAAAACGAAAGCTGCCCCACATCAAAAAAACCGCCACCGCCGCCATGCACCATTGCTCGGCCATCGTGACAAGGGTGCCGGGGTCGTCCGCCAGGTTGCCCAGGTTCAACGTCAGCCAGACAACATAAAACATCCAGGCCGTCGTCCACACGGTGAAATAACGCCGGTTCGTGTATCGGTTCAGATACACGAAGACTCCGATCAAGACCCACACCGTCAGCAACGAGGTCAGAATGGTCGCCTTGAGCGACTCATGCGCCACATAAAAGTCCAATCCATTATTGGCCCCCGTGTTCATGGGGCGGATGCGCCGGGCGTTTTCATGGTGGTGTCCTTCGACGACTGCACTTCCTGCCTCAGGAGTGATTCGTCCATGCAACTATCGGCGGATCAGCGCAAAAACTTTATGGCCCCCTGGGGGAAGTGGCGCCAAAAAGCAGAAGCGGGCGCGGCGCGCTATGGCCCTTCCTTTGACGTCTTCTGCTCGGTCACCCATTCGAAGCTGATCTTAATGTCGTCGCCCGTCTTGATCGTCGGCATTCCCAGGATGCGTGGCGCAGGCGGCACGACATCGAAATCAGTCATCTTCAGCGGCGTTGAGCCGACCACTTTGATCTTGGTCTTGTCCATTCGCTCAATCGTCACAGGCATCGTGTTCGTGCGGGTTGTGCCCGACACCGTCAAAGCTCCCACCGCGTCAAACTTCAGCGGCCCGGCGGCGCCTGCGGCGGACTTGGGCTTCAACTCGATGAGGCGATACTCGATGCGGGGATATTTATCCATGTTCAAGTGGTCCTCCATCACTTCGTCCATCGCATCGGCATAGCTCTTGAGACTGGCCACCGGGATGGACACCTGGATGCTCGGCCTGGCGGCCTTGGCGTCGGCGAGCGCCGATTCGGGAAAATTGCTGTCCGCTTCGATGAAGCCGCCGACATTCGTGCTTTCGACCGTCCAATCATGGATGGTGGAGGTGCCTTCCATCTTGACCTTGCTGCCGGTGGGCTGCGCCTCGTAGCGAACGGGTTGGGCGGCTGCCGGCCCCGCCAGCAGCAAAGCCGCCGCCCCGGCGGCAAGCGCGGCGATTCCTGACCTGTATGTCTTCGCCTCGGTTGCTTTCATTGGTTTCTCCTTTGCAGCCTAATTTCTTTGCGTGCAGTGTAAAGATCAAAAATCCTGCGGCGTTCTGATTCGCCAGACGCGGGAATTGCGGAAACGGGTGCAGGACAAAATTCTTCATTAAGCAGACAGGCTGAGGGTGTCATTGCGTTTGGCGTGTTGATTGAGCCGGTGTTTCCAGAACTCGTCCAAGCGTCGGCTGCTGTGGATGCAGCGCAAGGCCAAGATATTTTCCGCGCCGGGCTTGGACCAGAACATGCCCGATTGTTTGCAGCGCGCGCCGATGACGGTCTTGCAACCGGCTTCGACCACGCCTGAACCGATAAAGTAACCCTGTGCGCGAAAGGTGCCATACTGCATCCGCTCCACGTTGCGCTCAAAATAGCCCAGTTCCTCGGCCACTGCTTGGGCTTGCGGCTGTCCAACGCAGGTTTGGCGGGTTTCTCGGATCAAATTCTTAAAATCAATCCCAACCGGCAGGGGCAGCGGCTGTTGCCGGCAGCGACTCGTTAGGTCTCGGTCTGTAAATGAACGGGCTGGTCATTGATGGTGCCTTTCTCAAGGTCGAAACGTCTGGATGGCAGCGTGATTGGCGGCAAACCGGCGGGTGATGCGGGCAGCGGCACTGGAATGGACCCTCCGTTGGATGCAGCGCGGTGTTCAGCGGTCGTGCGTGAAGGGGTGTTCGGGAGCGGGAGTTCGAGAATGAACGTGGCGCCTTTGCCGGAACCCTCGCTGTGCGCCGTGAGCGTCCCGCCCAGTTGCTGGGCGGTCAGGCTGCCGTTGTGCAGTCCGAAACCGTGACCGTCCGCTTGCGTGGTGAAGCCATGCGCGAAAATCCGGGTCAAATTCTCCGCGGGGATGCCGACACCATTGTCGGCCACTTCCATGCGGATGGTGTGCTCCCCATTGCGCCGGATGCGGACCGTGACCCGGCGATCCTTCTCCGTGCTCTGGCTGCAGGCGCGCTTGGCGTTTTGCAGCAGGTTGATGAGGATTTGCAGGACCTTGTGTTTGTCAATAAGAATGGATGGCACTTCCTCAAATTCACGGACCAGTCCAATGTGGTGGCGATTGTAGGCGGCCTCAATCATCTTGAGGGCGCTTTCCATCAACTCGGCCGCCTGCGCCGTTTCCACGACGCCAAATCTGTGGGCGTTGGCCTGCTGCATGGCCACGATCTCCTTGATGTGCTCGATGTTTCCGGTCAGTGATTGGAGTTCTGCGATCAAAGCAGTCCGTTCGGCGGCCAAGTGGTGGTTGAGTTCCGCCAGGAAGCCATGAAGTCGTTTGCCTTTCACGTCCTTGCTGAGGAATTCGGCGAGATCGGTTTGGTGGCTGTCGAGCAATTCCACCACCTTGGCCAGGCTGGCGGCGCGTGAGGTGCGGACCGAGTCCACCACCAGGCTGGCGGAAACGTTGACGCTGTTGAGGACGTTGCCGACGTTGTGCAGCACGCCGGTGGCCACTTCCGCCATGCCCGCCTGGCGCGAGGCCACCATGAGTTGTTGGTGCGTCTTTTCCATTTCCAGCTCCAACCGCTTGCGCTCGGTGATGTCGCGGTACATCCAGATTCTCCCGTAGTATTGTCCGTTTTTGCCGATCACCGATGAAGAGTAACATTCCAGCACGGTGCCATTCTTGAGTTCGATTTCGCGGCGGTCGGTTTGGTTCGGGTGCGCGTAGAGATGGTTGGTGCTGGCGGCGAGTTCTTCCGGATTCCTGGCCATGCTCAGGCGGTAGCTGTCCTGTTGGGCGTCGTCATTTCCTTCCACCAGATGCCTGGGGATTTGCCACAAATCAATCGTCTGCTGGTTTTGCAGGATTTTCTTCCGATCGCTGTTTACGACGAGAATGCCGTCGAGAGAAGATTCGACCAAGGCCTCAAAGAAGGCGGTTTTCCAGAGGAGTTCCCCGTTGGCCGCCGCCAGTTCGGAAGTCCGTTCGCGGACTTTCAATTCCAGGAGATCATTCGCTTCCTTGAGTCTGCGCTCTTTGGCGGCAGCCCGGTGGAGCAGCCAGCGGTAGAGCAGTCCCAGACCGCCCAGCCCCAAGAGAATGCAGAGGACCAGGAACCAGGCGGTTTGGTGGAAGGCCGGCGGCAGTTCCACCGCAAATTCATCACCGGCGGTGTTCCACACGCCGTCCGCATTGCAACCTTGCACCCGGAAGGAATACCGGCCGGGCTTTAGATTATTGTAGAGCGCCGAGCGCTGCCCGTCGGCGTCAATCCAGTTTTTATCGAAGCCTTTCAACTGATAGCGCAGCTCGGCCTTCTGCGGTGCGATGTAGCTCAAGGCCGCGAAATGGAACTCCATCCGCCCCCCGCCTTTGCTCAGTTCGGGTACCTTCCGGTCCTGCACTTCCATTCCATTGATGCGGATTTGTTGGATTAACACTGGCGGAACGACCGTATCGGCCAGAAGGTGCGCCGGGTCTATCATCACCACCCCTTCGGAATTCGGGAACCAAATCCGGCCGTCCGGGGTCTTGGCGGCCACAGGCTCCTGTTTGGGGTGGCCGGTGACTTTGATCGAATCCAAATCGTTGAAGATGGCGCAAGCGATGCGGTTCGTTTTCCCGTCCGCAAAATCATTCAGATTATGGCGGCTGGCCCGTAAAATGCCCGCCCTGGAATCCATCCAAAAATCGCCCTGATTATCCGGGACGATCTCATAGATCATGTTGTCGGCCAGACCGTGTTCGGGAGTGATGTTTTTTAGCTGGTTGCCCTTGATGCGCGCGATGCCGCCGTCCAAGCCCGCTCACACGGCGCCGTCCACGTCTTCGGAAACGAACAAAACATGATTGCCGAGGAGGCCTTCATTGGCGGACCATTGCCGGACAATCCCGTCCTTGATGCGGAAAAGGCCGTTATGGCTCGCCACCCATAAGGCCCCATCGCGCGCCACGCAGAGGTTCATCACCCAATAGTAGGCAGGCTCCGTGCCGCCCGCATAAACGAACGGGATTAGGTTGCCGTCACGAATGCGATATAATCTGTCGGCTACGGCCACGATCATGCCTTGTGCGTCTTCTGCCATCGCGCCGAGCCAGTTCGAGTTGGTGTAAGTCTGCACAACCTTTCCGCCGGAAAACACCAACACTTGTTTGTGGCTGTCCGCCAGATACAGATCGTCGTTGCTGGCCTCGAACACCCGCTTGAACCAATCCTGGGGAAGCGACGCATTATTGGTGAAAGTCGTCACCTTCTGGCCGTCCAGGTAGGCGAGGCCTCTGTCGGTCGTGATCCAAAGCCCTCCTTTGTGCGCCGCGCAGACCGAGACGACCGTGCCTCCGGGGAGACCATCCCGGGTTGAATAAATGGGGAATTTCACGTCTGTGATCTGGCTCAACCCGTTCTGCGTGCTGACCCAAAGGCTGCCTTCGCGGTCTTCATAAAGGCCCGTGATGTCGTCGCTCAACAAGCCATCGGCTTTTCGCAGCCAGGTAAACTCGCCGTTCGCGTAGCGCGCCAGCCCGGCTCCGGGGGTTCCGACCCAAACCACGCCGTGACGGTCCACCAGGATGGACTTGACTTCGTTGAAGAAGTCGGGAATCTGTTTCTGTTGGAACTTGGAATCATAGTAAAGCAAATTCATCTCGGTGCCGACCCAGATCTGGCCCTCTGAATCCTCCGCCACCGCGGAAATAGTCCTCTTCTTTAGTGAGTCGTCCGGGAAGGCCACCAATTTGCCGCCCTGCCAATAAAGCAATCCCCCCGCTCGACCGTGCCCACCCAGACGCGGCCTTGGGAGCCTGCACGGAAGGCCAGGACACTGTTTGGATAGTTCGTGTCCATGAAAGTTTCCAGGGGCTTTCCCTCCACCCATCGGCCCAGGCCTTCAACCGAGCCGGTCCAGACGGCGCCATCGGGCGTTTCCAAAACCGGGGTGGCTTCAAAACTTTCCGCCGCCCATCTTTCATCCTTGATCGGGAAATATTTTCGACCGTCGTAGAAGCCAAATCTGCCGCGAAAGACGGATAACCACATGCCGCCGTCCCTGGCGCTGCACAGACTCCTGATTTCCTGGTTTTGGCCTTGCAGCGGGGTAATGCCAATCAGCTTGTGCTCAATTCCGTCAAAGCGGACCAATCCCTTTTGCGTGCCAATCCAGATGTACCCGTCTTTCGTCTGGGTGACGCCGGTGATGAGTTCAGCGGGCAGGCCGCTTTGCCGGGTCCAGTTCCGGCAATTGAATTGATACACGGACTTTGCCGGGTCCAAGGCAAACAAAGACCAGCACGACAGCAGCAGGACGGCGCAGACGGGCGCGACTCTCCGCAACCACGGTTTCGTCCAATTCATCATACGGGCCTTATACTCCTGATATATCGTCAAAAATCAGCTCCGGGTTAAGACAGACAGAAATCATTCCATTTGGCGGCAACCTGCACGGCTTCCAGATACTCATAGATCTCCGGGTTGGCAAAGGCGGCATCGGCCCGAAAATAGCGCCGCAGGTTCCGACCCAGATGGCGCGCCATCACCGGTTTCCGGCCCAGACCGCGCCCGCCGCATTGCGGACAGTTCTCCAGCCGGTGAACCTCAATGTGATTGGGGGTTTTGACCCGCTGCAAGGTATGGCCCGGATGACCCGGTTGGCCGCCGGGTTTGCGACCGCTGGGCTCGCGCAAACTCTTGGGGCCGGGTTTGCTCAGTCCGTCGCTGGAGGGTGGCTTGCCGCTGTTGGAACTGTTGCGGGCCAGTTGGGCTTCCAATTCCTGAACCCGCTGTTCCAGTTGCACCAGACGTTCCTGCAAAGCCAGGATGATATCCACCAACACTTCGGGATGGCTGCGGGCCAGGGGCAAGAGTTCTTCACGCGTGAACAGCTTTATGGACACAAGACCTTTCGAAAGTCGGCTCGCAGGGGATAGACCCAAACATCCTTCACGGGCGTTTGCAGGACGTGTCGGCGATCCTGCCGGGTGCGCCCTTGCGTCTGACCCGCGCCAATCCAGTTGGCTGCCCGATAACAACTGCCCCGGAACCGGCCCCGTTCCACAAACGTCTCCAACAGCGCCACCCGATGGCCGTAGCGCCCCAGCCAGTCCGCCGCGATGCGCCGGGCCACCCGCCCCAAAATGTGGCTGGCTAGTTCCGGCACCCGCACCCAGGGCAAAATTAAAAACCGGCTGTTGTTGGCCACCTGATGCAGTTGAGCCTGACGCTGGGCTGCCGTCCAGCCAATGAAGGCATCCCGCCCCTGCGTCTTCCAAGCCGCCGCGCCAAACAACAAACAGGCCAAATCCCGCCCCTGCCGGTCCCGCACTAGATACTTGACGTTTTGCCCGACGGCGCTGGTATAGCCCAAGTAATGATATTGATGCAGCAAGGAGTCAAAGACGGGCTGGGCTTCGGGCTGCTGGCTCAACTCCTGGATTTGCAGCGGCTGTAGTTCGCTCAAAGAGCCAGTGATCGGATCGGTCGGGTGCTGGAGGGGCCGGATTTGTTTATGGCGCATGCGGTTGGGCGAAAGGCACCGGCGCGCGGGCAGCGCCACCCAGCCCCGTTCCTCCAGCTTGAGCAAGAGCGCACGCGCGGCCATGTCCTTGATTTGGCCGACCTGGTTGCGCCAGTTCCAGACCCGGCACAGTTCGCGGGAGAGCCGATACCGGCTCCCTTCGGGATGGGTCGCCAGTAAGCCCCGCACCTGCTCCAACTCGACCGGGCCAATTTGCCGCCCTTGGATGACCAGACTCTTTTCCATGCCCCGATCCTGCACGGGTCGCCGCGCAGAGTCCAGCCCAAAAGAAAATTATTTCTCGCTTGTTTCCCGGCCTCCAGTGTGTCTTCATCACTTCCAGTTAATCGGATAAACTTGGATGATTACGAAAAATGAAACTGAGAATATTATGAGAACAAAATCGCAGCATTTATTCATCCTGCTGTCCTTGTTGGCTGGCGTTCATCAAGCCGCTGGACAATTGCCGGTCATCACCTCCTTCAGCCAGAACGGGCTGCTGGTCTGCTCGAACCTGTCGCCCGGGAGCGTGGCCTCGGTGCAATGGGCCTCCTCTTTGTCCGGCCCGTGGCAGACCAACTGGGCCGGGCTGGGATCGGTTACTGTGGCCTCGAACGGCCTGATCTCGGTCAGCGTGCCGATGTTCTACCGCGTGCTTGGGGTGGCCAATCCCCCTCTCACCACGTCCGACGGGATGGCACTCATTCCGGCGGGTGCGTTCACCATGGGGGACACGCTGGATGGGGAGAGCGACGCCATCCCCATCAGCGTGACGGTATCGGCGTTTTACATGGACACGAATCTGGTGAGCTACAGTCAATGGCAGTCGGTCTATAATTGGGCCACGAACGCCGGATATGACTTTGGCTATCCCGGCGAGGGCAAGGCGGCGAATCATCCGGTGCTGATGGTGAATTGGTATGATGTGGTGAAGTGGAGCAATGCGCGGTCGCATCAGGCGGGTTTGACTCCGGTGTATTACACGGATGCGGGGTTGACCCAGGTTTATACCAATGGGGATGTGACGCCTTATGTGAATTGGGCGGCCAATGGGTATCGGTTGCCGACGGAAGCGGAGTGGGAGAAGGCGGCTCGGGGTGGGTTGAGTGGGCAACGGTTTCCGTGGGGCGACACGATTTCCGAAAGCCAGGCCAACTACTACGGAGATACCGCTGACTTCAGCTACGATTTGGGGCCGAATGGCTTCAACGCCCTCTTCGATACCGGGGCGTATCCCTACACGAGTCCGGTGGGCTATTTTGGATTCTTCGAGGTTCATAATGGGTAGAGATCGAGCTTTCCGCAGAAGAAAAGGATCCGAATGCGGTAGTTTCGAAAGCTGCGGAAGCCCCGGGCGGCGGCTTTGATAC
>Ga0181536_10003940_pt1 | contig 15957 bp, 18 predicted proteins | sample PEATcosm2014_Bin_41_FD_121105 | JGI IMG/M metagenome (GOLD analysis project Ga0181536, IMG submission 121105) | Peatland microbial communities from MTU Mesocosm Facility, Houghton, MI, USA - PEATcosm2014_Bin17_60_metaG | ecosystem: Environmental > Terrestrial > Soil > Wetlands > Peat | place... | reverse complement strand
GCTAAAGCACTATTACGGCCTCAATCACCTGCATTATCTGACCACCAGCACCTATCGGCGTGCGCGCTTATTTGATTCTGAGCGGTTCAGGAACCAATGGGTTGCGACCTTAGGAGAGCTGCGGCGGGAATTGGGATTCAAGATCGTAGGGTACGTGCTTATGCCAGAGCATTTCCACGCGCTCCTCTGGCCCTCGACGGAGGCTAACCCGTCCCAGATCATGCAAAAGCTCGAGGACCGCACCGCGCTGTTTATCCTGAGGAACCTCCGGGAAAATCTTGGCTTTCCCTGGTGCCAGAAGATGCTGGCGCGGGTCACTCTGCCTGTCACGGTCCACCATCACGCACACTTTCGGGTGTGGCAACGAAAGTTCTACGACATGAACATCTGGACCGCAAAGAAGCGGGAAGAGAAATTGAATTACATGCACAACAATCCGGTGAAGCGAGGCTTGGTGAGGCAGCCGGGCGATTGGCCGTGGTCGAGTTGGAGGTTTTATTTTCTGAATGACATATCTCTATTGCCGATGGACAGAGTGCCGTGAAGGGTTAATGGGGGGCGCTCCCCGCACGAGGGGCGCATACATCCCGACAAAAAACGTCGGGACGTATGCGCCACCCGCCGAATTCGGGTTAAAATGGCGCTTGCCTAGGTGCTAATTCCCTTCCCCGCTGGGGTGTGCCGCTACCTGAAGCCAGCACCTGGTCGGAGGACAAACAGCCATGGACGCGATTGAGGTGTTGAAGACACGGCGCTCGGTCCGCGCGTATATTGACGCACCGGTGCCCAGAGAGATCATCGAAGACGTGATTGATTGCGGGCGCTTGGCAGCCACAGCCGTCAACATACAGCCTTGGGAATTCGTCGTTGTGACGGACCCCGAGATGCTGCGCAGCATTGCTCAGACCACCGACCATGGGAAGTTCATTTCCGACGCTCCGGTGTGCGTGGTCGTTCTGTGCGAAGACACGAAGTATTACCTTGAAGACGGCAGCGCCGCCACAGAGAATATCCTGCTGGCTGCCCGCGCGCACGGCCTGGGCTCGTGCTGGGTCGCCGGGGACAAGAAGCCCTATGCTTCGGATATCTGCCACCTGGTAGGAGCGCCCCGAGGCTACAAGTTGGTCAGCCTCATTCCCATGGGCTATCCGGCGGAAAGCTCGGAAAAGCCCAAGCGGCCCCTTTCAGACGTTCTGCACTGGGAAAAGTACTGAACCTCGTGTCGCTGCATGTCATTCCGAGCGGAGCGAGGAATCTCGCTCTGGAAACCCCGATCTGATCAGGGCGAGATTCCTCGTCGTCCCGATCAGATCGGGACTCCTCGGAATGACGGGCTAGACGGGTCCTTCAGCATCCTGTTAAATCTTACCGCGGATTTTTCCCCACGCCAGGCCCAAATACTCGTAAACCGCTCTTTCCGAGCCGCTGAGGTCCCCGGCGCCAGGGAAAACCTCGTCCGGCGATATTGCTTGGCTGTGGCTGGTTCGAAAGTCCACGGGATATGCAATCGGGTGTGTTACATGTTTTCTGAACAGGGCCATGGCGCGAGGCATGTGCGAAGCTTCAGTCACCAGGATGAACGGCTGTTGTCCTACGATGGGCGCGACAAGCCTCGCCTCATCATCCGTGTCTCGCGATTGTGTCTCCAGAATCATATCCTGACGACCAACACCAAGGTCCTGGGCGAGTTGGGCCATGGCTTGAGCAACAGATGAGAAGCGGTCGGCCCCCGGCCCCCCGGAAAGGACGAGCTTGCAACCGTTCAACACTTTGCTCATCCTGACGCCTTCGACAAGGCGCGGGATCGAACTCTCATCGAGTTGGATGGCAATGGGTCGGCCGGCCTCATGGGAAAAACCACCCCCAAGGACAACAATGAACTTCACCGCGCTCAATCCCACGGGGGCACGCGCTTCCGGCGCCGTGAAAAGCGCCGGATATCTGCTCTCCAACGGTGTTAGAAGCATGATGGAAAAAAAGTGGCTGCTGAAAAGGAAGAGCAGCACTCCGGCGAGTGTAACCACTATTCTCCCGGTCTTCTGTTTTCTCGTGAACCAAAGCAGCAGCAAACCGACCAAGAGGAGTTCAATGCACAAGGGGATGGGGAAAAGAAGGCGGGAGAATATCTTTTTGAGTACAAACATTCGTTTTCCAACTCCGCTGATTCAGGTTTAAGAACCAGCCTATCCTATCATTCGCCCTTGTAGATGGCCAACGGTCGAGGAAGTGTGGACCAGGCGTGTGCGGGAAAGGACGCAGAAAGACCTGCGATCCTCTCCGCCGGGAGGGCGGGGCTTCAGCCCCGCCGAAAAAGCCAGCTCCAATTTTCTGTCCGTCTCGCGCCCCGCGCAGTCCCGCGCCTGCGGGACTGCGCGGGGCGCGAGAGGCTGCAATAATCAGGAAGGTCACGTAACGGCGGGGCTAAAGCCCCGCCCTTCCCTTCCGTGGTGAGAAATCCCCGCTAGCGGCATGCAACACACTATTGTTGACAATGGTTCCGTTTCGCCGTTTGTAGGGCTGGGGCAAGCCCTGGCCCTACGTCCATATTAGGACACAGCCTGTCGCCGCTTCCGCTTCACTCTGAGCCGCGCGTCGAATAGAATAGCGGATGGGCCGGGCAGTGCGGCCTTCGGTCGGAACCGAAGACCAGCTTTTGATTGTCCCGCCGCGGCGGGGCAATCGAAAACCGGCAATTCGAAAATCCGCGAGATGCTGTCCTTAGCCAGATCCAAGTCAGGGTGCGGCGCTCGATGCTGCTACCGACTCCGAAGCGGGGAGATCCTATAGGGAATAACACTCGCAATGGCTCTGTGCAACGCTAGTTCACGGTTGGCGATATTGATGTTGGCGCTCGCGGCGGCCAAAGCAACAGCGGCTGTTCAAGTGAAGGGCAGTATCATCGACGAAAATGGAGTCCCGGTAAGTGGCGTTGAGATTGTGGTGAAGTCTCCAGACGGAAGCGCTCAACACGCCTATTCGGACGACACCGGCCATTTTGAGGTTCTAGTTCCCACGCCGGGCGAGTACCTTGTAAGCCTCAGCAAGCCTGATTATTTCCGCCTTACTGACCAGCCTGTGCCATTGCAGGAAGGAAGCAACGAAGTCTCCTTTACCCTCAGCCACGAATTTGAGGTACACGAAAGTGTCGAGGTCCGTTCCTCGACGAAGCAAATCGAACCCTTGCAGACCGAGCACCGGGAGACTTTGGATGCCCAAGACATTCTGGATATTCCCGCCTACAGCACGCATAATCTGGCAGCTTACTTACCAGCCATTGCAGGGGTAGTGCAGGACAACTCCGGGGCAATGCACGTGGCCGGAGGACGATCAGGGGATGCCGAGTATTTGCTGGACGGTTTCGAAATCGGTGATCCGGCAACGGGCCAACTGACCAGCCGGTTAGATGTAGACAGCGTGCGCGAAGTGCAGGTGGCGAGCGGGCGCTATGGCGCGCAGTATGCCCACGCCGCCGGTGCAGTGATGGAACTCAACACGTATGTCGGCGACGACCGATGGAGATTCGGAACCACCGACTTCTTTCCGGCCGTCAATCTCCAGCAAGGTCTGCATCTTGGAAATTGGTACCCGCGATTCAACTTCTCGGGTCCGTTGCACAAGGGCCGGGCCTGGTTCTCCGACGGCATCAGCATTCAGCACAACTTCTCCCTGATTCAAGGACTGCCCCGCAACGCCAACACGCAACAGCAGTGGTCAGGGGACAATCTCTTCCGGGTCCAAATGAACCTGACGCCAACCAACATTCTTCAAGGGAACTTCCTGTACAACGTGACGGCAGATTCCCATCTTGGTCTCAGCCTGTTTACTCCCCTTTCCACGACCACCGATTGGCACGCCCAGCGCACCTTTGTCTCCGCCAAGGACCAAGTTTTCTTTGGCAGGAACATGTTTGAACTGGGTGCGGCCATGGACGATAACACGGGCCATCTCGCGCCGCTCGGCTCCGAGCCGTACATCATCCAGCCTCTCACGGCTTCAGGCAATTACTTCGAGGGATTGCAACAGCGCAGCCACCGCCTGCAGTCCATCGGTCAACTGAGTCTTTCCTCCCTTCGCTGGCACGGCACCCACGAGGTGAAAGCGGGCTTCAACGCCGATGGGCTGGCTTTTTCGCAAGGGGCGGTGCGCAATCCGATCGAGACGCTCCGCGCCGACAACACTTTGCTGCTTCGCACCACATTTAGCGGGACGCCCTATTATCGCGTCACCAATACGCAGTTGGGTTTTTACCTGCAAGATACCTGGCGAGTCCTTCGCCCTCTGGTCGTGGCGATCGGAGGGAGAGCGGATTGGGATACCTTAGTGGGAAAGACGGTGCTCGGCCCGCGGCTGGCAGCCAATCTCCTGCCCTTCCGTGATGATCGGACCAAAATCTCAGTAGGCTGGGGAACCTACTACCGGCCGATCAACATGGCCCTTTGGGGTGAGGGGCTCGATCAAGAGCGAAGTGACACCCTTTATGACCAAACCGGGACGACGCCGGTCCTGGGCCCTGCGATTACGCAATTCTTGTTGCCCTCCAGCGGCCTTCGGCAGCCGCGCTTCAACACAAGCAGTGTCGAGTGGGAACAAAAGCTGGGGTCCAATACCTTCACGGGCATTACTCTCCTGCGCCGTGTGGAAGGCGATGGATTCACTTATGAAGACATCCAACCCGCTCCCCCGGGAGGGCTGGGAGGGGTGTTTCTGTTTCAGGACCACCGGAGCGACCGCTATCGTTCCGGTGAGGTTTGGGCTCGCCACGTCTTTAAAAACAAGGCCGAGATCTATGGGGATTATACCCGCTCCAGCGCCCGCAGCAACGAAGCCCTGGATTACTCTCTCACAACTCCCTATTTTGTTCCCCAGGCCCCAGGCCCTCTCTTGTGGGATGCGCCGAATCGCTTGATCTCCTGGGGGCGGTCTCCTGTTCCGGTTTGGGGCTTGTTCCTGACTTATCGGCTGGAATACCGGTCGGGTTTCCCGTTCGATGACGTAAATGAACAGCAGCAACTCATCGGCGCGCCAGGCCAATTCCGCTTCCCCAACTATTTCGAGCTGGACGTTGGCCTGGAAAAGCGCTTCCGGTTCCACGGCAAGACGTGGGCTCTCCGCGCAAGCGCCATCAATGCCACCAACCACGACAATCCCAATGTGGTCAACACCCTTGTCAGTCCGTTCGCTTTCGCAGGGGGCCAGGGCAGAGCTTTCACAGGACGCCTTCGCTTGGTGGGAAGCAAATAGAGGCGGCTTTATGCCGCCATTTGGCGAGATAAACTCGCCGCTACAGTGCCCGGCAAACTTGTCCCGCGCATTAAATCATGTTCCAGTATAATTGCCAGGGCGCGATGAGTTGGTTTGCACTGCCCCGCAGGCCGGAACTCGAAGTCCAGAACGATTCCGACGGGGGGAGGGCGACACCTCGACATCAGCCCGGCTTAGGGCGTCCCGTCTCGTGGACTCCGGGGTTTTCTCATATGAGCGCATGTATCGGGTTTTCATTCGGGTTCGGCGGGCTACGGCGCTGGCAGCACCGCGCCAAGCCTCACTCGCCTATCGCGATGACCGTCGCCATTCTTACCCTCGCTTGCCTCGCCGGAGCCGTATGCCTCGTCGCCAAGGAGAAACCGCCCACTACCTACCAAATCCCCCTGCCGCCGAAGCCGGACTTCTCCGAAGTGGACTGGCTGGTGGGGGAATGGATCGGAAGCACCACTGACCGGACAGCCCCAGGTGAAATCCGGTTGTCCGTCAGCTATGAACTGGATAACCGAGTCATGCTCCTACGCGGGAAAGCATCTTTCCAGGCGACCAAAACTTCCCCGGCCATGAAAGAATCGTGGCTGGGCGTCCTCACCTCGGACCGGGGAGCAGCCGGCTTCTTGCTGCGCACGTTTTCCAGCACCGGTTTCATCACGCGATACCGGGTAACTGTTGAAGGGCCGGAAACACACATCAATCCAGAGGGAGGCGAGCAGCCTCCGCCGGGATGGCTCTTTCGCACGGTCATCAAGCGCACAGCCCCTAAGGAGTTTGTGGAGACAGTTCAGGCAGCACCACCCAACAAATCCTTTTTTGATTATTACACCGCCAAGTTGAGCCGCGTAACGTTGGAGGAGAAGGCGAAAACATCTCCAGCCACACCCCAATAGAGAGGCTTGGTGCAGAATTACAGGCCGCTGTATCCATTTCCAACGCCAGGCGAGGAGTGATTTCGGGCTCTCATCGAGATTGAAGAGGGCCCAGGAGGCACATTCGCCTTGGCAAATACAGGGGGAGTTCCATGTCTACACGCAAGAAGGTCATCCTTGGCATCCTGATCTTCCTGGCCGTCACACTTGTTGCCCTTGTGGTCATAGTTCCCCTGCTCTTTGATGTGGACCGCTATCGCCCGCAGGTCGCATCGCTAATCGAAGAGCAGACGGGCAAGCCCGCTGAGATTGGGCATCTCGCTCTCACCGTCTTTCCAAGCCTTTCCATCCGCGTGGATGATTTCGCTCTCAAGAACCCCTCGGGATTCCCTCAGGGCTATTTCGTGAAGGCTCAACGGATTTACGCCGTGGTTGACGCCGGTGGGCTTTGGGACCACCAAGTGGTCATCAAGTCGCTGGACCTGGACACGCCTGCAATCAGCCTGCTTTCCGACGCCAAGGGTAACTGGAACTTCCAGAGTAAGCCTTCTCCAGCCAGAGCCGACCCTGACCCGCCGGGGCAAAAGCCCTTGTTTACGCTGGGAGCCATCTCCAACGTCAATATCACCAAGGGCAAGCTAAGTGTCGCGAACCTTTTGCCCTCCGGGGGTTCGGGCCCGGTTTTCATCGAAGCGGACGGCGTTTCGAGCCAACTGCGGCAGGTCGACCTCAATGCCTTCACTGAATCTGCCTCAGTCCACCCCCATGCTGTCCCTGGTAAACCCGCAGCGGTTTCTGAAGCTGGTTGGCTTACGTCTGTCGCCTACGCCACCGACCAGAGTGGCAAGCTCGCGGCGGAGGGAACGCTCAAGATGGACTCTTTGCATGTCATGAATCTGGTCATGACCAATGTTAAATCCAAACTCCGTCTTTTCCCCAAACATGTCTTCTTGGACGGCCTGGACTTTAAATGGTATGACGGCCACGCCGCCGGGAACCTTTCCTTTTCGTTGGCGGGCCAGAACCCCCATTACAACACCGATGCGAAACTGGACGGCGTCAACCTGGCGAAGTTGCTGGATGCATTTCCGGATGCCCGTGGGAAAATGACCGGCACGCTCGAGGGAACTGTGAAACTTGATGGCGAAGTGAGCCACTCGCCCGACCCACTGGCGGGAATTCGCGGCTCCGGGCAAATGACCATCCGCCATGGGAAGTTGCCCAGTTTGCAGTTGGACAAGAATCTGCTGCAACTGGCCCAGCTCGCGAAGATGGGTCCGGCGTCCGGCGATCCTGGTTCCTTCTCCTCCATCGCCATGGATTTCACCATCGCAAACAACCGGATTAACACCACCAAAGCCACTATCGTTGGCAACGGAGTTGACGTGGACGCCTCCGGGAGCCTTGCTCTGGCCGGGGAGGGCAGCCTCCATTACCAAGGCGTGGCGAAAGTCGCCGCCAGCCAGAACGCCCTCACCAGTATTCTAGGAGGCATTTCAGGCGCAACTGTTGCCGGCGGCAAGATGGCTTTCCCCTTCAATCTAGTTGGGACATTGCGAAATCCCAAGTTCACACTGAAGTCAGGCGGCGCCGGCAGCGGGTTGGGCGCGATCACGGGACCGGCGGCGGGCCAAAAGGGTGCTACGGGTCAACAACAGCAGCCTGCGAACGCTGTGCAAGGCATAACCGGGCTCCTTAAGAAGAAGAAAAACCCGTAGACCTTGATGAGCAGTGCTGTTTCGCAAGGCATGACCGGGTATCTGTATGCAAGGAGGAGGAGGACCCAATGACAACCACTCGACCCCTGGGGCTGGTGACGGGGGCTTCGGCCGGTATTGGAGCTGCTTATGCGCGCCGGCTGGCCGCGCAAGGATACGACCTGCTCCTGGTGGCCCGGCGCGTGGCTCGCCTGGAGGAATTGGCCGAAGAACTCACAAGCCGCCACCACGTGCGGGCCGAGCCTTTGCCCGCCGACCTCACGAGCGACGCCGACCTGAAAGCGGTCGAAGACCGAATCGCGCGCGAAGAGCATCTCGAATTTCTGCTCAACAACGCCGGGTTTGGCGCCAGCGGACGGTTCTACGAATCCCCGGTAGAAGTTCAGGACGCCATGCACCGGCTGCACGTGTTGGCCACCCTGCGCCTCTCCCACGCGGCGCTCCGCAAGATGACGGCGCGCGGCAAGGGCGCGGTGGTCAACGTGTCCTCGGTGGCGGCGTTCATCTGCCGGCCTGGCAGCCTCAGCTACTACGCCACCAAGGCGTGGGTCAACTGCTTCACCGAGGGGCTCTACCTGGAATTGAAGCAGGCCCGCTCGCCGGTGCGCGTGCAGGCGCTCTGCCCCGGATATACGGTGACGGAGTTTCACGACGTCATGGGATTCGACCGCAAACGTGTTCCCGCAAGCTGGTGGACTCCCGTCGAGCAGGTCGTGGACGCTTCCCTCGAGGGCCTCCAGCACGGCAAGCTGTTCGTGGTGCCCGGCTGGCGCTACAAGTTCTTCGTATGGCTGCTCCGGCTCATGCCACGTCCCCTGCTCCATGCCACAAGTTCGTGGGGTGGCGCGTAGATCGGGAGACGGAAGCGAGGCGAGACCGGGCGACTTTGGATTTCGGATGTGCGATTTTGGATTAGAGCGACGGTCTTTCTAACCACCTTTGTTTTCAACAGCATTCCCGCTTTAAGCTGCTAAGTACCTTTGTTTTCAAGAACATTCCAGCTTCGGCCGCCAGTTTTCCACAGCGGTCCTTTGTTTTCATAGACATTCACGCTTTGTTCGTTCAGATTTAAGTAACCTTTCTCAGTGGGCGACGGACAATTTGGGCCAGTGCAGTCGGCACCTCCACTCGGACATCAGGTCCCGCCCTGCGAAGTAAAAGAAGGGAGTGTAGTACATCAGTGTCGTTGCTCATAACTGTAGGCTATCTTGACTTTCAAGTTTTGTCAACTGACAGGATGTCCGGTGAAAAAGTCTGCCAAGGCAGAGTTAGGAGTTCCTGTTTTTAGCAAGGTTAGAGCTCCCAACGGAAAAGGATCGACAAGAGACAACCGGGTGCACACTCCTGTGGTGAAGTATGGCTGGGTGGCGGCGACATTGTTTCCCCACGTCGTCGCCTCGTAGGGTGTTGCGCTCCCGATGCAAAAAGCGGGGCGCATACATGCAAGACAATGGATGCGCCACGTGCCTGCTGCTTTCTGCCTTCTACTTTCTGCTTTCTGCCTTCGAGACCCGCTACCACCCGCCGCGTGTTTCCAGCCGCGCGGTTTCTTCGCGAATCCGTTCCCAGGCTCGTTCCACGTGACGAAATTCGGTGTAGGTCTGGCCGACGCAGAAGCGGATGATATAACGCCCATCCAGCTTGGTGTGGGTCAAATAGAGATCGCCGCTTCGATTGAGGGAATCCAGCAACGCTTCGTTGAAGGCATCCCCCGCGCGGTGGCGAAAGCACACCAGGTTTAATGGAGCAGGGGCGGCCAGCTCAAATCGCCCGTCCTGTTGCACCCAGGAGGCAAACTCCTGGGCCAAGGCCACGTGGCGGCGAACGTGGTGACGCAAGCCCTCCACGCCGTAGTGCCGAATCACGAACCAGAGCTTCAACGACCGAAAGCGTCTCCCCAGCGGCACCTGCCAGTCTCGATAGTCGATGACCGCGCCCGACTCTGTGGCCTTGTTGCGGAGGTAATCCGGCAGAATGGATAAGGCCTCGATCAGCGCTTTCCGGTTGGCCACGTAGAAGCAGTCGCAATCGAAATTCGTGAACATCCACTTGTGAGGATTGAAGCAGTAGCTATCCGCCAGCTCCAGGCCCTCGTTGATGTACCGGAATTCAGGGCAGAGCGCCGCCGTGCCGGACATGGCAGAATCAACGTGAAGCCAAATGCCTTGCTCCTTCGAGATCCGCCCGATTTCCGGCAAAGGGTCGAGGGCATTCGAGGAGGTGGTCCCCACGGTGGCGCAGACGATGCAGGGAATCTTCCCGGCTCGCCGGTCTTCGACGATTTGCCGCGCCAGAGCATCCGGGCGCATGGCCAATCGAGCGTCAGCATCAATGAGGCGCAGGTTCTCGTCGCCGAGTCCGGCGATCCTCACGGCTTTTTCGATGGAAGAGTGAGCCTGGGGAGAGGCATAGGCGACCAGTTTGCCTTGACAACCTCGCTTATTGCTGGTGTAGCCTGTGGAGCGCTCGCGGGCAGCCAAAATCGCGCAGAGCGAGGCGCTGGAAGCGCTGTCCTGAATAACGCCTCCGCCGGTTGATGTGGAAAGGAATTTCTCCGGCAAGCCCAGCATCTGGACAAGCCAGTCGAGCACGTGTGTTTCGAGTTCGGTGCAGGCCGGACTGGTAGCCCACAGCATGCCCTGAATTCCAAGCCCGGATGACAGCAGGTCGCCGAGGATCGCGGGAGCTGAAGCGTTGCAGGGAAAGAAGGCAAAAAAATTGGGCGACTGCCAGTGCGTTATGCCCGGCAGGATCAACTTTTCAACATCTCCCAGTAGGGCTGCGAAAGACTCGCCGCTCGCCGGAGGTTCCTGCGGGAGCAAGGCACGGATTTCACCCGGCTGTAATTGAGCCAACACCGGGAATGACTCGATGCGCTCATAATAATCAGCGATCCAGTCAATGACCGCCCGGCCATTCCGGCGGAATTCCTCAGTGGTCATGTGGTAGCTTTTCTCGTTCGACATCCCTGTCTCCTCTTCGGCGCGGGAAGAATAGCTGTCCCTAGTCCCTGGTCCGTGGTCCGTAGTCATTTGACTTCTTCCTTGAAAGTCGCCGCCGCGTCGGCTGTCAACTTGCCGCTCAATCGCACTACCGTGGCGCATTCCGTGGTGTGGACATCCAGCTTCAAGCGGGAAGCAGGAACCTTAGAGGGATTCGGCGCCATAGAAACTCCTGTTCAGATTCAGATCGCCACCTGTTGATTGTACCGCAGGTGGCGCGCCCACGCCGCTTTGGCATGTGAGTACCAGGAACCCCCCAGCGATTAACGCCTGCCACCTCCAATCAGCAATCTTCAATCGTCAATCCCGCTGGACCCTTTTGCTTTTCACCCTTTCTTCGGGCGATAATCGCTGCTGCCATGAAAACCACGCGCTATTTCGAAGAGCAGGTCCTGCGCAAGCGGCCGTAGATCCACCGCGTAGTGCGAAAGGATCGTGGCGAATCCTCTGCGGCGTGAAACCCAGCCCGATGGCAGGATTCGTTACTGGGGAGTCGTGCCCGAACTGGGAGGGCGCGCGCTTCGCGTGGTGACGTTGGAAGACGGGGAGACGATTCACAACGCTTTCGCGGACCGCGATTTCAAGCTACCATAGGGGAGTGGGAGGATAAACGGATGAAGCTGCACTACTATGCGGAAACCGATTCCCTCTACATCGACCTCAACTCAAGGCCCAGCGCCGATTCGCGCGAAATCGCCGACGGCTTGGTCATCGACTTCGACGCCCAAGGCAACATCGTCGGCATCGACATTGACCACGCCTCACAGAAACTCGACCTCAAGACACTCGAAACCGTCTCCTTACACCCGCTGACCGCGCGGCTTTCCTGACTGCTGGTTCTGTATTCGCCGGACCTTCAATCGTCAATCATCAATCGGCAATCCTACGGGCCCCCAGCCCCGAGTCCCGTGCCCCCAGGCCCGACCCGGGCCGGGGCTGGTGGAGGCGAAGAGGGAGATGGCGCGCATAGCGCTCAAAATCCTTATCCATCGTGAAGACCGTCCAGTTGCGGCGCAGGGCGACCGAGCAGATGAGGAAATCAACAGTGGAGCCGCTCACGCCCGCGGCTCGGCAATGATTGCTTGCGAGAGCCGCTTCTTCGTAGTCCTCAACGCCCAACCGGGGGTCCTCAAAGGCTCTAAGGTCCTGCCGCAAGTGCTCGTACTGACTTCGGCTGCGAATTCCCGACAGCACCTCCTGCCGCACGGGACCGATCATCTGGGCGCGGCCTTCGCGGATCAGCTCCGCCAATTCGTCCCGGACAAGTTCTTCTTCCGCGCTGAGGCTCCGGGAGCGCCTGCGCAAAGCTAGCGACCACACGGAGGTGTCCACCAAGACCGTCATGCGCGCCGCCGCTCAGCCGTGTAGTCGTACCGGGGGTCGTAGTTAATGGTGCCGAAGCGTGCCAACAGCCGCAACTGCCGCCGACGTCTTATGTATTCATCGAGCGCGGCCGTTACGGCTTCTTTCTTCGTCTTGTGACGACCCACTCGGCGCGCCCTTTCGATCAAGCGGTCATCAAGAGCGAGATTTGTAGGCATGATGAAACCTCATTGCTCTCTTTAAATATCACACACAGTGACGTGTAAAGGCAAGTGTGAGCAAACGCAGACATAGTTGGCTGCAACTTCCTTCCCTTGATGCGGGTGTCCTTAGGACAAGTGACGAGCAAGCGTAGCGCAAACGTGTTTTCTTACGTCTGCGGCTCTTCGGTGGGGATTCTTGAACGAACCGCGGACTTACAAATCAGGTCCGTACTACCTTGCTCGATCAACCCTCCATTCATGGTCGGTCGCAAAGAATTGAGTGTGACGCGCCACTACTCTCCTTTCGCCGACGCGGCCGACGGGTACCATACGGGACCCACTTCTCGCAAAAAAATCCGGGCGGTTACTGGACCAATAAACTTGAACTCCTGTAAGTTGGCGGAAAGTTCTGCGGGCGTTTTTGACTGGGCAAGAAGACTGGTGAGCGAGCCATAGCGCTCCTTGAGCTCCTTGCAGACGTGGAGGAGTTTAGTGGCCGTGGAGAAGTCATAGCGGACATAGCGCGCCTCATCCAAGAGCCGCACTAGTTCATCCCACCCGGCGCGGAGGATGGCGTCGGGACTCAGTAGTCGAGCTGCGGCTAATGCCACAAAAGCTCGCTCGGCAACCTGCCGCTGAATCGGCTTGCCGAAGAGTAGACAAACCAAAAACCATTTAAATAGCTCTTGCTCCTTTTTCGAGGACAGATGGATGCCTAGCTCTTCCGCAGAATATGTTCGCTTCATCTTCGTCTCTCGCTAGAGGCCAGCTACTCGATTGCTCCGGCAGCGAACAAGGCACTCACCCGCTGCAGGTCGGCCTCGGTGTCTACGCCGATGGTGTCATGCGGTGTCTCGGCTACCATGATCGGCACGCCATTCTGCAAAAAGCGCAGTTGGTCCAGCTTCTCAGCTAACTCCAACGAGGATTGCGGTAAGGAGTGAAACAGGGACAGCGCCGCCCGCGTGTAAGCGTTAATGCCCAGGTGCTTGTAGTACTGAATCCCGCCTTGACCATCACGGTCGTAAGGAATGGGGTAGCGAGAGAAGTAAAGCGCGCGGCCTGAGTTGTCGGTCAGGACTTTGACATTGTTCGGATCCAGCGCTGCAACCGGGTCCATGGCGACCTTGAGGGTTGTGACCTGGACGTCTCCCTGCAAGAACGGCGTGAGCAGCAATTCGAAATGCGCCGGCCGCAGCATCGGCTCATCTCCCTGGATGTTCGCATAGACGTCCGCATCCGTCCGCGTCATTACTTCGTGCACACGGTCGGTTGGGGAGGGGTGGCGGCCGGTCAGGGTGACTGGAATGCCCTGCCCTTCACAGAACTGCTTCACTTCTTCGTTCTCCGTTGCCACCACCAGATCGGCAAGCAGCGCCGAACGTCGGGAATGGTGATAAACCCAGTAAAGCATCGGCTGGCCCGCAATTTCTCGAAGTACTTTTCCGGGCAGCCGAGTTGACCCCAGCCTTGCCGGGATGACTCCCAGTATCTTCGGACGAGCGCTCATGGTCTGTCCTCAGCTATGGTCATTATCCATATCATAATACCGGAAATTTGCATGAGGAGAGTAACCTCTGAAAATAGAAGACCTTCTGGGTATCTATAATCCGCGGCAGGGATAGCTCCCACCTCTCCGAGTTCGGCTGCGGGCAGGTTTGAATTTCTTTCGCCTTGACTAGCACCAGAGCTGTGTCATACTGAGTATGCATGAGTATGCGCGAGTATGCCTGAGTGTGATGTGGCTCACCACCCAGGCTACAGCGGTGAAGATATGCCCAACCGAAAAAAGAAGATCTCAAAAGCGGAGTTCGTACGCAAGTTCACTGGCGAAGCCATGAAGTACTTGGAATCCCTGCCCCCGGGCGAGCGCGATGCCAGGATCGAAGCCTTCGGGAAGAGTGTTCTCAGCTCCTGCGCCCCCGAAACTGAAGCCAGATGTTCCACAGCCTCTGAAACTCGGGCGATTCCTCTTGCGGCCCGAGTTCGCGAATCGCGTTAACAACCTCTCTGTCGTCGCAATTTCCGTTAGCAATCATCCTAACGAACTGACGCATTTTCCGCTCTTGAATTATTGTCGAGGCCCTCTTGGGATGGCGCTTACCCCTTGTTGATTCCTCTTTCATGATATCGGCTAGCTCTTCGGACTTATCATCCTTTTGGACCATGGTGGGCTACCTCTGCGCCGCAGTATACGTGCCGGGTCCCGGCGTCCTAATCAATCCCAGAAAGCACATTCGCTGAGAGGAGAGCGTCAATCGAACTGAGCGATATTCCGAGCAAAACTGCTGCGCTCTTTTTCGAGACCAGCATCGGCCTTACAGGTTCGGCACTCATACGGACATCATGTGAAATATCCGCACATAAAAACAAGACCTTTTATTTGCTCGTTCTTGCGCTACAATGGCGCACATGACCAAGAAAATGCACGAAGCTGGCATCAAGGCCGCAGAGACGAAACGCATCAACGAAGCATGGGGCAAGGCGCATGCCGCAGAACGTGCGAGCAAGAAAGCATTATTGAAGTATTGCGAAGCGCACGGGTGGCGTGTGGCCTTCTTTGAAGGCAAGACTGGAGCACCACGCACAGGAATCATTGACGCCATCGCTTACCAGCTCGGCAGGCAGAACCCCGATGAAATGGAGTTGCGCTTGATTCAGTTGAAGGGCGGTAAGGCTGGCGTGACCGGGGAAGAAATTAGACGGCTCAAGGAAGCGGCGAACGCTCTTAGGGTTAGGTATCTGATTGCTGAGTTAGACGCAAAGACAGGAAACCTTCAAATGCTGCCGGATGACCTAGAGGCAGGTTAGGACTCGGCACGCCGGATAGTTTCTTGCACCGCTCGGAAGGCCACCTGATTGAAGTCCTCTCCCTCGATTACAGGATGCCGCAATTTGGCCTCACGTGCGTTTGGAGATTCCTTGCGCGTGGCTGGGTTCCGCTTCCGTCCTGACTTTAGCTTAGTTTTCTTTGGCATGGCCGGAGTGTGGCAAAGGCTGAGACCGAGCGCAAGAGCCAGAAAATTCAAACCGTACCACTACCCCGACTTCCGGTTTCTTGACACCCCTGAAAAGGGCATGCTAAATTTCCTTTCTTTGAGGATGCGGCAGAAAGCTCTCTGTGAGGGTGCCCTTTAATCATGGGCCAGACTCTTTCCCAGCTCGCGCAACTCTTTATCCAGACGATTCCAACGGTTATTTTCGTATTCGTCCTCTATGTCATTCTCCGCAGGTTCTTTTTTGGGCCGCTGACCGCAGTGTTGAAGAAGCGTGAGGAAGAAACCCAGGGCGCGGTGGCGCGTGCCCACGAGCAAGCGGCTGCGGCGGAGGAGAAAGCGCGTCAATACGAAGCTGCTTTCCAGGCTGCGCGGCAGGAAACATATCGCCACCGGGAGGCGGTTGGGCGCTCCATCCTTGAAGACCGGAAAGCAACCCTGAAGCGGGCGCACCAGCAGTCGGAAGCATTGCTCAGCGAAGCGCAGGCCAGCCTGGCAGCGGAGGTAGCTCAGCGCAAGAAGGAATTAGAGAGCACCTGCCAGTCTCTAGGCCAGGAGATAGCCGAGACGATCCTGGGAGGCGCCGC
>Ga0181536_10003938_pt1 | contig 15962 bp, 12 predicted proteins | sample PEATcosm2014_Bin_41_FD_121105 | JGI IMG/M metagenome (GOLD analysis project Ga0181536, IMG submission 121105) | Peatland microbial communities from MTU Mesocosm Facility, Houghton, MI, USA - PEATcosm2014_Bin17_60_metaG | ecosystem: Environmental > Terrestrial > Soil > Wetlands > Peat | place... | reverse complement strand
TCGATATCGGGATGCATGCGGTACGGCTTCTCTACCTCTGCGACCTTGGCCCCGATTACGTCGATCTTCGCCGAATCCCACTGTCCCAGCCCAAGCTCGCCGCAGTACTTCACATACCCCAGCCACTCCGGATTGATCCCCATCGTCTCCGCCGCTACGCGATCCGCTGACACGTAGTCCGTGGATGCCAGCGCGATCCGCGATGCCACCGGCGTCCCCGAATTCGGGCCGTTCCCTTCCATTCCTTCGAACCCGTCGATTAGCGTCGCTCCCCAATTCAGGCGCTCGGCCGTCACCATCATGTTGTAGTGTGTCTGCCGCAGCCCCACGTGGAACTTCCGCTTCTCATTCCAATGCGGCGTCTCGCCCGGCGCCTGGTGCAGCGGCGCACCCAAGACCATGTTCTTGATCCCCAGCGACGCGATTACCGTGTTGTGCGTCTTAAGCATCGCCGCCGAGATAACAAACGCCTCCGGATCCACCAGCCGCGCCGCAATGCGGCACGGTACGATGTGCAGGTCCGCGTCCAGCAGCGCAATCCGTTCGAACCTGGCCTCCTTGTTCAAGTCAATCAGTTCGAGCTGCTGCTTGCGGTATTCCGAGGTCAGCGCACGGTACTTGTAGTTGTCATACCCGCGCTGGGTCTCCCCCGCCGATGATTCCGCGATTTTCACTGGGCCCTTGAAGCTCTCCGCTAGATAGTCCAGAATCCCGCGCATCGCGTCCACGTGGCTGGCCGCTAGTTGGTTTTCGGTATTCACGAAGTTGGGCTTGATCACGACGTACTTCTTGGCCTTCATCTTCGCCTGCAAGTCCTTGTCGACGGCCTTCAGCGCCTGGTAGACATTCTTGCGCCGTTCCCCGCCCTGCTGGATCGCCACCGTGGACCGCCGCTCCAGGCCCGGGAACTCTTCGGGATTTCCGCCGAGACCCATCCTGCGCGGAGGCTCCGCGGCCACGCTCTTGCGCAACAGCGCCGCCGCCCCCGCCAGTTGAAACAGCGTCCTTCGTTGCATCGCCATCGTGACCTCCCGTCGACTAGGCCCCTGACCTGCACGGCCACCTGGCCTTCCTATCTGAATTACGATTAGATATTATCATCTTCTACTCTGATAGGAGACCCAGATGACTCGCTCTGCGTCGCGTCGCAATTTTCTGACGGCCGGCTTGACTCTTCCTGCCGTCGCCGCCGCATCCCACTCTACGGATTCCCCGCAGCAGCAACCTCAGCCGCGTGCCCAATCGTCTTCCGGCCCGGCCTTCCAGTACCGCATCCTTGGCAAGACCAGCCTGAAAGTCACCACCGTCGGATTCGGCTGCATGATCACCTCCGATGGGAGCGTGATCGAACGCGGCGCCGACCTCGGCATCACCTACTTCGATACCTCTCGCAACTACCAACATGGCAACAATGAGCGCATGGTCGGCGCGGCTCTGAAGAACAGGCGCAAGAACGTCACGCTCTCCACCAAGACGGACGGGAACACCAAAGCCGAGGCCCTGGCTGAACTCGATACGAGCCTCAAAGAGTTGGGGACGGATCACGTCGACATCTGGTATCTCCACGGTAAAGGCCGCCCCGAAGAAATCACTGATGATCTCATCGACGCTCAGCAGACCGCCAAGAAAGCCGGCAAGATCCGTTTCGCCGGTGTCAGCACTCACAGCGGTCAAGCTAGTCTAATCCCCTTCCTCGCCAAACACGAGAAGATCGACGTCATCCTCAGCGCATACAACTTCACGATGGAATCAGCCGTGACTGCCGCCATCGAAGAGGCCGCCAAAGCCGGGAAGGGTGTTGTCGCCATGAAGATCATGGCAGGTGGCAATGGCACAGGGCATAGCCGCGAACGTAGCGATCCCAACCCCAATGCTGAAAAACTCAAACGGCCTGGCGCCATGGCTGCCGTACTCCGCTGGGTCACGCACAATCCCAACGTCCACACTACCGTCCCCAGCATGACCGACATGGAACAGTTGGACGAGAACATCAAAGCCGGCGTCCAGCCGTATTCCCCCGACGACGCCAAGCTGCTCGCCGTGCGCCGTGAGATCATCCGCCCCTACTACTGCAACATGTGCGGCAAGTGCGATGGCCAGTGCCGCTACGGCCTGCCCGTCCAGGATGTGCTTCGCTTTGGCACGTACGCTGAAGGCTACGGCCAGTTCGCCCTCGGCCGCGAACGCTTCCTGGAGTTGTCCGCCGAGCACATCTCGGTGCGTTGCGCCGCTTGCCCCGGATGCACCGTCGAGTGCCCGCACGGCGTCAGGGTAGCCGAGCGTCTTATCCGCGCGCAGGAACTCTTCGCGTGCTGAGAGCGCTTAGCGCGCTGGCTGTTTTTGCGGGTATCTCAGCCGCCGCCCCCACATGCACGCTGGTACCCGGCTGGACCCAGGATGGCGAACCGCGCTTCTACACCGCCGACAACCTTTTCGAGTACATGGACGGCAACGCCGAAGGCTACATCCTCTACAACTTCCAGGAAATGCATGGCGTCACCTGCAAGCACGGCGAGGTGACATTCGTCATCGACGTTTCCGACATGGATGACTCCGATTTCTCCTTCGGCATGTTCACCTCCACCCGCGATCTGCGCCAGCCGGCGTATGCGGTCGGGATGGGAGGCCAGATCGTTCCGCGCCGCCTAATTTTCGCCAAGGATAAGTACTACATCGAAATCGCCGCGAACCCGGAAGGTGACCACAGCGCGGCCCTGAAGTCCTGGGCCGCGGCGCTCGACAAATCCGTTCAGGGCACCACACTTCCGCCGCCCGCCTTGCAATGGTTCCCCGCTGCGGGCCAGCAGTCACTCCGTTTAGTTCCGGAAAGCGTCCTAGGCCTGCGCCTCCTGCGGCGCGGCTACGTTGCCCAATATGATTTCGGCAAAGCTTTTGTGGTCTTCGAAGACACCCCGCAATCGGCAGCCAGCGTCATGCAGAAGTTGCGATCGCGTTTCGGTGAAACCACCCCGGTCACCGTAGGCGACGAGGCGTTTGAAGCGACAGACAAATATCTGGGCCGTCTGTGCATTTTCCGCAAAGGCCGTGACATCGGAGGCTATGCCATCACGGCTCCCGCACCCGATCCGCTGACGCTGGCCACGCCACTAGCCGCGAAGATTCAGTAGAGCGGCCACGTTTCCCGGAGCAGGTTCTATGCCCACGCCCGGTCGCGCTGAATACCTTTCGCCAGCATCTCCTGGACGTGAGCGGCGTCGTCTCTCACCTGCCAGTCGAACATTCCGACGGCGATGAAGTCGGCCCCTCTCTCAAAAGCATGGCGAAAGCCATCGGGGGGAGTTTCCCTTCCGGCTCCCAGGGTTTTGAATCCGATCCATGGCTTCTTGATGGCTTTCATGAACTCGCCCACTTCCGCCGCTTCGCTGCAATAGTAGTTCACGCGATTCACCGTCACCATGTAGAAGTCCGGATCCAGTTTCGCTTGCTCACAAGCGCGCGCGGTCGTCAGCAAATGGGCGCCAATCCCGGCGATTAATCCGGTTTTCCGGATGCCTTCCACCGCCCGGCCTATCTCGTCCACTGTGCCTTTCTTTACCAGATCGTCGGAGACCCCACCATGAAGGTACATGCCGATGGCTCCGTTGTCGCGCGCCCGCTTGGCGTTCTCCACCGGGTCACCTTGTTCGGGTGCGGATTGCGCGATCCAATGCAGATTGCCGCCACGCTCCCGCTTAAATTTCTGGTAATGCGCCATGATGTGCGGATCGGCCCGCATCAGCGTGGTGTTGATGCCGTTTTGCTCGGCCAGCGCCCAAGTTTCGAGAATCTTCTCGGTGTTGAAATAGTGCGTCATCAGCGCCGATTGATACAACAGGTTACCCGCGTGAGCCGAGCCGGAAATCAGGTTGCCGCCGATAATGAGCCGGGAGATTTCGTACTTGCCCAGCTTGCCGGATTGCAGACCTTTGACGGGCTCCTTGACCTTTCCGTATTCTGAACGGTCCACCAGTTGCGCCATCAGGGCTTGGTGTTCGTAGCTGATTCCTGCGAGGAGCCCCCCGGATACTCCGATAGAACTCTTCAATAAATTGCGACGGCCTATCTTAGTCACTCTTGAGCCCTCCATACTTAGCGGCGCGCTGATGTGAGCAACTGGCAGATGTTGCGAAAGACTCGGCGATCCGCGCGCTGCTGAAGCGCCGCATTTTTCACCCAACTCGCCCATTGGATATGGCCGATCAATTAGAAGGTTGACGTGCGCAATATCCAGGACCCGCCTTCCAACCGAAACTCTTATTTGGGACTCCCGAGTCCTGATTCAGTGTACACTAGCCGAGGCGGCACGGCCGCCCGGGCTGGTCGCGGCCACGGGAAATCCGACCCGCCCGCTAGATGCCACCGTGCGTTGACCGAACGGCGAAAGGTACTGTTTTTCACAAATTCCATTCGCTTCTAAATCGCTTGTGTAACAACCGAGAGTTGCATAAGCTGATCTCTGCCCAAAACGTTACGTGAGCTTAGCCGTAACGCGTTGGGAGAACACGTCACTAATGGAAGAGCCACCATGCCAACCTACACACAGACGGACAGGCCGCTGATAGTTACCACGCCCCTGGGCAAGGATGTTCTGCTTCTCACAGGCTTTCGGGGTCACGAAGGCATTTCGCAGTTGTTCAGTTTTCAACTGGAAATGCTGGCCGAACGGGGAACCGAACTTCATTTTGACAAGATCCTCGGCGAGAGCGTCACGGTGGAGCTTCGGCTGGTCAATGGAGACAAGCGGTACTTTAATGGGCTAGTCAGATCGTTCAGCCAGGGGGTTCGCGACGAATTCTTCATCAAGTTCCGCGCCGAAGTGGTGCCCAAGCTCTGGCTGCTGACGAAGAAAATCCGCTGCCGCATCTTTCAGCAACTCTCCGTGCCCGATATTCTGCGCCAGGTCTTCACCGGCCTGGACGTTAACTATCAAATCGCGGGCACCTATTACCCGCGCGATTATTGCGTGCAGTACCGCGAATCGGATTTCGATTTCGCCAGCCGGCTGATGGAAGAGGAAGGCATCTACTACTTCTTCAAGCACGCCGACGGCAGCCATCAGTTGATCGTGACCGATATCAAGAATCCCACGGTCGATGGCCAGACGAGCGTCATTTACGACGAAGTATCCGGCGGCCTGCGCGACGAGATGCGGATCACGGACTGGGAGAAGACGCAGGAGCTCCGCTCGGGCGAGTACACGCTTTGGGACCACTGTTTCGAGCTGCCGGGCAACCACCTGGAAGCCAAACGGAAAACCTTGGACAGCGTGACCGTGGGCAAGGTGACGCACAAGCTGAGCGTCGGCGGCAACGATCAATTGGAGATCTACGATTATCCCGGGGGGTATGCGCAGCGCTTCGATGGCGTCGACCCGAACGGCGCCCCACGGGAGAAGGATCTGAAGCTCATCTTCGAGGATCGCGACCGAACCGTGCGGGTGCGCATGGAGCAGGAGGATGCCGCGTGCCTGGAGATACGCGGCGCGAGCAACTGCGGCAACTTCGCCGCGGGATACAAGTTTACCCTGGAGCGGCATTTCGACGCCAACGCGCAATACCTGTTGACGCAGGTGGAGCACGAGGCGCATCAATCCGGTTACCGCGGCAATGAAGCGCCGGAGCACAGTTACGAAAACCGTTTCACCTGTATTCCGGCCAGTCTAAAATATCGCCCGCAGCGCGTGACGGAGAAGCCGGTGATCGCCGGTATGCAGACCGCAACCGTAGTGGGTCCCGAAGGCGAGGAGATCTTCTGCGACAAGTACGGCCGCGTGAAGGTGCAGTTCCATTGGGACCGCGAAGGGAAGAAGGACGCCAATAGCTCGTGCTGGCTGCGCGTGGCGCAGGTGTGGGCGGGAAAAGGGTGGGGAGCATTCTTCTGGCCGCGAATCGGCCACGAAGCAGTGGTGATTTTCGAGGAGGGCGATCCGGACCAGCCGCTGATCATCGGCAGCGTGTATAATGCCGAGAACATGCCGCCGTTCAAGCTCCCTTTGCGCAAGAAACTAGGCGGCATCAAGTCCGCGAGCGTGAGCGGCACGTCAAGCGAAAACTTCAATGGAATCGTGTTCTTCGATGAAAAAGGTCATGAGCATACCTCCATTCACTCGGAACGTCATATGACCTTGCACGCGGAGTTCGACACAAGAATGAAAGTCGGCCGCCACAGGGGAGAACGCGTCCCCGGCGCGTCTCTGTTGACGGTGGGCCGCATACCGGGAGGGTCATAGTATGGGGCAATTTCAACCTTGGGCGAACCCCGACCCGCAGTCGATCGCGGGGCTCAACTCGCAGATGGTTTACGGGGAAAACGTCCAGTTCGCCACCGGCGTCAACCACCAGATTGCGGTGGGCAGCAACCTGCAGCTTTGCATCAACCCGGGAACTTTAATCGCGATGCTGGGGGGCCCGCCCTGCTCGTCCTTGGCCGATTTTTTCGGGTCCGGTGGACTGGGCGGCAACCTGCAGTTCACCATCGGCACCAACACAACCATCAATTGGGGCCGTCAGTATCAGATCAATATGGGGGGCGAGACCGTCACCTACGAAGCCAGCCAGCAGACTGCCGCGTCGAAGGCTCTGTGCGCCATCATCGGCGCGACCTGCATCGCCTACTCGATTGCGTATGGCGCTTGCTCGGACGAAGATGGCCGAGCTACGATCCTGATCATCTTCCAGGTGACGATCGACGCCCTTCTAGGCGCTTTTATGGCGTACCAAGCGACGCTGAAGTCGGGCTCCCAGAGTGTGGCGGATATGGTCCGCAGTTTGCGCGGAGCCGGGGCGTCCAGCCACACCACGGCGTGGGAAAACGGGGGGATATTGGCAGCGGCCGGGGTGACCGGCGCGCTTGGAGCCGTGGTTACACCGGTCGTGGCCGTCGCCGTGGAGGAAGGCCATTTCGCGAGCCAGCAAAGCCAGACGCAGAGCTCTTCCTAGTCAAAGGATGGATTTATGAACGATAGCTTCAAATATCGCTGCACGCGCCGGCCTGGCGGGGGGCGTGCCAAGGGCGAAGGATTTGCCGCCCAGGCCGATCGGCCTCGCGGAGCAGGCTCGGGGGGACAAGGTGTAGATCCCCAGCAAGACTGGGGCGGTAGCGGAAATCACGCCTGGTATGCCAATGGGGATTACACTATCGCGGCCTATGATGTCACCGTCGAGGCCTGTGCAGGTCATCCGAGGGTTGAGATTTTGGCCGTCGGTCAAAACTACGGGCCCGACAGCAAGGCTTTCGTGAATGTGCACGGAGACAAGGGCGTGCGCATCACCACGGGGATTGACATACCGGTGAACCAAATGGAGACGGATGGCGTGGATATCATCACGGAGGGTAACCAAACGATCGTCATCGAGCGTGGAGCTGGACCCGGAGCCTCGAATATTCAACGAATCCAGATCGAACCGGATGTCTTCATCATCGACGCGAACCAGGGCGACCTAACGATCAAGAGTATGAAAAGCATCACGCTGCAAGTGGCGGACGGAATGAGCTCCATCGAATTAAGTCCCCAGGGCATCACCATTCAGGGACCGTTGGTTCAAATTAACCCCTAACTGAGGACCGGCCCTTGACCCAAGCACCGCTCATGAAGATCCGCGCAGCGACCGCAGCCGAGGTTTGCGCCAACTTCAAGCTGGATGGCGAGGCGAAAAAATTGCTCCGCGACGGGATGAATCCGCAGGAATTTGTGATCGCCCTCATCGAGAAGAAGAAGAACGTCACCGCGATCGATTTTATGGCGCATGCTCTGCCCGTGCGCGAAGGCATCTGGTGGGGTTGTTTGTGCATGCAGCACGCCTTGGGCGACAGTCTCTCCCCGCTGGATCGGGCCGCTGCGAAGGCAGCCGTCCAGTGGGTGAAGCGGCCAACCGAGGAAAATCGTGCCGCAGCGAAAGCTCCGGCGGCAGCGGCCGACCCGATGTCTCCCGCAGGCGCCCTTGCGATGGCCGCGAACCAGACCGGCGGAAGCGTCGCTCCGCCCAATGCGCCTCCGGTACCTCCTCCCGCTTTTGCTCCGGCGAAAGCCATCGCCAGGGCCGTGAAACTTGCTTCCCTAAAAACGGAGCCGGCGAGCCTCGCCAAAACGCAGCGACGTTATGTGGAACTCGCCATGCAAGTCGCTGAAGGACATCTAGGATGAACCGGAAGAAGGATAGACAACGAATATGGGACAACCCGCCGCCCGCCTGTTAGATCAACACGTTTGCCCCGCGGTCACCGTCCTCGTGCCACATGTCGGCGGACCCATTCTCCCACCATGCGCGATGACGGTTACCATCGGCGGCCTTCCGGCCGCGCGGGCATTGGTCGACATGGCGTTTTGCGTTGGTCCGCCAGCCATGATCGTCAAGGGATCTTCCACGGTTTACATCGAAAGCTTTCCGGCCGCGCGCATGGGCGATCCGACCGCCCACGGGGGCACCATCGTGATCGGTTGCCCTACGGTCTTTATCGGCGGATAGAAGCATGAGTACGCCAACGATTTCCATCCCCTACGAGAAGCAGACTGACCTGCAGACCAATCGCGGATGCGGTGCGGCGTGCTTGGCCATGGTTTACCGCTCCTTGGGTAAAGAAGTCCCGCAAGCTGAGATATGGCCCCTGATTGCCAAGGAAAATCGCTTCGGCAGCGTCTCATCTACCACGCATTTAATGGCTCTTCACGCGCTCAGTCAGGGATTCAGTGCAGTGGCGATTCAGGCGCGGTATCCACTGCATGTTCTCCGCATCTGCCGTGACGCGGGAATCCGCGCGATCCTAAACCAACGTCCCACACCGGATGTCGCCACCGGTCACTACACTGTGCTCGTCGACATGGATGACAAGACGGTCGTAGTTCACGATCCCTCTTGGGGTCCGCTTCGCCGCATCTCCCACGCCGAACTTATGCGGCTATGGCAGCCTTCCTCGGCCGACTCGGAAATTGTGGGCAACGTTTTGATCGGCATCGCCGCCGGCCCGGCTCCCGTCTCTGAGTGCGAGTTTTGCCGCACCGCGTTTCCTCCGGCCGTGGATTGTCCAAAGTGCGGCAAACCAGTCGGTCTGAGCCCGGCCCGGCTGCTCGGGTGTATTCGCGACGGCTGTATCGCCCGCATGTGGAATTACGTAGCCTGTCCCGCCTGCGACTTCCTATTCAACGAAACGGGCGTGCCACCTGCGCAAGCTGCCCCCGCGGGTGCCTCAAATGAAACGCCGCCCCTCGCGGCCTTTCCCGATCTCGACAAGGCGTTCGCCCAACTGGATAGATTTTGCAGCCATGTGCTCAGCATCCCCGGTCTGGCGGATCATTCCGATCTTAAGGCGCAACTGGATTTCATCCAGGCCGGCAAGGAAAAGGTCAGGCTCGCGCAGGCGGAAGAATTTGCCGCTATCCAGGCACGCTTGGATCAGATGGCTGCCGCCGGGGAGGAGTCAAAGAAAAAAGCTGAAGAGCGCCGCAAGAAACAAGAGGAACTCGACGCGCCCCTACCCCCGCTCGACGCAAAGGCGCTCGGCCAAGCTCTGCTAAAGAACCTCGGCTTCATCAAGTGAGCATCTGCTTTCGCTCAAACAGCGAAGCCGCCTCGATTGATCCTTGCCAGACAACCATTCCTTCTGCCATTCCCTCTTGACGGGAAGAATCTGTGGCAAGGCCGGGCCCAGTCAAGGCCGAGCCAAGCGAGCCGAAGGGTAGCCTTGACGAGAGGCCGCGCCGCTTTATCGACGTTGGCTTGCCCCCGCTCGGCTGCCGCGAGCCCGCTTTTCCGAAACGCGCGCCCAATTTGTCACGCGCGCCGAATCGTGCGCCATTCGGTCCGCCCCACGAAGACCGGTGAAGTTCGCTCTATCAACGAGAACGCGAAGATTTTGAGTTGGTCGCCAAACGATTGAGGCCGGAAGGAGTGATGACAAAAGGTCTACTACTCGCTCGCGGCCCAGGACCACAAGCGCCGACCAGGACCTCAACCCCGCCTGCCATACCCGTCAACACCTCGGCGTCCGGTTGGCCTTCTACCAGTGTCACGGGGTCGTCCGTGGAGACTTCACGCGCATTCCAAGATCGACAGCTCGCGCTAAGTCTCGAAGGAGCACCGCCCCTAGAAATTCCACTTCAGAGCAAACTGGATCTCGCGCTGATTGTTCGGAAGCGTGGCGGTAATCGACTGTCCGCCGGGAACATCGGGGGCGGTGTTGGGAAGCTCGAACTGGGGGTGGTTCGCGATGTTGAAGAACTCGGCGCGGAAAGATAACTTCTGCCGCTCGGTCATGGAAAAGTCCTTCACGAGACCGAGATCGAAGTTCACCTGGTCGGGGCCGCGCAAGTCGCCGTTGCCGGCGTTGCCGAATTCGTGCGCAATTTTCTGTCCGGGCGCGAGAGGCGGAATCACAAAAGCGGCAGGATTGAAGAAGCACGTGAGCGACTGTTGGCCCACCGGGCATCCCATAGCTTGCTGGATGCTCTGGCCGTAAGAAAAGTTATAGGGATTACCTACGAGGTTGGGCCACGGCGCGAAGCTTCCGGTGTTGGTGTAATCGTTGTTAAAGATCGCGGTTGTGGCTTCACCGGTGCGTACGGTCGCAATACCGTTCAGGTCCCATCCGCCGAGAATCAGGTCAGTCGCGCGGTTCCAATTGTTGCCAAACATCTTCCCTCGCCCGAACGGCAACTGATATACCCAGCTCGCGACGAAGCGGTGCCGGAAATCGGGTTCCACGTAGCCGCGACCGGCGGACGCATCGGCGGAGTCCTGGATGGCGCCCCCCGGGGTTCCCTGGCCTGTTCCCAAATCTTTGCTCCAGGTATAGGCCGTGCGGAAGGTCAGCCCTTTCGAAAAGCGCTTTTCAAACTTCACTTCCAAGCCGTTGTAGAACGAGTCGAAATGGGGCAGGTCAATGGGATAGATGAGCGACAGGTTTGGTTGAACCGAGTAGTACGGGCGCCCGTAATTCGGGGCCGGACCGAAATTGGAGTCGAGCGGCTGCGTAGGCTGATCCAAATTGCTGGACTCGTTATCCCACAGGCGGAGGGCTCTGGTGCCGACGTAGGCGACGTCCAGCATCATAGTGTTCGTCAACTGGTGTTGGATGTCGAAATTCCACTCGTAGATGCGGGGCATCAAGCGCCGCGGACCGGTGGTCTTCACCTCGCCCGAGGGTTCCAACGGATTGATGAGCGGCAAGGTGGCCGGGAAGCCGGCGGAGATCAGACTCGCAGCCGTGGGAATCGCCAGTGGGTTCGCCTGGTTGGAGTAGAACTCGAGGATCGGCGGGTTTTCGCCAAGATCATTGAAGATGTTGCCCTCGGGCGCATAAAACACCCCACCGGCTGTGCGAATCACGGTGCGGGGGCCGAACGGCGACCAGGCAAAGCCGAGACGGGGGCCGAAATCGTGCAGGTCGTATTGAACGCCGGCGTTGCTCATGGCGTTAGGGCCAAAATTATCGACCACAACGGCCTTCTGGAGATCGAAGTTGCCCACGCGGCCGCCGACCGGCGAGAAAATCTCGTAGCGCAGCCCGATGTTGAGCGTGAAATTGTGGGTCACCTTCCAATCGTCCTGGGCATAGAAGCCTGATTCCCAATAGGTGGTGTAATCCATCTGCGACAGGTCATCCTGCTGGCTGTAAATGGGAAGACCTAGCAGCATGTCGGCGATGGCATTACCTCCGCTGTTGCTTGTGAGCTGGGAGGTGAACAGGCCACCGAAATCGAACAGGCCAAAGGGAGCTTGCGCCTGAAAGAAATTGCGCGTCCAGTGCCTCACGTCGGCGCCGAATTTCATGGTGTGACGTCCGTGCACCCAGCTCAGCGCGTCGCTGAAGCTGTAGGTGTTGTCGTGGGCGATTTCGGGAACGTATTGGGAGTCGCCCATACTTCCGCCGTAGCCGAAGCCGGATAAGAAAATGAGCGAGAGGCCGGAGGAATAGGCGTCCCCACGGTTGGCGTTGGGTATGCCGATCGCCTCGGAACGGTTTTGCCCGGCGTCGACGTGCGTGGTGTTGATGTTCCACTGGATGAACGCGAAACGAAACTCATTCACCAGGGCCGGACTAAAGATGTGCGTCCAGCCCGCAGCGTGGCTCTGCTCCAAGCCGTTGATGTTGCTCCCGAAACCCTGGCAGCAGCCGCCGGCGGATCCCAGCGGCGCCGGCTTCAGGAATCGGACATCCTGAAGCGCCGAGTGACCGAACAGGCTGTCCTTATCGGAAATGCGGTGGTCGATGCGGGCATCGTACTGGTCGGCGTTAGTGACTTGCTTGGGGGTGAATACGAAGTTGTTGAACGTGCCGGGCATGTTCGGGAGCGGGAGCAGATCCACCAAAGCCTGACCGACGGGATTGATGCGGCTGGCCGGGATCACGTACTGATTCGCCGGATTCAGCAGTTGCCGCTCGGCGGTTTGCGGGTTGGTGCTATAGGGGTCATAGAGAGCGGTGCCAAGCTGGGTGAAGTCCCCATTGCGCATCTGCTCCGTCGGGACCGTACTGATGTAACTGACGCCTTGCCCTTGCCGCGTACCCTGATAATCCACGAAGAAAAACGTGCGGTCGTGAATGATGGGGCCTCCGAGAAGACCACCGAACTGGTTCCGCTCAAACGGGGGGCGGGCCGGATCGAAAAAGTTACGCGCGTCGAAGTCGGTATTGCGCAGAAACTCGTAGGCCCCGCCGTGGAACTCATTGGTTCCCGATTTGAGGACCACGTTCACGGTCGCGCCGCCGCGCCCGAACTCGGCTTTCATGGAGTTTTCTTCCACGCGGAACTCCTCGATAGCGTCCGGCGCCGGCTGCACGGCCAGAGTTCCCTGTCCCGTCTCGTTGTTGTCGATCCCGTCGAGGAGGAAATTGTTGTCGAAGCTGGTGAGCCCGTTTACGGCGACCTGAATGCCGGGGCGGTTGTTGTCGGTGGTGCCGCGGAGCGGGCCGTTGTTTTGCGCGCCCTGATTGGCGCCAGCGCCCAGCCACGCGAGCTGCACGAAATTTCTACCGTTCAGGGGAAGATCGACAATCCGCTCCGGTGTTTCGATCGTACCTAGCGACGACGTTTCGCTCTCCACCAACGGAGGCGCGGCGTTCACTTCCACCTGCTCCGTCACTGTGCCCACCGGCAGCCGGAGATCTACGCGAACAACTTTATTGACGTCCACATTCACATTCGACTGGATTACCTTCTGGAACCCCGCCTTTTCCGCCGAAACGGAGTAGCTTCCGATGAGCAGCGTGTTGGCGATGTACGCTCCCACCTCGTTCGTCGTGAGCCGCAAGGACTGATCTGTCGCGGTGTTGGTAATCATCACCGTGGCGCCGGAGATCAATGCGCCGTGCTGATCCAGAACGGATCCGGCGATGGTCCCCCGGTCGACTTGTGAGTAACAAAGGGAGGCGGTGAACAGAACTGTAGTAAGGCGGCACACGTGTCGTAAGAGCATGGGCCGATGCTACCCACACACTGTTAAGTTGTGATGACTGGAAGATCACTCGCGTGTTACACACGACATTTTACGCGTTTGACACGGTGCCTTAACAGTTCCCGGATTAGAATTTTGATGATGCGTTTTCTGTCTTGGAAGCCTGTTGTGACGAGCGTCGCCGCGCTCCTGGCCGGCGCGGCTTGGCAGCCCACGTGGGCTGCGGAAAAGGCCATCCTCACCAGTGCCCACCGGGGCGAACATCACCGCCATCCCGAAAATTCGCTGCCCGCGATCCAGGCGGCGATCGACGCGGGGATGGACTACGTGGAACTCGACATCCGCACGACATCCGACAGGAAACTGGTCTTGATGCATGATGCCACCGTCAATCGCATGACCAACGGAAAGGGCAAGGTGGTGGAGATGGCCTTCGATGCGATTCGCGCGCTAGATTTGGGTGCGCGATTCCCCGGGAAGTTCCCCGGCGTGCAGGTGCCTACCTTCGATGAAGCCCTGGAGTTGGCCAAGAAAGACGGCATCGGCATCTATGTTCACTGCAAACAGGCAACCCCGGAAGAGCTGGTGGCCGCTATCGATCGGCACGAAATGGGCGACCACGTGCTTTTCTTCGCCGACAATGAGAGCGATCCGCACCTGCTCCCGGAAATCGCCCGTCTTCGGCCCGCGTGGAAAATCATGCCTGAGGCCTTCAATCCGGCTCACGTGCGTGAACTCATGGAAACGCTCCGGCCAAAGATCATCGCATTCGACAATCGCGATTTCGATGATTCGACCATCGCCGCAGCCCGCCAGGTGAACGTGGGAATTTTTGTCGACTGCCTCGCTAACGACCCCAAGGCGTGGCAGAACGCAATCGACCGCGGAGCCACGGGAATCCAGACTGATTACCCGGACGAACTCACGGCGTTTCTACGATCGCATGGATACCATAGGTAGCGTCACCGCCTAAACAGATTAATTTCATTCGGTTCATCAAACGTTAACCATATCCTGCTAACTTACGATCGTGCGCCTCGTACCTCTGTGTTTTTGCTTTATGGCCATGGCCACTGTCTGCACCGCCCAGAGTGGCGGACTGCGGTCTGACGGCCCGGCGAGAACGATTCTGACCAGCGCCCACCGCGGCGAGCATCTTAGGCATCCGGAAAACTCCTTGCCCGCGATACAGGCGGCGATCGATGCAGGCATGGATTATGTCGAACTTGACGTCCGCACTTCATCTGACGGTTATCTCGTGCTCATGCATGATCCGACAGTGGACCGCATGACCAACGGCAAGGGCGCGATCAAAGATATGACCCTTGCAGAAATTAGAAAGCTGGACCTCGGCGCTCGCTTCCCGGGAGAATTTTCCAACCTTCAGGTGCCGACATTCGACGAAGCGCTTGTACTGGCGAAGGGGAAGATCGGAATCTATGTGGATACCAAGAGCGCCGCGCCCAAAGATCTGGTCGCAGCCATCGAGCGCCATGAAATGGGCGATCACGTGATGTTCTGGTCGGAGCATGTGAGTTTTCTGAAGCAGATTGCCGATCTGAGACCCTCTTGGATCCTGATGCCCGAGGCGTTCAACCCGGACCACATCCGGGATTTAATGACAGCTCTACATCCCCGTTTGCTCGGCTTCGACCAGCGCGATTTTGACGACCGCACCATCAGCGCCGCTCATGCCGCCAATGCTGGAATCTTCGTCGACCTCAACAGCCCGCAGGATTGGGATGATGGCATTGCCGCCGGAGTGTTCGGTATCCAAACCGACTGGCCTGTAGAGTTGATGGCCTACCTTCGCGCCAGGGGCTATCACAAATAGCGTTTCACTCGGAAATCTGAGTTTCTGGATGTGGGTCGTGTCGGGAACCTGCGGGGCGCTTACGGCGTGCCCGTATCGGACGCAGGGCTGCCGCTGGTCTTGTTTGATATCCCAATTGCACAAGACCAGAGGGCAGGATACTGGCGCATGGCGAATGAAGGAGCCGGCCGCAGCTTATGATGCTGAAGGGAATCGACGCGAGGGTTCACTGCATCCATCACGCACCTGAGGCGGCCGAGGTGGATTGACAGCAAACAGGTTCGTAAGCCTGCGCAGGTTGTTCGACCAACGTGCGGCCCTTGCTCGAAAGTGGGATGGATACCGAAAACGACGTCCGGACTCAAATGCAGCCGTTCGAAAGTGTCCGATAGTTGGTGACAGGCAAGCAATCAGGCAACGGTCCCCTACTCGACGCCCGCGACCGCCACTGACAATCCCAGCGCTTACTAAGTCACTAAAACCAGGTCGAACCAGGGCCAAGGCACGCCAAAACACCCCCCTGTGGGAGTGAAAAGTCGCCCTAAGAGAGCTGTTTCCGCCTTGTGTGAGCCGCAGAAACGCGAAACAAAGCGCGGCGGACAGGTCCGCAGCCTGCAGGGCGGTACCCACTTCTCCCTGTCAAGGCAAAATAGAAATGTCCTATTCCGAGCAAAGTAGAAATGTCCTGTTTTAAGAGGGCAGCCTGAGGGGTGGGATTAGAGTGGGATCGATGTTCTGGGGGAGTCGCGCTCCCTGGG
>Ga0181536_10003936_pt1 | contig 15970 bp, 17 predicted proteins | sample PEATcosm2014_Bin_41_FD_121105 | JGI IMG/M metagenome (GOLD analysis project Ga0181536, IMG submission 121105) | Peatland microbial communities from MTU Mesocosm Facility, Houghton, MI, USA - PEATcosm2014_Bin17_60_metaG | ecosystem: Environmental > Terrestrial > Soil > Wetlands > Peat | place... | reverse complement strand
GCCCTGCAGCGGCAAATGAATATCCTGGCTGGCTTTTAGCTCCAGGATCGCCAATCTTCCCGCCCGGTCCACCGCCAACAAGTCCAAAATTCCGCGCGCTCCTCCCGCCATTTCCGGCACTTGGCCATAGATGCGTGCATCGTGGAAGGAGATGCGCGCAGCGTCGTGTAAGGCGTCCGGCGACGGCAGCAGCGTGGCGTCCACGGCTTCGATCCCAACCCGCACCTGCGATTCCAGCCATTTTTCCGGATGCCGCGTGTAGAGCGGATTGCGAGGGTCCGCGGCATCCGCATGACGCACTCGCGCGATACCGCGCGCCAGTTCTTCCACTTCCGCCAGATACGTTTCCCCGAGCGGCCTTTCGTCACCTCCCGTCGACCGCGCTTCGCGAACCACCCGCTTCCGGTCCAGTCCGAACGCGATCTCCCCGTTGCCGGCGCGGGCGAACTCCAAGCCGCGCACGGCGAAACTAACAGATCCGTCTTGACGCGCGCGCCGTTCCACTCCGTCGATCCTCCCGATGCGTTCCGCCCAGCGAATCAGTTGCGGCGATTCCTCCGCCAGCGGCCGCCGCTGCGGCTCCAGCCGCGTATCGAGATTCGTGTAATCGCCGGGATTCACGCGCTGCTCCCAGCCGCCGGAATCATGCAAGCGGGTCTCGTGTATATAGACCAGAAACTGGGCGGCGGCGGGATTCAGGTAGCGCACGCGATGGCACGTGGACGCCTCTGTGTCTGCCGGCACGAAGACCGCGAGGCCTTCAATGACCAGCCGCTGCTCGCGGTGGCGCAGATAATCCAGCCAAATCAAGCCAAACGTGAGGGCTTCTTCGGGTTGGGACGCATCCTCTGGCGCGCCGATCGCCGCGAGGCCGGTTTGCCCTTTACGAAGGAGCGCCCGCGGATAGCTAGGCGAGAGACTATGTTCCAGATCTTGTTCGGCGCTCAGTTCGGCGATCCGCCAATCCGGGAACTGGCGATGCAGCGACTGCCGGAAGCGCTCGCGATATTTGAGCCGGGCTCCTCGACGAGTCGCATCGTGATTCGCCGCGCGCCCCATATCGATCAGGCTCAGGACTCCCGCACGCCCCCCGAAGCGTTCGATTTCAAGCTCCAGGCGGCCCGGCCGTTCGAGCCGGATGCCGGTCACGCGCCGGGTCACGTTGCGCACGTCATTCCAGCATTCGATGGTAAGGGCGCTCCCGCGCGTCGTGACGACGAACGTCTCTAGCGTGATGGCGAGCGGGTCCTCGCCGGGTTCCATCAAAACTGGTATTTGGCTGGCTTTGAGAAAGCGCTCAATCGCCAGGTAAGCCTCGCGCGGATCTTCGCGCGAGGCCTTCCCGAGTGCGGGCTGCAACGGATCTATTATGGCGCAAACGAAAGGGGCTAGGGGCCAGACGCCACGGGCAGGGACAGGAAAGAAGGGGCCAAGCCGGCGGCCTTCAAATTTCTTCTCTAGGACCAATTAAATCGCGTGACATCCTGAGCACAGAGAGGGATCTGCTTTTCGTCCCCCGTGCTCATCACAGAAGGCCGCCCGACTGATTCAGTAACCACTGCCTTGGGTTACGACATTCGTCCGACCACCCTCTCGCGACTCGTCGAGTATTCTCCAGGCAAGAAGACCGGGTGTTCTCTCGACGGAGTACCGGCTCGCTAAAGCGCGGCGTCCTAGGCCACGAGCGCAATGCAAACCTCCCGTTCGCGGGTAACTTGTAGTCGAGTAGCCGCGGCTGGTGAAACAGCCTGCTAGGGGCCCCGAACGAACAAAAGGAGTCAGGAGACAGAGGTCACCAGACAGAAACAGAACCGCGCATGTGAATGAGCGGGCCGGACAAACAGAATTTCGAACGTTCAGGGAGCGCGCGTGCCGACCCCGGTCCCTGTTTTCAATTCCCGTCGCAGCCGGAGCTTCGATCAAGGCCGGCTTAAATAGATTTTTTAGTTGAGGAGAATAGGTGAACGATCCTTCCCGCGTTATCCTTCCGCCGCCGAATCGTGCGGCGGTTCCGCAGCATCCCGATATTCATGCTCACTGGAGCCAATGGCAGGAGGACCAGGTCCTTCATATCGTGGTCCCTTACAGCAACTGCTTTCGATGGCGCACGCGTCGCGAGCTGGTAAACGACTGCATTCGCCACCTGCGTGGAATGGCCAATGTCGACCTCCACGTGGTGGAACTGGCCTACGGCGACCGGCCTTTCGAAGTTACCGGTAGCCACGGCAACGACGTGCAGCTGCGCACCGGTAGCGAGCTGTGGCACAAGGAGCAGCTCATCAATATTGGTGTTTCGCAGTTTCCCACGGACTGGAAGTACGGCGCCTACGTGGACGGGGATTTCCATTTCACGCGGCACGACCTGGCCATCGAGGCGATTCATCAGCTGCAGCATTACGACTTCGTGCAACTGTTCAGCTCCTACGCCGACTTGAGTGGCGAGACCTACGGAACGGGGCACCGTCCGCTGCGAGTCAACAATGGATTCGCTTACAACTACGTACAAAATGGGTATTGTCTGCCCGAGGGTTACGAAAATGGGGGCTGGAAGCAGGCGGCCGTCGAAGGCTACTACGGAAGTCAGACTGAGCCAACACAGTATGAGGCAACCCAAAATGAGACAACAACGACGGCTGGGCCCAAGCTAGGCGTCGGCGCGACAGGCGGCGCCTGGGCGTGGCGGCGCTCCGCCTTCGATACAGTGGGCGGAATGCTCGACACGTGCGCCTTGGGTCACGGCGACTGGTTCATGACATTCGGACTGGTAGGTGAGCCTGCCCCCGATATGCATGTGAACGGCTACTCGGCGGATTACCGCGGCGCGATTGCCGCCTGGCAACGCAATGCCGCGAAGCTATATAAAAACATCGGCTACGTCGATAGCTTTGCCACGCACCACTTTCACGGCGCCAAATCGAGACGCGGCTATTCGAGCCGTGACATATTGCTCGTAAAGAATCAGTTTTCACCCACTACCGATCTCACCAGAGACTGGCAGGGCGTGTACACTTTGAGCGGGAACAAGCCCGCCATGCGGGACGACTTCCGCCGCTATTTTATTTCGCGGAGTGAGGACGATCCAGGGCTTTACGGCGACGCACCCGCCCCCGTCAAAGCCCCCGCCGGAAAATGATTTGCGGGATCGGCCGTGGGCCGGTCGAAGGCCGGCCGGTCGAAAGCCGGCTCTCTCCTCTGCCTCCGGTTCTGGTGATTCCTCACCGCTACACTGGGAAAAGCTATGAAACGTTCCCCGCTTATTCCCCGGATTGGTTGTCGATTTGTTTGTCTCACGCTGGTCGTCATCATCACGATATGCGTACCAGCGTCGGCCGAAGTGCGTACCATGACGCTGCGCGAAGCCGTCGCCACGGCACTGATGCAGAACCCCGATCTGTTGCTCGCGCGCCTCGATCAGCAGAAAGCCCGCTATGAAGTCACCATCGTGCACGATCCCTTCGCGCCCAAGATTTTCGCGGGCAGCGGCGCCGCCTTCACCTACGGATATCCCAGCTCGATCGACGGTTCCGCCCCTTCCATCGTCCAGGCCCGCGCGTCGATGGCGCTGTTTAATCGTCCGCAACAATATTTGGTAAAGCAGGCGCAGGAAAACGCGCGCGGAGCGCAGATCGATACGGCGAAACGCCAGGAAGAGGTCGTCTATCGCGTGGCGACCTTATTTCTGGACGTCGAACAGCAGACGCGCAGCCTGGAAGCCGCCGGACGCCGCGTGGAAGCTCTGGCGCGCGTCGTGGACCTCACCGCGCAGCGCGTGGGCGAGGGCCGCGAGCTGCCTATCGAATCGAAAAAAGCCAGCCTCGCCCTTCTGCGAGCCAAGCAGCAGGTGGAATCTCTGTCGCTCGACCTGGATGCGGGAGAAACCACGCTCGCGCTCGCGCTGGGCTTCGGCGCGGGAGACCGCGTGCGCCCGGCCGCCGCGGAGCGTCCGCCCGTGAGCGTGCCGGATTCCGAGCAGGCCACCATCGATCAGGCGCTCGCCAACAGCAACGAGCTGAAAAGCCTGCAATCCAACATTGCGGCCAAACAGCTGGAAGTGAAAAGCGACCGCGCGGCGTGGCTTCCCAAGGTCGATCTGGTGGGCCAATACGCCCTGTTCGCGCGCTATAACTACGCGGATTATTTCCAAAAATTCCAGGTCAACAACGCCGAGCTCGGCGTCTCCATCTCCTTCCCGCTCCTGCTCGGCCATCGGAGCTCAGCCGAAGCCTCGCAGGCGGAGGCGGATATTGCCAAATTACGCATCGAAACCACACGCACGCGCGAGCGCATAACCGGCGATACGCGCAGTACGTATAACAATTTGAAACGCACCGAATCGGTTCGCGACGTGGCCCTCGCCGAACTCGATCTGGCGCGCGAGGAATTGACCATCGCGCTCGCCCAAATGAATGAGGGACGCGTTCCCCTCGCCTCCGTCGAAGCCGCGCGCGCCACCGAAGACGAGAAGTGGCTTGCTTATTACGACGCCCAGCACGCCACAGAGGTCGCGCGTCTTAATGTTCTGCGCCAGACCGGGACGCTGGAAGCGGCCCTCAAATAGCTGGGCGGTTCTTGCGTTCCGCGTCGATAGAGGTGAGCAATTTCCATAACGGCTACCTCAAGTCCTCAAGAGAGACAGGTCTTCCGTAGTAGGTCGAACACCGCACGAGCAGCTCGTCGGGCGTCGGCGCCATCGACACGTCCCAGATCGTAGCTTCGTCGCTGACGAAGGCGCTTGGCTCTTCGTCATATAGCACGTGATCGAAAAGTTCTCGAAGCAGTTCTGGAATTTTCCGGATTTCGTCATTTCGAGCGAAGTTGGCCCCCATACTGTTACTTCTTCATCATCGTCACGCGCACGCCGTTCGGCCGCACTTCCAGCCGATCCATCCCGAGCCCCAGTTCGAACGGCTGGCCGATCTTCGCGTCCGGAAACAACGGCAGCAGGAAGGTCTTCACCATAAAATCCAATACCGCTCCCGTTGCCGCGACGCTGGAGATTTCCACGCGCGTGGGCGTCACCACGGCTTTCCCGCCGCTCGATTCAATGCGCACGGTGACGAGCACGGGATGCTCGCCTCCGGCCATCAGCGCTCCGGCCAGACCCAGCGGCTTTCCATGCGCCTCCATTACTTTGGCGAGATCGATCACCGCGGAGCCCGTCATGCTGCCCGTGTCCAGCACGACCTTCGGTGCGCGGACTCCCGGATAAAGAGCCGGGACGCGTACACGCACCCAGGCGTCGACTTCATCGACGGGAAACGCGATCGTCGAACCGGGCAGCGCCTGGCCGCTGGACAGAAGGTTCAGCTTCATCGACGCGCGCCCGAATGCCGGATCGTCGGCGCCCGCCACGGCGGGAACCGCGGGCGCGAGAAAGAACGCCACGCACAGAAGAGCCGTCCCGGTCTTCACGGTTTTTCTTGCGTCGACTTTTCCGGCAGGGGCTTTTCCTGCGATGCCGAAGTATTTCCTCTCGCTGCCTGCTCGATCGCCGCAAGCTGCTTACGAACGGTGGGAGCATCCGGCACGTCTGGATTCTGTTCGAGGAAGGCGCGCAGGAGCGGCGCGGCGCCGGCGTAATCGTGTTTTTGCGCTAGGATCAACCCGAGTACGTACGGCGCACGCGCGTTTCTATGCGTTGTATCGCGCTCCAGCGCTTCCCGCGCGCTCTTTTCCGCGACGTCCAGCTTTCCGAGCTGCAAATTCGCCACGCCGCTCAGATAATACGCGTCCGGATAGTCGATCGGATCGAGACGTAATATGGTCTCGGTGTCGTCGGCCATCTCCTGCCACTTGGTTTCACGCAGCGCGATCCACGCCAGCCGTTCGTGCGGAGGGATATACTTCGCGTCCGCCACCACCGCCTGGCCGTACGACTTGCGAGCGTCATCAAACTGGTTGTTCTGCTCGTCCAAGCGGCCTAGCTCGTACCACGCCGCGGCGTAGCGCGGGTAAATCTCGACTGCCTTTTCGAAATCCTTCCGCGCTTCGGTAGCGTTCTTTTTATTCGACGCTTCCAGGCCCTTCTCGAAGGCTTTCTTGGCGTCCTTGGGGGCGAGCGACGACGTCGCGCTGATGGTTAAACCCTCCACGTTCGCGATGCGCCGCAGAATGATGGTACCGACATCGGGGTTATCGAGGTAACGCGAGTTCGCGAGAGAAAGCGTCTCGGGCCGAAAACCCGGCAGCGTGAAGTGCAGATCGCAGTCCAGGAGCGACCGGTCGCGCGTTCGATTGGGCAGGCCGAGGGGTCCGCTCGCCGTTTAGGTGCGGCTGCTGACGTCTGGCATTTCGTTGTTGCGCCCTAGGTCGAAGTTGAACCGGCCTTTCAGATCGGTGTACCCTTCCACGCGCACCGTTCCGCCGCACACGCGGTCGATTTTGACGGGCTGTGGAAGAGCAGCGCCGTCGCTCAGGACGACCTTGCCGGAGATATAAATGGACCGCTGATTGGCGGTGGAAGGTTCACTCAACGGCGGCGTATTGGTGTTGCCGAGCGTGCCGCCGCGCCCACTCATCCCTCCGGAAGTCGCGCCGCCGCCCATACCACCGATGCCGCCCCCGATTTGCGCCCATCCAGCGCCGGCCGCTAGAATTGCCACGAGCCCGATCGCCAGAGTACGCATACGGCCTCCCCGCCTGCCCATGATTATACGCCTGGGTCACACACGCTATTCTGAAAGTGGGAGATCCAAACCATGGAAGTGCGTTTTCCTCCGGAGCTCGAAGCGAAACTCATGCACTCCGCCGCCCAGCAGGGCCGGAATCCCGACGAGTTGGTGCAGGACGTGGTGACGCGCTATTTCGAGGAAGAAGCCCGCTTCGTGGAAGCCGTGACGCGCGGCGAGGAAGCTTTGAAACGCGGTGAGTTTCTCACCCACGAGCAGGTTGGTCTGCGTCTCAAACGGTTTCTATAACCGGCTTTCATAACCGAAGAAATCCGATGAAATCCGTTCGTTCACCGACCGGCGGAGGGCCTTTCCGTTGCCGAGCCTCCCCCGCGTGTCATCCCGAGCGCAGCGAGGGATCTGCTTTTACTCCCATCCCGCAGCCAGATCTTCCCACGTAGGATTCGCCGCTTCGATCAATGTCACTTTCTTCTGTCGACGCCACGACTTGATCTCCTTCTCGCGAGCGATGGCGGTGCGCGTATCGTGGAAACACTTGAACAATACAAGCCGGTGGACTCGATACTTCTTGGTGAAGCCCTCTTGCTCACCGAGTCTGTGCTCGCGCACTCGGCGCTCCAGATTGTTCGTCACCCCGGCATACAAGACGCGGGAACGACTGGCGAGCAGATAGACGTAGTAGGTCCGGTTTCGCAAAAGCAGATCCCTCGCTGCGCTCGGGATGACGGCGCAGGAATACTGTAAAGACCAGGCTTAAATCGGGTGCACGTCAGCAGCCTGTACGCGTTTCCTGGGGCGCGTCGCGCGCTTTTACTGGCGTGGTTACCTCTTCCACTTCCGAAGCGTGAGCCAGTCGTGGGAGCGCAGGAAAACCATAAACACATCTTCCCACTTTCCCGGATCACCGAACCGTTCGAAATCAGCTCCCGCCAGATCGAACACTATTGTTTTCTTACCTTCGCCAGGCAGCACCGTGGAAAACTCCAGCGTTCCGGCCTGCGAAAGCCCTGTAATCTTTCCGTCGTACTCATAAGGATGTTGCTCTATGCGGACGAGGTTTTGCCATCCCTCAAGGACAGCGAAGGCCTCTTGCAATGAAAGTCTCACGTTTGTGTTGTGCATCGGATTACCGCAATTCCCTCAATTGTACCCGCGCGGGGGAGAGTCGGCGACTGGCGATCCCTTCACTTCATCGCCCCGCCGCCGACCGCTGTCTGCATCTTGACCGCCGGGGCCGGCAGCGGTTTCCGAGGCAGCATTTCCAGACGATTCGCGGCCTGAACCACAATCGTCGCGATGATCGCCGACGCTTGCATGAGATCCTCGGCATGCACGTGATCGAGGGTATCCACCTGCGAGTGATGCGTGACGCCGAAGTAATCCATGGGGTCCTGGATAAACTGGAATCCCGGCAGGCCGACGTCGTTGAAGGAAAGATGATCCGTGCCGCCGGTATTGCGAATGGTAATCGTGGTGACGCCCTCGTCGCGGAAAGGCGCGAACCATTGTTCGAAAATCGGCCGCATGGCGTCGTTGCCTTGCAGATAGACGCCGCGAATTTTGCCGGTCCCGTTGTCCAAATTGAAGTAGCCGGAAAGTTTGGCTTGCTCGCCGGTGAGCTTCATCGTTTCGCGATCGCCAAAATGTTGTTTGACGTAGCCTCGCGATCCGTAATATCCCTCCTCCTCGCCGCTCCACAAGCCAATGCGCACGGTGCGGTCGAGCTTGAGGTTCAGCGTCTTCAGAATGCGCATGACCTCGATCATCACCGCCGACCCCGCCGCGTTATCCGTGGCGCCCGTTCCGCCGTGCCAGGAATCCAGGTGCGCGCCGATCATCACGATCTCGTCTTTCTTCGCGCCGCCCGGAAGCTCGCCCGTCACGTTGTAGGCGTCCACATCGGAGGGGGACACGTCCGCGGCCAGGTTCAAACGCATCTTCACGGTCATTTTCTTTTCGACCAGCCGCGCCATGCGATTGTACTGCTCGCGCGCGACGAGAAACGACGGCGGCGCGAGCGTTTCCTTGGCTTCCCACGGGCCCGCGGCCTGCGGGAAAATCAGCCCGTCGAGCGAACCGGGCGACGTGTTCAGCACGGCCAGAGCGCCTTCTTCTTTCAGGAACTTCGCGCGGCGATTATTCACCGCGCGCCGCTGATCGCCTAGCTGTTCCAGCACGCCCGGGGGCAATTTGCGGAACAGCGCGCGCTCTTCCTCGGGATCGTCGGGGATTTCCAAGTTGAGGATCTCGGAAAGTCTGGCGACTGGCTCCGGCGCGGCCGTCATATCGCTCAGCTCCTTATCGGTGTAGCGCGAAAACAGAGGCGTTGTAGTGGGCGAGATCTCGCGCGGGCGGGTCAGCAGGACGATCTTGCCCTTCAGCTTCCCCTTCCACGTTGCGATGTAGCGATCCAAATCCTCTTGCTGCTTTTTCGGATCGAGCGTCTGGCGCGGGGCTCCGTAAGGGGCGTAGATCAGCTCGCCCGTGACGGGGCCGCGCGTGACATCCGACCACGCCAGCGGCGCGGCATCTAATACGGCGTAGCGCGGCTCCAGCATCTCGATCGAATATTGCTTCAGCGCCCAACTTCGTCCGAAGGTCCCCCATTTTTCGAGCTTGGCGTTTTCCGTGCCGTAGCTCTTTAATCGCTGGACAGCCCAATCGGCGGCTTGTTGAAACTCGGGCGAGGCCGTCAGCCGAGGGCCGTAAACGTCGGTCAAGTACCCGAGCGTGTCCATCACCTGTGAGTGATCGAAGGCCTCTAGTTTGATGCGGCTTACCAGCGCAAGGTCTGGCCGGTCGCTGCGTGCTCCGTTGGCGTCCTGCGCTTGGACCGGCGAAGGCCGTTGAAAAGACGCCGCCAGCACGCATAGTCCCGTGACGATCCAGATTCTGTGTCGCATGCCGCGATTATACGGCGGGGGATGGCAGGCGGCAATCAGGCGTAATTCAGGCGCGTGGTCTTTCAGGCGTCGTACTTTTCAAGCTCCAACTGATCGCCTGCCGCGGTGCGCGACTTCTCGATCATCCCGACCGGTAGCTCGATCGTCGAATGTGCACGGAAACTCAAGGCGAGGCGGCTCTTAACCATGTTCGGCCGCACCTTGACTACGACTCTCTTCTTGTTGATGAACACCACGTCGATGGCGAATTTCATAAAGAAGGAGTGCACGCCCTCGCAGGGCACGATCCACAAGCCTTCCCCTTCGGCGAGCCCTGTGTGCTTCAGCAAGCCGCGCTGGCGCGCTGGGGACGTATCGGCGATATCGGCACGGTCGGCGAGCGTCGTGCCTTTGGTGACATTGCGGATGCGGAGCTTCAAGTTGCCATTGTACAGGGACGGCGGCAAGATATCGGCGGCGATTCACGCTCTGACACTGCACTACCCCACGCCTCTCCAAGCGTTTGGCGACGGTTCACCTGCGTGCGCATTTCTATCTTTTCTGACGATTGAAATGTGATAGAGTATGTGATAATATATTGTTGGTATGGCTCTTGATTACAAGGAATGGCTCAAAAAAGCGGAAGATAGGCTGAAAGAGCTAAAGCAAGAGAGAGAGAAAATTGAAGACGAAATATCCAAGCTGGAAAACGGTATCAAAGCCTTTTCTCCGCTCGTTGAAGATTCTAGCGAGGCCCGTTCTGAACCTGGTCTCACCGATTCGATTCGCCAATTGTTTATCGAATCGAATCGATCCCCTCTTGCGCCTACTGGCATCAGAGATGAATTGATGCGGCGTGGAGTCGTGCTCATTCAGAATAATCCGCTGGCGGCGATTCACCAGACTCTTTCGAGGCTGGAGGACAAGGGTTTTATTGAGCCCGTCCCATATCAAGGCAAGAAGTACTATCGCTGGTCGGGGACGGTGTCCATTGGAGACATGATGAAAGGGCTGTCGACGAAACTGGCGCTGCAAATGATGGAAAAAAAATGAGTCTCTGTGGCCCGGCACAGTGCTGGCGTGACAAGTGGTTAGGCGAAGCAACGAGTTGAGTTGGTCCGCAATAAAAATGAAGAACCAGAGCCCTCAATGGCCGTCCACCAAAGCGCCGCGCGTGCTCGCGGCCTTGCTGCGCATCGGCTGGCGAGTGAAGCGTCAAGCGAGTTCGCATCAGGTGCTCACGAAGTCAGGCTGGCAGGATTATACGTTCGCCTACCATGATCGGAAAGAACTCGGGCGTGTCGCACTCGAAAAACTGGGGAAGAAAACGGGCCTGCGTCCAAAGGATCTTTAGGCGTCGAGAGAACTACGCCGCGAAAGAAACTGTCACCGGGCCGGGCACTGCTTCGCCGTGCTCCAGGCGGTCGGCGATTACTCGCAGTGCGAGCGCCTCGGCGGAAGCCAGAGCTTGCTTGCGGGTCCGCCCGTAGACCGTAACTCCGGGTAACGCTGGAATGTCGGCGATCCAGCGCCCGTCGTCTTCGCGAGAGAACTCGACTTTCAGGTCAAACGCCTCAGCTTGAGCCGCGTGTTTCATCACTTCAAATTGAGTGTAACAGCTACAATAGGAGCATGGAGGCCAAACCATGGAATCCTCGCATCTGGAAAAAGCCACCTTCGGCGCGGGATGCTTTTGGGGCGTCGAGGCGACGTTCCGGCGGCTGGCGGGCGTGAAATCCACGCAAGTTGGCTACACCGGCGGCTTGACCGAAAACCCGACCTATCACGACGTCTGCACGGATCGCACCGGACACGCCGAAGCGCTGGAAGTCACTTATGATCCGCAAGTGGTCAGCTACCACGATTTGCTAGAAGTGTTCTGGAACAATCACAATCCGACGACGTTGAATCGCCAGGGTCCCGACGTCGGTTCGCAGTACCGCTCGGTGATTTTCTACCATTCGCCGGAGCAGGAAGCCGAAGCGCGGCTCTCCCGCGACGAGGCGCAGAAGCGGTTTGCGCGGCCCATTGTCACCGAGATCGAGCCCGCCCAGACGTTTTGGAGGGCGGAGGAATATCATCAACAGTATTTGGAAAAGCGCGGGCTGGCCAATTGCCACATCTAGCGGCGTCTTTCAAATGCCAAGGCCCTATTCTGTCATTCCGAGCGCAAGTCGAGGAATCTGCTTTTGTTCGTTTCTGGCCCCAAAAGCTGATCCCTCGACTTCGCTCGGGATGACGGTGGTTCTGGTGATGATGATGAGGGGTCTGATTTAGTTAGTAGTTGAGTAACGAAGAATGAAAATTGGATTTGTCAGTCTCGGATGCCCTAAGAACCTCGTCGATACGGAGGTGATGATGGGCCAGCTCACCCAGGCGGGGCACGAGCTGACGCCGCACCCTTCCGACGCCGACGTGATCGTGGTGAACACCTGTAGCTTCATCGATCCCGCCAAGCAGGAATCGGTCGACACGATTCTCGAAATGGCGGAATACAAGAAGACCGGGCGCGCGCGGAAGCTGATCGTCGCCGGCTGTCTGGTGGAGCGCTACCGCGAGGAAATCCAAAAGAGCCTGCCGGACGTGGACGCTTTGGTCGGCACCAACGAGCTGGAACGCATAACCGCTTTGTGCGAGGGTGTCGAGCCCAAAGCAAAATCGCTCGACGCGTATCTGTACCATGACGCTACGCCGAGAGTTCTCTCCACGCCCAAGCACTACGCCTATATCAAAATCGCCGAGGGCTGCGATCATCCGTGCACGTTTTGCGTGATCCCGCAGTATCGCGGGGCGTTTCGGAGCCGGCGCTTCGAGTCCGTCATCTCCGAAGCCACGCGCCTGTTCTCCCAGGGCGTGCGCGAGATCAATCTGATCGGCCAGGATACGACCTGTTACGGCGAGGATTTCGGATTGAAGGATGGTCTTTCGGTGTTGCTCGCGAGGCTCGCGCAAATCGAAATCGATCATCCGAAATGGGTGCGGTTTCTGTACGCCTATCCCAACAAAGTGACGCAGAAACTGCTCGATACCATCGCCGAGCACGCCGCGCTGGTGAAGTATATCGACATGCCGCTGCAGCACGCGAGCGCCAACGTTCTCAAACGCATGAAGCGCGGGGCGAGCGGCGACATCTTCCTCAAATTGATCGAGCGCATCCGCCGGACCATCCCAGGCGTGGCCATCAGAACCAGCATGATCGTCGGTTTCCCGGGCGAGACGGATAAGGATTTCGAGGAATTGTGCCAGTTCGCGGAAGCCGCGTGTTTCGACCGGCTGGGCGTGTTTTCGTATTCGGATGAAGACACCAGCAAGAGCTATGAGCTGGATGGCAAAGTGGGTGCGCGCGCCATTTACCAGCGCAAACGCCGCCTGATGAGCCTGCAGCGCAAGATTTCCCGCGCCCAGAATCGCAAGCTGGTGGGCAGTGAGATGCAAGTTCTGGTGGAAGGTCCCTCGGCCGAATCGGAATTGGTGTGGGAGGCGAGGCTTTCCACGCAAGCGCCCGATATCGACGGCGTCTGCTATATTTCCGAGCCCGGCGAGCGTGAATTGCGCTCCGGCGAATTCCGCACCATGCGGATCATCAAAGCGCACGATTACGATCTCACCGGCGACCTGCTTGACGATCCGAGCGATCAGCACGATGAACTCATCGATGAACAGCATTCTGTGCGCAGCCGTGCTTCCGCGCGCGAGACTCTTATTCAGTTGATATGAAGTGTCCGATTTGCCAGAAGGAGGTCGCGTTCAGCGACCCGGAAATGCCGTTTTGCAGCGAACGCTGCCGCTTGATCGACCTGGGCAATTGGGCGTCCGAGAAATACGTGATCTCTTCGCCGATTGAGTCCCACGACGATATCGAGCCGCACGATTTAGAAGACGAAAGCCGGGAAAAAGAAGGCAACTCCGAGTGAGCGCGCCTGCCCGCGCGGTCGCATCCTCCCGTGTTATCGCGTCCCGCGTAATTGCTACCTGGTTCGGTCTGGGCTATGTTCCGAAGGGCCCGGGCACGGCGGGATCGCTCGGGGCGCTCGCGGTTGCGTGGCTATTGCATGAATATGCGGGCGTCGGTCCGTTGCCTTTGGCGGCGCTCGGCATTGCTTTGGCGATTCCGGGAATCTGGGCGGCGGGCGCTGTCGCGAAAGAGATCGGCCGCAAAGATCCGCAGATCGTGGTCGTGGATGAAGTCGTCGGGCAATGGATCACGCTCGCGGGCGCCTCGCAGTTGAACTGGAAGAGTTGGCTGGCCGCGTTCGCGCTGTTTCGTTTGTTCGATATCTGGAAACCGCCCCCGGTGCGCCAGCTGGAACGCCTGCCCGGCGGCGTGGGCATCGTCGCCGACGATGCGATGGCCGGACTGTATGCCGCGCTTGTGTTGTTTGCGGCCGGATGGTTCAATCTTTATTAGTCCTCATATTTATATGCCTTTCCGCAAAGCCTCCGAAACTCGTCCCCAGATCAACGAAGTGACGCCGTTCGCGGCGATTCCCGGCGGCGAGTTTCAGATTCGCGGCAAGGGATTGGCGGGTGCGGACAAGCCCGCCGTGCGCTTCGGCGACGCGCCCGCCCCGGTGGTGATCGGCTCGGATTCGCTGCTGATCGTGCGCGTGCCGGAGGGCGCGACGGCGGGTGAGCTCATTATTGGCATGGACAATCAGGCCAGCTCTCCCTATACCTGCGGCATCGGTGTGCAGATCGCCGAAGGGCTGCATCCGGTTTCCAATCCAGTGGTCGATCAGCGCGGCAATATCTTCACAACCTTCAGCGGCTCGCCGGGGCAGAAGGCGGCGGTTTCGATCTACAAGGTGGAAGCTGGCGGCACGTTGATGCCTTTCGTCAGCGACCTGATGAATCCCACCGGGCTCGCGCTCGATGCGGAAGAGGTTTTGTATGTTTCGAGTCGTCACGAAGGCACGGTCTATCGCGTTTCCGCATCCGGAAACGTCTCGGTGTACGTGGAAGGGATGGGCGTCGCCACGGGGATCGTCTTCGATCGCGAAGGGAATCTGTACGTCGGCGACCGCAGCGGCACGGTGTTCAAGGTCAGCCGGGAGCGGCAAATTTACGTTTTCGCGACTATCGAGGCGTCCATCGCGGCCTATCATCTGGCGTTCGGCCCCGATGGGTATCTCTATGTAACCGGGCCCACCACATCGAGTTTCGATTCGGTTCATCGTATTTCGCCGGATGGCCATGTGGAGACGTTTTATCGCGGCCTCGGGCGGCCGCAAGGCATGGCGTTCGATATTCAGGGCAACTTGTATGTGGCCGCTTCGCTCGGCGGGCGGCGAGGGGTCGTGCGGATTACGCCCGAAGGCCGGCCGCAGCTGTTTCTCTCGGGCCCATCGATCGTAGGCTTGGCGTTTACGCCCTCGAAGGCGATGATTCTGGCCACTGCAAATTCCCTGTTTCGCGTACAGACCGGCATCACCGGACGTCCGCTGCTGTAACTGTAGAACACATGGGTGCGATCAGGAGCGAGGCCGGGAGCGAAATCAGGAGCAATCCCGCGCTCGCGGACGCCGAAATCATCGCCGTGGGTTCGGAGCTGCTGACGCCGGACCGCGCCGACACGAACTCGCTGTACCTCACGGCTCAGTTAAACGGCATCGGAGTGGAAGTCCGCCGCAAATCGATTATCGGCGATGACCGCGCTCTGCTGGCCGCCGAAGTGCGCTCCGCGCTGAAGAACGCCGGCCTCGTGATTCTTACCGGGGGCCTGGGTCCCACCGAGGACGACGTCACGCGCGAAGCCGTCGCCGATGCGCTGGGACGTCCGCTGGTTTTCCGCCAGGACCTGCTCGATACGTTGATGGAGCGCTTTCAGCGGCTGAATCGCAAGATGGCGGACAACAACCGCCGTCAGACATTCGTGATCGAAGGCGCCGAACCGCTGCCCAACGCGCGCGGCACCGCTGCCGGACAAATGATGGAATGGGACGGGCGCGTGGTGATGCTGCTGCCGGGACCGCCGCATGAATTGAAGGCGATGTTCGAGACCGAATGCATGCCGCGGCTGATTCGCCGCTTGCCGCCGCAGGCCATCGGAACGCGCTTTTATCGCGTGTCCTGCATGGGCGAATCGGACCTCGACCAGCTGATCTCGCCGATCTATAAACCCTTTGAAAATCCGGTGACAACCATCCTCGCGGGGCTCGGCGATATTCAGATTCATCTGCGCGCGCGGGCGCGCACGGCCGAGGAGGCCGAACAACTGCTGGAACAGGTCGCCCCGCGCATGGAAGAACGGCTGGGGGATCGGATTTATTCCCGCGACGGCGCGTCGCTCGAAGCGGTGGTGGGCGGCATGTTGCGTGAGCGCGGCGCCACGGTCAGCGTTGCCGAAAGCTGCACCGGCGGATCGCTCGGCGAGCGTATTACCTCGGTCGCGGGCAGTTCCGACTATTTTCTGGGCGGCTTTCTGGTCTACACCGACCGCGTGAAGACGGAGCTGTTGGG
>Ga0181536_10003932_pt1 | contig 15986 bp, 9 predicted proteins | sample PEATcosm2014_Bin_41_FD_121105 | JGI IMG/M metagenome (GOLD analysis project Ga0181536, IMG submission 121105) | Peatland microbial communities from MTU Mesocosm Facility, Houghton, MI, USA - PEATcosm2014_Bin17_60_metaG | ecosystem: Environmental > Terrestrial > Soil > Wetlands > Peat | place... | reverse complement strand
ACGTCCCGCAGGGCGAACTGAAGTTCGCCCCTGCACGCTAAAGCGTGCGCCACGTACCGGAGTCAAGTTCTCTGACATTGGTGACGGCCCGCAGGGTCGTTCACGCTGAAGCGTGCGCCACAGACTAAAAGTGGAATCCTAATGTGACCGTCAGCGCCCGCGGTGTCACGTAATGTGTCCCACTGAAGGTCGAAAGGAAATTGTAGAGCGCATAGGCGTTCGTCAGATTGACTGCCGTCAGCCGTAAGCTCCACTTATACTTCTCCTGGTGAAAGAGGTTGTCGTCACCCACCGAGGCATCAAACAGGCTGCGCGGTTGAATGCGCGGCGGATTGTGGTCGTCATTCTCCGTTCCCGCCGCCGGTATTTTTACCAGGTTCGATCCGTATAGCGATGCCGGACACAACCCATTGGGACTGATGGGCGTGGTCGGGGTGGCGTGCACGCTCCCGCAATAAAGGCCGGCTTGGAACTGCTGATCCGGCGTCAGTCCGGAAACATCTACCTCGGTATCCGTTCCATTCGGCCCATTCGCGCAATTGCCTCCGATACAGGGTACTGGACCAGCCACCTGGCCGCTATCGTAACGCCAGTTGAAGCCGAACCACGGCCCCTTCTTCCAAGGTTGATATTGCAAGTGAGTGGTCTCGTTGAATTTCTCGTCGTGGTCTATGCGGAACACCTCCGACCCAACCGGCGTGGCGCCGATGCCGCTGACCTGCGGCTCGAAGAATCGCGCCGTCACGTGCGACATCACCACGAACGCCGTGAAGCCGCGCCAGTTCGGCACGCTCGCGCGGACCGCGTATCCCGGGATCTTCGAGCGGTCCCACTCGATCGGAAACGTGATCGGTGAGTCGCCCAGCACGCTAAAGTCGTAAGCCTTGTGCGTGAACTTCCAGATGTATTCGCCATCTACCACCAGGTGCTTTCCAAACGCCTGCTCCAGGCCCGCGTGGAACTCATTGCGCCAGCCCGGGCTGAGCGGGACATTGCTCACGCAGGGTGTGATCGTCGAAGCCATCAGCGCGGCGATCACCGCATCGTTGCATCCCTCGCTCGAGAGCACCAGGTTCTCATTGAACGGAGTCTCGAGCGACCGGGCGTAGGAAACCCGCAGCACCGTGCTGGTTGGCTTGATATTGTACGCAATGCCCAGGCGCGGCTCCGGCTGCGTGGCGGTGACCAGGCCATCGTAGTAGTCGAAGCGCAGACCCAGATTGAAGGTCCAGTTCTTTTTGGTAATGGCGTCCTGGATGTACGCGGACAGTTCCCGGATGTTGGCGTGGCCGTAAAAATGGTACAGGCCGCTGGTCGAGTTCGGGCAGCCGTCCGACGCCGGCAACGCCGCCGTTCTGGTCAAGTCGTAACAGGCCAGCAGCGGACTGAAGCCCGGATTCGGCGTCAGCGGCCCGGAGCATTGCGCGGGATCCGTCAACCCGGCGCCCGTGTAGGGGCTACCATCCGCATTCAGGCACAGCGCATTCGTCATGGGATCCACAATTCCGAAAGCATCCTTTTCCGTCAGGATCGTGTCTTCATACGTGATTCCCGCCTTCAGGTTGTGGATGCCCTTCGCGTACGACACGCTCGCGCGCAGCCCGGTGCTGGTCAGCGTGCGGCTCTGGCCAATCGATTGGAGTTGCAGATCGGGCTGCAGGTCGGCGAAAGGATCGTCGCTGGGGTAGTAGTGGTATTGGTCCTGCCGCACGAAGGCCCCGAACGTGAGCACCGTGTGCGTGTTCGCCAGGCGCGTCCAGGTGGGCGCCACGTTGAACGTCCGGATCTGCGACCGCTGATCCGTAGATCCTGCAGGCACGCCGTTGGGGCCCAGTCCGTTGTTGTCCACCACCAGTCCCGTCCATGCGGTGGCATCTTGGGCGTCGAACGAATTGGGAGTCTGGAACCAGGATCGGGAAAAGCCCAGATTGAAATTTATCGTGTCCGCTTGGGAAGGCTTGAGATCCACGCGGTCGAACAGGTTCTCTTCATTGCCGTGATCGTGCATGACGGAGAATTCCGGCCCGTCCAGGAACCTGCTGGTGTTCATGACGTTGGCCGAAATGAAGTTGCCCCAATTCTGGCCGCCCCAGCCGAGGTTAAATCCTGCGTTGCTGGTACCGAAGCTGCCGTAGGAAGCCGTGACGTCGCCGTGCGGCAGAGTTTGCCCCAGTCCCGAGCGCGTCGTTACGACAATCACCACGCTGGTTTTGTCGCCATATTCGGCCGGAGGCGCACCCGCAATCACTTCCATGGACTGCACGGAGTCGAGCGGGATCTGATTCGAGAAAACCTTGCTCTGCTGGTCGGTGATCGGTTGGCCGTCGAGCGAGAACGAGTTCGACGCGTGATCGCCGAATCCATGAAACAGCCCGTCCGAGTCGGCGGAGATGCCGGGGGTGGCCAAGGTGACCAGGGAACTGAGCGAGGATGACGAGCTTTCCAGAGGCAGCTTGTCGAACAGGTCGCGATCGACATCGGTGTGGGTGGTAGGCGTAGTCTCGATCAGATCCGCGCCGGCTTCCACGGTGACCGACTGCGTCTCCTCCCCGATGGCCAGGCTGATCTTCAACTCCATCGGCACGGGCGACCTTACGTTGATGTCTTGCGTCGCGTTCTGAAACCCGGCAGCCACGGCGGATAGGTGATAGTTGTTGTACGGAACGTTGCCGAACTCGAATTTCCCTTGGCTGTCGCTGGTGACTTTGCGGCTGTAGTGCGAGACGGGGTTCTGAATCGTGACGACCGCGCCGGCGACGACCGCATCGGAAGGATCGAGGACCGACCCGTGAACCGTTCCGCTGTTGGATTGGGCGAAACAGGACAGTACGCAGCCAAGCGATAGCGTAAGGCAGACAAACCTATTCATACTACTTAATTGTGGCGCACGCCAATTGCCAAATCCTAGTGCAATCCGATCGGCGGCCTGGTGCGCGCCGTGAATGAACTGCTTTTGGCGATGAGTGGCGTGGCGCAAGCTTTAGCTCGCTGGCGCGGACTTCAGTCCGCGCTGGCGCAGGACTAGAGTCCTGCGCCACGTTTGACACGCAAGACCGGGGCGAGAGCCCAGATCAGCGTGGCCGCTAGCAGGGCGATCAGGATGCCACCTTGGAAGCGCAGTGGAGCGGCGGGTTGCGAGAGCAGATCTGCGCCTCTCTCGAGCAACGCGAGGGTCCAGCCGATCAGCAGGTACGCGAGGTAATTCCGGCGCACGAGGTACTTGACGAACAGCACGGCGGCCACAAGATAGATCAACTGGATGGCGTAATAGAGCAAGAATTCGCCGGCCGTGTGTACGGTGCCAGGCACTAATCCGGCTGCCGCCGCAAGCCCTGCCAGGACAGCCGCGCCGGGCCAGCGTTCGAGATATCGAACCACGTATACGATGATGGCCAGCAGCGCCAGCCAGAATAGCGTCTCCCGGCAGGCGCCGGCGATCCCGGAGGCGGCGGGGGAAATGGTGGCGAAGGCGGTCCGCACATCCGCGGAGAGCAGCGCTTGCGGGTGGAAGCGGTCGATCAGCAGCCAGCGCAGGCGGCCCAGCGCGGTGACCAGCACCGCGGCCAGAGCGGCCGCGAAAACTGCGTCGATGCCGGGCAGCTTGCGGTTCACCGCGCGGAATGCGGCCAGGGCGTCGGGCGCGAGCGCCAGGATCAGCGCTATGCCGCAGGTTATGGCGATGAACAGCGCGAGGGCCCCGATGAACAGCCCGACGCCCAGGGTTGCTTCGAACGATTCCAGCGGGAAGGTGGTGGGGTATTGGCTGAGGAGCAACGGAAACGTCATGGCCATGCCACACAGCGTGATCGCTCCCAGCGGCAGCGCGGTCCACAGCGCCTGGCCCCAGCGCAGCGTGCCTTGGCGCGTGCGCTCGATCAATAGCCAAATCCCCAGCACCAACAGGCTGGCGCCCACCGCGATGCGCAGTACCAACAGCACGTACGAGAGCGCGTTGCGCTGCTCGCGGGCGCGCTCGAAGGTTTCGGGCAGTTTCCAGAAGGAGCCGAACGAGGCGACACGATCGCCAGCCACCGTGACGCGTACGCGGAAACGGGCTTCGTCCAGATTGCGCGGGTCGCCCGGCCGGGCCTCCCAGACGAGCGTGTAATCGCGGCGCGCCTTCTTTTTTTCCGAGGTGGATTCCTTGAGATCGAACCCCGCTAGCGAGGGGAGGCCGGCAGCGTGCAACACCAAATCGCGGGCGGCATCGGCGGCCAGATCCGCGCCGGGCTGGTCTTCCGGCAGTATGTGTTCGAACTCGAAGACGCGCCCGTCTTCCGGATCGACGGTCACGCGCATCTCTTCGCGCTGCAGCGGCTTGAAGAAGCGCACCGTCCAACCGTGCAGGGGAACTTGACGGTGAAACGCGTCCGCGACATACGCGATGCCGCGACGCTGAACGAAGTATTTGGCGGTGAGGCGGGTGGCGGAGTCGTCCCAGTTGGTGATAGGGAAGACGACGGCGCGGTAGCCCTGGGAATCGAAGCCTTGCGCGTGCCCGAACTGTTCGGCCACGGCGCGGGCGCGCGTGGGCCCCAGCGCAAAGCGGGGCTCGCCGCCGAATTCATCGACGTGCACGGCCGCGATGACTACCGCGCCCGCGATAAGCAGGAACAGGGCGGCCAGACGGCGGCGGGTGGACCAGGGAGTGTAGGGCAGGCTTTCCGATGCGGGGGCTGCGGACTGGGGACTAGGGACCGCGGGCTCGACGATCTGATCCGGGGCGCGCGCAGGCTCCGGTTCGAAGCCTCCGCGGCGCAAGTAGGCAATCCCGGCGACAAGCACGGGCAGCACCATAATCCCCGCGCTGGCCGCGCCGGAGAATACGAAGTACGGGTGGTGCGAGCGCAACAACAGCAGCGCGGTGTACATGGCATCCACCGAGTAATGCCATACCAGCGTCGGCAGGATGCCCCAACGCAACATGATCAGGCCCAGCGCCACGCCGCCGATGCCCACTTCCACGCCGCGAATCCAGAACGGCTGCTGCGGGTAGCTGGCGTGTCCGAATCCCCAGATGAAGGCCGCCAGCACCACCGCGATCGGGACGTAGCGCAGCAGTTTCGACAGGAATGGGATGGCGAACATGCGGAACATGAACTCTTCCGAGACAGCCGGGAAGAATCCGACGAAAAGCACGTAGAGCCAGGGCAAGCGCGTGTTCAGCAGATCGTCGTAGGGAACGTCGGCGGGCGACCAGGCGCCGAAGCGGTAAGCCACCATGTAGAAGCCCGTCTGGTAGGCGACGAAGATGCCGGCCAGCGTAATGCCCAGAATCGTGCCCAGGAAGAATTGCTTGCTGCCGAGGCCCCGCGGGCTGAAGAGAGTGCCGAGCGGCATGCGCGCGCGGTAGCGTTCGCGATAGAGCGGCTCCGCGCCGGCGGTGAGGATGAATAGCAGGCCGCCCGCGCCCAGCGCGCCCGTAAGGTTGCGCAGCAACTCCTGCGCGATGAAGCTGGCGTAGGAATCCGTGGTGGGATAGGAGAATTCGGCCAGCGGCTGCGCATTCCAGTTCGCCAGAAAATAGAGGAGCGCTCCGATGCCGCCCACGGCCGCGGCCAGCCGCCAGCGGATATCGTGGCTGCGCACACGCAACACGATGGTGACCAGCAGGCCCACAAACAGCAGCATCATGAAGCCCGCGTCGATGGTTGAGGCGGTGGCGTTGCGCGAGCGCAGCCCTTCGTAGGCGCGCTGCCAGGTCTCGGGCACCTTCAGGTATTCGCGGTAGGCGCCGGCTTCGCTGCCGAGCACGGTCACTTCGAAGCGGTAGGTGGCGTCCCGCTTGTTGACGATATCGAAATCGCGCTCCTTCCAGGTGAAGGTGTGATCGGTGCGCGCGGGGCGCGCGACGCTGGAACCTTCCACGAAATCGAGGCCGGCAGGGTCGCGATGCATGGTGTCGCGCAGGAAACGCTCCGCAACTGCGCGCGCCCGGTCGGCGGGAAGGCTGGGACGCGCGGCGGCTTCGGGGATGTCGTGCTCGAAGCCCGCGAGTTCGCCCGCGGGAGTCACGTCCACGCGGAACTCCTCCTTCTGCAAGGGGCGGAACCATCGCCAGGACCAGCGCCACAGGCGCACGCGGCTGCCCATGATGCGATTGGCCCGATCCAGGCCCAGTTCGCGCTCGAGGAAGGTCTTGGCGGTGTCGTCGTAGCTGAATCGGGAGGCCTGGCGATAACCGTTCACGTGGAGGCCCTGGGCGGCGAGGAAGCTTTCGCCTTGCGCGCGGGCCTGGTCGCGGGTGACGCGGAAATCGATGGAGGCTTCCGGGAATGCGCGGTAGAAATAGCGCGCGGAAAACCAGACGGTGGCCGCCAGCAGGAGGAGGCAAATGGCCAGGAAACGGAAGTCGGCGCGGCGGAGGCGTTCAGGCATAAGGGCTCGACCAATAAGGATACCGCGTGGGCCAGACCTCCAGGTCTGCTTTTTTCATAGGCGCTAAGATAACCGGAGCGCATCCCTGACAGCGCGTCGATCCCGGAATGCCTTTGCTGGCCGGTCCTCCGGTTTGTCGATACGTCAACGTGGTCTGCTGCCAGAGCGCATCGCCCAGTTTCACGGAACGGCGTTTCCCAGGAGGAATCGAACAGGGGCCATGGAGGCGGTCCGACCGGCCGAACATTCTCCGGGTGGCGCGTTATCCGACCGGAGGACCCGACTCAGGTCGACGATATGTCAAACCGTCAAAGCGGATCGCAGTAAGCTAGCGCGTTTATGGCGAGTAATGTTCACCGCTCAAGCCACAGACCGTCCGAGTCCGGCGCGCAAGTGCGCCTCCCCGGTCGTCGAACCCGATATTGGAGGATTACCGCCTGTCCAGAAGTCAGTCTACATGTGATTTGGCTGTCGATCGAGAATCAGGAACCCAATGGCTGGCTGCTCCCGTAGGTCCGGGTCACGTCAGCCTGACGCGAAAACGCGCACGGCGGAGGTTTGGAAGCCGCGCGGCCCAGAAAGTCCACATCGAGGAATCAGCGACCGAACAACCCAGCCTGGGCCCGAGAGCTAACTAAATCTTGGCCGTGCCGCCCAGCGCCCGCTCGCAGAGCGAAGCCCGCCAGGCGAATCGCGATGAACAGAAGTCCGCTGGCGCAACACCGCAGGCCGCAAGCCGATGAAACCTATATCGGTCACAAGCCGACGCACGCCCGCATCTCCCTGAAAACAAAGCAAGCTACCCCCGAGATCCCCGGCCCCGCGCACCCGCCCGTGCTATCCTCATCGTCGCAATGGAACACACAACCGACACCTCTCCCCTCTCCAACGTCCAGAAGTGCGTCGTCGACGCCCTGGCCGCCGGTTCCACCCTCACCGATGCCGCCGAAACCTACGGCGTCCATCGCGTTACCATCTACCGCTGGATGAAGACCTGCAAACCCTTCTCCGCCGCCCTCCACCGCGCCCGCGCCGAATTCGTGCTCGCCCGCCGCGACGACCTCCACCGTCTCAGCAACCGCGCCCTGGAAACCCTCCTCGCCATCCTCGACAATCCCAGGTCGTCGCCCGCCGTCCTGCTCAGGACCTCCATGTTCATTTTGCAACGTCCCCAACTGCCCAAGACCGGATGGTGCATGCCCGAACCGGCCCCCGATCCCGACGGCGAAAAGCTGCTCGACTCGGCCATCATCGAGCAGGACTACGATAGCCTGCCGGGCCTCTGTAACATCGAAAGGGACATTGCAACGGACGATCCCGCCGCAATGCCAGCCGAACCGGAAACCCCCGCCGAATCAGCCGCCTGCAACCCGATGCAACACGATTTTGAGATTTGCGAAGGCGTAACACCCGCCCCCGCCCCCCACCCGGGCCTGCACTCTTGCCCCGTGCCACCTGACGTCCTCAAAGCCCGCAACCAACACCGGCGATACCTCGATCTCCTAGACATGATCAAATCCATCGAACAAACACCAGTCCCAAAAATCGAAGACATCGGAAAGCACGATTCCCCTGCCGCCGCCGACGCCAATAAGCGCGAAGAAAAACTCGCCTGATTCCTCAGCGCGGACGCTCCTCGGCAGAATATGACAGAAGGTGTCGTGAATAGCCGGTTACACTAGTGGGCATGAACCTGGACCACAGCCCTGAAGTGGCTGCCATTCTGGCGTTGGACGGCGATGGCGAACGGCTGATGCCGCTGGTGATGGAGCGGTGTTCGTCGGAGGAGGCTCGCGCGCGGCTGCGGGCGGCTTCCGCAGCCCGGTTGTTCGCCGGAGCGCGCGCACCCGAAGCGGCGCTGAGCGGGCTGTACGTGTACTTCTCCTGTTTCGATGAGGCGCACACCATCGCGCAGGACATCGCGACGGCGGAGGGCAGTTACTGGCACGCCATCGTGCACCGGCAGGAGCCGGATGCCGGCAACGCGGCGTACTGGTTCCATCGGGTGGGGGTGCATCCGATCTTCCCTGCGTTGGCGCGCGCGGCCGGCCAGGAGGGCCGCTGGGATCCGTTGGCCTTCATCGAGATGTGCGAGCAGGCGCGGCGGCAGCCGGGCTCGGCGCTGGAGGCTCGCGCGCGGGCCATTCAGCGTGCCGAATGGCAGCTTCTTTTCGATTACTGCGCGCGGCCAGCGGAGCCTAGCCCGCGCGGGGCTTGAGCCCCGCTCTTCGGCGAGCGAAGCTCGCCCCCCAGCGCGGACTGCAAGTCCGCACCCTCGAGTTTCTGCATTCGGTGAGCACAGCAATGGAGGGCGGGCTTGAGCCCGCGCGGGGCTTGAGCCCCGCTCTTCGGCGAGCGAAGCTCGCCCCAGCGCGGACTGAAGTCCGCCCCAGCAAGCTGAAGCTTGCGCCACGGGCATTGAAATGTACTGCCTGGCAGTGCGACGATTGCTAAGGGATGGATCGTACGGACAGGGTGTTCGCGCTGGACTGGCTCAGGGGCCTGGGCGTCCTGATCATGCTGCAAGGGCACCTGTTCAACTCCTTCGCGCGCGCCGATCTGCACAATCATCCGGTTTACGTTCTTTCGCAGTTCATCGGCGGCATGCCTGCGCCCATCTTTCTGTTCCTGGTGGGCGCGACGCTGGCGTTCCGGCTGGACCGCGGCGATCTCGCGGGGCTGCCGCCAGCCGCCCGGCTCAGGTCCGCATTCAAGCGCGCGGCCTACTTGGCCGCCATCGCCTTCGCGTTCCGGCTGCAGTTGTGGCTGTTCGCGTGGGGCAATCCCTGGACGGAAATCGTCCGCGTGGACATCTTGAACTGCATGGCGTTCGGCATCGCAGTGCTCTCCCCGGCGGCTCTGTTGGCGCCGCTGAAGAGAATCACCTGGTGCGCCGCGGCCGGACTGGCCATCGCCGCATTGGCGCCGCTGGTCTCCATGCTGGACTGGTCCGGCGTTCCCTGGCTGGTCCGCAATTACATCGTGCCCAACAAGGCATTCTTCAGTTTCTTTCCGGACGCGGCCTACATCGCTTTCGGCGTCAGCTTTGGCGCGTTGCTGCGCACGGCCGCGCCGGCCCGCGACCGGATCATGCAATGGGCGGCCTGCTTCGGCCTGGCGCTGGTGGTCGCCGCCCATTATTTTTCCAACCTGCCGTTTTCCATCTACCCGAACTCGGATTTCTGGCTGAACAGCCCCGGCCTGATTTTCATCCGCTTCGGCATCGTGCTGGTGCTGGTGGCCGGCGGTTTTGTGTGGACCGCCGGGCAGCAACCCGAGAAGCTGGCGTTTATGCGGCGGCTCGGCACCAATTCGCTGCTGATCTATTGGGTACACGTGGAACTGGTCTATGGCCGGTGGTTCTGGTTCGCCAAGGAGCGGTTGACGATCGGGGCATGCGCGGCGGCCAGCGTGTTGCTGATCGCGCTGATGTATGGCCTGGCGACGCTGAACCTTCCCACGCGCGTCAAGCGCCGGTTACGCCGCTTGAAGCCGGCCGCACCGGTTCCGGAGGCCGCATGGCCCCGATAGCCGCCGCGGCTCGGCCGGACAGCACTTCCGCGAAGCCGCGGCTGCGCCGAATGGAAGTGGCGGCCCTCTCGTTGCTGGTGGCGGGCTTCATCGGCATACGGCTCTGGAACCTGACGGCATTCTGCCTGGACTCGGACGAGATCTTCAGCCTGCTCTCTGCGCGCGATGGCCTCGGGCACCTGCTCGAGTCCGTGCGCGCCGACGTAGTGCATCCGCCGCTTTCCTACCTCCTGCTGTGGGTATGGGTGAAGATTGGCGGCGAATCGATGCCATGGTTACGGCTGTTGCCGTTCCTGCTCTCGATCCTGGCGCTAGGGCCCGTCTGGATCGTCTTCCGCCAGCTCCAGCTCAGTGCCTCGGCGCGTATCATTGCGCTGGCGCTGCTGGCTATCAACGACTACCAGGTGTTTCACGCCCGCTACGTGCGGATGTATGCGCTGTTTTTCCTGCTGAGCCTGGCCTCGATGGCGCTGTTTAACCTTCTGCTCGAGCGTGCTACCAGGAAACGAGTCATCGCACTTACGGCGGTCAATCTGCTGCTGGTCTACACGCAGTACTTCGGCTGGATGGTGATCGCGATCGAGGGACTGCACCTTTTGTGGATGGATCGCCGCAAGCTGAAGCCCTTCCTGCTGGGCACGGCCATCATCGCGCTGCTGTTTGCGCCTTGGGCTTACACGGCGACTCAGGCCGCCATCGCCAAGGGCGGCCTGGCGCCGAACCTGGGCTGGATCAGACATCCGAAAATCGGCGATGTGTGGTGGTATTACGTGGGCTGCAATGGCCCGCTCTGGCCGGTTCCGGTGGCTTCGGCCATGGTGTTCTTTCTGTTCGGCGCCATGGCGGCCGGGCTTTGGCGGGTCTTTCGCGCCGCCCGCACACCGCTCGAAACGAGCAGGCTGCGCTTCGCAGCGCTGCTGGCGTTTCTGCCACCGTATGCGGCTTATCTCGCGAGCAACGTGCTGCGCAATTCGATCTGGGGCAACCGCCACCTGATCGTCTCCGCGGTTCCCTACCTGGCGCTGCTGGCGATGGGACTGGTCGCGCTGCGGCCCAAGTGGCTCCGATTCATTGTCCTATCGATCGCCACGGCTTGGGGGGCTTTCGGCGTTTACCGCGTGACCATGTACCCGGAACTGAGGAATAACCTGGACGTTCTTACCGGACAGCTCATCGAGCTGAATGCGCGTTATGGACAGGCCGGAAGGCCTGTCCCACCTGCCGCGACCGTCGAGTTCCTGGACCCGTATCTGGCCTTTCCGATGAATTACTATCTGGAATCTCATTACCACCAGAAGTGGAATCTGGTTAATGTCGCCGGAGTGGACGAGATTTCCGGAGACCGGGTGTGGGTGGGATACAACCATAAGTCCTGGAAGCAGAACCGCAGTCCCGAGGACCTTCTCCGCGGGCGCGGATATGAGATTGGACCGGGCGTCTGGGCGGGCGACCGGTGGGATCGCATCGCCGTCTTCCTGGCCTATCGCGAGCCATGGAGGGCGGGCAATCCTGCCCGCAGCCGCCTTTTAGGCGGCGTTTCCGCCACAACCCCGCGCTAAACTGTGGCAAATCCGCAACAGTCCAAAACCTCGAACTAATTGACCCCAAAGAACTTCCCCCCATGGTGTTACGCGTGCTATCTAAGATACGCCCTTAGATCGTGATGCACAACCCGGAGATCCAATTTGCGTTTTGAGACGACCGTCCAACGCCCCGTCCAGGCTTCCGGTGTCGGCCTGCATAGCGGTGTCGCAGTTTCCATCCGCATCCTTCCCGCCCCAGTTTCGACGGGCATTGTGTTCCTGCGGACCGATCTGGACAATTTCCCGATCGCGGCAAGCTGGCGGCACGTAGCGCGCGTCAGCTACGCGACCAGCCTGATGCGCCAGGGCGTGCTGATCTCGACCACCGAACACCTACTGAGCGTGTTCTACAGCATGAGTATCGACAACGCCTTCGTCGAGATCGACAACCTGGAGGTGCCCATCCTGGATGGCAGCGGCCAGCCCTTCGTGGAACTGATCCGCGAAGCCGGCATCCGCCAGTACCGCCGGAAACGGAAGTATCTGCGCATCCGCCGTCCCGTATTCGTGGAAGAGCGCGGCAAGCGCATTTCGATACTGCCGGCGGAGAGCTTCTGTCTCACCTGCGAGACCGACTACGGCCATCCGCTGGCTGGACGCCGGTCGCTCGAAATGGAGGTCACTCCGGAGCGCTACGCCGCGGAGATCGCGCCCGCGCGCACGTTCGGCTTCGCCGCCGAGCTCGACCAGATGCGCAACATGGGCCTGATTCGCGGCGCGTCGCTCGATAACGCCGTCTGCTTCACCCGCGACGGCGTCATGAATCCGGGTGGGCTGCGCTTCCCCGACGAGTGCTGCCGCCACAAGGCGCTGGACCTGATTGGCGACCTGGCGCTGCTGGGCAAGCCGCTATTGGGGCACGTCATCGCCGAGCGGGCCGGACACGCCATGCACACGGCGCTGGTGGCGCGCATCATGTCCGACCCGTCGCTGTACGAGATCCTCACGTTTGACCAGTTGGCGACCAAAGTGGCGGAGGCGCTGGTATCGTCGGCGTAGCTACCCTCGCTTGCGCGCTGCGATGGCCTGATTGATGAATACCCACACTTCCGGACTGATGCGAAACGGCTGCATCTGCTGCTTCGCCTGGCTCGGCCAATTCGCGCTGTCCGCATAGAGGTTCTTCAGGCCGCTGGTGACCTCCGGATCGCCGCCCGTGAACTCCTCCACAAGGCCGGTCCAGCGTGCGGCCAGCGCTTGCCCTTTGCCGCCGGCGGGATCTTCGCCCAGCGCGGCTTCCACATCCCGGATCAGCTCCATCCACCGGCGGCTGACCCGCTCCTGCAACTCCGGCGACCATTCGCGGCGGCGCGCGGTGACCTTCGCTTGCGCCGCGTCGTTGTAATACTCCATCGTCCATTCCGGATCGTTTTGCATAGCCTGATCCAGCAGGCCGCGCCTGGCCTCCAGCACGCTGCGCTGCATGCGCAGGGCGCCGGACAGGTCGCGGCCGTCGTGGTCCAGCAGCGCTTTGATCCGCCGCAAAGGCAGCCCCACGAACTTCAGGGCGACGATCTGCGCGAGGCGCACCAGATCCTGCTCGCTATAGGCGCGGTATCCGTTGTCCGTGCGCTTGGGACGCAACAGGCCCAGGCGGTCATAGTGGTGCAGTGCGCGGACCGTCACACCGGACAGACCGGCAAACTCCTTCGCCTTGTATCTGCGGATTGTGTTACCGGCGGCCACGATCCCTCTCCTCTTATATTCGGGCCTGACGTTACGTCAGAGTCACGAGCTTTGTCTCGTCTACTCGCATCGCAGCGCGACCATGGGGTCCACCCGCGCCGCGCGCCGCGCGGGAAGATAACTCGCCAGCAGGCTGACGGCGCCCAGCAGCGCGAGCGTAGCGCCCAGCACCCAGAGGTTGAACGGTTTCACGCCGGGGATGCCCTTCTGCATGGCCAGCGTGGCCAGCAGGGCGGCAGGCAGGCCCACGGCCGCGCCCGCGAGCACCCACGCCATTCCCTCGCGAAGGACTAGCACGGAGATCTGCTCCCCGCGCGCTCCGATAGCCATGCGAATTCCGATCTCGCGCGTCCGCTCGGAGACCGAGTGGGCCGCCACGCCGTAGATCCCCATCGCGGCCAGCGCCACGGCCAGCGCGCCGAAAACTCCCAGCAGCCCGGCGGCGATGCGCTGCCGCCAAAGCGACGCCGCGATGTGCGCGGGCATGGTCTCGACCGCGTAGAGCGGCAGGCTCCCATCGAGCCTTGCGACCTCCCCGCGCAACGCGTTCGCCAGCGCCGCACCCGCGCCACCGCGCACGATCAGAGTCGCGCGCCCGCTGTACTCTTGCGCGAGCGGCAGGTAGAGCTGCAGCGTGGCGTCGCCCGCGAGCGATCGCACTACCGCGTCTTTTACGACTCCCACGACGGTGATCGGGGGACGCGCCGGTCCGCTGAAATCCGGCGCCACAATCTGCTGGCCGATGGCATTGCCGCCCGGCCAAAGGCGCCGCGCGAGCCGTTCGTTCGCGATGCCGGCGCGCGGCGAATCGGCGCTGTCTGCGGCTGTGAATTCGCGCCCTGCGACGAGGGGGATGCCCAGCGTGCGAAAGAATCCGGGCGCAATCACATCATCGTCCACGCGCAGGCCGAACTCGAAATCGTTGCCCTGGAAATCCGCCAGCGGCGGCTCCTCGCCGGGATGGAAGATGGCGCGGCGGCCGAAGAACTCCTCCGGCGGGATGGTCAGCCCCAGACTCGCCGCGGTGACTCCGGGCAGCGCGCGCGCCCGTTCCAGCAGAGCCGCGTAGAAGCTCAGCCCTTTGGCGGAGGAGTAGCTTTGAACGTCCAGATCCACGGAGGCGAGCAGCACGTCTTCCGGCTGCGCCACGGGATTCGCGCCGAGCGCCTGCCGCATGGTGGCGATTCCGGTCCCCGTGCCGGTCAGCAGCACCAGCGAGAGCGCGATCTGCGCCGCGATGAGTCCGCCGCGCATGCGTGAACCAGACCGGCCCGCGCCGGGCGATCCGTCCTTCAGCGATGTGGTGAGGTCCACGCGCGCGGCGCGCCGTGCGGGCGCCAATGCGAAAAGTAGTCCGGAAATCAGCGTGAGCAGCAGCACGAAGCCCAGCACGCGGGCGTCAAGTTGCACGCCGACGCCGCGCAGGGTGTAAGCGTTTTGGTTCGCCGACACGGCCAGTTGCGCAACCATGGGCGCCAGCAGGATGCCGAGCAAGCCCGCGCACGCCGCCAGCAGCGCACCCTCCGTGAGAAACAATCGCACCAGGCGTGCGCGGCCAGCGCCCAACGCGACCCGCACCGCAACCTCCCGCCGGCGCGCCGCGGCCCGCGCCAGCATCAGATTGGCGACGTTGGCGCAGGCAATAAGCTGCAGCAGGGCGACGCACGCCAGCAGCAATCCCAGCAGGCGCCGCAGTTCCGACCGGTCGTCCGAGTCCAGTCCCAGGCCGGGAACCAGGGCTACCGTGCGCGAGTGGTTGGTCGCTGGATACACCTGCGCCAGACGCGCCGCCACCGCGCTCGATTCCGCCTGCGCCGCGGCGACGGTTGTGCCGGGCGCGAGCCGTCCGAAAATGCGCAGCCATCCGCTGGCGCGGTTGTGCAGCGTGTGCGGCGTCAGGCGCGGCATCAGGATGCGCTGGAGTGTGATCGGCGCCCAGATATCGGGTTGAAACTGCGTGCTCGTGCCCCGGAAGTCGCGCGGCGCTACGCCGACCACCGTGAAGGTGTGCCCGTTCAGGCGAATCGCGCTGCCGACCACGCCCGGATCTCCGCCGAATGCGCGCTTCCAGAATGCGTAGCCGATCACGGCGACGGCAGGCCCGCCTTCACTTTCGTCGGCATCCGCGAGCAGACGTCCGTCGGCCGGGCTTGCGCCCAGGACCGAGAAATAGTTTCCGGAGACCAGCGCTGCGGCCACTCGTTCGCTGGCGCCGCCGCTGGAGAAACTGGCGCGCGTGCCGGCTTCCGCGGCCACTCCCGAGAAGCTCTTCAATTGGTCCCGGTAATCCCGGTAATCGGGATAGCCCATGTTGCCCAGCAATTGGCCGGCTTGCCAACGCTCGAAGACCACCAGCTCTTGCGGAGCTTTCACGCCGGGCATGGGGCGCAGCAGCACGGCGTCGATCAGGCTGAAGATTGCAGTGTTGGCGGCGATCCCCAGCCCCAGCGCCAACACGGCCACACAAGTGAACAGAGGGCTGCGCCGCAGCATCCGCCCGGCGAAGCGTGCATCCTGAAGGAAAGCGTTCATGGCGTTAGGACGTGTACGTCCTGGCGGGTGTTAACAGCGTTCCTCCGAATTGGCTTGACGTTCACGGATGTGCCCCGGATTGGCAAGGGCCGGAAATGTCCAGGCAGAACTGGGAGTCCCGCGCAGGCTGAGCCTGCCCCACTACGGCGCCCAACTAAACACAGCGTCTTAAGTTATTGCGCATAGGCGGCGCAGAGTTTCGCTGGCGTCCGTCCATTTGTTGAACTGTTCCTCAACCGCCGTGATGACGTCCTCCAATGCATTGAAGTAGCGATT
>Ga0181536_10003931_pt1 | contig 15987 bp, 11 predicted proteins | sample PEATcosm2014_Bin_41_FD_121105 | JGI IMG/M metagenome (GOLD analysis project Ga0181536, IMG submission 121105) | Peatland microbial communities from MTU Mesocosm Facility, Houghton, MI, USA - PEATcosm2014_Bin17_60_metaG | ecosystem: Environmental > Terrestrial > Soil > Wetlands > Peat | place... | reverse complement strand
GGCTTTAGGGAACCTCTGATTAAGTCGGCTTTTTGAAGGGTACGGGCTTTAGCCCGTACATAAACCCTGCAAAATCAACGCGGGCTTTAGCCCCTGAGGGAAGGTTTCTCTGCGGCAGGACTTGTTCAGAGATTCCCTGACCTTCGCGGCTGGCTTATGGTTGGGCCAACCGCCCCGGCGGCGAGAACAGAAAATAAATTCTTCCCGGCACAGGCCTTTCGCGTATACTGTCGGCGAGATTCTCCCACCCTTATGCAAGAGTCTGAACCGGTAACGTCTCCGACACGATCGCAGGAATCCGTGTTGTACGCGCAGTTGTTTTCCGAGTGGCTGCCCGGCATGCGGAGTTTTCTCGATTACCTGTTTGCATCGTTTTTTCAGACCTGGGGAGCCATGACACTTGTTCCGAATGAGGATGCGGGCAAGGATTATCACAACTTTACGAACTTTGCTCCGTTCTGCAAAGCGATTCACTCTTTGGATCTGAGGAAAAAAACGTGCTTGCAATGCGATCAACGAAAGGAGCAGGAGGTCGCCAAGAGTCGGAAGCCTCTCCCGTACTGGTGTGATTGGGGCTTGCGGGAAATCATTGTTCCCATTCTCATTCACGACGTATCTGTCGGCGTGATTCTCTGCGGTCAGAAACGCCTTGAGGGGATAGACGATCTTGAGGGTCGACGCCAATTGGAGAAATTCGCCGCCAACAACGGCATAGAAGATTTGCTGCCGGAGTTGTGCGAGCAGCGCAGTCTCTGTAAGGCTGTTTCTCCTTCGCAAGAAACGGAAATGGTCAAGATTGTCTGGGCAACTTCCCAATTCATATCGCAGTTGTTGTACAACAAGCTCGACGAAACAACCGGATCAGCACGAGCCGCCTCCGACGCCCTGGAAGACCTGTTTGCCGGATTCGGAAAGTTGGATGACGACCGCACGTCCCCCGCGCATTTTTGGGATGCTCTCGATAAGCAACTCCACAATCTCTCCACCACGTTCGATAGCCGTTGTATTGCCGTGGTTCTGGAGACCGATGGGAATTATCGAGTGGTGGCATCGCACGGGCTGGGGCGTGCAATACTCCAGACGCCGCCGAAAGCGCATCTGATTTCATCTACAATGAGGAACTTCACGCTGCCGGAACATCTTGAACTGACCGGGCAGTCCTTTCCGGACTGTTTTCTCACGTCACAAGTTCGCGATATATACCCGTTCGTCAACATGGTCGTATTCGACAAGGCCAGATTGGGCGATGATCGGGTTCTTCATCTCCTGGTCTACTTCGACCCCACGGTTCCACGCCATTACCGCCTGTTCCTGCACCAGAAAAAACAGGCTTTAAGCCTCTTTTTGAGGGAGACGGCCAACTCCTTCTTGCACGCGGAACGCGTGGAACAGTTGCGAAAGACCCTTGCGGACGAGGATGCTTTGCTTCAGAATGTTGTCCACCAGATCAATCAACCGCTCCACGGCATACTAGCAGACTGCCAGAATCTCGTGCGCACCGGATACCCCCAGGACCGCAAGGATAAGATTATCAAGTACCTTCCTCACCGGGCAAAACAATTGACGATGCTTGTGAAGTCGGTGCAATACGCGGGACATGAAGGGATCCCTCGTTCCGCGAATGAAGAACCCTTTAATGTAAATCTATCGAAGCTCCTAATCGAAACCTCTATAGATCTTCAGGGTTATGCTGAAGAAAGGACTGTTCGCATCGAGGTCGATACGGCTGTTTCAGACTCCTTAGGCGAAGTACTCATTGATCGCGAGGATGTTGAAATGGCCCTGACGAACGTTGTTTACAACGCTGTAAAGTATGCCTTTCCCGGAACTACGGTCAAGATTAGTTCGGAAGTGGCGAATCGGCTGCTCCGTATTTTGGTTACAGATCATGGAATTGGGATAGAACCCTCCGAGAGGGAGTCTGTTTTCAGCAAGCATAAGCGTACTGAACAGGCGAAGAGTTTTTCTCAGTCTGGCCTCGGTATTGGCCTGTTTGTTACTCGTGAGTTGATGCGCAGCATGGGGGGCGATGCTGTAGTGGTCGAATCAAGCCCCACCGGACGCACATACAAGCAGTTTTGTGAGCATCGCACCACCATTGCATTGACCCTGCCTCGTTCTGTTGTTCTCAAATCAGGAGGTACAAACTAATGGTGTCACTGAAGGGACTGCGTATTCTATTCGCCGACGATGAGACGTATTCCATGCGACCAACTATTGAAGCTCTGGAGAACGCAGGCGCTCAAGTGGACCTTGTCACAGATGGCACGGAAGTGCTGGAGTACATGCGCCAGCACAAGGATGATCCGTACGATGTTCTGATTCTGGACATCATGATGCCTGGAGGGACGGAGGTTCCGACGCCGGATGGAGGCAGATCTACCGGCGTCGAGGTTTATCGAAGGATGCAGAAGGAGAAGATCAAGATTCCGCCCGTGGTTTCAACCACTGTCACTGACAATTCTATCCTTGACGTTTTTCTTCGTGACGAGAAAATCCCCGTCATTCAGAAGCCGTACCGGTTCGAGGAACTTGAGCGTCAGATTCAAAAGGTTTTAGCTGAACGTGAAAGGCGATGACACCCATGCTACTGTCAAGGTTGTTGATCCTCCTCTTCCTGCTATACAGCGCGGCAGCGATCAGCCTACGCGCTGACGTGAAGCCGAATGAACCTGCGCTGGCTAACGTGCCGCCCACGCAGACCGACACCAAGCTCTTACACCCGGACGTTTTAACCGTGGCCAATGAGGCACTCGCCGCTGCCAGGGCTCAAACTGCTTTCTTGTCCGTGATAGCAACGATACTTGCCATTTTCTTGGGATCACTCGGAATAGCGAACTGGACCCTTATTTTGAATTACGATGGCAAACTGAAAGCCGTCCTGAAAGAATCTCAAGACCTCCGGGACGAATCTAAAAAGCTAGAAGAAGACAGCAACGCAAGGCTTAAAAGACTCGGGCAAGAGAAGGACAGCATTTCGAAAGATATGGATAAACTTATGGAACACCAAGAGACTCTGCGGAAGTCGTCAGAGGCTATTTTGAAGGAAGTGGCAGAACTGAAGCACCAGGAGAAGTCTCTTCGTAAGCTGACAGAGACGGTGCGGGCAGCGACCCTGGCCACGAGCAGACTCAGCGTCGAGACACGATTGACGTCGCTCCAGCGGCTTTCCCAGCAGGTTGATCCCGTTGGCATCGCCCCTTTGCTTGAGGTCCTGAAAGACTGCGAGAACGACGTCAGTCTTCGCCTCGAAGCCGCTTACGGGCTTGGCCGGTATAGCGAGGATATTCCTTCTTTCGTTAAGCATTATCCGGAAATCTTCTCAGGCCTTCGCGAAGTCCTCTCGGACCCGAATACACCAAAGGCTTTGGCATCGGATACGATACGGAGCGCCCGCCGGTTCAGAACTGATTCAGGCGAACTGATTCCCCCGTTCGATCAACTGGCTCCATTGATTGAGAAGTGGGAACAAAGTGACGCGCAAGAGGCAGGTCCAGCTGAAGGTTGATCTGCCCGGCGGGCATCGCTGTGTGCCCAGGTCTCGATTCTGATACCTGGGATTCGACAACATTACTTCATTGCGCCTTGCCCGAGGGTTTGCTCCGCATCGTTTGCAGGTTGCTGGACCTGCGGGTGCGGGGCCGCGATACGGATTGCGCTTCGCTGGCCCCACCGCAGCAGGTAGTGCGGAAAATTACTCTCGGATGGCGCATACTGGCAGATAGAAGACCACTGTCCAATGTCCACTGTCCACCGGAGACCTCATGCGCAATCTCGAAACGGCCATCGAAAAACCTCCTTTTTTTCGCCTTCCTTCATTTGCATATCAACAACAAAACAAACCACATATCTAACCAATCCAGCCCAAAATCCATCTTTTATTTTGTTTTTTCCTGTGAAACTGTGAAGCCCTGACTAACCGATTTATTATCAATAATCTACACAACCCCACTCCACGGGAACACGCAAACTGTTAACTTGTGAAATCGTGGAGCAATATCTAACTCAAGCAATATCAAATACTTCCGATCAGCCACTTCACAGTAACAATTAACTTGTGAACCTGTGTGCCTCAGACTCCCGGTCGGCGGCCCACATCTGACCAGCCCAAAAGATTAGCGCCCTTCGACCTGATCGAGAGGCGCCTATTCCTCTTGCTTGTTTATTGCGGCTTGCCCGGATGCGGCGGTTGCGTCTGCGTCCGGTCTGCGCCGGTCTGCGCTCCGACCTCGATGGCCTCGCCCAGCGCTAGAGGCAACTCCTGCTGCTGCGGCCGGGCCGACTCGTAGGCGCGCACGATCCGCTGCACCAGCGCGTGCCGCACCACGTCGCAATCCTCGAAGTGGCAGAAGTGGATGCCCTCGACCCCGTCGAGCACGTTGATTGCGTCCAACAGCCCCGACTTGCGCGGGTTCGGCAAATCGATCTGGGTAATGTCGCCCGTAATCACCGCCTTCGAGTTGGCGCCCATGCGAGTCAGGAACATCTTCATCTGCTCAACGGTAGTGTTCTGGGCCTCGTCCAGGATGATGAAGGCGTCGTTGAGTGTGCGCCCGCGCATGAAGGCCAGTGGCGCCACCTCGATGATGTTTCTTTCCAGCATCTTGTCGACCTTCTCCGGTTCGAGCAGGTCGTAGAGCGCGTCGTAGAGCGGGCGCAGGTAGGGGTCCACCTTCTCCTGCAAGCTGCCGGGCAGAAATCCGAGCTTCTCGCCGGCCTCGACCGCGGGGCGGACCAGCACGATGCGGCTTACCTTCTTTGCATTGATGGCGGCAACGGCCATCGCGACAGCGAGATAGGTCTTGCCGGTACCCGCCGGACCCACGCCAAAGGTCATATCGCTCTGCTCGATGGCCTCCACATACTTGCGCTGATTGATGGAGCGGGGCTGGACAGTTCTCTTCACCCCGGCCGAGCGCTGCTTGCCTGAATCGGCCAGCGAACGTAGCGTGGTTTGGGCGTCGGCCACCACCAGCCGCAGCATCCCGTTCAACTCGCCGTTGTGCGGGTTGACGCCCTGCTTTCGCAATGCCTCGAAGTCCTGGAAGACGCGCTGGACTCGCTCGACGCCCGCAGCCGGTCCCTCCACATGCACGGCGTCGGAGCGGAGATCGATCCGCACCCCGAGCGAGTCTTCCATCAGTCTGAGGTTTTCATCGCGAGTCCCGAACAGGGGCTCAAGATTGGGCGTGATCTCCAGAGCGATCTTCAAAGGTTTCGACGGCCTCCTGTGGGTCGTTGCGAGGTTGAGGTAAACCGGCTGCGGCGCAAAGCGGTTGCCTCCGGCACGGCTGCAACTGGTTGTGAGGGAAAACTGACGGCCCAAGGCGAGGCTGAGCATAAGCTCTGGGCTGCCTGGCGGGACCGCGGGTTGGAGAAGGCTACCAAATCCGGTGTCAGACTTCGGTATCTGGGCTAGAGAGTAACGCCAATCGCACCATCCGTCAATCCACGACGCAAAAAAATCTATGAAAACTGTGCCTTCGCGTATACCTAAAGCCTTGCCTGCGCATCCAATCCAGCTTCCCAAAGATGGCCTAATCGTTCCATATAGGGAAATACGCATGATAGGCGTTACGTTGGTCCTCGATACGAGGAATTTGTATGCCGACTACTGATTATGATGAGGTCCGCTTTCCACATCACCGATGCTGAAAGGAGCCTATGTTCAAAGCACGTTTCAATTGGATGACTGAAGAGGGTGCGCAGACCCAAAACGATCCGCTGAATCCCCGATCCATCCGGCATTTCCCCCACGGTGATCTCGCCAAGACATACGCATCCTGCTTGGCGCTTTTGCCGCTGGCGGCGGGACTTGCGTCCTGCGGCTCCTCCGGTCCGGCGCCCGAGCCAGTCGCGGCGCTTACGCCCGCTACATACAGCTTCGGCATCCAAACCGTCGGCAGCAGCAGCTCCGCGCAGGCTTTGACGCTCTCGAACAGCGGTAACGCCCCGCTGACGATCTCCAGCATCGCCCTCTCCGGCGCCAACGCCGCTTCCTATACCCTCGCCACCGGCGCGGAGGCCTGCGGGACGACACTGGCGGCAAACGCAAGCTGCTCCATCTACGTCAGCTTCAACCCAACAGAGGTGGCAAATACCTCGGCCACGCTCACTGTCACCGATAACTCCGCGGTCACGACCCAGACGGTTGCGCTCTCAGGCCCCGCCACCGTCGCGAATGGGCCGGGACAGACTCCCGATACGCGCGCCGCCGCCATGTTGTCGCTGATGACCCAGGCGGAGAAGCTGAACATGGTTCAGGGCGCAGCCCCCAACAACAACTATAACTACACGGTTCCGCGCGGCGCCGGCGGATGGGTGCTAGGAATTCCACGGCTGGGGATTCCGGAGCTATATTTTGGCGACGGAAGCGTGGGCGTAAACCAAGGTATTGGACCGGCCACCCTACTGCCCTCTTCGATCGCCAACGCAGCAAGCTGGGATTTGAGCGAAGCGACCCGGTACGGCACGATTATCGGCACAGAACTGGCAGATTACGGCATGAACGTCAGCCTGTGCTGCAACATCAACAATCCGGGCCGCGAGCCGCGATACGGGCGCACCTTTGAGACGAAGGGCGAAGACCCGATTCTGGCCGGGAAGATTGCCGCCGCTCACATCTCCGCCATCCAGGCCCAGCACATCGTCGGCGACATCAAGCACTTCAGCTTCAACGATCAGGAGACTGGCCAAGGAACCGCCAGTGCAGTCATCGACGACCGCTCAGGACGCGAGAGCGACCTGCTGGCCTTCGAGATTGGCATCGCGGACTCGAATGTGCAGTCGGTGATGTGCGCCTACAGCCTGACCAACGGCCAATACAACTGCGAGAACGGCTACCTGCTCAACCAGGTTCTCAAGGGTGACTGGGCTTTTCCCGGCTTTGTCATGTCCGACTGGCTAGCCACGCACAGTACAGTGAATGCGGCGCTGAATGGCCTGGATCAGGAGCAGCCCGACCACGAGTATTTCTCGCAACTGGGTGCGGCCATCACCGCCGGCCAGGTTCCGCAATCGCGGCTGGACAATATGGTTCAGCGCATTCTGCGCGCCATGTACGCAGAGGGAATCTTCGACTATCCGCAGACCATACAGGCCATCCCCGCCGCAGCCGATGCCGCCGTGGCGCAGGAGTTGGAGGAACATGGCGCGGTGCTGCTGAAAAACGCGGGCAACCAACTGCCGTTGAACGCCTCGACCATACAATCGATCGCCGTGATCGGATTGCACGCCGATACCGCGGTGCTTACGGGCGGCGGTTCGTCGCAGGTGCTGCCGTCGTCGGGCGTGTTGCCCGGCAGCTACTATCCAGCGGTGCCCGGGTGGTTTGCGGTGGTCTGGGCTATATCCTCGCCTCTCAATGCCATTCAGGCCAAGGCGCCGGTTGCAAATGTGCAATTCGCCGACGGTACCGATGCGGTGGCGGCGGCCAGTCTTGCCGCTGCGTCGCAGGTGGCCATCGTCTTCGTGAGCCAATGGGAGAGCGAGGGGATGGACCAGCCCACTCTCGGGCTGACCGACCTGACCTCCGCAACCCCTGTCGATCAGGATGCGCTGGTGGAAGCGGTGGCGGCGGCCAATCCGAATACCATCGTTGTGGTCGAGAGCGGCGGCGCGATTCTGATGCCCTGGCTGGATCAGGTCAGCGCCGTTCTAGAAGCCTGGTTCCCGGGCCAGAGCGCAGGCCCGGCGATTGCCGACCTGCTCTTTGGCACAGCCAATCCCTCCGGCAAGCTGCCCATCACCTTCCCCGCCAGCGACGCACAGCTTCCACGGCCCGTCATTCCCCAGCCCCCGGACGACGTCACGCCCTTCGATGTAAACTACGAGATCGAGGGCTACAACGTGGGTTACAAGTGGTTTGATTCGCAAGGCCTGACGCCGCTCTTTCCCTTCGGATTCGGGCTCTCTTATACCACCTTCTCCATGACCAACGAGGCGTTAGTAAACAACCTCGCCTCCGCCACTAACCCGAACTTCCAGGTGACACTCACCCTGACGAACACGGGCGCGGTAGCCGGCGCCGAGGTAGCTCAGGTTTACCTGGGACTGCCGGCCAGCCTCAACGAGCCGCCCAAACGGCTGGTGGGCTGGCAGAAGGTGCTCCTGCAGCCCGGAGCCTCGCAGCCGGTGACCATCGAGGTGGACCAGAACGACTCCTCGCAGCCCATGTCCTATTGGAATACCACCACGGACAGTTGGCAGGTGGCGTCCGGCACATACACCGTCTACTTGGGCAACTCATCGGCTATGGCCAGCCTGACCACGGTGAGCACGATTACGGTCCCGTGAGCGCGCGAGCCTGAAAGAAGCGACGGGGGCTGGCGGCGCGCATCTGGTCCGAGGTTTGACCAGCCGCCCCGTTTCCCGTAGACTAAGAAATTGCGAGGGATGCGGCCTGAGTTGCATTCTGACACCGCATCATTTTTCTGAAATCAGCCCCCTGAAATCAGAGCACAGGATCAAGGACAAGCAATGGCAAATCATGTATCGTCGCTCAAGCGCACCCGCCAGACCATCACGCGCACCGAAGTGAACCGCGCCAACCGCAGCCGTGTGCGCACCAGCCTGCGGGCTCTGCGCGAAGCCCTCACCAAGGGTGATGTCAAGGCCGCCCAGGAGCAGTATCGCGAGACCGTCTCCACGCTCGACAAGGGCGTGCAGAAGGGCGTTTTCCACCACAACACCGTCTCCCGCTACAAGAGCCGCCTGAACGCGCGGCTGAAGGCCCTGGTTCTGGCCAAGGCGTAGACCGAAGCAGCACGGAGCAAGCCCTTCCTGATTCCGGTAACGCAACAGGCGGCGATTTCTTCGCGAAATCGCCGCTTAGTGTTTGTGATCCCCAATATGCCGGGGATATAGTTGCTCTCAGCGCCCGCGTTGCGCAAGGCCGGCTTAAAACCGATACCGGACAGAGCAGATTGGATAACGGCCCATTTGGTCGACCTTGGCGATAGGTTCTCCGTTTGCTAGCCAGGAAGAGCCAACCTGGCTGTTATATAGCCACACGTAACCCTGCAAGTTTCCGCGATTGAAGATATTTTCAAATCCGGCGTGGAATTCCAGCAAGCCTTTCTTCACTTTCAAGTTGCGCTCAATCTCCAGGTCAACGCGGTTGTAGAGCGGGCCGCGCCGCGCATTCACGCGGCTTAGATCGTATATCCCCCGGTCCTGCTCATTGGAGTCGGCGAGGTCGAACGGAGTGTACAAATGACCGCTCGATATAGATTCGCGCGCGTCCAGCTTGATCCCGGCGGGCAGCCGAAAATTGCCCATGGCATTCATCGTAGCGGGTACATCGTAGTTGCCTGGGCGGCGAATGCCGTCCAGCGCGCGATAAGTGGTCTGCGAACGCGCGGCGGAGAGCATCAGTTCCACCCGGCTTTTCCAGTGCCCGCGCAACGTCGCCTCCAAGCCGCGCGCCTCTGCCGTCCCCGCGCTTTCCAACGGCAGCCAGACAAATGCCTGCCCCAGGGTATCCACCATGTTCGATAACATCAGTTCCGGATATTCGGCCGAGACGGGTTCGTGCCGATAACTCTTCTCATAAGCATCTACATCGAGCGTGCCCCAGTTTCCCTGCCAAAGCCTCATGCCCAGCTCGCCCTGCCGCGCCTGCGTAGGTTGCAGGCTGCGATTGCTCTCGTAGCTGATCATGTCCATCGTTGGCGGCAATTGCGAAGAGATGTTGAGCGATCCACTCATGCTTTGGTGTTTGTTCAGCCGGTAAGATGCGGAGATGCGCGGGTCCAGCGCATGGCCGCCCACCAGGGCGAAGGTCTCGGCGCGCAGACCGCCTATCAGCTTCCAGCGGGCACCGAAGCTGCCTTCGGCCTGAATGAAGGCGGCCGTTTGGCCCGTCGAAAAATTGCGGGAAAATGTAACGGCATCGGACCTGGATGGATCGGTGCTGAAGGGAGATAACTGCCCGCTGGGCTGGGCAACGGAATCGTCCGATGTGCTCAGTTTCCCACTCGCTCCCACCGAGAGCAGCCATCCATGCACATCGGCCCTCGCCTCATAGTTGAGCGCCGATAGCCCATTGCGCGAGTCTTCGTTGTAGGTTTGCAGCAGAGAGTTGGCCTGGCATTCTCCGCTCGCGTTGGTGAAATAGCCGCCGAATTCTTCTTGCTGACCGATATTCTGACGAGTAAGCGATGAACTGGCGGTAAGATTGGCCGTAACTCGCGCGGAGAAATCATGTCTCCAACTAAGCGCTTCGGTGGTGCGCCAGCCGGAATACTGGGTCCGATAGTTGCTGGGCTCGGTTGGAACTGGGCAGGGCGACAAGGCGATGGAGTCGGCTCCGCTCAAGCTGAACAGGGAGAAATTGTCGCGGTCGCGAGGGTTGAATTCCAGGCGCGCCAACCCGTTCGTATAGATGGGAACTCCATCGATGCCTATGTCGTTGGTGACCAGATTCAAAATGCTGCGGTGCGCTGAAACCAACAGGCTGCCTTTGTGGGCCAGAGCGCTCTGATACAGTCCGCCCGCGCCCGCCATCCCCACCGACAGTTCGCCGGACTTGCCGGCTTCCCCGAGTTGGCTCGTATGAATATTTATCAATGAAGAGAGCCGGCTGGAATAGCCGGCATCGTAAACCCCAGCCCGCATGGTCATGCTGCCAACGGCCGACGCATCGATCATCGACGTAAATCCGCCGTTCGATCCGGAGAGCGAGAAGTGGTTGATATTCGGAATTTCGACCCCATCGACGACGAACAGATTCTCGGTTGGATGGCCGCCGCGCACCAGCACGTCGTTGCTTAGATCGGAGATCCCCACAACGCCGGGCAAGACTTGAAAATAGCGGGATACGTCTCCGAAGGTTCCCGCCGAAGACAATATCTGGTCCTGAGAGATAGTCGGAGCCGGAGCCAGAGCGGTTGCCATTTCAGGGTCATCGGCAACCACCTTCAAAGTGGTATAAACTGCCGGAATTACAGATGAATGAGAGGCCGCGCCTTCGTTGATGCCGGCGCCCGATGCTTCGGCGGAGGCACTGAGAACAATCTCCTGCCGGGACTGCGCAAAGACGAGCGCGGGATATACCGCAAACACAAGCAAGAATATCTGGGGAGCGTTCATTGGAAAGGCGACCTTTCCGTTCACTAAATAGGGAACCGGTTGCGCTTCAAAAGGAAAGACATGGCGCTCAGAGTCTTCGTTCAGCGCGCGGGATGTCCAGCATCCTGAATGAGATCTATGTTCTTTGTGTTCTAGAATCGGTAATCTCGAATTGAGTATTATATAAATTCAATAAATTAGAAACGTCTCATTTGCGCGGATTTCAGTAACTCCAGTGTCCAGATTTGTAACAGTTTTGGGGAAGCCTGTTCTGGGCCATTCCGCGCTGCGGTAATCGCGCGGATGCCTGAGGGTAACTCCCGCAGGTAGCTTTTGCAAAAGAACGGCTCTCAAGGAATTTGAGTTACTCCAATAACTCGAAGATTCGCCGCCGCCGACACATTGTCACCATTCCGTAGCGAACTTTGCGGCGGCGCATCTCGGCGAGCAGCGTGCAAGCGAGCTTGGCGCCGGTGCAACCCAGCGGATGGCCGAGGGCGATGGCGCCGCCGTTCACGTTGATGCGGGCCGAATCGAGGCCCAGTAGGCGGATAACGGCCAGCGCTTGCGCGGCAAAAGCTTCGTTGAGTTCGATCAGGCCGATCTGGTCGAGCGTGAGACCGGCCCGGCTGAGAGCCTTGGGAATGGCGGCGATGGGGCCAATGCCCATCTCCTCCGGCAGGCAGCCGGTGACGGCGTAGGCCGCTAGGCGACCGAGCGGACGGATGCCCAACTCGATTGCCCGCCCCGCCTCCATCAGAACCACCGCGGCCGCGCCGTCGGAGGTCTGCGAGGCGTTGCCGGCGGTGACTGTGCCCTGCGCGCGGAAGGCGGGCTTAAGTTGGGCGAGAGCTGCGGCGGAAGTGTCGGCGCGCGGGCCTTCGTCGGCGGCAAAAACTCTCTCCGTGACCACCGGTATGTCGGCCTTCGCACCCGGAACGGCGGTGATGACCGAAACCGGGATCAGTTCTTCATTGAAGCGTCCGGCTGCCTGCGCGGCCAGGGCCTTATTGTGGCTGGTCAGTGCAAAAGCATCCTGATCTTCGCGGGAGATGCCGTAGCGGCGGGCGACCCGCTCGGCGGTCAGGCCCATGGTCAGCAGCGAGGCCGGGTAGTGCTCGGCCAGCCAGGGATTGGAACTGGGCTTGAGGCCGCCAATGGGAAGCAGGCTCATCGACTCGACCCCGCCAGCCACCACCACCCGCTCCCCGCCGGAACGGATGCGGAGATCGGCTTGCGCGATGGCTTCCAGGCCGGAGGCGCAGAGCCGGTTGACGGTCACCCCGGGAACCGCGACCGGCAATTGGGCGCGCAGAGCGGCAAAGCGAGCGACGTTCCAGCCTCTTCGCCTTCCGGCTGGGCGCAGCCGAGGATCACGTCGTCGATTTCGGCTCGATTCAAGACTGGAACCCTATCCAAAGCTCCGCTCAATGCAAGCGCGGCCAGGTCGTCGGGGCGGGTGGTGGAAAGAGCGCCTTTGCGCGCGCGGCCAACCGGAGTGCGAACGGCGCTGACGATGACGGCTTCGGGCATGGGAAAGGCTCCTTGAATATCCTGTTCTTACAATGCGCACTACGCTTGGTCCGACTCGCTTTCGCTCTCATCCGGGATTTCGGGTGCTGCATTCTCGCGATTGAGATTCGGCTCTCCTCTGATTTGCTTATGTGTTCGCCATAGATAGATGGCTAAAGTAATTGACAATCCGATTAACTGCCCATTGACCATACAGAATATACGAATGGCCGAGGCTAAACGCACTAAATCGTGATGCGCTATCGCAAAGATATTAAATCCGATGAATAATAAGCCTAATATTTCCAACGCGATCTTTGCACCCTTTGGCTTAGAACTCTCTGGCCAAACAATAGATAAGAACATTACTATGGATATTCCGCCCATAATGCTCTTGGCAAAATAGAAGGCAACGACCGCAGATCCGGACTGGCGAATGCCAATATGGTAGAAACCAAACAGACTCAATGCTACATAAGATATGCCTAGTAATCCCGCCAGAATTGCTGTTCGCTGTTGACGGTCTCGAAGGGGCCGCGTGGGCAGTCCAGAGCTTATCAAAATCATTAAGCTCCCAAGAAACATTACCGAATAACTTATTTTGAAGCATAAGCTCATCTTCAAGCCGAGAGCGCGCTGGGCATATTCGTCTCCCTGGTCGGCTGCCTTGTGGTACCAACGGTCGGCCTCGGCGCGATCCTGCGGCACCCCTTGGCCGTAGTAGTACATATAGCCGAGGTCGTATTGGGCTCTTGCTAGACCTCGGTCGGCGGCCTTGCGGTACCAGCGGGCGGCCTCAGCACGGTCCTGCGGCACCCCTCGGCCGTCGTAATACATAGAGCCGAGGTTGATTTGAGCCTTTGCATAGCCCTGGTCAGCAGCCTTGCGGTACCAGCGGAGAGCTTCTGCGTAGTCCAGCGGCACCCCTAGGCCTAACTCATACATAGAACCAATGCCGTTCTCACTCCTCGCATCACCCTGTTCTGCGGACTTGCGGTACCAGCGGGCTGCTTCGGTGTAGTCCTGCGGCACCCCTTTGCCGTAGTAGCACATGGAACCGAGATCGTATTGAGCTTTCGCGTCACCTTGTTCGGCGTGTACACGGCATACACTCGCGGCTTCTGTGAGCTCTCTTGCGGTCTCCGTGAGCTTCCACTCATTCGCTTTCGCCTTGTATACCTGCCAAGTGATTGCTGCCCCGCATATCACGACACCGCATAGGACAGGCACCGCATTTTTCCAAAATAATGTCATTTCATCCCTCCGCGATTGTAACGCCAGATAATGTATGAACATTGAGACGATTGAGGCGATTCGCATGGCGCAGGCGCGGCAAACGCTTATTCCGGCATCGCCAGCACCGTCCAGGCGCTTTTCGCATAGAAGTGATAAACCGTGCGTCGATCGACGACCGAGTCGGCCAGGGCATCGTGGTCGACCAGCGGGGGACGATGCTCCAGGCCGGTCTGGGCCTCGCGAATGCGCGCGGGCGAGGCGGGATCGATGCCCCAGTTGAAGCCGAGTACGCCGCTCGGGTCGTGGGCTTGCAGGCGCTCAGTCTCGCGCGCGGCAGCCAGCGCCTGCGGTTGCGCCGGGGCGCTGGCAAAAAACACTAGCAGCGAAACCGTTCCCTGCGCCGAGCAGAGAACCGCCCAGTCGGAGGAACCGGGGCGCTCCAGACTGGCGTGGACGACGTTCTCCGGGCCGTGCGCCTCGTAGGTTTGCGGAATCAGGCAGCCGCGCCGGTTAAGCAGGTCTTGGACTCCCGCCGGCAGATCGGGAAACGAACTGACCGGAAGATGGCGGATGCGATAGGGGGTGGGGCGGCCAGCGACGGCGATCTGTCCGGATTCGGTGAGTTGCGCGGGGGGCTGCGGCTGTTGGGCAGAGACGATAGCGCAGGCGCAGAACAACCCGCCCAGCATCCACACGCTCTTTTTGAAACCAGCGCGAACCATGGTAAACCTCAACCCGTTCAAAAGCGATGAACGTCGCAGGGGACGGGCCTTGCAGGTTGCGGAAAACTCGATTCGGAGGGAGGCGGGGGATTCAACCCCCGCCTGAAGCCCGCAAAATCAACGCGGGCTTTAGCCCCGGAGGGATGTTTTCGGGATTTTTGCCCGTCATTTCCCCTTTTTCCGCAGCCTGTTTAGCCACTCAGGAAATACATCGGCTTATCAAAAGCATAATGGAGGATTTTAGCGCGCCTTATACCAGACGGAAAACCGGTTTACATCGGCGGCACAGGCGACAAGTGGAGCTATATTGACGCGAATTTGCCGGGCAGCCTTGGATACCGCTACTCATCGCGTTTCAAATGCGAACGGTTCTTGGGACGGGATGATCCAAAGCGGTACGGAACGTCAACTCTTTCAGCACCCTGTGATTGCAATCACTCGACAGCGGTCCCCGCGGATGGTAGCCTTCGGTTGACCTCTTTGCCGGAGAATTGCCGTAGCATTTTCCGGTCTGTTCGTGATCAACCAACTAAAATTTTCGTTTGGGAGGAATTGTGACTGCTCTGTATTGGGTGTGTTTTCTTCTGGCCGCCAGCGCGCTTTCGTTCGCTGTGGCCTACTATTGCGCGCGTTTCCCGATCGGCTCCGGCATGGGAACGCCGAAGATCGCCGGAGGCTTTTTGAAGCGCCAATCCAAGGCCGCCGCGGCTCTCATGGGCCTGCTGCTGCTGCCCGCCTTCGCCGGCGCGCAGGAAAAGGCGGGCGGAGGCGAAGCCAGCCTGGTGCTGCCGGATCTGTCGAGCGTGAGCTTTCTCGGTTTGGACGGAAGAACCCTTCTGATGATCGGGTTGCTCTTCTGCGCCGGCGGACTGTTGTTCGGCCTGGCGATCTATGTGCAATTGAAGAACCTGCCGGTTCATCGCTCCATGCGCGAAATCTCCGAACTGATCTATGAGACGTGCAAAACGTATCTGGTGACGCAAGGCAAGTTCATTCTTCTGCTCTGGGCTTTCATCGCGGTCATTATCTCGCTGTACTTCGGCTGGCTGGCGCCGGTGCCGAATAAACCCATCTGGGTTACGCTGCCGATCATCTTGTTGTTTTCGCTGGTCGGCATCGCGGGCAGCTACGGGGTGGCGTGGTTCGGAATTCGCGTCAACACATTTGCCAACTCGCGAACGGCATTCGCGGGATTGCGCGGCAAGCCGTATCCATGCTTTGCCATTCCGCTGAAGGCCGGCATGAGCATCGGCATGTTGCTGATCTCCGTCGAGCTGCTCATCATGCTGTTCATCCTTTTGTTCATCCCGCGCGATTATGCGGGCCCATGCTTCATCGGCTTCGCGATCGGCGAAAGCCTGGGCGCGGCGGCCCTGCGTATTGCCGGCGGCATCTTCACCAAGATCGCCGACATCGGCTCCGACCTGATGAAGATCGTCTTCAAGAT
>Ga0181536_10003929_pt1 | contig 15989 bp, 15 predicted proteins | sample PEATcosm2014_Bin_41_FD_121105 | JGI IMG/M metagenome (GOLD analysis project Ga0181536, IMG submission 121105) | Peatland microbial communities from MTU Mesocosm Facility, Houghton, MI, USA - PEATcosm2014_Bin17_60_metaG | ecosystem: Environmental > Terrestrial > Soil > Wetlands > Peat | place... | reverse complement strand
GGATACAGCCGTTCGAAGCCCAAGGCGACCAGCGCTTCACGGTTGTCGGTCGGGACGCAGGGCAGGCGCAACGCGAGGCGCTCGATCTCTTCCCGGGTGTGGCAAAGCGTATCCATGGGACATTCATACCCCGGCAATCACGACGCGGCATGAACCCCACCTTCACGGAGGCTTCAAAGAAAACGCACCTCAGGCCGTTAGGCTGGGGGCGTGAAACAGTTGGTGCATCCGCCGCCCGCCCCCAACGGCGCCGCTCAAACCGTGCCGACGGCGCGGACTCCGGCTTCGAAGAAGCGCATGTATTGGATCGCCGGGACGCTGGTGCTGCTCCTAGTCCTCGTCTTCGCCTACGCTCTCCGGCCCAAACCGGCCGCGCACATCGTCACGGCACCGATCGTGCGCAAGCCGCTCGTGGCGGTCGTTACCGCGACCGGCACCGTCAACCCGCAAGATACGATCAGCGTCGGCACGCAAGTTTCGGGCACGATTCTGACGATCGTCGCCGATTACAATGCCCCCGTGCGGCAAGGTCAGGTGCTCGCCCGCCTGGATCCGACGCTCTTTCAAGCGGCTCTCGATCAGAGCCGCGCGACGCTCGCGCAAGCGCAAGAGCAGTGGCAGAGCGCGATCGCCAATGCAACGGGGGCGAAATCGACGACGGTTGCGGCATATGCGAACGCCGACGCTGCCGCTGAAAACGTGCGGGTTGCGCAGGCTGCGGAAACGTCGGCCGACGCAAACGTCGACAAGACGCGTTCTGCACTCACGCTGGCCCGGCAGACCCTCACGCGCGACCGAACGCTGCTACCGTCCGGCTACATCGCCCAGAGCCAATACGATACCGACTACTCGAACGAAGTCGCCGCCCAAGCGGCGTTGAGCGGCGCGATCGTCACGGCGAACCAAGCGCGGATGCAACTGCGTGCGGCGCGAAACCAAGCGACGGCAGGCACCGCCCAAGGGTCTGCCGCCGGCTCCCAGGCCTCAGGGTTCGCCAAGACGGCGGCCGCCGATTTGGCAGCGATCGATGCAGCCCAGGCAGCGGTTCGGCAAGCCACGATCAATCTGAATCATACCGTCATCACCTCACCGGTCAACGGAACCGTCATTGCGCGCAACGTCTCCGAGGGTCAAACGGTCGCCGCCAGCTTCACGACGCCGACCCTCTACACGATCGCCAAAGACCTCACGAAGATGGAGATCGACTTGGCCGTCGGTGAGCCGGACATCGGTTCGGTCCAGCTCGGGCAGCGCGTCAACTTCACCGTGTTGGCCTACCCGAACCGTACGTTCCAGGGCATCGTCGCGCAAGTCCGCGAGAATCCGACGACCATCCAGAACGTCGTTACGTACGACACGGTCGTGTACGAGCACAACGCCGACAACGCGCTTCGTCCCGGAATGACGGCGAGTGCCGAAATCCAGGTCGCTCACGTCGACAACGCCATCGTCGTGCCGCTTGCCGCCCTGACATTCCACGCAACCGGAACGCAACCGCAGGCGCGGCGGAGTCCTCGTCCGCAGACTACGCCGGCCGGATCACCATGGGGAAACACCGGCACCGCGCAAACCGCTACGCTCGGCCCGGGCAGTCTCGCCCAGGTCACGCTGGTTGGGCCGGGCGGGCTGAAGAGCATCCCGGTTCGCATTCTGCTCGTCAGTGGCGGCGAAGCGGCGATTCAAACGCTCGGGGCTCCGCTTCCGGCAGGCAGCGCGGTCGCAGTTTCGGCCGGCACGACGCAAACCGAGACACCCTCAAGTTCCGCGCTGTTCCGCTGATGCCGGCCGTTGTACGAACCGAGGCGCTCACGAAGATCTATGGGATCGGCGATCTGAAGGTGACCGCGCTCAACGGCGTCTCAACCACGATCGAACCGGGTGAGTTCGTGGCGATCATGGGTCCATCGGGCTCGGGCAAGTCGACGTTCATGAACATCATCGGCTTCCTCGACCGGCCAACCAGCGGACATTACTTCTTCGAAGGGCAAGACTCCGGCGGCTTCAGTTCCGATACGTTGGCCGACATGCGATCGCGCAAACTCGGCTTCGTCTTCCAGAGCTACAATTTGCTGCCGCGAACGACCGCACTGGCGAACGTTGAGTTACCTTTGGTCTATGCAGGCCTGCGCGAAGCGCGGCGCCGTGAGGCAGCCGAGACGGCATTGCGGATCGTCGGGGTCGAAGAGTTGGCGCCTCACCTGCCAAATCAGCTCTCCGGCGGACAGCAACAGCGCATCGCAATCGCGCGGGCACTGGTCAATAATCCGAGCTTGATCCTGGCGGACGAACCGACCGGCGCCCTCGATACCAAGACCTCGCACGACGTCATGGGCTTGATCTCCCGCCTCAATCGGGAGCAGGGCATTACGATCGTCGTCGTGACGCACGAACGCGACGTCGCTGCATATGCACGGCGCATCATGACCTTTCGCGACGGCAGAATCGAATCCGACCTCGCGAATGCGCCCGCTGTAAAGGCCGCCACGTGACGCTACGCAGCGTCGTCGAGGTCGCATGGCAGGCCTTGGAACGAAACCTTTCGCGCTCGCTGCTTACGATGCTCGGGGTAATCATCGGCGTCAGTGCCGTTATCACCACGGTCGCGATTGGTGCCGGAGCGCAGGTTTCCGTGCAGAGGCAAATCGCGAACCTCGGTAGCAATCTGCTCGTCGTGCTTCCCGGGGCCGTCACGACCTCGGGCGCGCGCAGCGGCACGGGCGCGGTTTCGTCCTTGATACCGGAGGACGGGCTGGCGCTCGTGGGCCTGGACGGGGTCGATGCCGTCACCCCGATGGTGATGGTCCGCTCCCAAGTGGTCGGTGGAGGAACCAATTGGAACACGGTCATCCAAGGCGTTGCCCCCACCTACAGCCACGTCCGAAACTGGGATCTCTCCTCGGGCACGTTCTTTTCGGAGAGCGATATGGACACGACGACGAAGGTCTGCATCCTCGGAACGACCGTCGTCAACAACCTCTTTCCTGGTCAGGTATCGCCGATCGGACAAAGCGTCCTCATTCAGAACGTCCCCTTCACGGTGATCGGCGTACTGCAGTCTCGCGGCCAGACCGGGTTCGGCCAAGACCAAGACGACGTCGTGTTGGTACCGTACACTTCGGCGATGAAACGCCTGACGGGACAAACGTATGTCAACAACCTGATGATCTCCGCGAAGGACGGTGCGAACCTCGATCAGGTTCAAGCCGCCGTTACGGCGCTCTTGCGGCAACGCCATCGCATCGTCCCTCCGGAACCCGACGATTTCTCCGTGCGCAACATGCAGGACATTGCGAACGCTGCCGCCGCGACCGCTTCGGTGATGCAATTACTCCTCATCGGCGTCGCTGCAGTGTCCCTCGTCGTCGGCGGGATCGGCATCATGAACATCATGCTCGTTTCGGTCACGGAGCGCACGCGCGAAATCGGCCTCCGCATGGCGGTCGGCGCGCGAAGCCGCGCGATTCTCGAGCAATTTTTGGTCGAAGCAATGGTCCTCTCTACCGGGGGTGGTCTCATCGGTGTCGTGCTCGGAACGGCGATTACGCTGATCATTGCAATTCTCGCCAACTGGCCGATGATCGTCTCGCCGATGGCGATCTTGGGTTCGGTTGTTTTCTCCGCGCTCGTCGGGGTCTTTTTCGGCTACTACCCCGCGCTCAAGGCATCGCGGCTCAACCCCATCGACGCTCTGCGGTTCGAGTAGTCGCCGTATCATCTTCATGCGGCCTTCACGCAACCCGGCTATAGCTTTGAGGTATGACGGTAGCTGAAGAGATCACCGTGCGCGTAAACGGAGTGGAGCGCTCGTTGCGGTGCGAACCGCAGGTCACGCTCGCGGAAGCGTTGCGTGGCCCGTTGGAGCTCACGGGCACGAAGATCGCATGTAATCGCGGCGCATGTTCCGCCTGCACGGTCTGGCTCGACGGGGAACCGGTTTGCGCGTGCATGTTGTTGCTCGTCGACGTCGGTAATCGCAGCGTCACGACGATCGAAGGCCTCGCCGACGGCAACGGTCTGCAGCCGATACAGCGCGCATTCATCGACCACGATGCGATTCAGTGCGGCTTTTGCACGCCGGGTCTCGTTATGAGCTGCGCCGCCCTGCTCAACGTCACCGCGCATCCGACGGCCGACCAAGTTCGTGGCGCGATCGCCGGCCACTTTTGCCGCTGCGGCACGTATCCACACGTCATCGAGGCGGCGTTGGCTGCCGCCGAAGGTACGCCGGCATGACGGACGATGAGATATTGCGCACCGAACGCTTCCCGGTCGGCATCTCGAGCATGGGGGTGTCGGAGGCCGAACGTCGCATCCCCTTCGACGAGCCGGCTCCGCTTGCCCCGAATGACGAACTGCAGGTCATCGGCAAACCGGTACCCCGAGTCGACGCCGTCGCAAAAGTAACGGGCGCCGCACGTTTCACCGTCGACGTGAAGCTGCCGCACATGTTGCATGCACGCATCTTGCGCGCACCGATGCCGCACGCACGCGTTCGCGCGATCGACGCTTCTGCGGCGATCGGCTTGCCCGGCGTCCGGGCCGTCGACATCATCGCCAATCCCAACGCTCCGTCGACGGCAACGATCCATTACGCCGGCGAACCCATCGCCGCAGTAGCAGCGACGGATGCGGGGATCGCCGAAGCGGCGCTCGCCCTGATCCGGGTCGAGTACGAAGCCCTGCCGTTCGTCGTCGACCTCGATGAGGCTCGCGAGACTACGGCGCCGCGCGTCTATCAAGACCGCGAAGAACGCCGCGCGCTCCTCGACGAGTGGGTCCTACCGTACCTTCCGCGCGACGGTAACGTCCAGCAAGCCGTCCCCACCGGGAATCGCGGAGATGTTGAAGGCGGCCTGCTGCAAGCCGACGTGATCGTAAGCGGCGATTATCGCACCTCCGTTCAGACGCACTGCTGCCTCGAACCCCATGCGATCGTCGCGGACTGGCGCTCCGACGGCCTGACGGTTTACGCCTCGACGCAGTTCACCGCGGGCGTACGGGCCACGTTGGCGCAAGAATTCGCTTTGCCGTTGAATCGCGTGCGCGTAGTCGTGGCCGCAATGGGCGGCGGCTTCGGCTCGAAATCGTCGCTGCGCGAGTTCGGCCGCAGCGCCGTACGGCTTTCGCGTCAGGCCCATGCGCCGGTGCGCTTGGTCCTCGACCGCAAGGAAGAGCAGCTCGATTCCGGCAATCGGCCCGGCACCTGGCAACGCCTGCGTATCGGCGCACGGCGGGACGGTTCGCTCACGTCCCTCTCGGTGACCAGCTACGGCACGGCCGGCGTCGGTACCGGAGCCGGCGTGGGCAATATCGCGCAGGCACTCTACACCTGCCCGAACTTCGAGAGCGCGCAGTACGACGTCTTCGTGAATGCAGGACCGGGATCGGCCATGCGGGGGCCCGGCAATACGCCCGGTGCGTTCGGGCTGGAACAAACCATCGACGAGTTGGCCGAGCGGCTGCAGTTCGATCCGCTGAAGTTGCGTGACGGCATCGATCCGAGCCCCGTGCGGCGTGAAGAACGCCGGATCGGCGCGGAGCGTATCGGCTGGTCGCGCCGGCACGAACCGGGCGCGGATCCCGGCCCGGTCAAGCGTGGGCTCGGAGTCGCGCAATCGCTGTGGTCCGCGAACGTTCAAACGAATGCGTCCTGCGAAGTGCGCATCTACCGCGACGGCGCGGTCGAGCTGCTCTCGAGCGTCCAGGACATCGGAACGGGCATCGGGACGATTCTTGCCCAAGTCGTGGCCGAAGAGTTGGGCCTTCACCCCGATCAGATCGCCGTTCGCATCGGCGACACCGACTTTCCGGCCGGTGGGCCGTCGTACGGCAGCCGAACGACCGCATCGACCACGCCCCCCGCGCGGACCGCGGCGCATCGCGTTCGTGAAATGCTCTTCCAACAACTGGCGGTTCACTTGGGGGTTTCCTCTTCCGCCTTCTCTGCGCATGACGGCGTGATCAGCGTGCACGACGACGCGAAGCAACGTGACATCAGCTTCCGCGAAGCCGCCGCGATCTTACGCACGGATCGGATCGGCGCCGTCTGTTCGCGCCGGGACGACTATCTGGGCTTTCGGCATGCGGCAGGTCCAGATGCCGCGATCGCACGACAGGACCTCGGCGGGGTCCAATTTGCGGAAGTCGCCGTCGATACCGAGACCGGGATCGTCCGCGTCGAGCGGGTGGTCGCGGTTCAGGATTGCGGACGTCCGATGAATCCGTTGCTGATCGAAAGCCAAGTCCAAGGCGGCGTGCTCATGGGACTCTCGTACGCCCTATTCGAGGAGCGATTGATGGATCGGCACACCGGCCTGATGGTCAATCCGAACCTCGAGCAGTACAAGCTCGCGGGCTCGCGCGAAACGCCGGCGATCGAGGTCGTCGTTCTCGAGAACTATCAAGGTCAGAGTGCAACCGATGCGTACGGGATTGCCGAACCGTCCAACATCGCCACGGCTCCGGCCATTGCCAACGCCGTGTATAACGCCATTGGAGTACGAATGCACGAGCTGCCGATGACCCCGGCGCGAATCCTTGCCGCGCTCGGCAAAGTGCCGGCCCTGGAGCACGCGGGATGAAGCCGTTTGCTTTCATTCGCGCGCAATCGGTAGCCGAAGCATCGGCATCGGCATCAACGACGGTCGCCGCCGCAATGATCGCGCCGTCGACGCCTGCTGAGTTCATCTTGAAGGCCGGCGGGATCGATCTCCTCGACCTGATGAAAGAGGGCCTCGCACCGCAAGGACTCGTCGACCTGCGCGGGGTTCCCGGTCTCGACCGGATCGCGGATGCCGGCTCGTCGGGCGTGCGCATCGGACCACTGATCACCCTGGCGAAGCTCGCTGCGAATGAGATGGTTGGGGAACGGTATGGCGCCCTGGCGCAGGCCGCCGGTATGGCTGCCAGCCCGCAAATCCGCAACGTCGCGACGCTGGGCGGAAACATTCTCCAGCGGCCACGCTGCTGGTACTTCCGCTCGCGTGACTTCCACTGTTTGCGCAAAGGCGGCGGACATTGCTTTGCAATCGCCGGCGAGAATCAGTACCACGGGTTGTTCGACAACCACGTCTGCGCCATCGTTCACCCTTCGACCACCGCCACCGCCTTGGTCGCGCTGGGTGCTTCAGTCGAACTCACCGGCGCGAGCGGCGACGTTCGAACGGTCCTCCTCGAAGACTTTCTCCTTTCGAGCGGCGACGACGTCCATCGTGAAAACGATCTTCAGCCGCAAGAACTGCTTACGGCGGTGTTGTTGCCGCCGCTCTCGAGCAGCGCGCGTTCGATCCACCTCAAGCAAGGTGAAAAAGATTCATTCGACTGGCCGCTCGCCGAGGTTGCGGTCGTCATCGAGCGCGCCGGCGATGGGCGTTGCGTCCGAGCCTCCGTCGTGCTCGGAGCCGTCGCGCCCGTCCCGCACCGTGCGGACGCGGCCGAAGCCGTGCTGGTAAACGCCCAGATCGACGACGCGGTCGCGGCGGACGCTGCAAAGCGCGCGCTCGACGGAGCCACTCCGCTCACGAAAAATGCCTACAAGATTCCGCTGATAGAGACCCTGGTCCGCCGGGCCATCTTGGCCGCGGCAAGAACCTCGGCCTAAAGCGGAACCGGCGCGGTCCGAGGGGTAGTTGCTTCGTCGATGCCATTTTCCGTCGATGAGCCCGCGGGCCTGAAGGGCATCGTCGAACTGGCGCTCGACATGCGCTGGGCGTGGAACCATGCCGCCGACCATATCTGGCAACGCCTGGGTCCGGTGCTGTGGGAGAGCACGCGCAATCCTTGGCTCTTGCTGAAATCCGTCGGAAGCCAGCGACTACAGACGCTTGCGCGGGATGAGGAGTTCGTGCGTGCATTTCGCGCATGCCGCAGCGAGCACGAGCGAGCATTGAAAGCGCCGGCGTGGTTCGAAGAAGCTCACGCCGGCGATCCGAATCGACCTACGGCATACTTCAGCATGGAGTTCGGACTCAGCGAAGCGCTGCCGCTCTACGCCGGCGGACTGGGCGTGTTGGCCGGCGACCACCTCAAGACAGCCAGCGATTTGGGCGTACCGGTGGTCGGAATCGGGTTATTGTACCGCCGCGGATATTTCCGTCAGGTACTCGACGCGCTCGGGAATCAGCTGGAATTCTATCCCACCAACGATCCCGACATCATGCCGATTCTGCCGGCGACCGATCGCAGTGGAGCGTGGTTGCGCGTGCCGATCGAGCTCCCGGGCCGGGCGCTCTGGCTGCGGGCCTGGGTAGCCCGCATCGGCCGCGTTCGCCTCTATCTTCTCGACAGCAATGACCCGGAGAACAGCCCGGCGGATCGTGGAATCACCGCCGAGCTCTACGGCGGCGGCGCCGAGCTGCGACTGCAGCAAGAGTTGTGCCTCGGCATCGGCGGATGGCGTCTCATCCGCGCGCTGGGCCTCGAGCCCGACGTCTGTCACCTCAACGAAGGACACGCGGCCTTCGCGGTGATCGAACGCGCGCAGAGCATCGTGGAAGCGACCGGCGAACCGTTCGAGGTAGCGCTGATTGCGGGCCGTATCGGTACGATCTTCACCACGCATACGGCGGTGGCCGCGGGTTTCGACCGCTTCGAGCGCACGTTGATCGTACCGTACCTCGAGCGTTACGCGGCCGAGTTGAACGTCCCGACGGAGACCCTCTTCGCGCTCGGATCTGAGCCCGGCTCCGCTTCGATGTTCAATATGGCCTATCTCGCCGTGCGTGGATCCGGTTGGATCAACGCGGTGAGCCGGCTGCATAAAACGGTCAGCCGTGAACTTTTCCACGAGCTCTTTCCCCGCTGGCCATTTGCGGAAATTCCGATCGTCCACGTCACCAACGGCGTGCACACGCCGTCGTGGGACTCGCGGGAGGCCGACCAGGTTTGGACGCAAGCGTGCGGCAAGGATCGATGGCTCGGCGCGATGGGCCAGGTCGAGGAAGCGATCACGAAGGTCGAAGACAAAACGCTCCTGGGAATGCGCCTGCATAATCGCACGCGCATGATCGAGTTCGTCCGGACTCATCTCGAGCGCCAGCTCGCAAGCCGGGGCACGGCGCCCGAACGCATTGCGGACGCGGCGAGAGTCTTGTCTCCCGACGCCCTCACCTTGTGCTTCGCGCGTCGTTTCACCGGCTACAAACGCGTGACGCTCCTGCTCCACGATGAAGAACGTCTCGTGCGCATCTTGACGAATCCGAAGCGACCCGTCCAGCTCGTCATGGCGGGAAAGGCGCATCCACAGGACGAGGAGGGTAAGGAACTCGTGCGCCGGTGGGTCACCTTTACGGAACGTCCCGACGTTCGCAATCATGCGGTGTTCTTGAGCGACTACGACCTGCTCGTGGCCGAGATGCTCGTGCAAGGCGCCGACGTCTGGCTCAACACACCGCTGCGTCCGTGGGAAGCTTGCGGCACCAGCGGGATGAAAGTCTTGGTCAACGGAGGGCTGAACCTTTCCGAGCTCGACGGCTGGTGGTCGGAAGCGTATTCTCCCGACCTCGGCTGGGCGCTCGGTGACGGCAACGTGCACTCCGATGAGACGGCGTGGGACGACACTGAAGCCGACGCACTCTACAAGCACATCGAGCTCAGCATCGTGCCGGCCTTTTACGACCGTGATAAAAATGGCATCGCGGGGGAATGGTTCGCACTGACGCGCGCCAGCATGGCGACGTTGACGCCGCAGTTTTCGGCAAACCGTATGACGCGAGAATACGTGGAGATGCTGTATCTGCCGGCAGCTGCAGCGTATCGCCGGCGCACGGCTGACGGCCTGCGAATCGCTCACAGCTTGGAGCGCTGGCGCCACAGTTTGGAGCAATGCTGGGGAGATCTGCGCTTCGGCGTAAGCGAAACGACCGGCGCTCCACCCGGACCATATCGGTTCGGCGTAAAGCTCGATCTCGGCAACCTCAACCCTTCGTTCGTCCGCGTCGAACTCTACGCCGAAGGGAAAACGCGCGGGGATCCTCCGGAACGAATCACGATGGAACGCGGCACGCTCGCGGGCGGCACGATCCAGTTCACGGCGACCGTCACGACGGAACGGGCAATCACCGACTTTACGCCGCGCGCTCTGCCGTATCACCCGGAGGCAAATTTGCCGCTGGAGTCCCCGTTCGTGCTATGGCAGCACTAGGGTCCCTCCCCCAGGGTCGCGTGACGCCGGCGGCGGCAATTCGAGCGCAGGAGCTGACCAAGACTTTTCCGCACAAGCTGGCGGTCGACCACGTGACGTTTTCGGTCTCAGAGGGCTCTGTTTTCGGCTTGCTTGGCCGCAACGGCGCGGGGAAGAGCAGCACGATAAAGATGCTGACGACGCTGTCGCCGATATCATCGGGAAGCGCAGCCGTTGGGGGCTATGATGTCGCTTCCCAACCGGTCGAAGTCCGTCGAAGCATCGGTTACCTACCCCAGCTGCCCTCGGCGGATATCGATCTCACCGCGTACGAGAATCTCCTCATCTCAGCCAAGCTGTACTGCATACCGCGATCCGAACGCAACGACAGAATCCGTGACGCGCTTTCACTCATGGGGCTCGAGAAATCGCGCGACCTCTTGGCGCGCAGCTACTCCGGTGGAATGCTGCGGAGGCTCGAGATCGCTCAAGCCATGCTTCATCATCCGCGCGTCCTGTTCTTGGACGAGCCGACCGTCGGACTGGACCCTCTGGCACGCCACTCGGTGTGGACGCGTATCGGTGAACTGCGGACGCAGCTCGGCACGACGATCCTGCTCACCACGCACTACATGGACGAAGCGACCGAGTTGTGCGATCACGTCGCCTTTCTCCACGACGGCAAGATCGCCGGAATCGGAACACCGAGCGAGCTGTGTGCTGCCCTACGGCCGGGCGCTACGCTCGACGACGTTTTCATCGAGCTGACGCGGACTCGCACATGACCGCCGTGCTCAATTTCATGACCCAGATGTTCGCAATCGCCGAAGCCGAAGTTCGCAAGCTGCGGCACGACCCCGTCGACATCTTCACCCGGATCGTGCAGCCGGCGCTGTGGCTCCTGATTTTCGGTCAGGTCTTTGCTCGTTTGCGCGGCATACCGACGGGCGGGGTGAGCTATCGGGACTTCTTGGCCCCCGGCATTTTGGCGCAGAGCGTTCTCTTCATCGCGATTTTCTACGGCATTTCGACGATCTGGGAGCGCGATCTGGGCATCCTTGCGATCTACCTGGTCAGCCCGGCTCCGCGGTCGGCGCTGGTCCTCGGGAAGTCGCTCGCGGCCGGCGTTCGCGGCTTGGCGCAAGCCCTCATGGTCTACGTTCTGGCGCTTCTCCTGGGCATTCATCTGGTGCTCGGCATCGTGAGCCTCGCCGGCGTCGTCGTCATGATCGTATTGAGTGCGGCCATCTTCGCCTGCTTTTCGATGATCATCGCCTGTTTGGTGAAGACGCGCGAGCGCTTCATGGGAATCAGCCAGGTGTTGACGATGCCGCTCTTCTTTGCCAGCAGCGCGATCTACCCGGTCGAGCTGATGCCGGACTGGCTTCGGCATCTTGCAAATTTGAATCCGCTCACCTATCAAGTTGACGCGCTGAGAACGCTGATGCTGCCCGGCTTCCGGAGCACCACCGGGCTGCTCCGCGATTTCTTGGTGCAAGTCGGCGTCTTCATCGTCCTGGTCCTCCTCGCAGGCCGCTTCTATCAAACGATTCTCGAATAACTCCGGGAGAGGGATCCTTCCATGCCATGGTCTCTAGGCACAATCGGTCATTTCGGTCTTGCGGTGCGCGATCCGAAGAAAAGCGCGCGCTGGTGGATCAAGAACTTCGGTTTGAAACGAGCGTTCGCGTTCGAGCACGGGGTAGCGGTCGAGAACGACGCGATCACGATCGTGCTCTTTCAGGGCACTCCCCGCCCGAGCACCATCGGTCACATGTCGTTCCACCTTCGCTCGATGCGGGCGTTGCGCGAAGCCCTCGCCGATCTGCGCAAGCGCGGCGTCGCATTGGAAGACCCCGGCGACGAGATCGGACCTGAGGCCCCCGGCTCCCCCCATTTCGGCCTGTGGTTTCACGACCTCGACGGGTACCGCTGGGAGCTCTCCGTCCAGAACGCCCTCAAGCGCCGTCGCTAACGTTTTCTACTCCCGACCGGCGGGATGATAGTCCTCGGCTTTCCGGTCGTGGGCATGGCGGTCGAGGCGCTCTTTGAGATGGAGCCGTGCCGGCGCCTTCATCCAGGCATCGACAACCGTGTATGAGTTCTCGTGGAGACGAACCGTGAGAGCAAAGTCGGAGACACCCGCGTCCTCGAACAGCGTCGAGACGCGGAGAAGCACGTGTTCGATCATGCGCCGACGCGCTTCACTCGCACCACGGTGATGGTACGCTTGCACGTGCGTCGCGAGAAACTCGGCGCTCGCCGTGTCGAGGGGGACCATGCGTCCGGCACGCTGCGCCGGGGCACCAACCTCGACGATTTTCCCACCATCGGGATCGGTCCGGCCGCTGATAACGATATCGGTACCTGCTGCCGTAGCTTCTTGAGCGATGATCTTCCGGTCGTCGCCCTCCTTCGCGAGGTGCTCGAACGCACGCTGGATCGCATGCTCGGTGTCCAACTCCGCCGGTACCGTAGCGAGGGCGCCGTAGCGGAGGTTGATCGGCATCAACCGCGGATCCGGAGCATCGCGCCGCTCGGCGAACGCGATTGCATCCTGGGGAGAATCGACGAACTTGGCGCGGGCGGTGTGCAGACCGTAATGCTTGAGGACTTTGTAGCATTCGGGGGTGTCGATCGTGATCATACCCTCGACATTAGGCGGCCGAATGGAATCCCGTGTGAAAGCCGGCTTCACCCCGGCTTCAAAAGCTCAGGAAACGTGCAAGACGGCAGCGCCCCGCAATTCGTCGTGCTTGAGCATGTTGAGGGCGCGATTGGCCTCGGCGAGCTTCATTCCCACGGTGTACGTCTTGATCGGGATCTCACCGGCGATGCGCAGGAATTCTTCGCCGTCGGCGCGCGTGTTGGCCGTTACGCTGCGCATCTCTTTTTCATAAAAGAGCTCGCTCTCGTAGTCGAGCTGCGAAATGGGGCTGAGGTAGATACCGGCGATGGCGAGGATTCCGCCGCGGTCGAGCGCTGCCATCGCGGCCGGCACGAGATCGCCCGCCGGGGCGAAGAGGATCGCGGCGTCGAGCGGGGCCGGTGGCCGATCCGCGGCGTTTCCGATCCAGTCCGCGCCGAGCTCCGTCGCCAATTGCTGATGCACGCCCCCGCGACTCATTACGAAAATGCGACAACCCCAGTGCTTGAGCACTTGTAGGGCGAGATGGGCCGAGCCGCCGAATCCGTACAGCCCCACCGTTGCTCCGGGCGTGATGCCGGCGCGCTTGATCGCGCGGTAGCCGATGATTCCGGCGCACAGCAGCGGAGCAGCTAGTTCGTCGTCGATCGTGGCGGGAATCGCATAGGCGAAGTCTTCACGCACGGTCGCATATTCGGCATAGCCGCCGTCATGATCCCAACCGGTAAACCGAGCGTTCGGACAGAGGTTCTCGCGGCCCCGCCTGCAGTAGCTGCAAACGCCGCACGTTTCGCGGAGCCACGCGATGCCGACGCGCGTCCCGACGGCGAAGCGCTTGCACCCCGGCCCCAGCTGCTCGACGACACCGACGACCTCATGACCGGGGGTGATCCGGGCGTGCCGGGCCGGGAGATCGCCTTCGCACACATGCAGATCGGTTCGACAAACCCCACAGGTCTTGACGCGAACCAAAATCTCGCCTTCAACCGGAATAGGCACGTCCGTCTCGACCGCCCGAAGCGGATTCGTTTCGATCGGGGCCGGTTGTGCGAGCGCCATCGCCCGCATCAGTGCCATAGGCTATGATGCCGGAGCAGCAACGGCGCCGGCGACTGGGGCAAACCGTCCTCGTGCGAAAAGGCGAACCCGTTCCAGATGTTGATCGATGACGGCGGCCGGAAGCCCGGGCGCAACCTCATCGAAATGCAGATGTTCGAGAAGTTCGAAACCCGCGGAGCGTAGGATATGCGTATCCTGGAGCGTCTGCACGGCCGCCCAGTCGCCGCTCTTGACGAGCATCGGCAACGGTGCTCCCGACACGGTGACGAGTACCGCTTGCTTCCCGGCTAACAGACCATGCACCCTGCCGTTGGCTGATTCGTAAGCGAAGCCGCGCGCGAAAACCCGATCGATATAGCCCTTCATCATCGCCGGCATCGACAGCCACCAGAGCGGATACATGATCGTCACGACGTCGGCGGCCCGAAGGTCGGCCTGGGCTTGCGCGACGTCGGCACGCGCCGGATGATCGGCGCCGACGCCTTCGAGCTCGTACGCGGTCAACACCGGATCGAAGCCCATCCGATAGAGGTCGCGCATCTGCGGCTTTTGACCGAGCGCTTCCAGTTCGCTCGCGTACGTGCGCGCCAGCGCCATGGTAAAACTGTCACTCGCCGGATGGGCCACGACGATGAGGTGATTCATGGGAAATCCTTTCGAGCGGGCTAGGCCGGGGACGTTTCGGGCGCCACGCGGTTGGCAGCGGCGCGCACCTTTTGAACGACCGCAACGGCTTGGCGCGTCCGCACGACGAGCACCGGAAGCGGCGATCTTTGCACGATCCCTTCGGCGACGCTGCCGAGAACGAGCCGCTCGAGCCCGTGCCGGCCATGACTCCCGACGACGATGAGATCGGCTTCTTGCTGCTCCGCGGCGGCGATCAGCGCTTCGGCAGGATCGCCTACGTTGACGCGGCCCCGGGCCGATATACCGCGTTCGTTCGCCAACCTGACCGCCTTGCTGACGGCCTGGTGCGCCCGCTCGTGTTCGCGCTCGCCCATACCTGCGATGCTATAGAAGATCACGTGCAGCCGGTCTTTTCCCGGAAGGTCCAAGATCGTTTGAATCGCTGCATCGCTCGGCTCCGATTCGTCGATTCCCGCGATGATGCGCTCGATACAACGTTCCCCCGGCGCGACAACCACCGTGCCGGCGTGCAGCGTCAGGACGGGGATGATGCTCCCGCGCAGCACCGCTTCGGTCGTACTGCCGACAAACAGATGAGCGAGGCCTTGACGGCCATGCGTTCCCATCACGATGAGGCTGCAACCGCTCTGAACCGCTGCTTCGAGCAGGCTTTGCGCGGGTTCGCCTTCGACTGCTCGCCGTTCCGCGTCCACGCCGCCGTGCTTTGCAGCGGCCACGGCTTGATCGAGCAAGACTTCGCCGGCGGCTTTGAGCTCCTCGACGACCGAGACGGTATCGACGATCGCGCCCGAGGCGGCAATTTGCGTCAGCACCGGGGTCCAATTGACGGAATGACACAGGACCAATCGGCTACCGTGCTCGCGTGCGAGCTGCGTCGCGAACAGGACGGCCGTTTGCGAGGCCTCCGAGTCGTCTACGCCGACAAGGATGTGCGAGAACAGGTTGCTCACGCACCCTAGCCTAGGGGGACGGTGTGAAGGCGGAATGCCTCCGGGCACGAGGCCTCTTCACAGAACGTTCACGCCTTCTTGGACGGCGCTTTCGGGCCGAACTCGGCGCGCAAGACCTCTTTGGCGTCCTCGAGGGTTTTGCGCTGCCGCGCGGAGAGGTTCTTGCCCGCGCGGTTGATGTAGAACGTAAGCATCGACATCGCCGAGCGGTACGGCGTCGATTTGAGGCGCTTCGACCGCTCCGCGTCCTGCTCGATCGCCTCCGCGATCTTTTTCGCCGAGCGCTGCTTGAAGACGCCGGGCTCGAGGTCCATGGCGTTGCTCGTCTCGGTGACGTGCTGCGACCATTTCGCCGGTGTGCTCTTGGCCGGTTCGGGTTTCTTGCGCGTTTTCGCCGCGGGGCGTGCCATCGTTCCATCCTCCAATATGGAGCTTTCCCACTTCTGGGCCGGACGGAACGGTTCAGGTTGCGGCCGGTCCGTCGTCGAGTCTCAGCGTCAGGTTCTTGGCGGATCCCCCGGCCGCGACGAATTCCCCGAGGTCGGTGCAGAACAGACGATATCCG
>Ga0181536_10003920_pt1 | contig 16021 bp, 10 predicted proteins | sample PEATcosm2014_Bin_41_FD_121105 | JGI IMG/M metagenome (GOLD analysis project Ga0181536, IMG submission 121105) | Peatland microbial communities from MTU Mesocosm Facility, Houghton, MI, USA - PEATcosm2014_Bin17_60_metaG | ecosystem: Environmental > Terrestrial > Soil > Wetlands > Peat | place... | reverse complement strand
TGATCGTAAACGTTGCCGCGTTGGAGGCTGAACCCCCAGGATTCACCACCGTGACACTAACGCTCCCTTGGGCCGCAATTTGGCTGGCCGGCACCGCAGCCGTCAACTGGTTTCCATTGACATAAGTGGTGACCAACGCAGAGCCGTTCCACTGCACCGTCGCGCCGGAGACAAAGCCCGCCCCGTTGACTGTAAGCGTGAACGCCGACCCTCCCGCCGTCGCCGAGCTAGGGATCAAACCGCTAATGCTCGGAGGTGTGGGAGGGGCAGCGCAGCCAAAGCATTGAGCCGAGAGGTCGTAGTTGCCGGTGTGCGTGTCGCCGCAGTCACCGACGAGGACGGTGTAGGTGCCGGTCGTCGGAAGCGTGACGTTATTCAGCTCTATGGTAGAACCGTTGCAGTAGCCGGGGTTGGCAGAGCCGAGCAGCGCTCCAGCGGAATTGTAAAGCCGGATTTTCGGGCTGAGAGTACCGCTTGTGGTGGTCATGGTAAAATCGACGACGTCGTTGGCGCTGGCGCTGAAGGTGTAGCTGTTGCTCTGTGCCGCCGAACCGATCGTACCGGTCTGTACCTGACCACCGAAGAGAAGAGCAGCGGCCCCGGCCGGATTGTTCGTCCGCTGCGTGTAAATCACGTAGTTGCCGGCGTTCGTGTCTCCGCAATCACCGATGAGTACGGTATAGGCGCCGGTCGCCGGAAGCGTGACCGTGTTCATCTCTAGGGTAGAACCGTTGCAGTAGCCGGGGCTGGCAGAGTTGAGCAGCGCTCCAGCGGGATTGTAAAGCCGGATCTTCGGGCTGAGATTGCCGCTTGTGGTGACCATGGTAAAATCGACGACATCGTTGGCATTGGCGCTGAAGGTGTAGGTGTTGCTCTGTGCCGCCGAACCGATCGTACCGGTCTGTGTCTGACCAAAGGGAAGATTAGCAGCCCCGGCCGGATTGTTCGTCCGCTGCGTGTAAATCACGTAGGCGCCGGTGTTCGTGCTCGAGCAGTCACTGACGAGCAGGGTATAGGTATCGCTCGCCGGAAGCTGGACCGTATTCATTTCTATGGTAGAACCGTTGCAGTAGCCGGGACTGGCAGAGCTGAGCAGCGTTCCAGCGGAATTGTAAAGCTGGATTTCTGGGCTGAGATTGCCGCTTGTGGTGACCATGGTAAAATCCACCACGTCGCTGGCGTTTGCGCTGAAGGTGTAACCGTTGCTCTGCGCCGCCGAACCGATCGTACCGATCTGTGTCTGACCAAAGGGAAGGTTCAAGGGTGGCGCCGGCAATGTGCAGACTCCAAAGCATTGAGACGACAGGTCGTAGTTACCGGCGTTCGTGTCTCCGCAGTCACCGACGAGCACGGTATAGGTGCCGGTCGCCGGAAGCGTGACGTTATTCAGCTCTATGGTAGAACCGTTGCAGTAGCCGGGGTTGGCAGAGCCGAGCAGCGCTCCAGCGGGATTGTAAAGCCGGATTTTCGGGCTGAGAGTACCGCTTGTGGTGGTCATGGTAAAATCGACGATGTCGTTGGCGCTGGCGCTGAAGGTGTAACTGTTGCTCTGTGCCGCCGAACCGATCGTACCGGTCTGTACCTGACCACCAAAGGGAAGATTAGTGGCCCCGGCCGGATTGTTCGTCCGCTGCGTGTAAATCACGTAGTTGCCGGCGTTCGTGTCTGAGCAGTCGCCGACGAGCACGGTATAGGTGCCGCTCGTGGTAAGCGTGACCGTATTGAGCTCTATGGTAGAACCGTTGCAGTAGCCGGGGCTGGCAGTGTTGAGCAGCGCCCCAGCGGAATTGTAAAGCCGGATCTTCGGGCTGAGATTGCCGCTTGTGGTGACCATGGTAAAATCGACGGCATCGTTGGCATTGGCGCTGAAGGTGTAGGTGTTGCTCTGTGCCGCCGAACCGATCATACCGGTCTGTGTCTGACCAAAGGGAAGATTAGCAGCCCCGGCCGGATTGTTCGTCCGCTGCGCGTAAATCACGTAGTCGCCGGTGTTCGTGCTTGAGCAGTCACTGACGAGCAGGGTATAGGTATCGCTCGCCGGAAGCTGGACCGTATTCATTTCTATGGTAGAACCGTTGCAGTAGCCGGGACTGGCAGAGCTAAGCAGCGTTCCAGCGGAATTGTAAAGCTGTATTTTCGGGCTGAGATTGCCGCTTGTGGTGACCATGGTAAAATCGACGACGTCGTTGGCGTTTGCGCTGAAGGTGTAGCTGTTGCTCTGCGCCGCCGAACCGATCGTACCGGTCTGTGTCTGACCAAAGAGAAGAGTAGCAGCCCAAGCATGTGAACACAGGCTCGCAAGGATGCAACCGATCACGAAAAAATGCGCTTTCAAACTATTCATACGAATCCATCCTTTCACAAAGCAGAACCATAAACCGGAAAACAATTGGAGAGAGCCCGACCGGCCCGCAGCCCGGGGCCATCTGGTTCGCCGCCGCTGCATTCCCGCGGTGACGGATACTCGAGCACCCCCGCCAGAGTGCCGGGCCGATCCAGGGAGCTCGCGAAACTCGTTCGCAAGCTTGCACAAGGCGTTATGCGCAGAGACTTGCAGATCATGTGGCAACCTGCGCTCCGCAGTGATCTTATCGAGGGTCCTGCCGTCGTCGGCGAGCATGACATTCATCCTCGACCAAGCTTTCCGTTCTGAAGCCGAGCAACCGGCCATTGTAACCTCCAGACCGCCCCCGCTGGTGTTTTTTCTGAAAATGTGCTGTCGTCATTCTCTTTCTCTTCTTGGCTGTTGGGACTACAACTACTAGTAGCCCCAAAAAAACGCACCGGCAATCCGGCGGGGCCCCGGCTGCGCCCCTTCCCAGATGCCAGCCGGTTAAATAAACTCTGTGGCCGCTCTCCAATCGCGGCCGGCAGGTGAACGCAGAATGACCCACGGTCATCCACAGCCGCAACCTAAGCCTTTTCGTTGCCGCGTTCTACGTGCCGCCAAGCGGTCCGCCCCACAAAAGGGCCGGCAGCGCGGTCGGCGGTATACCCCAAAATGTCCGTTCCGCCGGAAATATCTCAAGCGAGGCCAAGACTCCCATTTCGGAAGCGGGTTTCGGTCAGTAAACTCCAATCGGAGCCGCCCAGTCCAATCCGGTTCATCTGAGCGACCCCAGAGGCCCAGGCAGGGGCGAACCCTGCCTCCTCTGGGCGCACAAAAAGATGCTTTCGTTCGCCGCATGTACTTCACAACTTGGCGTCTTTTTGGAATTCAATCTCCTTTCCTGTCTGATCCCTGGCCAAGCGGAGTACTTCTTTGTACTCCGTCTTGTCCAGTTTCAGAGTGATCGAGTTCGGGACTTGACCGTCGTGGTAGTCAACCGTGAGCCAGTGGTCCTTGGATTGCGTGAGCATCACGACGGCGCCCGCACCGAGCGAGGCGACCATTACCACCGCGCCCTGCTTGATGCGGTGGTGCTTAGAGTAGTCGTAGGTGAGTTTGTCAATGCTGCCGTAGGGAATCTCTGCGATGGAGCGATCTGCTACGCGCAGTACCATCAGTCTTGCGCCCCCGCTGAAGACCAAGTCGGCATCTGCCTGCTTTCCTTTGGCGTCTGCCAGTTTCGTCTTCCGGAAGACAATGTCCCCGGTCCGGTGAGTGACGGCCAGCGAGCCCGAAGTGGATTGCCTCACGCCGTGAACTGCCGCTATCGGATCGTTCGCGTTTGCCAAAGCGGCAGAGGATGTCCCACTGGCCGCCGGGGAATCAGACTTGGGGCTGGGGCTGACCAGCGTCCGAATCACACCATCACTAACCCCAGCGGACTTAAGCGAGATGAGATCGTCGGCGCTGAATTTTGGAAGATTCGCTTCCGTTTTGATCTTGCTGACGATCACATCTTCCGGCAAACCAGCTTTCGCCATCTGAATGATCGTATCTTTCGTGAGTGCTGCATCTTGGCCGTACGCACAAAACGCAAACAGAAATCCACATCCGGCTAACACGTTTCGAGAAAGTTTCATCGTAAGCTCTCCTTTTCAAGTTATTTGGTTCAACATTGACTCAAAGTGCCGCCAAGCGGCTCCAGGCACCGGGTGGGTGCTCCGATTTCACGTCATTTCTTCCTGCCGATGTCCCCCTCGCTCACCGGGACGTCCGCGTAGATTCCGCCCCTGCTCCCGAGGGTTGGAGACGGGAGGACGTCCCGCTGTATTGTCGTTCCCACCAGGGCGGCCAGCAACTTTCGTTCATTCGGCGCCGCGTCCGCCTTCCCCGCCCAAGCGTTCAAAGGCAAAGGCCACGATAAGGCATCCGGCGCCGGCCGTGTTCTTAGCACCGCTTCCTGAAATGCGATATGGTCGCCATCCCGCAGACGCTGCACAAAGATCCGGGTATCGACGCCGCCGTTCAATTCCAACCACACATCTTTGTCCTTGGCCTTCAACCGTTCCCGGCGCCGGACCAAAGGGTATTCGGCCGGAGTCTGAACACGCGCAGGCTGATAGCGATGAGCCCAAAAGTCGTGAAGCCGGGGCGGGAGCGACTCAATCCCATGTGCGATGGCAACCGCATCGAAGAGCGGCTTAAGCAGGGCGATTTCCGTGTGGCGTTGGCCAATTAAGTCGCAGTTCGCACTGAACACTGCCGCGTACCGATCCGCCAGGTCATCCCTCTCTCCCGCGCCGGCCACTAACTGGGACCTTACACCGACCGTGAGGTCCTGCAATAGGAAGACATTTTCGCGCGACAGCAGCGCCGCTTTCGCAGCGTGGAACCAGAAGCGGTTGCCACTGGCAGTTAGTTGTCCCGATGCCGCTCGAACTGCACAAAGGTCGAAATACGATTCGAACGGCAAGCCAGCCGCCGGGGGCAGCCCGAGCGCCGCTTTCTTGAGGATTTCGTCCGCGGCGAGCAGTTTAGCGCCGAGGGCGCTCGCAGCGACTCCGCCTTCCCACCGGATTTGCTGCAATCCCGTCTTCTGCGTATCGGCGACTCTGTCGATGCTTACGAGCGGCCACTCCTGGTGGACGACCCGAGCCTGAATCGCGGCGGCCAAATCATCCAGACTGAGTGAAGCTGCGCCCTCTAGTCGTCGGCCAGCCAGAATCATGTCGTCCGACGCTGGGTCATGGATCAAGCCCAGGAAACGGTTGATGCCCGCAAGCGAGGACAGTTCGACGGACTTTCGTCCCGCACGCAGCAGACGTTCCGCCTGGCGCAGGCTGAAGGCGACTGTGCCAAAGCCCGCAAGGGCGGATCCGGACCGGCAAGCCACGAAAGGAGTCGCCAGCGCGGCTCCGAGAAACGATCGTCGTGTCAGTGGATATCGCATAGACGTTTCCTCAGGACTTTGGATAGAGAAGGCCGAACACCGGTTCGAAGGGCCATTTGCCCTTGTCCAGTCGTGCGTTGTCCAGGTTGGTAGTCGCACCGCCGACTGGGGCCTTTGGCGGCGTGTAGGCCGGCAGCGTGCGAAGCAGCCACCCTTGGCCCTCATGAGCGTTAATGGTAGACTGCCATTGCGCTCCCAGCGCCTTTTCGCCCGCCGCAACGGCCCCCGCTAGCGGCACGGACACGATGGGCGCTGCCGTGGGCGCCCGACGGACAATCGCCAGCTTAATCCCCTCGGCCGCCATAGGCAATATGACGCTCGCGGCGTCGATGATCTTATGCGCTCCGGCTCCCGGGCCTGTGAAGTTATAATCCCTCGGCAATTGGCGCTGCCACGCACCCCATGTCGCCGGATCGTTCTTTGCCAGCGTCATGATAGCGACCTTCATCTTCGGCTCCAGGATCGGGTTCGCGCCGATCACAGCGACGGCTTGGTTGAAAGCGGCTCGGTTGCCCTGTGCCACCAGCTTGAAGAGCTTGTCGGCATTCTGGGCAGTCACGTTAATTTCGGTTCCCGGAGCATCTTCCGGACCAGCAGTGCCCCCGCTCCGGATCCATGACGCTGCCATCAGCGAGTTCGAGACTAGCAAGGCCGCCACGCAATTCCCGGCCCTGAGTTGGCCCGCGACCTCATCCGCACCCTTTTCCGCATCCCCGGCGGCGACTTCAGCAAGGCCCTTTCCCGCAGCCGCTAGCGAGTATCCCGGTGAAAGCTTAACCGCGGTCGCGAAATAGTTCCGGGCCGTCGTGGCCGGCTGCCCCTCTTTCAGGAGGGTCCAACCCATTGCCGCCTGAGCCTCGGCGAGTTTTGGGTCTGACATCAACGCAGAATACAGGTCTCGCTTGCCGTCCTGCAGTTCTCCCGAGGAGACCAGCGCAACCCCTCTCGCCACCAGCGCGAGCGCAAAACGTTTGTCAATCGCCAGCGCCCGACCGAACGACGCAATGGCTTCGGGCCAGCGCGAAGACCGCGCCAGCGCGTCGCCCACCAAATAATCGGCGACTGCCGAATCCGGGTAGAGCTTCGACAGCCTCTGTGCGGTGGTCCGATACTCGTTCAGGGCCACCGCGTCCTGTTTGACAAAGTCGCAGACCGCCTCGCCATTCCGGTTCCCTAACAGAAGAGTGTGGCCGCGCAGGATCCCCGCGACCTCCCTGGCCCGTTCCGCCCCAGCCTCGCCCAACACGCCGCCCCATTGGCCAGACGACAGGGCATCCTTCAGCGGATCGGCGTGTTTCGTGCAGGCAGCCTGCCCAAGCACGACGGCCACAATCGCCACTTTCAGAATTCGCATAGTCGCGCTCCTCATACCGGCACCGTCCAAATTGCCGCATCCGCCGAAGGCCTTGCCTCGCGGACCCGGCGCATAGTCGCGCTCAACTCGTTGTTTCCCGCGCGGACATCTGTCTCCGTAATGGGCACCCGCGCCTCCACCCCGCCTATCACACGGCGGCGGCGGCCCCGGACATCCGCGCGACTCCGATAGCTGGTGCCTCCGGAAACCGGGACCTCCTCCACGCTGTTCTCGCAGGTGAATTCCGTCGACTCCTCCCTCCAGAGGCCCCCGACATACGCCGGCACCTTCCCGTCCCGCACCCTGTGGTCGCTTAGGTAATATCGGAGTGAGGCCGGCTCCACGCCCAATACCGGTACCAGCTTCGCCGCCTCGATGAGGCGGAAATCGCCTTTCAAGGCGGCGTATTGCGGCAAGTCGCCGGACTCGAGCAACCCAGTCATGGCGTGGGCGAACTTAACGGCGGAGACTTCCGCCGCTCTCGCACCCACCCGGTGGGCCTGGCTGTCCAGAAACTCCTGCTCCGTTAGGACCCGCGCGCCCACCGGCCTTTGAATCCAGATCGCCTCCCCGTCGCGAACAAAGCGAGGCGCATCCGGCACTTTCGGGCAAAACCAGAAGCGATGCGCCGTCTCAGTGACCCCCTTCGGCGGGGCGGCCGTTGCCGCGCAATCTGAAACCCGGTCGGAGCTATCCAGCAAGGTCGGCATCCCGGGCCTCAGAACAACGAGCCCAAGGCTGGCCTTCTTCATCTCGTAATCTATGGCCACGTGCCGGGCCGCCATTGTCGAAGGCTCGATTCCGAAGGTCCGGGCGGCCTGCAATGTCCATGGATCGTCCGCGCCCTCCCGCGGATCTATGGTGCAACCGATTGGCTCCTGGTACTGCGGCCCCGCCCGGAACGCGCTTCTCAAGGTGACAGCCATATCGTCGATATGGTGCGAAGGCCAGCTCGGCTCCCGATGACCGAGAAACAACACATCCCCGTCATTCTCGACCGACAGCCCCACCAGGCGGTTCAGCCCGCCAAGGTCCGCCACGCGGGCCGCGCCCCAGCCCCCTTCCCGGAAAGCCGCAGCCACGGCCCGCAGCGAAAGCGCCACAGTCGGGCGGAAGACTCCCGGAGCCACGTCATCGGGTTTCGCCGCAATCCTTCCCCGCGTCCGGCACCCGAACGCGGTAAAACCGGCACTCACCGACACAAGCCACTGTCTTCGTGTCATAATAAACCCCGCAAAAGAACTCCTCCGGGGCGAACGCGCCAACTTCGCCCTCAGGACAAGTTCGACGGAATTTTTCCGTCTGATTCTTTGCAGGAGGACGAAGAAATTGCAACTTTTCGACATGCCTTTGGGTCCGGGCGAATGGATCGCGCTTCTGTTGGTAGGTTTGTATTTCGTTACGAGAATCCCGTGGTGGACTCGTAGGGTCTGCGTGCCCAGTCCTGAGGCCGTTGAGTACGTTCAGGCGCATGCCCCCGAGTGGGGCAAGCGGGCCGCGGGTTGGATCGCAGCCTTCCCCTCCGTCATCAATGCCTACGGCCTTCTCGCGACTCCGCTCTGGCTGTTGATTATGGGGCTGAACCTCGTGCTGCTGGCCCAGTCGCTGGAGGTGTTCATGCCCAGCGCGGAAAGACTTGAGATTCCGTTTTTCGGCTCCTATACGTGGCTTTCGCTCCTGGCGGGACTTCTCTTCTCCCTCTCGCAATCCGTATTCGGCGTCATCGCCGGCGAGAACAAGCGCCGGTCGATCGTGGTTCTGTGCCTCTCGCTAGTTGTCGTTTCGATCTGCGTCGAGATGGGTCTCGCCGGCTATCGGAGCTACATGATCATTACGCATGTGGTGGACGTGGATGCCACGACAGCCGATTCGCTCCTGTCGAAAGGCGTGGCGCTTACCATGTTCATCTCGTTCATTGTGCCGATCGCGCATACCTCGCTGGGCTTTATTTCCATACCGCGCTTTCTTGTCCCCCTTGCGAACTACATGCCCCGCCTCGTGGGCGGTATCCTGGTGTGGCTGTGGTCGTGGTTCGTCCGCTTTTACTTCGGTTTCCAGCGCGTTGTGATCGTGCCTGTGGCGATCTCGCAGTTGCGCACCGAAACGAACGACCTGAAATCGCGCATATCCAAAACGAGCGACGGTTGCAAAGCACAGCAGAAGAACCTTCACGATCTGGGCGACATGGGTACGCCTTTCTCCGATCTTCAGGCGAGGGCCGGCCTGATCGCCGCGGAAGCCAACGCAGCGCGCGAGGAGTGGAAGACGAAGTCGGACGAGCTTTCCGGCCGGCTTTCCGTCCTCGATAACGGGACGGCGCCGACGCACGGTGCCAACGAGCCGTGGGCGCGTGTCATGGAGGAGGCGGCGAGCTTCAAAAGCGGGATCGAACGGCGCGTCCGGGGCCGCATCGCCGACGCGAAGCGGATGATCGGCCTCCTGGAGGCTTTGCCCGGGGGCGACCAGAACTGGCGCACGAAGCACGCCGAGCTGCTCGCCGCGGTCCCGCGTCTGACGAAGGAGACCGGACAGGAGTCGAGGGACCTGGAGAATCTCCGTGCCGTCCACAAGCGTTACGTTGAGACTCTGGACCCGCCACCAGACGCGGCCCCACGGGAGCGCGTCGCTGGCTACTCCCGGATGGTCGAACTGGAAAATCTTCTGCGGCGGTTTCTCGACGCGCGAACGGAGAGCGAACGCTATCGCATCAATCGGGTCCTCACGATTTGCACCGCGCAGCTCAGCCAGTTCAAGACCGACCTCGACGCTGCGGAGAGCGCCATCGCCTCTAATGTCGAAACCCTCGCCGACATTGGTAAGAGGTTGGCCGAGGTGACGCCTCCCCCGCCGGCTCCGCCTGCCCAGGCGATTGATGCGGAGAAACGCAAACTGGAAGGGGCCATGCAGGATATGGTGACGGCGAGTTATGAAGTCGCCGCCAGCATCACGCGGTTCAACACCGAGGTCAAGCGGCGCGAGAAAGAATACGAGAAGAAGACGAAAAAGAAGGGCGGCTTCTTCGCTTGGATCGCGCGGATCTTCTCCGACTTCGTCGACGCCATCATGGGCGCCAACGCCGAAAAAAAACGCAATACCTCGGATGATGAGGCCGAACTGGGAGTAGTCTCCGAAAACGGCCTAAATCCTTCCGTCAATCTCTCTACAGGGGGACGAAATCTGTGACTCGCCGCGGTAACGGTTGGCGTCCGGTTTGGGCCTTCCTGGCGGCCGTGACGGTCTTGTCCCTGTCTGGCTGTGGGTTGCCCGCTCCTGGCACGGCGGCGCCTCGCCGCCGGCTGGTTATCGTGCTGCTCGATGAGACTGGGTCTTTCGTGAACTACTGGCAGCCCTGCGTGGACCTTGCCGCTACGGTCGCCTCCCGCCTGAAACCGGGCGACGGGTTCGGCGTGATCGGAATCGACGATCATGGGAACGATCCCGAAGACGCGCGGATTCCGGTCACACTTGTCAGCCCCGGCGCCTTGCAGTCCTTGGCGGATAGAAAGGCTTTGGCCAGGAAGGTCAAAGCGCTCGAACCCCGTAAGGCCAAAAAACCACTCACGGACATCCTGCACGCGATTCAACAGGCGGCGATCTTCGCCAATTCTCCCGCCCTGCAGGGTTATAAGCCGGTTTTGCTGTTCTTTTCCGACATGCAGGAGACCCCGCATCTTCCGGTCCCGGCCGATATCAGAGGCTGGAGGTTTGCGACTCCCGGGGCGGCATACTGTTTTTACGTCAACGTCACGGACTGGGTGGATCACTCAAAAAAGCAGAAGGGTACAACCTGGGACGCAATGGTGGAAAGCTGGACGGCGATTCTAAATGCTGCCGGTCTGGACGCCGACCCGAAGAAGAGTTTCTTCCAGAGCGGCGATTCGAAAGTTGAAATCAACCGGCTGTTTCCGGCGGGGTTCTGAGGAGCGGATGTCGAACGTCAGGGTGTGGATATTCATTCATCGGGAGGCGATACGCCGGTTTACCAGGGCCCTTGTAGGTGTCCTGGCTGTGTCGTGCGCGCTGGCTGGCGCTCTGGCCGTGGTCCGGTCGCGCCCGCCCAAGTGCGGCGGCTGGTTCCGCCCGGCTTGCCAGGAGTGTCCTGGGCTCGATGCGGCTCTTAAGGCGCGTGCGGCGGGTCGGTATGACCAGGTGGCTGCGCTCACGAAATCGGCGCTCGACGCCCACCCGGCACCGACATGCTGGCGGGAGTTTCAGGCGCAGTTCGACCGGGATCTTTCCGTCAAATTCAGGTTGGAGTATTTGCCCGGCCGCAGGGGTGCTCCCAAGCCGCCGGCCCCTGGGGGCCACCTGCGTCTGTCGCCGGACGACCGCTACTATGTGATCGTCAATGCCTCGGCGGAGGCGTATCTTTATCTGTTTCAGATCGACGGCGCCGGGAACCTGACCGCCATCTTCCCGAACGCGGAGACCACCATCCTGAAGAATCCGGTTTCGCCCGGCGAGCAGCGTATTCCCGGCATGGACCAGTTCTTATCGGTCTCTTCCCGGCCAGGCCTTGAGCGGCTCTTCCTGATCGCCGCGAACTGGGAGATACCGGATTTGCAACAAATCGCGCATGAAGCTGAGGCCGCAAAGGAAGGCAGCCGAAAGAACCTCGCCGCCCTCTTTCGGGCTAGGGCGGCGAACGAAATACAATATGCGCCGTTACCCGGCCTCAAATACCGCCAGTGGGATATCGAGAGTCTTGGCACGCCGCGATCGGGCGGCGCGGAGAAGGAGTGAAAGCGTATGTCGATTTGCAAAATGATGGTAGGGGCTGTTTTGTGTGGGGCCGGACTTGTGACCCTGCTCGCTCAGGACGATCTTCCCTCGCTGCTCAAGGCCGGCGAGGAACTCGAACAGCGGCAGGAATGGATCAAGGCGACAGAGGTTTATACCAAAGCGACCGTTGCCTATCCCTCCCAGGCGGTCGGATTCCAGCGGCTGGGCGATCTCTACCGGAAGAATGGCGTCTTTTCCCGTGCGGCGGAAAATTACCGCAAAGCTCTCGAATTAACCCCGGGCGACGAGCAATTGCGCGCTCTGCTGCAATCGAGCGAGCGGGCAGCCAAAGAACAGGCGGACGGGGTGGTCCAGGCAGGTACCTTTCGGGACCTCGCCGCTGCCGTCCGGAGCGTAAAGCCGCAGACCGTGAGGACCGCCGAGGCCGAAGCCGAAAGCATCCCATTTCACATTAACTTTCCCCGCAATAAGTACTTGATTGGGGACCTCGACGACACCGCCCGCCGCCAGCTCGACGAGGTGGCGACACTGCTTACTTCGCCGGAATGGCGCGACCGCAGGCCGGTCATAGTGGAGGGACACGCCTGCAGCTGCGGGACCAACGCCGCGAATCTTGTCCTTGGACGCAAGCGGGGAGAAGCGGTCCTTGAGTATCTGATTGCCAAGCATGCCTTGCGTAAAGGGGATGGGAGCGTCATTTCCATGGGCAAATCCAATCCCGTCGTGGCGTCCGATAAGGAAAACCTCAGTGCCGAAGCTTGCGCGCGGGACGAGGCGCACAATCAGAACCGGCGCGTGATCATCAGGCAGGCAAACGCTTCCTTCACGCCTCTCGTGACCTTCTGGTACAGGCCCCTGGGAACCGAGACGCTGCGTCCGCTCACCGATGGCTCGGTTGTGTATCGCAAGGATGAGATACGCGTCAAGATCCAGGCCCCCAACCCCCTGTTCGCTTACGTGGTTCACCATGGTCCCGACAACGCTTGGGAGGTTCTGTACCCACGCCCAGGACTCTCGGATGCCGCTCTGTTGCCGGCGGATGCCCGCCAGGACGGCCATTGGATTCCCGGAGAGCAGTCCGGGTTCACCGTGCGCGGGAAGTCTGGCGATGAGGAAGCTCTTGTGTATCTCAGCCCGGCTCCGATACCGGAGTTTGAGGCGCAGCCGAAGAAACCCAACGTTGATGCGCGCCCGCACACGCCGCAGCCACCTCCTCAACATCCGGCCCCGGTTGAGCCGGTTGTGGGTATCAATGAGGAGGTCCGCGGCTTGGCCGCTCCGGCGGCGATGAAGCTGTCTGGGCGGCCACGTGCGGGGCAGCCTGTGGCCGTGGTGAAATTCAAATCGCATGACTAACTGGTTATGAAGGGTGCTGAAGACTGGACGAATATGTTATGAGGTAATACAGATGCGGGGAATATTTCATATCGGATTCTTGCTCCTGCTGTCGGGCTCCGGCCTAGCGCAACAGCAGGGTACTTCCAGCCAACTGGCTTTTGGCGAAATCCGCCAGGCGCTGGTGATAGGTAATAGCAAACACCCACTCGTACCCCTGCCGAATCCGGTGAACGACGCGCGTGCGATGCGAAAAGCTCTCGCAGACCTCGGTTTCGAGGTGACTCTGCTCACCGATGCAAACGAGGTGGAAATGGAAGAACAAATCACGGCGTTTATTGACGGAATCAAGAAGGACTCCGTCGTAATCGTGTTCTTTGCCGGCCACGGGGTTGAGTATCAAGGGCACAATTACTTAATTCCGATAGACCTTTTTGCCAGAAGGGCGGCCGAGGTCAAAGCTCATGGAATTGACGTGAGCACCGTGTTGGAGGAACTGGAGCAATCGCCCGCTAGAATCAGGCTTGTGATCCTTGATGCGTGCCGGGATAATCCTTATCCTTACGAAACGGGGCGTACTTTCACGCGCGGCTTGGCGCCTCAGACTCAGGTAAGAGGGAGTTATGTCGCTTTCTCTACTGCCCCGGGCAGTGTCGCGCGCGACGGGACACCGGAAGAGCAGCAAAGCCGAACATCCCTGCCGGCCGATTCGGTTCCGTCTGGTCAGCTCCAAGTGGGCGGAGGGAACAGTGTTTTCACCGGGGCACTCGTCAGAGAACTTGCGAACAAGCAGCCAGGTTCGACGCTTGACGACGTTTTTACGCGTGTTCGGGTTCAGGTCGCGAAACTGACCAATGACGAACAAACACCTTTTTCGAATAGTGGTCTCAAGGGAACGTGGTATCCTTTCGGCCCCGCAACACTGCCGGACCCTAATGAATACGAAATAAAGCCTTCGATGGATGCTGTCGAGAGTGCCGCGCGACTGATAGCAAGCGGCAAGAACGCGGAAGCACTTCGGGCCCTAGACGCCGCGATCCGCTTGGATTGGAAGAACTCGCTCGCCTACATTTATCGCGGCCTCCTCCGAGGGATGGACGGGAAGCAGGGCGACGACTTGACCGACTTCTCCGAGGCGATACGAGTCGATCCCTCCAACTACCGGGCATATCTGAATCGCGGCTTGGCCTTGAAGGGCGCCGGAAAATGCCTCGACGCCATTGCGAGCTTCGATCAGGCAGCCGAGAAAGCGCCGGAAAAAGCTGAGATCTATCGCTACCGTGCCGCCTGCCAAGCTGAAATTGGTGCATATGACAAGGCAGAAGAGGATCTGCAGAAGTCCGCAGCCCTGGAAGGAGGCTGGCGGTGAGTCCCGTAGCCGCGATGACGTTCCTGGCGATTCTGACGCAAATCGCGGCCGGACAGGATCCCCTTAAGAGCGCTCTTGAGCTGAATCGGCTGGACACACTGATCGAACTGGCCGAAGCCAGGCGCGACTGTTCCAGGATCGCAGGTTCTCTCGCCAAGCTAGACGAGGGAAAGTTCGACGCTGCGAGCGACAAGACGCTGGAGCGTCTGAGACTTCAGTTGAATGCAGCAGAGGGGACCCTCAGGGATCTCCGTGCGCAGGAACCATCGGACGAGACGAAAAAACGCATCGCATTGACGGAGGCGCGCGTGGCTGCATTGTCCGAAAAGGTCAAGCTTGCCCAGACAAGCTTGCGCGAATATTTTAAGAAGGAGCTCGTGGATTCTCGTGGCGACGAAAAGCGGCTCATGGCAAAGCTCAAAGAGATCCAGTCCGAATTAGATCGGCCGCCAACTCCGGTGCCCCCGCAGGCCCAGCCTTCTACAGTCGCGCAGCCACCTGCACCCGCGCCTCCCACTGCGCCGGCCAAGGTGCCGGAACCGCCGGCCACCCTGGTAAATCCCAAGGACTCTCTCCAATACGCCTGGATACCACCCGGGTCCTTCAAAATGGGCTGCGTGCCGAACGACCACCACTGCGAAAAGGATGAATATCCACCGCACGAAGTGACAATCAAGTCCGGTTTTTGGATCACCAATTCCGAGGTGACAGTGAATGCCTATGTGTTCCAGTTTAAGCGAGAACCACCGAAGACAGAAACGAACCCAAAATGGAAGTATACCGACCTGCCCGTGACCAAAGTGAAATGGCAGGACGCCGAAGACTACTGTGAGTGGGTTGGCGGCCGGCTCCCTACGGAGGCTGAGTGGGAGTATGCGGCGCGCGGCGGCGCAAGAGACGACCGAATATATCCGTGGGGTAGTGAGTTCGATCCGGATCGTTGCAACTCGACCAAGTACCACAAGCGCCGCAAGGTCTTTCCTGAGGCGACTCCCGTTCGTATCTTCAATGCGAACGGTTGGAGCTTGTTTGATATGATCGGCAACGTGCGTGAGTGGACTTGGAATGTTTACACTCCAGATGGTTATTCTGGAGAAGAGTCGTCAACAGATCCGCGCGCCAGCGCGCCGGGCAAGGACCGCGTCGTGCGCGGTGGATCATTCGGCGACGGGGAGAAACAATTGCGCACCTCCGCCCGAGGTCACCTGGCGCCCGAGAAATTCGATAATCAGACCGGGTTCCGGTGTGTCATAACCGGGAACCAGATTGCCGCTAAATAGATTCACTGCCCTGCAACCTAAATTATGTGCGCAGCCCCTGCCTTGCGCCGCAACTAGACTTATCGGTTCCGCATGCATCGCCAGGAGTTGGGGAGGCGGTATTGCATGCCTCTCCTCCATGCGACCATTTGGGGCTGAAACTGGGCCTCATGCCCCAAAAGGGGACGCGTGCCGCATAAGGAATCGAGCTTGTCGAATCACTTCCGCTAATCCGGGTTACCGGGCACTACTTTCGCGCTTGGTTCTTTTCAGCGCCGGTGCGAGCGGTCGCAACCATGGGATGCATTACCCCCGACAAGAAACAACGGGCCGCCGATTCGGGTAAGCTAATCGGTTTTCGGCCCGCGCCAAGTCACGGCCCATGGCGCAATCGCAGTAGTCACCTTCGGGTACCTTACCGATTCCCCGACATCGTTGACATTCCACATGTGGGGCTTTGAGTGCGCCATCGGTTCGGGCTGGTAAGCTTCTCCGCGGTTGTTCCCCTTGCGAGTAGAAGAATCCTGGTTCGGCAGGGCGTTTGAGGCGTAGATAGCTCTGCACTGCTGTCCGGCTAAAATCTTCCACCAGCCAGGAACTCCCGCGGAATCAGTGAGCTAGGGGCGGACTTGGATTTTTCGATTTGAACTTTTTCAGGCGAATCCCCCCCAACTGCCGGCGG
>Ga0181536_10003918_pt1 | contig 16025 bp, 16 predicted proteins | sample PEATcosm2014_Bin_41_FD_121105 | JGI IMG/M metagenome (GOLD analysis project Ga0181536, IMG submission 121105) | Peatland microbial communities from MTU Mesocosm Facility, Houghton, MI, USA - PEATcosm2014_Bin17_60_metaG | ecosystem: Environmental > Terrestrial > Soil > Wetlands > Peat | place... | reverse complement strand
GCATGAAACCTTGCTACGCGCCCCGTCTAAAGGGAGCTATTTCAATCGCGTCATCCGCGGGCAGTTCGCGTATGTTCCAATCGGTTCATGCTAGCCTCTTATCTTAGCGCTTATGGGGTTTTCCCCCATGTTGTCGCCATAGAACTGTCCTTGGCCGACGAGAGCAACCACTTGTTGGGGATCTTTGATGGGCAGAAGACGCAGGATAAGCTGATCAACCAACGTGAAGATCGCCGTATTCGCGCCGATACCTAGAGCAAGCGTCAGGATGGAGGTAATCGCGAACAGCGGCGATTTGCGAAACTGCCGGACAACGTAGGTGCTGTCCTGCAACACCGCCTCTAACGGGCGGAATCTGCTGCGATCCCGAAGCTCACTCTTCATTAACGTAACTCCTCCAAACTGTCTCCTGGCCGCGTATCGCGCTTCGTCCGGACTCATGCCGCGGCGCACAAAGCGCTCCGTGAGCAATTCGAGATGAGCTTCCGCCTCCTCGTCGAAGTCAGCGTCAAACGTGCGAGAACCCAACGAGGCACGTATCCGAGCAAGCTGTTCTTTGAGAATGTGCCAAAATCGACTCATTTCGCACCTGCCGTTCGCAGCACCCTCCCTATAACGCCCGAAATGCGTTCCCAGTTCTCCGTCTCTTCGACAAGCTGCTTACGTCCGCCCTTCGTTATCGAATAGAATTTTGCCTTGCGGTTGTTTTCCGACGCACCCCAGCTAGAGGAAATCCAGCCTTGTTGTTGCAGGCGTAATAGAGAGGTGTAAACCGTGCCCTCGTTCAATTGCAGGACATCCTCGCTGAGTTGCTCGATTCTACGCGCGATGCCGTAACCGTGAAGCGGCCCCATCGCATCCAGCGTTTTCAGGATCATCAGGTCGAGCGTGCCCTGCAGAACCTCGGACCGCTTCTGGTCAGGCGTGTTCCCTTTGGACATTGCATAGGAGACTGTAGCATACTTCTTTGGCATGTGCAAAGAAGGCTCCTTACACAGGGACAACTGGCCGCAAACTCCAAAGATTTCAACGTGCGGCGTCACAGCAGTGCTATGAGAATATGAGACCGGCCTGTTTGAGGATGGATCGCCAATAGTGCCTTGGTCTAACGGATGGCCACCACAGCCGGTCGCAGTTTGTCGTCAACCGGCCACATCGTTGTCCATATGTCCGGTTCGCGTCGATGATCCAGTTGCGATCACCACGTGTCCGACATCGCCGTATCTGGCCCGGTGACTCCTGTCCCGGTGACCCGGTGGGCGAGGAGCGGTTGCCTCGACTCATCAAGGGGAGTAGAATTCGCTTGGCGAATGCCCTTATGCGATCGTTTCTCCTCTTTCTGATATCCGAGACTTACGTTCTGGGACTCGCTTTTCTTGCTGCATCAGGGTTGGTGTTTGCGGCGATCGTCGGGAGAGTAAACAATCAGCGCTCTGACCGGATATCGTACCTGCGTAGCCAGCGCGAGACTCTTCGCGAGTACCACCGTATGTACCCGAGCGATCGGCTCGCGCTCTCCTACAGCATCCTTGCTTATGCAGGGCTTGCGCTGCTGGCGATTTATCTGTAGCGGATTGTTTTTTCACACTAAGCGTTAGTACGTCGCTCGTCCCCCACTCGCGTCGTAACATTGGCCGGTCACGAAGGAGCAGTCGGGGCTGGAGAGGAAGTGGACGACGGCGGCGATTTCGTCGGGTGTGCCGGTGCGGCGCATGGGGATGCGCTGCGTCATGTAATCCACTTGTTCCGGCGTCAACTGGTCGAGGATGTGGGTGCGGATGACAGCGGGCGCAACGGCGTTGACGCAAATCCCTTCGGTGGCGACTTCCTTGCCCACGGATTTCGTGAAGCCGATGACAGCCGCTTTCGTGGCCGAGTACGGCGACATGTTCGGGTTGCCTTCTTTACCGGCAATGGAGGCGATGTTTACCACGCGGCCGTAACGGCGTTCGCGCATGTGAGGAATCACGGCACGGGTGCAATAGACCACGCCGAGCAGGTTGACGGCGATCACGCCTTGCCAGTCCTCGTCGGTCTGTTCCCAAAGAGGCGCGGCTTTGCCGGCGATGCCGGCATTATTTACCAGAATGTCGATGCGCTTGCGGCGCGCGGCTACAGCGTGGATGGCGCCGTTGACCGACTCTGAACGCGAAATGTCGATCTCGAGCGGAAAGGCCTCGCCACCGATTGAGCGAGCGACTTCGGTGGCGCCTTTCAGGTTGAGGTCGGCGATTCCGACCACCGCACCGGCGCTCGCGAGACGGCGTGCGATGGCTTCCCCGATCCCCGTCGCCGCGCCGGTGACGATGGCGGTTTGGCCGGTCAGATCGAAGGCCATCGGCTACTCTTCTTTGGTGACCTGGACAGTAATCTCGACCGGCACCTCGCGGTGCAACCGCACGGTGACTTTGTGTTCACCGAGCTGCTTGATGGGCTCGTCGAGCTGAATCTTGCGGCGGTCGATTGTGTAGTTCTGCTTTTCGAGCGCCTCGGCAATGTCCTTGGCCGTCACGGAACCGAAGAGCTGATCGTTCTCGCCGGCCTTCTGCGCGATGGTGACTGTGACCGCGCCCAGAATCTTTCCAAGCTCCTGCGCCTCGCCCTTCTCCTTGGCTTCGCGGCGCAGATGGGCCTGGCGCTCCTGCTCGACGATTTTCTTGTTGGCATCGGTTGCAGGCACGGCCAGCCGCTTTGGCAGCAGATAATTGCGCGCGTAACCGGCGGCGACCTTCACCACTTCTCCACGCGCGCCCAGTTTTTCGATATCTTCCCGAAGAATGATTTCCATCTGATGTCTCCTGCTTTATATCGACGCCGCGAACGGCAGCAGCGCGATGTTGCGCGCCTTCTTGATGGCGTCGCTCAGCCGCCGCTGGTGCGGAGCGCACACGCCCGAGATGCGGCGCGGCACAATTTTTCCGCGCTCCGCGACGAAGGACGAGAGCAGACGCACGTCCTTGTAATTGATGTCGTCAATCTTCTCGACGCAGAAGCGGCACACCTTCTTGCGCCGGAAGTACTGTTTCTTTTGCGTGGCGACGGCTTTATCGCCGCCGGTGGGCCTTTGGCCCGCGCTGCCTGGTCTTCCCTTGGATTCCGCCATTTCGATTCTCCTCGCTTACTCCGCCGCCGGCGCGGGCTCGCCCGGTGCCCCTCGTTCGCCGAGCATCTGTTGGGACACCGACGCCTGCGCCGGAGCCGGGGCCGCGGTCGCCTTGCGATGAGCCCGCTTGTCGCGTTCCTTTTTGCGCTTGTCGAGTCGCTTGAGGGTCTGGTCGATGCGCACCGTCAGGAACTTGATCACGTGATCCGACACGCGCAGACGGCGTTCGAACTCTTTCACGGTTTCGGGCGCGGCGTTGAACTGGAACAGCACGTAAACGCCTTCGCGGTATTTATCCACTCTGTAAGCCAGCCTGCGCTTGCCCCACTTTTCGGCTTTGTCTACGGACCCACCAGCGGCGGCGACCACCCCTTTCATCTGTTCGATGAACTGGTCGATCTCCTCCTCCGGCGCATCCGGTTTCACGATAAACAGCTCTTCGTAGATCCTCATTCTTCCTCGGTTTTTGAGCCTTGGGCGCGACGATTGAATATCGTCATGGACTTTTCGACGCCTTCAGCAATTATGGAAGCCACTGCGTCAGCCCCACGGCCGACGAGTTCTTCCGCCTGCTCCTGCTGCGAGCGCTTGATGGGCGCCAGCAGGTACTCCGCACCATCGCGAAGTGGATGACCCGGATTGACTCCGAGCCGTACTCTCACAAAATCCATCGTTCCGAGCTGGATAATGACCGACTCGGTGCCATGATGCCCGGCCGCCGAGCCGCGCGGCTTGATTTTCAATTCGCCCCACGCCAAATCCAACTCGTCGTAAACCAGAATCAAATCCTCCGCCGCCAGCGAATGCTTCGCCATCAGCGGTTCCACACTCGTGCCGCTGAGATTCATGTAAGTCTGCGGCTTGGCGAGCATCACCGGCCTGCCGGCAATTTCGCCCACACCAGTCAGCGCTTTGGAATCTTTGCGGTTCACGCGGATCGCATGCCTTTCGCTCAACAGGTCGATGACCCGGAAACCCAGGTTGTGAGGAGTATTTTCGTACTCTTCCCCTGGATTCCCGAGGCCCACGACCAGGAACATTCCAGGCTACTTTTTCTTAGGCTTGGCTTCGCCCTTCGCCTCGGGTTTGGCTTCGGCCGCGCCTTCCTCTTCCTTCTTGCCCTTCTTGATGACTTCGGGCTCGGCCGCGGCGCCTTCGGCGGCAGGAACGGCAGCCGCCGCCTCGACAGGTGTGGGCTCAGCCACAACCTTGAGAGCGACGCAGTGCGCGATCACGGAATCGGGTGCGCTGACCAGCTTGATCGAGCCCGCGAGTTCGATGTCGGACGCGCGTTTGCTTTGCCCGATCAGGAGCTCCGTGACGTCGATCGTAAACTGCTCCGGAATATCGTCCGGCAGGCATTCAATCTCGATTTCGCGCGTGATGACTTCGAGTAATCCACCCTGCTGCTTGACGCCCTTGGGCTCGCCGAGCGATGCGACGGGCACTGCGACACGAATGCGCTTGGTGAGATCGATGCGCTTCAGGTCGACGTGCAGCAAATGGCCCTTGATGGGATCATACTGCCCGTCCACAACCATCACCGGAGTGTTCTCGCCGCCTTGCACGCTCAAGTTGAAAATGGTGTTGTGGCCGGTTTTGCTGTGCAGGATGCCGGAAATCTGGCGGGGACTGACCGAAACTGCTACCGGGTCCTTATAAGCACCGTAAACCACGCCGGGAATCAATCCCGAACGCCTGGTACGGCGTGCTTCGTTCTTTCCGCGGGAGGCGCGCGCCTCCGCGGCAACCGTAATATCCGTCTTCATCTCATCTCCTCAATCGGGACGCAAGTCCGAGCGCCGCGAGCGCGGCTCCGTGGGTTGCGTGGCCCGCAATCTCTCAAACAAACAAAATACTGACCGAAGTCTCCTCGTGGATGGACTGAACCGCCCGCGCGAGCAAAGACGCGACCGACAGCGTCTTGATTTTGTCGCACTGCTTGGCCTTCTTCGTCAGCGGAATCGAGTTGGTCACCACCACTTCCTTCAATTTCGATTTTTGAATCCGGTCGACCGCCGGACCCGAGAGAACCGCATGCGTGGCACAGGCGGAAACGCTGGCCGCGCCATGTTCGAGCAGCGCCTGGGCGCCTTTTACCAGCGTTCCGGCGGTATCGATCAGGTCGTCCACCATCAGGCAATTGCGGTCCTTAACTTTACCGATCACGTTCATCACTTCGGCCACGTTGGCTTCTTCGCGGCGCTTGTCAATAATAGCCAGCGGCGCATTCAGCCGTTTGGCGAACGCCCGGGCGCGCTCCACACCGCCCGCGTCGGGCGATACCACCGTCAGGTTCCGGATCTCCAGCGGCCGGAAATAATCGATCATCACCGGCGTGCCGAACAGATGGTCCACCGGAATGTCGAAAAATCCCTGAATCTGCGCCGCGTGCAAATCGAGCGCCAGCACGCGGTCCGCGCCGGCAGCTTCAATCAGCGTGGCTACCAGTTTGGCGGAAATCGGAACGCGGGGTTTGTCCTTGCGGTCCTGCCGGGCGTATCCATAATAGGGTAACACTGCCGTGATGCGTCCCGCTGAGGAGAGCTTGAGAGCGTGGATCATGAACAGCAGTTCCAGGATGTGATGATCCACCGGGGTGCAGGTGGGCTGGACTACGAAGACATCCCCACCGCGCACATTTTCCTGAATTTGGATGTTGCTTTCGCCGTCCGCGAAGCCCTTCACCTGCGCTTGGCCTAGCTCGATACCGAGGTGCTGGCAAATCTCCTCGGCCAGCGCGGGGTTGGCGTTGCCACTGAACACCTTGATTCGATCGGGATTCATCGCACGTATCGGCTTTGGGGCGGCCATAGAGTCTGTCGTGTGTGTGCTTCGAGGCGTCTCCACCACGCTAAGCGATATTTTCGGCGGCTCACCAGCGTAATGGGAAAAACTCGTTCCTTTCCGAGCGATTGAATGGCGCGAGGAAGTTTCTCGCGCTCCGGAAACAGCCCAAAAACTGCCGAACCACTCCCGCTCATCAGAGCAGGCCGCGCCCCCAACTTGAGTAGCCCCTGCTTGATCGATTTTAACGCAGGATGCCGGCGGAACACGACCGTTTCAAAATCATTTTGTCCCCATGACGATTCAGCTTCGATCGCACATGGCGGAATTCCGCGCCAGGCTGTCGACTGGAAACTAACTATTTTATTTTGTTGCGATTCCGCTGTCAATTGGGCGCTGAGTGCACGGTAGGCCTCAGCGGTCGAAACATGGATGCCGGGAGCGACCACGAGGCCCGCGCCTGGGGCATGGTCAGGCAGTGGATACAGTTCCGTACCCCGGCCCACGGCCACGGCCGTTCCTCCCAGCAGGAAAAATGGAACATCGCTGCCCAGTTGCGCGCCCAGATCGAGAAGCGCAGGCCAGTCCAGCATTCTACCGGCGAGCACAGGCAGCGCCAGCAGGACGGCGGCGGCATCGGACGATCCGCCACCGAGACCCGCGCCCATGGGGATGCGCTTGTCGAGCTTGAACTCCACCTTCCCGGTAACCCGCATGGCGTCCAGACAGGCGCGCGCCGCCCGGGCGACGAGATTGTCGGGGATCTCGACGTTGCCGCTCACCTGGATGCTGGTTTTGCGCGACGGTGAAAACGCCACTTGGATGCGATCGGCCAGCGAGATGGTTTGGAAGATGGTGCGCAGCTCGTGGTAGCCGTCGGCCCGGCGGTAGAGCACGCGCAGATCGAGATTGATCTTTGCGAATGCGAGGAGCCGAGCGGTGCGCGCAACGGCCGTCATTTGTCGTATTGCAGAAGCGAAAACACGTCGTAGCCTGCCAGTTTGCTGCGGCCGTGGAGGAAGGTCAGTTCGACGACGAAGCCCAGGCCGGCGACCTTGCCGCCGATCTTTTCGACCAGTTTCGTTACCGCAGCGGCCGTGCCGCCGGTTGCGAGAAGATCGTCCACGATCAGCACGCGGTGGCCGGGCTCGATCGCGTCGGTGTGAATCTCCAGGCTGTCGGCGCCGTATTCCAACTGGTAACTGACGCTGACGCGCTCCGAGGGCAGCTTTTTCGGCTTGCGCACGGGCACGAAGCCGGCGCCCAAAGCGTAAGCCAGCGTAGGCGCGAAGATGAAACCGCGGGCTTCGATGCCGATCACTAAATCAACGCCCGCACCCTGATAATGCGCCTTCAGAGCGTCAATCACATCGTGGAAGCCGTGCCGGTCTTTGAGCAGAGTGGTGATGTCATAAAATAAGATCCCCGGTTTCGGGTAGTCGGGAATTTCGCGGATCAACTTTTTAAGATCGTCGTGGTTGTTCATTAACCCTCAATGTAAAAAGAACCGTATTGTTGCACGCCGGCTTCGTGCTCTTCAACGCCGCGCACGTCGGCCATTCGCGGGCCTTTCCATAACCGGCCGGCCAGCTCCGATAGCTGTTCGCGAGTTCCCACTGCATAAACCTCCACGCGGCCATCGTCGAGATTGCGCGTATAGCCGCTGACGTGGAGATCGGCGGCCGTGCTCTGGGCGAAGTAGCGGTAGCCCACACCTTGGACGCGTCCGCGAATAAAGTAACGCTTGGCGATGACGTTGGGTCTTGACATGGCGCCGGTATCCAGAGTAGCGCACGCAGGAAGCATAATAATGGAGAATAAACCGTGCCCCGCTTGAGTTCGTCCGGCAAGCTGATTCTCGCGCTCACAGCCATTGGTGTGCTCCTCGGCCAGACTGGCGCCCCGGCCGGACTGGATGAGGCGGCCGCGGACTTCGAGCAGGGGCGAACGGCTGAAGCCGGGCAGAAGCTGGATGCGATCCTCAAAAATCATCCGGCGGATTTGCGCGCGCTCGTTCTAAAGGCCGCGGTGCTGGATGCTCTCGACCGCCGCGCCGAAGCGGAAAGTTATTATCAGCGGGCGCTGAAGCTGGCGCCCGGTTCCGCACAGGTGCTTAACAACGCCGCCAACCACTACTTGGCGGGCGGCGATCGCCGGCGGGCTCGCGAGTTGTATCTGAAGGCGATTGCCGCCGATCCGCATCACGTCAACGCGAATCTCCAATTGGCCGAGATGAGCGTTGAAGACAAACGCGGTGCCGAGGCACTGGCTTACCTCAGCCGTTTGGGGGATGCCGTGAATTCCGACGCCGAGGCACTGCTGGTGCGTGCCCGGGCTCTGGCATTGACCGGGCGCTGCGCCGACGCCGCCAAGCTGCTGGAGAGTCTCGAAGGCCAGGCCGGCGCGGGCCCAAGTTTGTTCTTCTCTACGGGTTTGGCTTTCGCCGAGTGCAAGAAGTATGAGCAGGCCGAGCGATCTTTTTCGCGTGCGTTGGATGCCGATCCGAAAAATTTCGAGATTCTCTACAACCTGGGCCTCGCCGCGCTCGAAGCGGGCCATGCCCAGCGCGCGACAACCGTTCTTGAGACTGCCCTCGAAGAGCGCCCGGATGACGTGGACTGCCTCTATGCGCTTTCGGGTGCTTATCTGAAGCAGGAGCGGCCCGTCGATGCCGCCGCGCTTCTGACCAAAGCGCAAAAGCTGGCGCCCGAGCGCACCGACGTGCTGCTGATGCTGGCCCAGGTTTCTTACCATCTCGAGTTCTACGAAGACGCCGCGGCTTCGTATACGCGATATCTCAAGCTGAAGCCGGATGACGACGCCGCCCGGCGCGAGCGTGGCATGTCGCTGGCCTGCGCCGACCAGCCCGCGAGCGCTCTCGCCGATCTCGATTGGTATGTGCGCAAACATCCGCGCGATGCAATGGGGTTCTATGAACTCGCGATCGCGGAGCATTTTGCGGATCGGGGCAAAGCGCTTCAGGCCCTCGACCGCGCACTGGCGCTCGATCCCGGCATGATCCAGGCGCATTACACGCGAGCCCTGCTCAACATCGAAGAACAGAAACCAGAGGGGGCCATTGACGATTTGCGCCTCATTGTGGAGCGGGAACCGGCGAACTATCGCGCGCTCGTTCACCTGGGACAAGCGTATCTCGACGCAAATCGCGCGGGTGAAGCCGCGGAGGTGCTGAAACGGGCCATTGACCTCGCGCCCAGCCAGCCGGCGGCTCTCCTTCACTACCGCAAGGCTCTGGTGCGACTCGGCCGCAAGGAGGAAGCGGCGGCCGTGTTGTCACGCCTGAAGCAGGCCGATACGGCGGCGGAATTCCGCAAGCCGCGTGGAGGCTTGATCGACTATCTCAGCCTGTCTCCGGTCGAGCAGCGCGCGCGCTACCTGACGAACTTGCGCAAGAACGTGGAAGAGTACCCGGCGGATCCGCGTTGGAAAATCCGGCTGGGACGGGAACTGCTGACGGACGGAAAATCCGCCGAAGCACAGGAGGTTTTCCGCTCCTTGAAAACGTCCGTGTCGGACCCCGAAATCCTCGCCAACTGCGGAAGAACCCTGCTTGAAGCGGACCAGTACGAACTGGCGCGCGAGTTCTTGGAAGGAGCGCTAGCCGCGGCGCCGGCCTTCAGCCCCGCACGGCTCGACTTGGCCATTGTCTTGTTCCGTCTCGAAAGCGCGGGCGCCGCGTTAGAAGAACTGGACAAAATTCCCGCAGAAGATCGCAAAGGAGACTACTATCTGCTCCGCGCGCAGATTCTCGATTTGCAAGGAAAAGTGCAGGAAGCTGCGGAAGCGCTCACCCAGGGCATCGCGGCCGCGCCCACCCGGCCCAGCTTATACCTGCAAGGTGCCGGATTCCTGCTCAAACACAAACTGCCCGACAAGGCACTAGCATTGCTAGAGCGGGCTTCTCGCGTCCTGCCGGATGACCGTGATTTGCTCCTGGCGCAGGCCGTTACGTTAGCGGTGATCCCGCGTGACGATGACGCCCAGAAGCTTTTGGCGAAGATTCAGGCCCGGTGGCCGGAGTGGGACCGCCCCTATCTGGTGAATGGGATGATACTGGAGATCCAGCTCAAATCGGCCGAGGCACTGCCGGTGTTGGAGACTGCGATCGCCCTCGGTGCCAACAGTCCGGGAGCGTACTATTACCAGGCTCTGGCGATTACGCATGCTAGGCCGGACGATCTGGAAAGCGCGCACAACGCTATCGCGCGGGCCGTAGCGCTGACTTCGAATGACCCTTACATTTTCCTGCTCGCGGGGAAAATTTCGCTGGCGCGTAAGGAGTACGCCGCCGCCGTCGAGCAGCTCTCCCAGGCGACGCATCTTCTGCCCACGCTCGTTCCCGCGCACTACGCGCTCCATGATGCGTACAAGGCCATTGGCGATGAGCCGAAATCCGCGGCCGAGCTGGAAGCTATCCAACATATCGCGGATCAGAATGCGGCTTCGGACAAGAGCCCCTTTCCCGTGGAGGATTTCATTTTTACCGTGCGGCCTCCGAGCTAAACGATGCGGTCGCTCGCTGCCATCTGCATAGGTCTGTTAGCTCTCTGGTTGTGGCGCTCGCCGGCCGCCGTCACGTCCGCAGGCCCCATCGTGTTCGAGAATATCATCGACAGCTCGGGTGTGCGCTTCGTCATGGACAGCGCCACGAGCGCCCGTAAGCACCAGATCGAAACCATGCTCGCCGGCGTCGCTATCTTCGATTACAACAACGACGGGCTGATGGATCTCTATTTCGTCAACGGCGCGCGCCTGCCGGACATGGACAAGTCCGATCCCCGCTACTGGAACCGGCTCTATCGCAACAATGGCGACGGCACCTTTACCGACGTGACCGAGAAGGCCGGTGTGCGTGGTGCGGGCTTTGGGATGGGCGTGGCCGCGGCGGACTACGACAACGATGGCTGGGTGGATCTGTACGTCACCGGTGTGAATCGCAATCAGCTCTTCCACAACAACGGCGACGGAACCTTCACCGACGTCACCGAAAAGGCCGGCCTGGCGGGCGTGCACCCGAAACTGGGCAAGACCTGGTCCATCAGCGCGGGCTGGTTCGATTACGACAACGACGGCCGCCTGGATCTTTTTGTCACCAACTATGTGAACTGGTCACTCGATACCGAGCCCGTTTGCAAGACCGGCGACGGCATCGTAGCCTACTGTTCGCCGAACGGCTACACCGGCCAGCCGAACATGCTCTTCCACAACAATGGCGACGGCACTTTTACAGATGTTTCGGACGCATCCGGGATCGGCAAATATGCCGGCAAGGGTATGGGGGTGGTCTTCGCGGATTACGATGGCGATGGCTTTACCGACGTCTTCGTCTCCAACGATACCTATCGTAATTTTCTCTTTCACAACAACGGCAACGGCACGTTCCGCGAGGTCGGCACGATCAGTGGCGTTGCTTACAATGAGAACGGAAAATCCATCGCCGGGATGGGCGCGGACTTCCGTGACGTGGACAACGACGGGCGGCCGGACATCTTCGTCGTTGGCATGATCGGCGACACCTTCCCGCTCTACCGGAATCGCGGAAACGATTTCACCGATGTCACCAGCGCTTGGGGCATCGCCGGCGCGACCGCGCGAATGACCGCCTGGGGATCGGGCATCGTCGACTTCGATAACGACGGATGGAAAGACCTGTTCGCCGCCTGTTCCTCCATCCTGGACAACTCCGAGGTGGTTGAACATCTGCCCTCGAAGCTTCCCAACAAAGTGCTCCGGAACGTGGGCGGAACTCACTTTGTGGACGTGAGCGACACTGCCGGCGCGAGCTTCGGTGTGCCCCAGGCGCATCGTGGCATGGCCTACGGCGATCTCAATAACGATGGCCGCATCGACGTCGTGGTGACCGTCAAAGACGGCCGGCCGGAAATTCTGCTGAACCGTTCGGCGGAACGAAATCACTGGTTGCTCGTCAAGTTGGTGGGTGGCCGAAGCAATCGGGATGGGCTCGGCGCGCGCCTCAAAGCAATGTTGCCCGGCGGCTCGGCTCTCTACAATCATGCGACCACCAGCACCGGCCTCAGCGCATCGAGCGACCCGCGCGTGCATTTTGGGCTAGGCGCTGCGCAACGTGTGGAGAAGCTGGAAATCTGGTGGCCCAGCGGCATTCGGCAGGTTCTCGAAAATGTGGCCGCGAACCAGATCCTCACGGTCCACGAGCCGGAAAAATAAAAAGGGGCCGGAAAGATATCCGGCCCCGATACAAGGCTCGCCCCCAGATCACCAGTACAGTTTTAGCGCTGCCTGCACTTCTCTTGGGCTGTTGGCCGTGCTGGTAATCACGCCGAAACTACCGCCGTTGACCGTCGTGTTGGGTCCGGAGAACTGCGGGTGGTTGAGGCCGTTGTAGGTTTCCAGGCGCATTTGGAGTCTGGCACCCTCCCGCAATTTCGGCAGGAGAAACTCCTTGAAGATCGACAGATTCGCGTTGCGCTGCCCGGGCTGCCGGCAACCCGCTTCCGTGCGGGCCGCGGTACCCAGCGTAAAGGGCGGTGGAACGGTCATCACGCCGGGGTTGGCGAAGTACTGGTTCAGAATGTTCGTACTGGCACATTGCAGAGGTGCACTGATGTCCGGCTGCTGCGATCCGTACGTCGGCAGGCTTTGGCCACCGGAAAGTCCCAGGATCTCCGGCCGTCCATCGGTGAATCGCCAGATGCCGTTGGTCTGCCAGCCGCCAAGGATCGCGTTCACCACGGCGTTGGCATTGCCAAGCAGAGGTTTGCCTTTTCCGATGGGCAGTTCGTAGGTATAGCTGAATTGCAACACCGAAGGCATGTCCCAGGTGGACAAGCTTCGATCGAGAGCGCGATTGTTCGGATCGGCCAGATGCGTGATCCCCCCTAGCCAGGTAACGGCGTCGCCGGTGGACGAAGCGCCATCGATGGATTTCGACCAGACATAAGTCACCAGGAATTGCAGGCCGTGAGAGAAGCGCTTCTCGGCTTTTAACTGCAAAGCATTGTAGATGGAATTGGCCCATGGCGCATCCTCCATGGTGACGCTGGAGAATTGCGGGAACGGCAATTGGAACTGATACGCCGGGTACGTCGCAGCCGAGAGTCCGCTGTTCGGGTTCGTGATGATCCCGTAGAACGGATTGTTCACATAGGTGTTGAGCGCGGCAATCTGGCTGGAGCTGTAATGCTCAATCTGCGGGCCTAAGTAGTTCAGGTAATTGGCCCCGCCGAAGTAGAGGTGGGTGCCCTTCTTTCCTATATAGCTCACATCCAGCAGGATGCTGGACGGTAATTCATGCTGGATGCCAAAGCTCCAGGCCTGTTCGTAGGGGTTCGGGGAGTCAATACCGGCGACCGGTCCGGCTGCACCCAGACCCACGTCATTCATCAGGCCCAAGGAACTTCCCGGTGGTGACAACACCCCTTTGGGGAACGGATTGCTCAATCTCCCATAAGGTGTCGCGCCGTCGCTGGGATTCAGCGGGAGCCAGTTCGTGATTTCGTCGTAGCCCTGCCACCCGAGAGCGCCGGTGCCGGAAGCACCGGATTTGACCGTCGAAAAGAAGATCCCGTAGCCGCCGCGTATCACGGTCTTGTTGAACATCTCATATGCAAAGCCTATGCGTGGTCCCACATCCCCGTAATCCGTATTGAAGTTGTTGCGATTACTCGGGCTCATGAAAATCTCGCCGCCGTGCAGAGTGCCCAGCCCTGGGGCCGTAACGGGTGACACAACGTTTGGGTCGAACCCGTTCATCCGGTTGTAGCGCTCGCTGCGGGGAGTGTTCACGTCGTAGCGGAGCCCGATGTTCAGCGTCAGTTTCCGGTTGAACTTCCAGTTGTCCTGGACGAAGGTGCCGTACTGGAAACTCTGTGTGCTGACATAGTTCGGAACTTCATACTCGCCCCAGGCTCCCGGGCCGCCGACGCCGGTCATGAAGCTGGCTATGGCATCGCCACCACCCGAATACGGATACTCAGAGGTGCCGGTGAAGTCGAAAGAAAAGTATCCTCCAGGAGCTCCTGGTTGTGTGTAACTCGTCCGATGCATCCGGCCGTCGAACCCGAATTTCAAGTCGTGCGCACCCTTCACCCAGTTCAACGTTCCGAGGAGCTCGTGTGTCTCGGTGCCTTCCCGCTCATAACTCCATGGCTCAGTGCCCAGATTGGTGCCGCCGGGTGATGAGTAGTTCCCCAATATGATCGCTGGGATGAACGGGATTCCCGAAGTATTCATGTAGCTTGGCATTCCGAGCGTGGACACGGGGCCCAAGCCCTTGTATTGAGATTCTGCGGCTATGGTTTCCTCGAAAACGTAGCTTCGCGCCAGCCCATAGGACATCGTCAGCAGCATCGTTGGGCTGAACGTGTGCGTATGATTGATGGCTACGAGATTGGCGTCACCCGGGGCAGGGCCGCCGTCGCACGGGTCGGCTACGTTTCCGTAGCAGTTGGGTGAGTGGGGACCGGGTGAGGAGGAGCGCGAGTACCGGACCGCTAGGAGATCTTTGTCGCTGAAACGCTGATCGATTTTGATATCGAACTGGTTACCGATCCCCTGGGCGGCGGCCGAACCTTGCCAATTCGTGTACTGATTGTAGGCCGAGGTTCCGACGCCAAGATTCGGCAGCGGGAAATACTGAGCCATTTTTAACGCGATCGGGTCAATGAGATTGCCGGGGCGCGCCGGAAGCTGTAGATTGGTGCCGTTCAGACTGGGGCTGCCCGGGCTCATATACGTGATCAGATTGTCGAAAGGAATGTAGCCTGAGCGTTGCGGCCCACCTAGATTCGCGTTGTATGTCCCGGTGTAAGGATCCCAGAGTTGACCCGAAGCGACTGAGCATAAACCGGCCGAACTAAAGCTTCCGCCCGCGAGAGTGCATAGCTCGCCAAAATTACCCGTACGTTCCAACGCGCTCGGCACGCCCGATGTGAAGGTGCTTAGAGTTTCCTGGCGATAGCCCTCATAGTCGAAGAAAAAGAAGGTCTTATCGTGCTTGATCGGTCCGCCGACTGTGCCTCCGAAATTGTTTCTTTTCAACGGCGGCAGGGGCAGGCCGGCTGCGTTGTTGAAGAAATTGTTGGCATCCATTACCTGGTTGCGGAGAAAGTCGTAGGCACTTCCGTGGAACTGGTTCGTTCCAGAGCGGATGACCATGTTGACCACGGTCGATCCCGTGAAGCCGTATTCCGCGCTGAAGTTCGACTCCTGCACCACGAATTCCTCCACCGCGTCCACCGAAGGCGTGTACAGCGGGAACAGGATGCCGCTATTCTGCTCGAAGTTGGTCGTCGTCACGCCGTCCATCAGGACGTCGGCGGTGGCGTTGCGGGTGCCGTTCGAAATGAAATTGTTCGCCGTGCAGATGCCGCAAGTCGTGTCCACTTCTGTTACGCCGGGAGTTAGCACCACCAGGTCGGTCACGGAACGGCCCACCAGCGGCAGGTCATTGATAAATCGCCTGTCGACCACTTGGCCCGTTACTGCATCCTGTGTGGATAGAACCGGCGCTGCGGTGGTGATCTCGACCGTTTGCGAGGTCGCGCCCACCTGTAGCGAGAAGTTGACCGCGACGTTCTGATTAATGTTGACGTTGATGCCGGCTTGTTCTTGCGGTTGGAAGCCCTGCGCAGTCACCGTGAGCTTGTAGCTGCCCGGAGGAACGCTACGAAACAGATAGCGGCCCGTGGCATCGGAAATAGCCGTGAACGAAAAGCCCTTCTGTTCATCCACCAGTTTGGCCTGGGTATTCGGAATCACAGCGCCACTCGGGTCGGTAATCACCCCTGAGACGGTGCTCGTATACAGCTGCGCCCATACTGCTGTACACAGAAGCAAACACAGAATCACCCTGCTCTGCAGTGTTTTCATGCTGTTCTCCTGATTTTCGTATCCCGACGAAGGTGCACCACAACACTTGACGGACTTCGAACTGATGTCATGGCCTCTATCCCCACTGATTTGGGGGTAACGATATACCAAAGTCAGGGTGGTGTCAAGCACCCCGACCGGCGTGTCGCCGCAAAATGATAATGTCCTATTTGCGCAAAGTAGAAATGTCCTATTGACATCTTCCAGGCTGGGGAGGTGCAAGAAGGACAACTCCTGATGACACAAGCCGAACGGGATCGCCTGG
>Ga0181536_10003917_pt1 | contig 16029 bp, 14 predicted proteins | sample PEATcosm2014_Bin_41_FD_121105 | JGI IMG/M metagenome (GOLD analysis project Ga0181536, IMG submission 121105) | Peatland microbial communities from MTU Mesocosm Facility, Houghton, MI, USA - PEATcosm2014_Bin17_60_metaG | ecosystem: Environmental > Terrestrial > Soil > Wetlands > Peat | place... | reverse complement strand
TTTCGCCTGATTGCTCCCGCGCGATTCTACTGCGCTCGCTCCATCACCGTGATCGTGTTTCATAGCGTTGCCTCGACGGTACCGATGCCGCCCAATGTTTCGCGCGCCAGCGAGATGTAGGCTTGTGCGCCGCGGCTTTTCGGGTCGAACAGCACGGCCGGTTTGCCGTACGACGGTGCTTCGGAAAGCCGTATATTACGCGGGATTTGCGTCTGAAAGACGCGGCCGGGAAAGAACCGGTGCACTTCGTCGAGCACTTCGACCGCCAGCCGCGTGCGGCCGTCGAACATCGTGATCAGCACGCCGAGGATGACGAGATCGGGGTTGAGGCCGGCCCGCGCGCGGTCGACGATCGTCGTCAATTGCGAGAGGCCTTCGAGCGCGTAGTATTCGGCTTGTACCGGAATGATGATCTCCTGCGCCGCGGCGAGCGCGTTGACGGTGAGCAGTCCGAGCGAGGGCGGGCAGTCGATCATGATGATGTCGTACGTATCGCCGGTCGCGGCGAGCGCATCTTTGAGCCGATGCTCGCGCCGTTCGCCGGCGACGAGCTCGATTTCGGCACCCGCCAGGGCCAGCGTCGCCGGTACTATCCACAGGTTTTCCACATCGGTGGGTTGGACCGCGGAAGCGATCGGCGCGCCGTCCAGAAGGACCGAATACGCATCGGTGTCGATGGCATTTTTGTCGATACCAACGCCTGTCGTGGTATTGCCCTGCGGGTCGATGTCGACGAGCAGGACGCGCTGCCCCAAGAGCGCGAGCGAGGCGCCCAGGTTGACCGCGGTCGTGCTCTTGCCGACGCCGCCTTTTTGGTTGACGACCGCAATGATCCGCGGTGTCCCCTGCCCCTTATCTGCCAATACCGTAGCGCTCGTCGATGAAGCGCCCGGCGCGCTCGACCAGCAGGTCCCGCTCGTTCCGAGTCGGATCATCGACGACCTCTTCGAACAGCGCGGCCAAGATTGCGCCGACGCGCGCGTCCCCGCGAAAGCCGGCCGGCGCTGCACCGCTCGCGATCAATCGTTCAATCACGTCGTCGCCGGAGATGGCAAGGTCGCGTACGGTGAGCGGCGGCTTTTCCTCGAGCGCGCGCGCAACGCGTCCTTCGAACAGTTCGTTTTCTTGCGATCGCTTCGGCAAGCCGCTGCCGATAATATCCGCGTGCCGTAAGGCAAAAAGCCGCGCCAGATGCGCGGGCCCGATGCGGTTGATGAAGCGGCGCACGGCCTTGGGCGCAAGCTCCGGATCGGCCGCGTACATGTGCGAGCGGACGAGATGTTCGACCGTAGCGATCGTCTCGTTCGGAAAGCGCCACCGCGCGAGCATTTGGACCGCCATGTCGGCGCCGACGTGCTCGTGACGGTAGAACCGCGGACCGTCCTTGGTGCGCGGTTTGCCGACGTCGTGCAAAAGTGCCGCCAACCGCAGCGTCACGTCGCCGGGCGGCGCCGCATCGGCGGTCTCGAGGTTGTGGCGGTAGACGTCGTAGGCGTGCCACTCGTTCTGGTCGACGCCGACCCCCTCGACCATTTCGGGCCAGAGTTCGGCGAGGACGCCGGTCGTGCGCAAGATCTCGAGGCCGATCGACGGCCGGCCGGCGGCGCCGAGCAGCTTGTGGAGCTCCTCGCAGACCCGCTCGGGCGATACTGTGCGCACGAGGTGCGCGGCCGCGGTCATGGCGGCTCGGGCCACATCGCTCAGCTCGAAATCGAAACGGGCGGCGAATTGGGCCGCCCGCAGCAAGCGCAGCGGGTCCTCGACGAACGTTTGGGGCGCCACGATGTCGATGCGGCGCGCCGCGATATCGTGCACCCCGCCGTGCGGGTCGACGATCAGGTCGTCGCCGATCCGTCGCGCGATCATGTTCATCCGGAAGTCGCGCCGGCCCAGGTCGTCCTCGATCGAGATCTCGGGCCCGCTCTCGACGATGAAATCGCGGTGCCCGCTCCCGGTCGACCACTCGCGGCGGGGCAGCGCCAGATCGGCGTTGCCCTCCAACGCGGAGAGCTTCACCACAGCAAACGACGCCCCGACGACGTTCACCCGGCCGACCGAGCGCAGCCGCGCGACGAGGTCGTCAAGCGACAGCCCGGTGACGACGTAATCCAGGTCTTTCGGTGGCGGGATCGCCGGATCGAGCAATGCCCGGAACTCGTCCCGCACTCGCCCGCCGACCGCGTACAGCGCATTCACGGGCAACGCGTCCGCGAGGCGGCGGTCGAGGGGGTGAGCGGTCACGAGCGTCATTCTACCGCAAGAGGCAGCGGTCCGCATTTTGTTTCCCGGGAAACACTCGCGCTGTCATGGAGGCTGTTTCCCAGGAAACAATCGCCTTAGTAGCAGAGCGGCCGCTTTTCCGGGACGCCGTTGCGGCGGGGAAAGCGGGCCGGGGTGGGCTCGCGCTTCTCCAGGACAAAGACGCGGCGGTCGCCCTCCAGGATGCGTTCTTCGATCAAGACCGCACCGAGCATGGGGACGGCATCTTCGAGAGCCCGGCGCTCGCGCGGCTCCGGAACAGTCCGCTGGAGCAGCGCGCGCCCGCCGACGCGCAGAAACGGGACGGTCAATTCCGCGACCGTGGGCGCTCGCGAGACCGCCCGCGCGGTGGCGAAGTCGAATTGCTCCCGGAACCGCCCCTCGTGGGCGGCCACTTCGGCCCGTTGCGCCACCGCTTCGCCGTTCACGCCGCACTCCCGCAGCGCCCGCGCCAGAAAGGCAGCCTTCTTGGCGGTCGGCTCAATCAGCACGACCCGCCGGCCGGTCGCCAGGCCCAGCGGAATCCCGGGCAACCCCCCGCCGGAGCCGACGTCGACGAGGTCGCCGGTGACGTCGTCCGCCAGCGTCAGCGCGTCGAGCAGGTGCGGGACCAGCGCGGCGCCGTCTTTGGCGCCGGTCAGGTTGACCTTGCGGTTCGCCTCGAGCAGCAGCGCCCCGTACGCGGCTAACCGCCCGGCCAGCACGGGCGGAACGCCGCTCGCCCGCAGCGCGGCGGCGAGCGCCCCCTCGTCGCCGGGCATTCAGCCCACAGCGACCGGCGTGCGCGTTTCCGTGCGGCGGTGCAGCACCACGCTCAGCACCGCCAGGTCGGCCGGCGTGATCCCGGGGACCCGGGCCGCCGCACCCAGCGTCCGCGGACGGATCCGCGAGAGCTTGTCGCGCGCCTCGAGCGACAGCGCGGCGACGACCCGGTAATCGAAATCGGCCGGCACGACGCAGGCCTCGTCGGCCGCGGCCCGCGCGATCGCCGTCTCCTGGCGCCCCACGTAGCCGGCCATCTTGATCTCGGTCTCAAGCCGCTCGCCGATCGCCGCGGGCACCTCCCCAAGCCGGCCGGCGACGTCCGCGAACCGGACGTCCGGACGGCGCAGGACGTCGGCCACGGTCGCACCGGGCGGCATCACGGCTCCGGCTAGCGTCTGCCCGCCGACCTTCGTGCGCCCCGCCGCGCTGCGCGCCGCCCCGATCGCCGCCTGCTCCTCGCGATACGCCGCCCAGCGCTCCTCGTCGATGAGCCCGATCTCGCGGCCGAGCGGGGTGAGGCGCTGATCGGCGTTGTCGTGCCGGAGGATCACGCGATGCTCGGCGCGCGAGGTCAGCATCCGGTACGGTTCGTCGACGCCGCGCGTGACCAAGTCGTCGATCAGCGTCCCGATGTACGACGTCTCCCGCCCCAGCCGCAACGGCTCGCGGCCCGCCGCCCGGCGCGCGGCGTTGACGCCGGCGACCAGCCCTTGCGCCGCGGCCTCCTCGTATCCCGAGGTACCGTTCAGCTGCCCGCAGTGAAAAAGCCCGGCAATACGGCGCGTTTCGAGGCTCGGATCGAGCTCGGTCGGCGGCACGAAATCGTACTCGACCGCGTAGCCGGCGCGCAGCATCCGCACGTTTTCGAGGCCGGGCAGCGTTTGCAGCATCGCGACTTGCACCTCGGCCGGCAACGAGGTCGAGAAGCCGCCGACGTAGAGCGTCGGTTCGTCCCAGCCTTCGGGCTCGATGAACACCTGGTGGGTCGGGTTGTGGGCGAACTTGATGACCTTGTCTTCGATCGACGGGCAGTAGCGCGGCCCGATGCCGCGGATCAGGTCGAGCCCGTAGAGTGGCGACCGGTGCAGGTTCTCCCTGACTATACGATGCGTATCGTCGTTGGTAAGAACGACCCAGCACGACAGCTGCGGCCCGGCGAACCGCGGCGTCCGGCCGAACGCGAATCCGAGCGGCACCGCGCTCGGACGCTGCTCGCTCATCGCCCCGAAATCGACCGACGTGCGGTCGATCCGCGGCGGCGTCCCGGTTTTCAGCCGCCCGAGCGGAAACCCCAGTCGCGCCAGCGTGGCGGAGAGTCCCAGCGCCGGCGCCTCCCCGAAGCGGCCCTCGGCCCGCACCTCGTCCCCGCGAAAGGTCTTGCCGCCGAGGAACGTCCCGGTCGCGAGCACGACGTTGGGCGCGCGCAGCTTCCGCCCGTCGCCGAGCACGATCCCGGCCACCGCGGCTCCGTCGAGCAACAGATCCTCGCACATCCCGTGCACGACGGTCAGGTTGGGCGTACGCTCCACGATCGCGCGCGCCGCGCGCACGTACCCCGGTTTGTCCGCCAGCACGCGTAGCGCACGCACCGACGGTCCCTTCGATTCGTTGAGAAAGCGGGCGTGCAGCGACGTCGCGTCGGCCACGCGCGCCATCGCGCCGCCGAGCGCATCGATCTCGCGCACCAGCTGGCCCTTCGCGCTGCCGCCGATCGACGGGTTGCATGCGAGCGTGCAGATCCGTTCCGGATCGCCGGTAACCAGCAGTGTTTCCGCCCCCAGCCGCGCGGCGGCGACGGCGGCGTCGAACCCCGCGTGACCGCCGCCGACGACGATCACGGCGGCATCGTGACGCGGTGACATACACGCGCAACGTTCGCGGGGATCGCAGCGTCCACTGCATAAAATCGCGCGCATGCGGCGAAACCGCTTCCTGTCGGTCTTGGGCGCCGCGTGCGCTGCCGGTGCGCCGGCGCCGGCACGCCCCGCTGAGCCCGTGACGATCCGTGCCGCCGCCACGCTCGACGACGATGCGACGCCCTATATCTGGGCGATGCAAACCGGTCTGTTTCAACACAACGGTATCGCAGCGACGCTGCAGCGCGCTACCAGCGGCGCAGCGATCGCGGCCGGCATCGCCGGCGGCTCGTTCGAGGTGGGCAAGTCGAGCATCACGTCGCTCTGCAACGCGCACGCGCACGGCGTGCCGCTGATCTGGATCGCACCGGCCGGTGAATACGACAGCTCGATGCCGATGCGTTTGGCCCTCATCGTCCGCAGCGACGCTCCGATTAAAACCGGCACCGACCTCAACGGCAAAACCGTCGGCGTTTCCGGACTCAACGACATCTTTTCGCTTGGCGTGCGCGCCTGGTCCGACCAGCACGGCGGCGATTCATCGACCATCAAGCTCACCGAAATTCCGATGACGCAAGCCGGGCTCGCGGTCGAAACCGGCCGGCTCGACGGCGCCGTGATCATCGAACCGTTCCTCGACGTCGCGCTCGCCGGCGGCAAGGTGCGCGTGCTGGGCGATCCGGCCAGCGCGATCGCGCCGCACTTCATGCAGGCGGCGTGGTTCACGTCGGCCGACTTCGCCGCCAAGAATCCGGCCGCGATCGACGGCTTCATCCGCACGATGCGCGAGGCGTCGACGTACGGCAACAGCCACCACGCGGAAACCGCCACCCTGCTGCTCAACTATTTGAACATCCGGGTCCCGCTCTCGTCGCGCATCCTGCTCGGCGTGCGCTTCAACCCCGACCAAATCCAAACGCTGATCGATCTCCAGTACCGCTACAAAATGCTGCCCGCACCGATCGCCGCGCGCGATCTGATCTATCCCGCCGCGCTGCGCGCCTGAGCGCCTCACGTAAGGAACGTCGCACATGCTCTCCAACGCCGACAACGAACGCCTGACCCGGGTCGGACCCGGTACCCCGATGGGAACGCTGCTGCGCCGCTACTGGCTGCCCGCGCTCCTGGCCGAGGAAGTCCCCGAGCGCGACGGCCCGCCGGTGCGCGTCCGGCTGCTGGGCGAAGACCTGGTCGCGTTTCGCGACAGCGACGGCGTGGTGGGCCTGATCTCGGCCTACTGTCCGCATCGCCGTGCGCCGATGTTCTTCGGCCGCAACGAAGAGTGCGGGCTGCGCTGCGTCTACCACGGCTGGAAGTTCGACCGCGACGGCGCCTGCGTCGACATGCCCTCGGAGCCGCCCGACTCGCTGTTCAAGACGAAGGTCAAGATCGAGGCCTATCCCACGTGGGAAGGCGGCGGGATGATCTGGGCCTACCTCGGGCCGCCGGAACTCCGCCCCGCAGCGCCCGATCACGAGCTGGTCCGCACGACCCCCGGCCATCGCTACGTCTCGAAGTCCTATCAAGAGTGCAACTGGCTGCAGGCGCTCGAAGGCGGCGTCGACCCGACCCACGCCACGATCATGCACAACGGCAACATCGGCGACCGGTCGTTCCTCAACGATTACGACAAGCTCGTCGCCGAGCTGAATTTGGAGCGCACCGACTACGGCTTCACCTACACCGGCATTCGCCCGCGCGGGCAGCACACGTGGGTGCGCGGCTATCACTGGATCATGCCCTCGTTCCACATGCGCGCGCGCGTCGAAGGCAACTTCGGCCGGCCCAAAGTGCACGACGAGATCCCGACGATCGACGGCCACATCTGGATTCCGATCGACGATGAAAAAACGTGGGTCTACAACTTCGGCTACTCCCACGATCCCGCGCAAGAGCTCTCGCGCGAACAAGCCCACATCATCGAAACGCGCTTGGGCCGCGGCGACTACCTCGACAAAAATTACGTCTCCCGCCTGAACAAATCGAACGACTACGGCATCGACCGCCAACGGCAGAAAACCCAATCGATGACCGGCATCGAAGGCATCAACACCCAAGATCTCGCGCTGCAAGAAGGCATGGGCGCCATCGTCGACCGCTCCAAGGAACACCTCGGCACGACCGACCGCGCGATCATCACGCTGCGCCAAGTCCTACTCCAAGCGTTGGACACGCTCGAGAGTGGCGGCACTCCGCCGGCCATCGACCCGGCGACGTATCGCAACGTGCGCAGCATCGACCGCATGGTTGAAAAGACGCTGGACTGGCGGCAGGCTACTAAAGCGGATTTCGTCGCTCGGTTTTAGGGCACGGCGCCACCCACGGCCACCACTATTTTCCGATGCAGAACCGTGCGAAGATTCCATCGAGGACGGCTTCGGTTGCCACCGCACCGGTGATCTCGCCCAGGGCTGCTAGCGCGGCTAGTAATTCCGGCGCGATCAGGTCCAGCGCGTCGCCGGCGTCGAGGGTTGCGCGCGCACGTTGCAGCGCTTCGCCGGCGCGCGCTACTGCATCGGCTTGGCGCGCGGATGCCAGATGCGCGCGCGACAGATCGAGGTGCTCCGAGCCCCAACCTACCTGCGCCACGTTGGCGCGTACCGCGGCGATCGTTTCGGCATCGTAGACGCTGCCGAGAAGGGCTTCGCGTTCGTCTGCAGCGCGTTCGTCGTAGCCGCGGCGGCCTACATCGCTCTTGTTGAATAGGACGACGCGCGGCCGGTCGCGGGTCGACGCGAGCACGGCGTTTGCGTTCGCGTCGAGCGGCTGCGAACCGTCGATCACGACCAGCGCGACCGCGGCTCCGGTTAGCGCTGCGCGCGCGCGTTCGATGCCGATCCGTTCCACGACGTCGTCGCTCGCGCGCAGGCCGGCGGTGTCCAGCACGCGGACCGGGACGCCGTCGATGAAGAAGCGTTCCTCGATCACGTCGCGCGTCGTTCCCGGAACCGCTGCGACGATCGCGCGCTCCTCGCCGAGCAGCGCGTTCAGTAGCGAGGATTTTCCGGCGTTCGGCGGGCCGACGATGGCGAGCGAGAGACCCTCGCGCACCAGGCGGCCGCGTTCCCAATCGCCGACCAGTTCCGCCAGCTGCGCTTCGCAGGCGGCGAGACGGCGGTCGACATCGCCGCGGTCCGGTTCGGGGACTTCATCGGGATAGTCGATCGCGCCGGCGAGCTCTTCGAGCACGGCGGCGAGGGGCGCGGTCACCTCGCCGATCGCCGCGCGCAGGCCGCCGGTGAGGTTGGCTTGCGCGGCGCGCGCGCCGGCGTGTGATTCGGCTTCGATCACGGCGGCCACCGCTTCGGCGGCACTGAGGTCGAGTTTGCCGTTGAGGAACGCGCGGCGCGTGAACTCGCCGGGCCCGGCCGCCCGGGCACCGGCGGCCAAGAGCGCGCGTAGGGTTTCGCGCGCGACGACCGGACTGCCGTGGACGTGCAGTTCCACGATGTCTTCGCCGGTTACGGTGCGGGGCGCATCCATTGCGAGCGCTAGGCCCTGGTCCAAGACGGCGCCGTCGACGTCGAGGATCTCGCCGTAGGTGGCGACGCGGTCGGCCAACGGCGCGCGGCTGCGAAACACGCGCGCGGCGATGCGGCGCGCCTCGGGGCCGCTGCACCGGACGATCGCGATCGCACCGCGCCCCGGCGGGGTCGCGATCGCCGCGATCGTCTCGTACACGCTATTTTGGCGAGACGACCAGCCGGCGATCCGGGTCGACGCCCTCGGATTCCGTGCGCACGACCGACGATTCGGCCAGCGCGAGATGCACGATCTTGCGTTCGCTCGGCAGCATCGGCTCGAGCTTCACCGGCTTGCCTTCGCGAATCACGCGCTCCAACGTGCTCAGCGCCAGCGTCTTGAGCTGATCGGCTTTGCGCGCGCGGTAACCCTCCGCGTCGATCGTGTAATAGCGACGGTTGTTGCGCACGCCGGCGTTGAGGATGTTGTTGAAGATCAGGTTGAGGGCTTCGAGCGTATTGCCGTTGCGGCCGATCAGATTGGCCAGCCGCGGCCCGCGGATTTCGAAGTATTCGCCCTCCGAGCGCGCGATGTAGACGATCGACACGTCGTCGATCCCCATCTTGCCGAGCAGCTCTTCGAGCAGCGCGCGCGCCGGCTTCGCGACCTCCGGTTCGACCGACGCGGCGGTCGTCGAACGCGGCGGTGCCGGCCGGCGATCGAACCGGCCGCCTCCGCGTCCGCCGCGACCGCGGTCGCCGTACTCGCGGCGGCCCGAACTATGCTCGTTGTCCATGCTCACTGTCTAGACACCTACTTCCATATTCGCGGTACTGTTTGCGGCTCGGGCCCCGGGAAATACTCCGCTACGATACACGTGAGGGCCCGAACGCACTATCGTTTACTGCGGCGCGCCGCGCGGCCGCTGGTGCTGCCGTTCTTGCCGCCGGCGAGGGCCGGGCGGTTCGAGGTTTTGCCGCCGCTCACCGCGGGCGGCTCGGCCGGTTCGAGCGCGACCTTCTTCGGCCCGATCAAACCGTACCGGCGATACATGTAGAATTGTTGCGCCATCGTCAACACGTTGAGCGTCAGCCAATAGATCAACAGCGCCGACGCCCAATGATAACGCCAGCCGAAATACGCGATCATCGCCGGCGACATGATCGCCATGATCTTCTGCGTCTGGGCTTGCTGCGGATCGCTCGACGGCGGGCTGCCGTACCGCACGCTGATGTACATCGAGACGACGTAGAGCACGAACAGCGACATGTCGAGCGTCGCGAGACTGGTCGCGAAAATTTGCGGATAATGCAGCGAGATCGGCGAACCGATCCACAGGAAATGCGCCGACCAGAAGTCGCCCGGCGCCGCGGTCCCCGCGATCTTGCCGTCGACCATACACCCCTTGGCCGTCCAGTCCAGCGGGTTGCAACCGACGTGTTCCTGGATCGCGTAGAAGAGCCCGAGCAAAATCGGCAACTGGATCAGCATCGGAAAGCAGCCGGCCAGCGGGTTGACGCCGTGCTCCTTGTAGAGCGCCATCGTCGCCGCTTGCAGCTCTTGCGGTTTGCCCTTGTATTCGGCTTGCAATTTCTTGAGCAGCGGCTGGACTTTTTGCATCTCGGCCATCGACTTGAATTGCTGCTGGGCCAGCGGAAAGAGCGCCAGCCGCACGACGAGCGCCAACAGCACCATGTCCAGACCGTACGCCGGCACGACCGCATGGATCGCATTGAGCAGGCCCAGCATCGTGTCGGTGATCGGCTGGAAGAAATTGAAGGCGAACACGGGGCCAGGAACCTTTCAGGGGTCGTTGCGGGCCGCAACGCGAGCGCGGCCGCTCCGCTAGGGGACGGGGTCGAAGCCGCCGGGATGCCAGGGCGCGCATCGAACGATGCGCCGCGCTGCTAGAAATACCCCGCGCAGGGGACCATGTTTCTCGATGGCTGCGGCCGCGTACTCCGAACACGTCGGGACGAACCGGCAGGCCGGCGGCAAGACCGGCGAGAGCAAGCGCTTGTAGGCGCCGATAAGACCGACGAGCAGCTTCTTCACGGCAGCAGCCGCGCGAGTTCCGCTGCGACCGCGGCGAAATCGGCCTCGCCCGCGCCCGGCCGCGCGATCAGCACGACGTCCCGGTGCGGCGGGCGCCCGAACGGCGACCGGTCGAGCACGGATTTGACCCGGCGCCGCAGCCGGTTGCGCACGACCGCGTTCCCCACGCCCTTGGAGACGGTGATGCCCACGCGGGACGCGTCCCGCGCCGGGCTGCTCAGGAGAACGAAAAGGGGCCCAACCTGCCGCTGACCGCGGCGCTGGACCCGCGCAAAGTCGCTCCGGCGCCGGAGCGACTGATAGAGGCGCACGGGGCGCTAGCGGCCCCCGGCCTCAGACCGAGAGGCGGTGGCGGCCCTTTTTGCGCCGCGCCGCGATGACCTTACGGCCGTTCTTGGTGCTCATGCGCTCGAGGAAACCGTGGACGCGTTTGCGCCGGCGGTTGTGCGGCTGGAAGGTCCGCTTCACGGTACGGGTACTCCTGACGGGACGGTTTTGAAAGCACTGTATTGTACCGGGCCGGGAGCCCGGCCGTCAAGGTAAAGCGGGTGATTGCGAACCCTTCCTACGTTGTCCACAACTGTGGATAGGGCTGTGGATAGGCCCCGGCAGGAACGCAGCCCGAACCCTTGCGCCATGAGGGTTCCTGCCGCATAAACCGGGTTCGAAAAAGTTGCGGACAACCCTCGAAAGTGCTCGGTTTATCGCGAAATTAAGGTCGCTGGGTGCCTGTGGATAAGTGCAGAAAACGGAGGACAATAAACCGCAGGAAGGCGCCCTCGCCTAACCAATCCGGTAGCCTCATCTCTCCGGTCCACGGACGGGCCGACCCCGGTATCTTTTGGCAGGTTTTTCGGATGCATACTCCCCTCGCGGATGCCCATACCTCGGATCTCTGGGCAGCAGCGCTGGAGCTACTGGAGCCGCGCTATAACAAGCCGGTTTTCGAGATGTGGCTCAAGCCGATGCGCTTGGTCGAGCTCACCCCCAGCGAGATCGTGCTGGCGGTGAACACCACGTTCGCCCGGGATTGGGTCGAGAACCGGCTCAAGCACGACATCACGAGCGTGCTGCACGACATCTTGGGCGCCGAAATCGCGCTCCGGGTGGTGGTCGACGCCGCCCCGGGCACCGAAAGCATCCCGACCGCCGTGCCGGCCCGCCCGGCCGCCGTCACCGACGAGTTGCGGGTCGGAAACCTCAATCCGCGCTATACGTTCGACGATTTCGTCGTCGGGAATTCCAACCGGTTTGCCCACGCGGCCTCGCAGGCCGTGGCCGAGGCGCCGGCGATGGCCTACAACCCGCTGTTCCTCTACGGCGGCGTGGGGTTGGGCAAGACGCATTTGATGCACGCGATCGGGCACCGCGTGCTGGCGCGCAATCCGAGCGCCAACATCGTCTACGTCTCGAGCGAAAAGTTCACCAACGAATTCATCATCGCGATCAAGAACAACCAGACGGTCGAGTTTCGCAACCGTTACCGGCACGTCGACGTGCTGCTGATCGACGACATCCAGTTCCTCGAAGGCAAAGAACAAACCCAAGAGGAGTTCTTCCACACCTTCAATTCGCTGCACGAAGCGCAGAAGCAACTCGTGATCTCCAGCGACCGGCCGCCCAAAGAAATTCAAACGCTCGAGTCACGCCTGCGCTCGCGTTTCGAATGGGGCCTGCTCACCGACATCCAACCGCCGGATTTCGAAACGCGCGAAGCGATTCTGCGCAAGAAAGCCGAGACCGAAAACGTTCCGGTTCCGGACGACGTGCTGGCCTTCATCGCCAAGGTGATCCCCTCGAACATCCGCGAGCTCGAAGGTTCGCTGATCCGCGTCGTGGCGTTCGCCAGCTTGACGAAATCGAACCTGACCGTCGAGCTGGCCGGCGAAGTCCTCAAGAACGCCGTGGCGGCCGCGCCGATGCATCGCGTCACGATCCCGCTCATCAAAGAGAAGGTGTCGAAGTTCTTCGGCATCTCGATCAAGGAGATGGAAGCCCAACGCCGCGATCAGCGCGTGACGATGCCGCGGCAAGTCGCGATGTACATCGCCTGGCAGCTCACCGGCGCGTCGCTGCCGCAGATCGCGCGCGAGTTCGGCAAGAAGGACCATACGACCGCGATGTACGCGCGCGACAAGATCGCCGATCTCATGGACGCCGACGAAGCCTTCCGCAACCGCGTGCGCACGCTCATCGCCCAAGTTCAATCGGACTAAAACCCCTTGCGACGAAGCCAGCCGCGAGTGACTGGGGCCCTGCGGGATACCACCCGGCGGGCCCTTTTCACATCTCCTTTGACCGGAGCGCAGCACTTCGCGTCCGCTCAGCACAGGCTCCGCGAGCACCGCCATGGGTTCGCCCACAGGCGAACCCTGCACAGGCGAAACTACAGGGCGTGGATAATGCGAACGCGCGCGGCGAGCGGGGAAACCGGGGATGGACGGCGGCGCCCGTACACACCCCGTCACTCGCGCAAACGCAGTAACGACGGGCCTCGGAGTCATCCATGCACTCCGTGCACGTGCCTACTGATACGACGGTTATCTTTTATACTTATAAACGAACGCGTCGACGACGCGGCGGAGCGGTGGACGAGTGAAGTTTACGTGTAGTACGAAAGACATCGCTTCGGCGGTCGGTGCCGCCAGCAAGATCGTCAACGCGCACACGACGGTACCGATTCTCTCGAACGTGCTGCTCACGGCTGATGAGTCGGGTATCAAAGTGCGTGCCACCGACCTCGAACTGACGCTCGAGCAATCGTTCCCGGCCGAGATCGCGGAGAGCGGAGCCGTTACCGTACCGGCCAAGCTGTTCTCGGGCTACCTCGGCAATCTGCCGGCCGGCTTGCTCGAGCTCACCGGGTCGCCGACCCGGGCCTCGATCAAAGCCGAGCGTTCGAACTACGATTTTCTGGCGCTCCCGCCGGATGAGTATCCGCCGCTGCCGACCGCCCAGAAAGGCAACTCGTTCGCGATCGCGGCCAAGAAATTTCGCGACGGCGTGAACGCGACGATCTTCGCGGCATCGAGCGAAGAGGCGCGGGGCGCGGTGCTGATGGGCACGCTGCTCGAGCTCGAAGGTTCGTCGATCACGATGGTCGCCACGGACGGATACCGCCTGGCCAAATGGACCGGCACGCTCGACCGCCCGCTGGAAGGGTCGGCGAAATACATCGTGCCCTCGCGCGCGCTGGCCGAAGCGGCCCGGAACCTCGGCACGGCCGAGATGCTCGAAGCGACGGCCCTGGGAGCGCAGGCGAACCAACTCATGCTCACGGCGGGAACCACCTCCATCGTGGTGCGTCTCGTCGACGGGCAGTACCCCAACTACGGGCAGGTGATTCCGGCTAAGTTCGACCGCTCGGTGACCGTCAACACCAGCGCCTTGATCGGCGGTTTACGCCGGGCCGAGCTGGTCGCCGGCGACCGCGCCTCGATGGTCAAGCTCGAGGTCGCCAACAACACGCTGATGATCACGGCCAAGTCCGACGTCACCGGCAACGCCTACGAAGAGCTCGAAGTCGAACAAACCGGCGACGATCTGACGATCGCGTTCAACGCGCGCTATCTGGTCGAGATCCTCAACCACGTCGATTCCCCGCAGACCGTGCTCGAATTTCTCGGACCGCTCTCACCGGCCGCCATTCGGCCGCTCGAAGCGAACGATCTCGGCACGCAGCTCTTCGTGTTGATGCCGCTGCGTCAATAGTCCCTGACTTCGCTCGGGCAGGCTGATGCTTCTCACCGCGCTGCGCCTGGCCGACTTTCGCAACTACGCCACGCTCGATTTTGGGCCCGCACCCGGACTGAACGTTTTCGCCGGACCGAACGCCCAAGGGAAGAGCAACCTGCTCGAAGCGATCGCCATGCTCGCGACCGGCAAGTCATTCCGGGCCCGGCGCGAGGTCGAGCTGATCCGTGACGGCGCGGCACGCGCGCAGATTGCCGGCCAAGCGCGCGTGCCGGCCGGCACGATCGCGCTGCACGCGTCGATCGTGCGCACCGGCAGCGGCGCGCGTAAATCGTTCGACGTCAACGGTTCGCCGGTCGGGTTCGCGGGTTTTCTCGGCCGCGCGCGCGTCGTGACGTTCATCCCGGCCGACTTGCAGCTCGTCGCCGGCGGTCCGGCGCTGCGGCGGACGTTCCTCAACGGCGCGCTGGCGCAGCTCTCGCCGGCCTACTACCGCGACTTGGCGCGCTACGGCAAAATCGTGCAGCAGAAGGCCGCACTGTTGCGCGGCGCGATCGCGCCGGATCGCGCGCTGCTGTTGGCTTACAACGACGAGTTGCTGGCGCCCGGGGCGGCCTTGATGAGCGCGCGCGCGGCGTTCGTGGCCGAGATCGCGGCCGCGGCCGGCGGCGTGTACGCACGCTGGCTCGGAGCGCGCGAACGGATCGAGATCGCGTACGCGCCCAACGTGCCGGGCGCCGAGAGCGATCCGCGCGCGGCGTTCGCCGCCGCGTTGACGGCCAACGTCGATGCGGAGCTGCGGCGCAAGACCACGCTGGTCGGCCCGCACCGCGATGACGTGCGCCTGACGATCGGCGGGCGTGCGCTCGACGCGTTCGGCTCGCAAGGGCAACAGCGCACGGCGGTACTTGCGCTCAAGGTCGCCGAATACGAAACGATGCGCTCACGAGCCGGCGACGCTCCGATACTCTTGTTGGACGACGTGCTCTCGGAGCTCGACGCCGAACGCGCCGGCGGTTTTCTCGCCGCCGTCGGCACCTACGAGCAGGCGTTCCTGACCACGACCGAGCTGCCGGCGACGACGCCGAACGCCACCCGTTTTCGCATCACCGCGGCGACGATCGCCGCATGCTGACCAAACTCGGCACGGCGCTCGCCGGCTGGCAGCCGCGCGGCGGCCCGCCCAACGATCCGCTGGCGACGATTCGCGCGGCGTGGGCCGAGATCGTCGGCGACGACGTCGCGCGCGCCGCGCAGCCGGTCGCGCTGAGCGGCACGGCGCTGGTCGTGGTCACGTCGTCGAGCGCCTGGAGCCACCAGCTCTCGTTTCTCGAGCGCGAGATCGTGCGCAGCGTCGCCGCGCTCGGCGTCTCGAACCTCGAACGCTTGCGGTTCCGCGTCGGCACGATTCGCTCGGCGCGCGGCAGCGGCGGCCGGCGGCTGGTGCGCGCCGGCGCGAGCGCGGCCGCCCCGGGCAAGCCGCGCAGCGCCCTCGAAGCGGTGGCGCGTTTTCGGGCCGTCGTGGAGCGCCGCCGCAACGCGCATCGCACCGCCGGCGGCGTCTTCTGCACCGGCTGCGGCAGCGCGATCGCGCAGGGTCCCTCGACTTCGCTCGGGACAGGCTGGTGCCGGCCGTGTGCCGACGCCCGGGAACGCGAGCAACGCGAGCAGTGCGAGCGAATCCTGTTCGAAGCGCCGTGGCTCGACCCGGAAGAGGTGCTCGCCGCCGTGCCGGGACTCACCGCCGAAGCCTACGACCGGACCCGCCGCCGGCTGTTGCGCGCTTGGGTCGACGAGCTTCGATTGGCACGCAAACGCCATGCCGTAAAGGCCGAGATCGATCGCTTGCGCGTGCGCAAATTGGCCAGCTCCTACGTCTTGCTCGAGACGCGGATCGACCCCAACCGGATCGAGCTGGACTCGCCGGTGCGGCGCAACG
>Ga0181536_10003916_pt1 | contig 16031 bp, 13 predicted proteins | sample PEATcosm2014_Bin_41_FD_121105 | JGI IMG/M metagenome (GOLD analysis project Ga0181536, IMG submission 121105) | Peatland microbial communities from MTU Mesocosm Facility, Houghton, MI, USA - PEATcosm2014_Bin17_60_metaG | ecosystem: Environmental > Terrestrial > Soil > Wetlands > Peat | place... | reverse complement strand
CGCGAGAAACGGTCTTATAAATTTCGACCATCGCCGACGAACTGCCGATCATTTCAGACTCGGGCAATTCCTCGGGCTCCACTTCGCCGGTGTCCTCGACGAGCGCGGCTTCGGCACGTTTCACCGTTTCCAGCATGCGGTCGAGATCGAACGGCTTGGCGATATACTCAAAGGCCCCGCCGCGAGTAGCGGCCATGACGGTTTCCATGGTGCCGCGGGCGGTCATGAGGATGACAGAACAAGACGGATCCTTGCGACGCGCCGCTTCCAGAACATCCAGACCCGTGCGGTCGTCGATATAAATGTCGGAAATAACAATTGGATATTGGTTCTGGTCCAGGCGGGCCAGGGCCTCGTCCGAGGACGCGACCGCGTCCACGGCGTAGCCTTCGAGTTCCAGGAAGGTGACGATGGTGGTGCGGACCCCAGCGTCATCTTCGACTATGAGCAGGCGTTGCATCTCAGTTTGCGGCGAGCGGCTTGGCCGGCACTCCACGTGCCACCGGCAGTGTGAGGGTAAAACAAGATCCCTTGCCAGGCGCGCTCTCTACATCAATTCTCCCACCGTGCCGGAGAATGATTTGTTCCACGATGGAAAGGCCGATGCCGGTGCCGGCTTCGCCCGACTGCTCGGCTCTCTTCGTCCGATAGAACTTTTGAAAAATCTTGCGAACTTCTTTCTGATCGATGCCGATGCCCTGGTCGCGCACCGAGATGGCACAGTGGTCCCCCTCGCGCCCGCCGGTCACCGTGACTTCGGTCTTGGCCGGCGAGTACTTGATGGCGTTGGTGAGCAGGTTGTAGAAAGCGTACTCCATCAACTCGCGATCGCCGGTCAGGACCTCATCGCCGAGCTGATCCATAGTGATGCGGATCTGTTTGCGCTCGGCGAGCGGCAGTGCGCGTTCGACACACGCGGCCATGATCGCGCGCACCGGCAAAATTTCCTGCTTGAGATCCACCTCGCCGGCGGAGAGCCGCTCGACATCCAGAAAGATCTGGATCATGCGGCCCAGACGTTTCGATTCGGAGTGAATGAGCTGGGCGATCTGATGGCGCTTTTCCTCCGGCATGGCGTAGCGGCTCATCAGCTCGCTCGAGCCCTGAATGGCTGTGAGCGGCGTGCGCATTTCGTGCGTGACGAATTGCATGGCGTGCTGGTAACGGTCGCGCTCGGATTCGGACTTCACCAGGCGGCGGCGCACATAGAAGAGTTGCCAAAAAACCGCCGCCGTGAGCGAAAGCCACGCGGTGGAAACGCCCGGCGAAAACGGAAATACCGTGCCCCTGGTAAAGGCCACGTAAGGCGTGGCATGCGCGACTGCCAGAATGCCGAACGCGATGATGTTCGCCGGCCAGCCCCAGAGCCAGGCGTAAGTCGCGCCCGACGCAATCACGAGAAGCACACAGAACAACACTACCGTCGATTCCCGCGCGCTGGTGAGAAACTGCTGCTGGGCGATGGTCTCATAGGCATTTGCTTGCACATTCACGCCCGCCAGGGGAGCTGTGTAATAGGGTGTGATCCAACGGTCCTTGGTCTCCGTCTGGGCGGTGACCCCGACGAACACAACTTTGCCCGCGAATTGGCGCGCGCTATCCGGATCGTCGTGCAACTGTTTGAGTGAGACCACCGGAATCGGAGGAAAATCCCGAGGCCGGTCCGGAGGCCGGTAGCGAATCCGCATGACCCGGCCGCTGGAGTTAGAGGCAGGAATCGTAATGCCGGCCACTTCCAAGTCATCGGGCGTTTCCAATATGGTCGCGTTCCGGCTCACACGAAATGCTTCGAGAGCCAGCGCCCATCGCCGATCGTGGGCAAAAGCCTTTTCCAGCGCCAACTCCCTGCCGACGCCATCCAAATCGGGGTCCAGATGAACGTGGCCCACTGCCGCGGCCCAACGCCGGAAGCGCGGCAACGGGTCTTCCCACCCGGTGTTATCCGCCAGCAGGTCGCTGGGCAAAACCAGATTGTGCGTCTTTCGTAATGCTGATTCCAGCCGGTCGTCGGAATCGGGATCGGCGGCATCGGCAAGAATCGCGTCCACCGCAACGGCCTTTGGTGACGCCGAAGCGATCTGATCAAGGCCGTCGGCCAGTGCCTTACGCAGACCCATCCGCCCCCCAAATGCTTGCAGCGAGTGCTCATCAATGGCGAGTACGATCGAATCGGTGGGCCACGGCTCGGGGCGGTGCACGGTGGTGATCCAGTCGTAGACGAAGTTATCCATCCACCTCCCCAGCGGCGTCCAGGCTGCCGCGAGAGCGACTACGAACGTGACCGCCAACAGGCCGGCATACGCAAAACTGTGCTTGCTGAGAGCCGGCATGATCATCGGCCCGCGGAGGACGACGCGCCACGTCCTACGAGCTTCTCGATCTCGCCGGGCTCGCGCGGCAGCGCGGAACTCAACACCTTGGCGCCGTGCTCAGTCACCAGCACCATGTCCTCGATGCGGATGCCCAGGTTCTCTTCGGGAATGTAAATGCCCGGCTCAATGGTGATTACCATTCCGGCTTCGAGCGGGGCGTTGGGGTCAGATGCGTCGTGAACATCGAGGCCGACGTGGTGGCCCAGCCCGTGCGTGAAGTATTTGCCCAACGGCTCACCATGCAGATCCGTGCCGTGAGAGTTGATGTAATCGTAAGCAATCTTGTACAGGCCGTTCGGCGCCGACTTGGTCAGCATCATGCCGGGCTTGACAGCGGCGATGGCGGCCTTTTGCGCGCCCAGCACGATTTCGTAAATCTCACGCTGCCGGGGAGTAAATTTTCCGCTCACGGGTATGGTTCGCGTAATGTCTGCCGCGTAGCCCGCACACTCGGCACCAACATCCATGAGCAGGACCTCACCGGCATCCATGCGGCGAGAGTTTCGCGAATAATGCAAGTAGACCGAGTTCGGACCGGAACCGACAATCGGCGCGTAGGCGTTACGTTCGCAACCTGCCGCCATATATGCGTCCATCATTCCGGCGGCGATCTGGTATTCGTAAAGACCCGGAGCGGCGTGTTGCCAGGCGCTGCGGTGCGCCTGGAGTGTGACGTCAATAGAATGCTGAAGCAGGGCTATTTCTTCGGCCGACTTGTGCATGCGCAGTTTGGCGATAGCCAGCGCAGCGCTGGCCGCATCGCGCAAAGGCGCCAGTTGCTTCAGCCGTGATGCCGCCGGCTGGTCCAGCAATGTGTAGACGCGCGGATAGGACTCCAGCGCCCGCAGCAGTTCGGCTTCAAACCTCTCGGCCGGCATCACGGAGGCAAAACCGGTGACCTCGCGGACATCCGGATCGTCCGGGCCGAGCTTTCGTCCGGTCCACTTTTCCTCGTCCGGATTGCGCTCCGGTAAGAACAAGATCTCACGGGGAAGCTTGGCCTTGGCCGAGTAGCCTGGCGTCTTCGGATCTTGCGGCAGCGGAGCGAGCAGCAAAATCGCACCCGGTTCCTGCCAACCCGTCAGGTAATAGAAGTTCGATTCCTGAAAAAACCCTGTGCGAAGGTCCTCTTCGTGGTCCTCAGTGCGGCCGAAGAGCACGGTGACGCCATCCCCCAGCGCTTTGCGCAAGTCCGCGCGGCGCGAGCGATATTGCTCAACCATTTGCGCATCGCTCGCGCGAGCTGGCGAGGCAAGGATCGGCGCGGACAAGAACGGAAGCGCCACGACTAGGAAAAGTGGCCGCATTTTTCTCAAGTATAGCGATATTAAGCGCGCGTTCTACGAAGCGCGCGGGGGCGGGTTGGGCGCCGTGCATGGGCCGCCAGCACGCTTGCTAGACTTTTCGAGTGTTCTGGTTTTGGTTCTTTGCCGGCCCGGCGCTCGTGCTCGCGGTGTTTGCGCTTCGCGGAGAAAGGAAACGCGCGCGGTTTGTAGTGGACCGCCTCGCGCCTGATCCCGATCGAATCCTACCCCCCGCTACCGTGATTGTGTCAGTCGAAGGCGACGAGGACGGTCTGCGCGAGAACCTAGAGGCGCTGGCTTCCCAGGACTATCCCGACTACGAACTGATCGTGGCGGCCCGAACGGCCGCGGACATCCCGCCCGGCGTCCTGCCAAAGCGCGTGATTGTCGTGCTGGTTGGTGCTAACCACAAGAACCGTGACAGAATCACGAACCGTCTGGCAGGTGTACGCGCAGCACGCAAGCAGTCGGAGATCCTGGCGTTCGCCGATCCCGGGGGCCGCGTTGCCTCCGGCTGGCTGCGAGCGCTGGCCGCGCCGCTCTCCGAGGCGAATGTCGCCGTGAGCACAGGATATCGCTGGTTCCTGCCGGAACCGCCGGACTTCTCCTCGCTCTTGCGCAGTGTATGGAACGCGCCCATTGCGGGCCTGCTCGGACCAGGTGACAATCCGTTCGCATGGGCTGGATCCATGGCCATCCAGAAGGAGATGTTCTTCGAGCTGCGTATCCCCGATGCCTGGCAGAACTCGCAGAGCGACAGTGGCTCGCTTACCCGTGCGATACGCGGGGCGGGGCTGCGGATTGCGTTTGCTCCTGGCGGCATGATCGCCTACGCCGGCCGCACAGACCTGGGCGGATTCCTCGTTCGGGCCATGGGCGAAATGTCGTTCGCCCGGCGCGATATTCCGCGCCTGTGGTGGGCTGCTCTGGTTTCTCATTTCTTCTACTGCGGCGGCATGGCGGCGGCGATTGTGGCGTCGCTTGAGGGCTCGCGGGGCGCAGAGTGGGTGCTCGTCGCGCAGCTTGGATTGGGAATGCTGAAAGGCGTGAATCGCGCCATCTTGGCCAAAGCCGAGTTGCCTGGCCGCGAGGCGTGGTTTCAGCGGCACGCTTGGGTCCATTCGTTGTGGACTCCGCTGGGCACTTGGCTGTGGCTGGCTGTTATGATTGCTTCAATGCTCCCGTTTCGGCACACCACGAAGAAAACTGCCTCCGCGAGCGCGTGATCGCGGTTATAATTTGAAAGCGAAGGGAGAATCATCAGTATGGCAAAATCGCAGGATCGTGGCCGCAAGGAAACCAAGAAGCCAAAGAAGAGCAAATCGAAGTAAAGGACGAGCAGCGCGGGCGCCCGTTGAGCGAGCGCCTGCGCTCCGAAAATCTTATGATTCGGTCTCAGTGGGTTCAACAACGCCGAAATGATTCGGTCCGCACGCAGATGCACTATGCGCGGCAGGGCACGATCACCGGCGAGATGGAATACGTCGCGCGCCGGGAAAACCTGTCACCGGAGCTGATCCGGTCGGAAGTGGCACGCGGGCGCATGATCATTCCGGCCAACATCAACCATGTCAATCTAGAGCCCATGTGCATCGGGGTGGCCTCCCGCTGCAAGATCAACGCCAACATCGGGAATTCGGCAGTAACCTCCGAGATCGATCAAGAGCTGGAAAAAATCCGCGATTCGGTCAAATACGGGGCCGATACGGTAATGGATCTTTCAACGGGCGGCGACATCCCGCGCATCCGCCAGGCGATTCTGGACGCATCTCCCGTGCCAATCGGCACCGTGCCGATTTACGAAGCGTTGAGCCGGGTACGCCGTCTAGAAGATCTCAGCGCGAGCCTGATGCTCGAAGTGATCGAAGAGCAGGCGCAGCAGGGCGTGGACTATATGACGATCCACGCGGCCACGCTAGTGCAGCACATTCCGCTGACTACCAAACGCATTACGGGGATCGTCAGCCGGGGCGGGTCGATTCTGGCCGAGTGGATGGTGAAGAACCACCGGCAAAACATGCTCTACGAGCATTTCGAAGAGATCTGCAAGATTTTTCAGAAGTACGATGTCAGCTTTTCGCTCGGCGACGGGTTGCGGCCGGGGTGTGTGGCGGATGCCAGCGACGAAGCACAGTTCGCTGAGTTGAAAACGATGGGAGAACTGGCCAAGAAAGCTTGGGAGTACGACGTTCAGGTGATGATCGAAGGGCCGGGCCACATTCCGCTGGATCAGATCCAGCTCCAGGTGGAGAAGGAAATCGAACTGTGCTACGAAGCGCCTTTCTATACGCTCGGGCCACTGGTCACCGATTTCGCGCCGGGATATGATCACATCACTTCGGCGATTGGCGCCGCGCTGATCGGCTGGCACGGGGCGTCGATGCTGTGCTATGTGACGCCCAAGGAGCACTTGGGTTTGCCCAATCGGGACGACGTTAAGGCGGGCATCATGGCCTACAAGATTGCGGCACACGCCGCCGACATTGCGCGCCACCGTCCTGGTGCTCGCGACCGGGACGACGAGCTTTCACGCGCCCGCTACCGGTTCGACTGGAACCGGCAGTTCGAGTTATCGCTCGATCCCGAGACCGCGCGTTCCATGCACGATGAGACCTTGCCGGAAGAAGGTTTTAAAGACGCACACTTTTGCTCGATGTGCGGACCCAAGTTCTGTTCCATGAATATCTCGGCTAAGGTCGAGAGCTTTACTCCAGAGGAGGCCGAGGCGGTACTCAATGGCACCGCGGCGCCTTCCCTGGTGAAAATCGCCGGAAGCTCGGAGTAGTTCCCAGAGGAGCCGCGAGCCAGCGGGCACTTCCTCTACTACAATGGCTGCGTGCGCCGCCACGTAGGTGTGTTTTTCGCCGCGTTCTTTCTCTACAACCTGAATCTGCGGCCCATTCCGTCGGGAGATACGAGTCCGGCCGCGCTGCTCCCGTTCACAGTTATCGGCAGCCACAGCATCACGTTTGACCGCTTTGCTGATTGGTACACCGCTTCCGAGCGCATGAAGCCTGTGTGGTTCTCGCACCGTCACGGCCATTACTACTCGTCATTTCCCATTGCACTCCCACTTTTGCTGACGCCGCTTTATGCGCCGTTTCTGGCCTTTTTGAACATTGAGCAAATGCCCGTGGATAGGGTCGTGCTAATCGCGCGGGTGATGGAGAAGGTCAGTGCATCCCTTATCGCCGCCGTTTCGGCGGCCGCGTTTCTCGCACTGGTGGACAAGCTGACAAACCGGCGAAACGCCTTGTTGCTCACTGTGGTCTATGCGTTTGGCTGTCCCACCTGGAGCACTTCGAGCCAGGCTCTATGGCAACACGGTGCCAGTGAACTGCTAATTATTGCGGGGCTGTTTTGCCTGGTCCTGGCGTCTGAGAACTCGGAACGCACACCAGCGGCCCAGGCTGGGTTGTGCGCTGGCTTGAGTGTCGCGATCCGGCTGAGCAATGTGATGTTCCTCGGAATCGTAGCGGTGTACGTCTTGCGTTCGCGCTGGAACGTGGCGCGCAAGGTGATCTTTGCAGGATTCGCTGCCGTACCGGTGGGGATTCTCCTGGCTTACAACTTCCAGGTCTTTGGCAGCGCGGGAGGCTCCTATCCGACAGGCTGGCTGCTCCAGGGCAACGTGCTGGCTGGATTGGCCGGCTCACTCGTCAGCCCCAGCCGTGGGTTGTTGGTCTTCTGCCCAGTGTTCCTATTCTCGGCCATCGGCGTCTACCTGTGGCTCCGGGGCTGGCGCACGCCACATCCAGAGATCTACCCCATCTGTCTGCTCGTGGCCGCTGCTCAAATTCTTCTGATCGCGAGATCCCGCCTCTGGTACGGCGGATTCTCCTATGGCCCTCGTCTGCTGGCCGACGTGACGCCTTGTCTCGTCATTTTGCTCGTTCCGGCGATGCATCTGATCGAGAATTCGAGGCCGTGGAAGCTTGTGTTCGCCGCCACGCTGGCCTGGTCCTTACTCGTGCAGGGGATCGGCGCCTTTTGTTATCCAAATGGCCATTGGGACGCGCTGCCGCAACCGGTGGATGCCCGTCAAGAGCGCCTCTGGGATTGGCGAGACAGCCAGATTTGGAGAACTGCCCGTGCCGGTCCGGTACTTTTGCCGTACCGGCTTGCGGGGATGCTCGTAATGCATCACGGCCGGGTGGGCGAGGTGCTCAACGGGCAGGATGCCAAGGTCTGGTAGAAGCCACCTGTATCGGATTCGCACCAGCCCGACCCTGTACTCCCACGCGTTTTTCCCGTTACAAGTGTGTTAGGCCCAAATATTACTTGCCCCCACCGCTGTTTCGAAGGACACTGAAGTTTTCGGGAGGCAAGTTGGAGCGAAACGGCCGCAAAGGATCTGTGGTTCTGGAGCCCACGGAGCGCTGGTCCACGCAAGACGCGGGCGACCTGTACGACGTGGCGAGCTGGGGGAAGGGGTACTTCTCCGTGGCCCCGAATGGCCATATTCTCGTCCATCCCGAAAAAGATCCGGCGCGCGCTATCGACCTCAAGGAACTGGTGGACACACTGGTCTTGCGTGGCATTTCGCTGCCGATTCTCGTTCGTTTCGCCGACATTTTGAGACACCGGCTGGGTGAGATCCAGTCGGCGTTTCAAACGGCCATTGCCGACCATAAGTATCAGGGCGGCTACTTCTGCGTCTACCCGATCAAAGTCAATCAACAGCGGCAGGTGGTGGAAGAGGTTCTAGAGTACGGCAAGCCATATCATTTTGGCCTCGAAGCCGGCTCGAAGCCCGAGCTGCTGGCGGTCATGGCGCTTGCCGACAACGAAACGCCGATCATTTGCAACGGTTTCAAAGACGAAGAATACATTGAGATGGCGATGCTGGCCCAGAAAGTGGGCCGCCACATTATTCCAGTCATCGAGAAGTATACGGAACTGGACTTGATCGCCAGGTGCTCGGAGCGCGTGGGTGTACGGCCGGCCATTGGCCTGCGCGTCAAACTCGCCAGCCGCGGCGCAGGACGATGGAAATCATCGGCCGGCTACCGCTCAAAGTTCGGGCTGACCACGAGTGAAGCCGTGCGGGCGCTCGAAGAGCTGAAGACTCGCGGCCTCGCTGACTGCCTGCACCTCCTGCATTTTCATTTAGGTAGCCAGATCACCAATATTCGCCACTTGAAAGCCGCAGTGAACGAAGCGGCGCGCATGTATGCGGACCTCGCACGGGCCGGCGCGGGATTGCGCTATTTGGACGTCGGGGGCGGCCTTGGTGTGGATTACGATGGCTCGCAGACCGACTTCGAATCCAGCGTCAACTACACGCTGCAGGAGTACGCGGCGGACGTCGTCTATCACATTCAGAACGTGTGCGACGAAGCCGGGGTCGCACATCCAACCATTGTGAGTGAGAGCGGCCGCGCCATTACTGCTTATCACAGCGTGCTCGTTTTCAACGTGCTGGGCGTGGCCGGCTATGGCGATGACCAGGTGGGAGAACTGCCGGCGGAGCCTGAACAGCCACTGATCGATTTGCAGGAGACCAACCGGTCGCTCAGCGCCAAGAACGTGCTCGAGAGTTACCACGATGCGCAGCAGGCCCTCGACCAGGCGCTCAATCTGTTCAGCCTGGGCTACCTGCCACTCGATCAGCGCTGCCTGGCGGAGAACCTGTTCTGGTCGATCTGCCGGCGCATTCAGAAGCTGGCGCGGGAGATGGACGATTTTCCGGAAGAGTTCGAAGGGCTGGACGCCATGCTGGCCGACACGTATTTCTGTAATTTCTCGCTGTTTCAGAGCATGCCCGACAGTTGGGCCATTAAGCAGTTGTTTCCTATCATGCCCATCCACCGGCTGGAGGAGCGCCCCACGCAATACGCTGTGCTCGGCGACATCACTTGCGATTCCGACGGCAAGGTGGACCAGTTCATCGATCGGCGCGATGTGAAGCGCACATTGCCGCTGCACCCGTTCAACGGGCAGGACTACTATCTGGGCGCGTTCCTGCTAGGCGCCTATCAGGAGATTCTGGGTGACTTGCACAATCTGTTCGGCGATACGAATGCAGTGCACGTGAAACTCAGTGAAACCGGCGACGTTTTGCTCGACGCGGTAATCAAGGGTGACACCGTTCGTGAGGTGCTCAAGTATGTCCAGTTCAATGCCGACGCGCTGATTACGGATCTGCGCAAAGACGTCGAGACGGCGGTACGTGAGAATCGCATGAGCTACGAAGAATCCGGCAAGCTGCTGCGCTTCTACGAAGAGGGCTTGCACGGCTATACCTATCTTGAGAACTGAAGCCGAATCGCTCCCTTCCGTTAAGCTGGCATAATCAGTATTTCCAGACCATGATCAAAGTCCTGATGGTCGCCTCGGAAGCCGCACCGTTCGCAAAGACGGGTGGCTTGGCCGACGTGGTGGGCGCGTTGCCTGGGGCTCTCAAAGCGTTCGACTGCGAGGTGGCTGTATTGATTCCGCGGTACCGGCGAATCGAGCTGACCGCGGCCAAGCGAGTCTATGATTCGATTCCGATCTGGCTGGGAGGTACCCTGCATGAGACCAGCCTGTATCAGGCCGATGCCGCCGGCACGCAGTATTATTTCCTGGAAGCTCCCACTCTCTACGATCGCGACGGATTCTACGGAGATTCATCCGGCGACTACCCGGATAATGCAGTGCGCTTCGCTGTGCTTTCTCGCGCCGCGCTGGCGGTAGCGCGCCGCGTGTTTCGGCCGCAAATTCTGCACTGCCACGACTGGCAAACCGGGCTGGTTCCGGTTTATCTGAAAACGGATTTTGCCTACGATCCCACCTTCCTCGGGATGAAGACGCTGTTCACGATTCACAACCTGGGCTACCAGGGATTGTTTCCACCGGCTGTGCTGCCGCAAGTGGGCCTGAGCTCCAGTCTGTTCAACCCCGAGGCCCTCGAATTCTTCGGAAGAGTGAATTTCCTGAAGGGCGGACTGGTTTTCAGTGACGCGCTGAGCACGGTAAGCCGGGGGTATGCTGCCGAAATCCAGACTGATGAGTATGGCTTCGGACTGGACGGCGTGCTCCGCGCACGTGCGTCTGACTTGCATGGGATTCTAAACGGTGTGGATTACCAGAACTGGAATCCGGCGACAGACCCTCACCTCGCCGCTCACTATTCGCCCGGCGATCTCAGCGGAAAACAGGAATGCAAGCGCGACCTGCTGAGAGAGTTTGCTTTGCCCGAAGCCGCCATGGACAGACCGCTCGTGGGCATGGTGTCGCGGCTAGCCACCCAAAAGGGCACGGAGCTGATTCTCGAGATTGCTCCTGACCTGGTGAAGGATGACTTGTATCTCGTGGTGCTGGGGGCCGGCGACGCGGTGTACGAAACCAGGCTCCGCGAAATCGCCGCGGCGTATCCCGATCACATCGGCGTAGAAATTGGTTACGACGAGCCTTTGGCACACAAGGTTGAAGCCGGCGCCGACATGTTTCTGATGCCCAGCCAGTATGAGCCGAGTGGTCTAAACCAGTTGTACAGCCTGCGTTACGGAACAGTGCCCGTGGTGCGCGCCACGGGCGGGCTTGATGATACCATCGAGGAGGGTACGGGGTTCAAGTTTCAGGAGTATTCAGCCCCGGCCTTTTTGGCGGCCATCCGCGCCGCTTCCGCGGCTTACGTCGACCGGCAGAGCTGGGAAGCCATGATGCGACGTGGCATGCAGAAGGATTTTTCCTGGCGGTTTTCGGCCGGGGAATATGCTGCGCTGTATCGCCGGCTGCTGGATGCCGGCAAAGCTGCTGAATCTTTTGGGCAAAAGTGAGATCCAATACAACTGGGAGATAGAGATGGCAGGTAATAACGTCTTGAATTTTACCGATGCGGCGTTCGACACAGACGTCCTCAGCGCGCCCGAGCCGGTGCTGGTGGACTTTTGGGCCGAATGGTGCGGCCCGTGCCGCCAGATGGGGCCAACCATCGACACCATCGCATCCGAATATGCGGGCAAGGCGAAAGTTGGCAAGATGAACGTGGATGACAACGGCCAGACCGCCATGCGCTACAACATCCGCGGGATTCCCACGTTGCTGCTGTTCAAAGGCGGTAAGGTGGTCGAGCAGCGGGTGGGCGCAGTCGGCAAGTCCGAAGTCCAAAAGATGCTGGATCCGCACGTCTAAAGGCCACTACTCACATTTTGAGTTTCCGGAGTTTGACCCACGCGGGGAAAACTCCGGGATTCTCCAGCCACACGAGCATCCACTCGAGCATTTCCTCTTTCATTGCTTTTTTCTCGGCCGAAGTCTTGGAGCTACGCGCGGATAACCGCGCGTGGTCCTTGGCTTGAATCACGGCGCTGCGGCATCGCATGGCGCGCGGACGGTCGCCGCCGGCTTGGGCGCGGGCGTACGCGGCCTCCATCTCGATCAGCGATTGCTCCAGCTCCTCGAAGGTTTTCTGCCGCACACCACCGAAGGGCGCTTCGACCGGCACACCGATTTCGGCCAGAAGATGGCGCAGGTAGCTCTCCGAGATTGGCGCGAGCGTGGCCAAAAGCTCCTGCCAATCGTGCTCAGTTAGTCGCGTGAGTTTTCGCTCGGTGAGATACGCGCTTAGGCGCGCTTTCTTCGACTTGTTCCCGCTGGCTCGCACGGCGATATTGGCTGGTGACGATGAGATGCTCGGAAATGGTCTTGGAGAAATTATGCGCACCTGATCCGTCCGGCCGCAACACAAAGTAAAGATACTGTGTGTCCGCCGGGTGAACCGCCGCCAGGAGAGAATCCCGGCCGGGGTTGTCAATCGGGCCCGGCGGCAGACCGCGGTTACGGTACGTATTGTACGGATTGGCGCTGGCCAGATCGGACTTGTGGATCGTACCGCGGTAGCGGCCCTCCAGCAGCGCCGCGTAGATTGTGGTTGGGTCACAATCGAGCTTCATGCCAATCTTCAGGCGATTCTCAAACACCGAGGAGATCAACGGCCGATCCATCGGGACCTGCGCTTCGCGCTCGATCAACGAGGCGAGCGTGACCGAGCGGTGCACGTCCGCCGCGGCGCCGACCTCCTTCCATGCTTCGCGAAACCGGTTCGTCATCATCTGGCACAAGCGTTCCGGCGTGGTGTGACGGACCAGATGGTAAGTACTGGGGAACAGGTAGCCCTCCAGTGTGGGCGCGGCTGGGTCCAGATCGTGGATTAACGAAGCATCGCGCGCCTCACGCAGGAAATCCGAGACGGGAAAAAGCTTCAATTTCTCCGCGGCTGCCGCGATGTCAAACATATTCTGGCCTTCGGGAATTGTGAGCACGTAGTAGAACACGTCGCCCCGAGCGATGCGATCGTAGACGTCCAGGACCGAAGCCGGCCTGTCGAACCGGTATTCGCCGGCCTGCAAAGCTCGCCGGGGGCGGAGAGCGCGTGCTGCCAGGAATTCCCATGTATGCGAGATGACGCCAGCATCGGCCAGCATCCGGGCCATCCCCATGGTGCTTGTGCCTTTCGGGAAGTCAATAAAGGTTTCCTCGCCGAATGCCGCGTACGGGTGATTCAGTTCCCAGGCCACGTAGCCGGCTGCCGCAAACAGCACGGCCACCACCGCGAGCAACCACCGGAGCAGCTTCACGCTTGTGCACCTGAATCCAGATAGCTTTGCAGCAAGATCACAGCCGAGAGCCGGTCAACCGCCGCGGCGCGCTTCTCGATACTGATTCCACTCTGGCGCAGCACGCGCGACGCCTCCACCGTCGTGAGCCGCTCATCCCACAGGCGAACCGGGATGCCAGTGTACTTTTCCAGCGCGCCGGCGAATTCCTGCGCCCACTGGGACTGCCGGCCGGCCGCGCCGCTCATGTGCAGCGGATTCCCCATCACTATTTGAGTGACACCCCGCTCCCGGGCCAGGGCCCCCAGAACGGCCAGGTCGGTGCGCTTATTGCGGCGCTCAAGAGTGGAAAGACCCTGCGCGGTGATGCCCAGCTCATCGCTGATGGCGAGGCCAATACGCCTCTTTCCGAGGTCGAGCGCAAGAATACGGCCGGTATGGTTCATGTGTTAGGAGATGCGATTTTATTATAGGCGGCAGCATGGTAGATTCGAGAAAGAGCTGTCGAGCAACTCACCGTGGCAATCTTCACGAGATCTTTGAAGGGCCAGGAACTCTTACATGCCCAGGAGTTGCGCGTCTCTGCGATCTCCGTCATCGCACTCGGAGTCATCGTCGCTCTGCTTTACTGGGCGCGCATCTTTTTCATCACTGCCACCGTTGCGGTTATCATCGCATTCATCTTGGAGCCTTTCGTCGAGCTGTTGATGCGCGTGCGCTTGCCGCGGAGTGTGGCCAGCTTTCTAGTGTGCAGCACGGCGCTGATGGTGCTGTATCTGATCGGTCTCGGTGCCTACACGCAAGTGACTGGACTGTGGGAAGAACTGCCGCATTTCAGCCAGCGCATCAACGACGTCGTGGAAAGCGGGCGGCAAAAGATCGACGACCTGGAAAACAAGACTTACAGGGCGATCTTTCCGCAGAAAAAACCACAGCAGCCGGCACCTGCCGCACCCCAGACCAAGGGGCGCAGGCGCAACGAGCTGGCGCCGCAGGTGGTGCTGTTGCCCGGCGTCATACCCGAAGTGCGGATTCACGAAGAACAGAAGCCTCTCTCCGATCTGCTCTATGAGCGCATGGGATCGCTTTACCAGATTCTGTTGATGGCTTCGTTCGTGCCGTTCCTCGTTTACTTTATGTTGAGCTGGCGCGACCATGTTCACCGCAGTTTTCTACAGTTTTTTGAGGGAGAAGACCGCGTGGCGGCGGCGCGCAGCCTGCAGGGCATCGGCGATATGGTGCGCGGGTTCGTGGTCGGCAACTTCCTTTTGGGAGTGCTGCTTGCTGTGCTGAGCTCACTCGCCTTTTGGATGGTCCACCTTCCCTACCCCTTGCTGGCTGGTCCGGTTAGCGGCTTCCTGAGCCTGGTGCCTTACGTAGGGCTGCCGCTGGCGCTGCTGCCTCCGGCCATTGTCGCGATCGCCGGCGGAAACCCCCTGGCCAGCTTCTTGATCATTCTTTTTCTGATCGCCATGTTGCACCTTATCGCCATGAACTTGCTCTACCCCAAGATCGTCGGCTCGCGCGTACACTTGAACCCGTTGGCTGTGACGGTTGCCCTGATGTTGTGGGGTTTTCTGTGGGATGCTGCTGGTTTACTGCTTGCCATCCCGCTTACCGCTGCGATAAAAGCCGTGTGCGATAACGTCAAGGGCCTGCGGCCTTTCGGCAAGTTTCTGGGCGACTGAGCAACCCTCCTTCGCCGCCACCAATGTGCAAACATGAAGTTTCCGTAAGCTCGGGCACCGCATGCTGCCGTTCCACTTGATCTATCACGAGGGGTACCACCTGAACCTCGGCCATCACGTTTTTCCTTCAGAGAAGTTCCGCATGATACGCGACCGTCTGCTCAAAGAGGGCTTCGCAGTTCCCGAGGACTTCGTGACCCCCGAGGCGGCTCCCGACGAAGACCTCATGCTCGTCCACGAGCGCGGATGGATCCAGCGGCTTAAAACGGGCACGCTCAGCTACGAGGAGATCCTTCAACTCGAAATTCCCTACTCGCCGGAAATGGTACGCGCTTTCTGCTTGGCTGCCGGAGGTACTACTTTGGCCGCGCGCCTGGCGCTCGAACAGGGTGTCAGCTACAACGTCGGCGGTGGGTTTCACCATGCTTTTCCGGATCACGGCGAAGGTTTCTGCGCGATCAATGACATCGCCGTCGCAATCCGCAAGCTCCAACACGAGGCACGAATCGCCCGCGCCATGGTGGTGGATTGCGACAACCACCACGGCAACGGCACGGCCGCGATCTTTGCCGGAGACTCCTCGGTCTTCACGCTCTCGATCCATCAGTACAACAATTACCCGGCTATCAAGCCGCCCTCTTCCGTGGATGTCCATCTGAGCGATGGCGCTGGCGATGAGGAATATTTGGAGCGGCTCAGCGCGGCTTATCGTTTTCCGATTCACGGATTTCATCCGGAGCTGCTGATCTATGTTGCCGGTGCCGATCCGTATTGCGAGGATCAGCTCGGCGGGCTCAATCTCTCCATGGATGGCCTCAAGAGGCGCGATCGCCTCGTAATCGAGACCGCGCTGCGCGAAGGCGCCGCCGTAGCGGTGGTCCTGGCCGGCGGCTACGCGATCAACATTCCGGACACGATTACGATCCACAGCAACACCGCCAAGATCGCGAAGGAAGCCCTCGAAACCGTCGGCTGGAAGACCTAGCTTTCTTGAGGCGTTTTACAGGACGGCGCCCGCGAACATGATGAGCTTGCTGGCGAGTCTGCGCGGCCTGACCTTGCGCGGATCGACCAGATGCTCGGGTTGGAATCGGCCTTTCGACCACTTGGACCCCTCGTCAAAGG
>Ga0181536_10003915_pt1 | contig 16031 bp, 20 predicted proteins | sample PEATcosm2014_Bin_41_FD_121105 | JGI IMG/M metagenome (GOLD analysis project Ga0181536, IMG submission 121105) | Peatland microbial communities from MTU Mesocosm Facility, Houghton, MI, USA - PEATcosm2014_Bin17_60_metaG | ecosystem: Environmental > Terrestrial > Soil > Wetlands > Peat | place... | reverse complement strand
CCAAATGGTCCGGAGCGGGTCAAGCTATTTGTCTGCCAGCGAGCTTGTGCTGACCTTCGGACTCGCGCAGCATGATGCGGCGGATACGGTTGAAGTCCGATGGCCCAGCGGGCAGGTGGATCGACTAATGGACATCACAGCGGGACAGACCATTACGGTCACGGAAGGCAGCGGTATTACCGTTTGCCGGAAGTATGGTGTGCGTTAGCGTCTGTGTAATCCTTGTGCTCTCCGCCACCACAGGTCCGCCTGCAACTTCTCGACCCGTTTTCAGAAGAGCCGCAGCTGGGTCACAATGAGCGTGGTACACACCGCGGTACACATTAACGATGTCTGAGGATGTCTTGCAATGACTTCCGATGCCGTCCGTGCTCTTGTAAGTCCTTGAAAGTACTTATGAATCGCTCACTGTCACGGCAGAGGTCGCGAGTTCGAGTCTCGTCGTCCCCGCCATTCTTTCTAAAAGAGTTACCGGACGTGACACCGGAAACTCCAACCCACAACTCAACCCACAGCTTTTAATTCACTACTGCGCTCATCCCTACGGCGTTGAGGAATTCGCCCTGTGCGGCCCGTGTTTCGTCGCTGTCTTCCTGCGTATACAGATCGAGCGTGGTTTGAATCTTGCTATGACGCAGGATTCCCTGAACGGTTTTTGGTTCGACTTTCGCCTTGTTCACCAGCCAGCTGCTGAGTGAGTGGCGAAGATTGTGAAGCCCGAACCTCTGACCGTCCTGGATCAGTACTCCGGCTTTCTTTGCGGCCGGTCGCAGATAGTCGGCGACAAATACGGAAGAGCAAAGCGGTTTCCTGCCTTCGGCCCTCATCGACGGGAATACGAAGTCCGACTCCTTCGCGTGTAACGTTTGTTTCAGCCACGCGCGAAGATGCCCGGCCAATACCGGATGCAGCGGGACGTAGCCGTCCGACGCAGCGGTCTTGGTTTCTCCGTCTTCTCCCTTGGCCCAGCGTTTTGAAATCCTGATCCTTCCTTCTCCCCACAGCACGTCGCTCCAGCGCAGCGCCAGAATCTCCGACGAGCGGAGCGCGGTCGCCGCACAGGTGAGCACTAGCGTGTAATGGAGAGGTGAGGGGAGGGACTTCAGGATCGCCACGGTCTGGGCCGGGGTGATGATGATTGCCCGGTAGGTAGACTTGGAACGCGTCTCGACGTGCATAACGGGATTCTTCGCGACGTGTTCGTGCAGGATGCCGACCTTGTAGATGCGGTGCATGAGGCCCCGCATCTTTGCTATCGTCGGCCACGCAAGCCCTCCCGTTTCGTTAAGGGATTTGAGCCACTTCTGTATTTCAAGCGGCTTGATGTCCTCCGCGATTCGCTGACCGAATCGTTTGATCAGGTAGTCGCGAACATAGTGCTCAACGATGGGGATGGTGTTTGCCGACTTCGGGCGCACAGCATCCGCCCCAAAATCAGCCTTCAAATAATGCTCCGCAAGAAAATGGAATGAAGCACGGCCGGGGGCTAGAGTGTCGTTGATTCGCACTCCGAGTCCGAGTCTGTCGACTTCGCGCCATGCATCCTTATCCTTCGGAAATTCCCGGACAAGTCCGATAGTTGCGATGTGTTCGACTCTTCTGCCGTCCGCGCTTGTGACCCGGTATCTAAGCACCCAGGTCTCCCCTTCCTTGCGGCGTACTTTCTTTAATGATCCTCGCTGATAAGCCATAACTCCTCGCTTTCAGCGGGGACTGCCAGATCTGATCGTACACGGTTTTTGTGGTTTTGGAATCGAGGTTTCATTCCGTACAACGGAGGCCGCGAGTTTCGACAGCCGAAACACCCAAATTTTGCGCTTGCCTCCTGTTCCGAGCGGATAGGCCCCGGCGATGCCTCTGCGGGCGAGCTCCAGTAGGTAGCGACGCTTGACGCAGAGGAACTGCGCCGCCTCGTCGGACGAGACAAACGGCTCCGGCGTCACCGCTACTTGCCTCGGCTCTGCGACAGTGATAACCGTTGCAGGAGCGGAAAAAACTCCGTTACTATCTCCCGATTCTCCCCCCGTGGCCGCTTCCAGCGGCATGGCAGTGATTGACTTGTCCGGGTCGCTTGCATGGGATGCCAGGACTCGAGTTGACAGATGATGTTGCAAACCTCTCGGGAGAGCATCGGACATCGGGGGCAGCGAATCCACTCTAAGGCGCGAGGCATGCCGTCTTGACGACGCTGCGTTCTCGCGTACACCGAATTGTGTTGGACGGGTCTTCATATTTGTTACGGGGTCTTTGTGAGAACCTCTCCTTGGACTTGTTCAGAACTCTGGCCGCTGACGCGTTGGCCTAGCCAGACTTTGAACTCGTCATCGCGTTTGAATAGAACTTTCAGAGCCTCGGTAATTACGTAGGACGGAGTGGAGTCGATGAATTTTGCGTATTGATCGAGCTGTGTTTTCACCGACTCCTCGACTCGCGCCTGGATCGTCACTGACTTTGGTTGCTTAGGTGGTGCCTTGATGATTGCCATGCTCTCCTTTTGTTCCCCCTTTACGGTTTTGTCTGACATCCTGTCTTACAAAATTCCTAATTCCCTTTTCCCGCGCGGCCAAAACACGAGCTGCGCATTCCAGCAGCAGGAGGCGGGAGTGACCCCCGAAGCCCGGAGGGATCGGGCCGCGATTTTGCGGCACGATGGGGTCGCTCCCGCCTCTGATCGTGTTTTGGCCGCGCTCCGTTTCCGTCCCGTCTCTGTCGCATCTGCTTGCTCTTTCTGCCTCTTATCCCCATGCCAGGGTGATCTCGGGGGTGAAATCTCCCGAGAAAGATGTCGCCTCTGGACTTTTCCCGGGTATATTCAGGGGCTGATGTGGGTGCCGGTCGAATAATGCCGCCTGTCCGTTCACGGTTGCGCAAATAAACGTGACCTGCGAGGGCATCTGGAACTTCAAAGATTCGGACCGCAGCGTGTTCTCCTTAATCTCGCCGGCACGCCATCTCTGGTAGAGATTCTCCATGCCTGGGCTGCTAAATCTCTCCTTACCCTCATTCATGAACAGGATGTCGTGCTCCGACAACTTGCCGTAATTCTTCTCGTCCCACGTTCGCCGCGTACGGAAATAGTCGAACAATCCACGCGGGCCTGTCGGGTTCCAAAGCCTCTGAAATGTTCCGTGGAACAGCTTCTTGGCGCGCTCGAAGTTCGTGTCGCGGGTTGCCACGTAGTAGAAGCGGAGCTGCGAAAGCTTCGTGAAAAGCGTCAAGTACTCGCTCAGATGGGTCTTGAAGCTATCCATGCTTTCAAACCCCGGATCGATGAAACTAAAGGTCATGACAGGGGGAAGAGAGGCGCCGGGGTGGTAAAACATGGGGAATTTATCCACGAAATATCGGTCGGTGTGTTGGTCTTTGATTGCCCCCGAGTACCGTTTGTGGGGCAGGATTTTCTTGTCGATTCCAAGCTGGTTGCAGAAGAAAGACAGCTTCTGTTCCTCGGATTCGAGATAAGTGAAGTCTTGATTTCGGAGGATGAAGTCGAGAGCAATGAGCCGGGTTCGGATGTACTCGGTCGAGTGCACACGCCGGAAACGGACGTTCTCCCTGCCAATTGCCTCGTACACATTGCGCGAGAAAAGATGGAAGACGCGGCCATGCCGGAGGTATTCCTTCGAGCTGGCGTGGCCTTTCTCCAGGACCTTTCGGGCAAATGCAACGCTGCGTTTGCCGGGTTTCATTTTGATGAACCGGAGAAACTGCTGGCAGGTGAAATACCCGGAATGCATAGCCACAAGGTAAAGAAACCGGGACTCCTCCTCGGTATAGCCGAAATAGCGGAGCGCTTCCGTGTGGATCGGGAGGAATTTCATAGGGCGAAGATCCTCGCGCTGATTTCCTGAGTGTCGAGAACGCGGCGCAATTTGGCGTGGTCCTGCTGGCGAGCAAACATATGAAACCCGGCCTTGGCCTTTTCACCGAGACCCTGGGGCCGATAGTCGCGAGTGGCGATTTCGAGGTCGAGACGGCGAACATCGCGGCAGTCGTCCTCATACTCGATGCGCAGGTCGGGGATGGGGATCTTCCCGTCCACCACTTTCAAATCGAACTGGTTGGCAATGAAGATTCGCTCGTACCTCGGGTCCTTGTCGGGCCGCATCCTGGAAAGAGCTTTATAGAGGTCTTTCTTCAGCTCGAGGTCGAGCATTACGCGGCGCACCTTGCCCCCTGAACGTTCGATTTCCCGTGAGACCTTCTGGTAGAGCCGGTATACGTCGGCGTCGTGTCGGGCCTCCTTGGGCTTCACAAAACCATGGTAGGTAGCCTGCCGGCTGGAGACGAGTTGCGCACGCTCAATGACCCTATGGCCATCCTTGGTCAGAGTTAGAACCTTGGTCGAATACGAGGAATGGCCTTCGATGGTTCGCTGCTCAGCAAGGCCCTGCCGGGTCAGGCTGCGAATGTCGCTTTCCATCCGCGAATGGTCGCCCTGGTACCCGAATTGCGCGAGATCGTCTTCCGGCACCACTCGGAACTTGCCCAAGTCGGTGAGTGTACGAACTTCGGTTTCGCGCAACGAATATTCCCGGTCTCGACCGCGATAGATCGTAACCGGGCGGTCGAGGCCGCGAGAGCGACTAGAATTCGATCCCTTTTCCCGTCCGCTTTGGCCTAATTCTCTGCCTGTGCGAGAACCCCGACCGGCCCTCTCTAGCAAGTCGGGGCCGGATTCTCGATCCCATTGCGTTGGAAATGCGAAGTCGGAAATGCCATAGGGACGCTCCATAAAAGACTCCTTTCGGTTCGCCTTGGCGAGAAAACGCAGATAGACTTCGAGTGACCTGCAGAGAAAAGAATCCCGGATTGGGAACTAGCGGACATCGTGTTGCGACTGAGAGAGACGGATTCAGACCTGCGGGGGACGCGGTTGGTCTGATTCCTCGGGATACAAAAACACCTCTTCGACGTTCTTTCCAAAAACGCGTGCGATCTTGAAAGCCAGCGGTAGACTTGGGTCGTACTTTCCCGTTTCAATGGCGTTGATGGTGCCGCGAGCGACTCCCACGTGGGCGGCAAGCTCGGCTTGCGACCATTCTTTTTCCGCTCGCAATACGCGTAGCCGGGTCTTCATCGATACCGCCACGAATACAGAGTCAATCCAACACTCCACAGAATGATCATCAGCGGGGGAATGCCCAGCCAGGAAACGGGATGAAAGCCGAAAATCTGGAGAAAGCCGATAGCCGCAGAAAAGGCCAAAGTTCCCGCAAAGGCAAATGTCAGGGCGCGGTAGTTGATCTGCCGTTCGTGCTCATCATTCGCCCGAAGAAAGCGCAGTAGGAACAAGATGGCCACTCCTGCTCCAGCGACAGCCAGAGCGAGTAGGGGCGCGCGAAAAGACGGAATTCTGCCAGCAAGACTGACGGCAATGACGGCGAGAATCGCCGCCAGATTGAAGATCAAGAGCGTGGTTTTACGGCGGTCGGCTAGCTCATTTCGAAAGGGCTGATGGGGCACAATGACCTCCCCGAAGACACACCTCATAGTACGCTATGACACTCCAGTTGTCAAGTATAGATTACTTTATGTAGCTCTTAGCTGGCTTTGCTAGGGCCAGCACACAGGGGCAGACACTCCAGGAAGGCCGAATTGCTACTTTCCGCCCTGCGTGGTCGCACCCCTCGCGGTCGCCGGGTTCTCTTTCTGAATTCGGGATTCTTCTTCTCTTCCGCCGTGACGCTCACCGTGTATCGCTTGATTTTGACGTAGCAGTTTTCCAGCTTGGCCCTCAACCGGCGTGCCATCTCACCCAGTTTCTCAATCTCCGCTCCGAATGTTTCCGTGCGGATCGCCTGTTGTCTGTCAGTGGGGCTTAGGTTTCTTCGGAGGACCGTGGCCTTATCTTCAAGCGCCATGGAGTCCGAAAAGAAAAGTTTTCGAATCTTTCCCGTGTTCCCACGGGTCAGCGCGAGAACCCTGCCACAATGCAGGGCAGTGGCTCCGCTATCGATCATCCACGAGGCTCTGTGGATTCGGTGTGCTGCATGTCTCAGATGCACCGTCAATGATTGAGGTTCGCGTTGCGGCCACGATTGAATTGGGTCATCGGACTCGCTCACTTGAGATCCCGCGAGGGACTTAATGCTTGAAGGGACCTTAAATTCGTCTTCCCGAACAATCTGTTCGGAACGTATCTTCGCCATCAAGTACAAAACAAAACCGAGCAAAAACCAGAGGCCGACGACAGAACCCCCGAGAATCAGACGATGGTGAAAGCGCGAGGATGGCAGCATCGAAATGAAGAATGCCGAGACAAACGGCAGTAATACCAAACCACTTGTCACACCGGCCCGCCACGACTTCAACCCGCGCCGCACGTAAGCCGAGATGTACGCTATGACTGCCAGAAACATGGTGACCAGAACTATAGCGACATACGGGGCGTAGTGTTTGGGATCGTCAAAGGATACGTTAGGCTTGTAATTGGAGAGCAGATAGCGTTGAAACGAATGATCCCGCAGTAGGAGATCAACGGATTCAGCCGCAAGAACTCCCAAGCCGCTCCATAGAAATAACGAAAACCATTCTCTCTTCGTGAAGTCCCACAGCACTTGATGCCAAGATTCGAGGATTTTTGTCTGACGAGTATTCATGCCACCCAGTTCCTATTCGCTGCTTTCCAGACGCTTGATATCGACGAGCCTAGTTCCCCCTGGCAACTCTAATTCATGCGCGGGCCGTGCGGAGATGCTCACTCTTCTGATTGTTCGCTTCTCAGATTCCGCCCAGCACGCTGTCAATCCAACACGGCGAGGTCTCACGATCAACGCCGTGTATCTGCCTGTGAGCCTTGACGGTGTCCTCACTTTCCGAAAAGTACTAGCTCCAAATCAACTTGGGATGGGCTGTCTCCGTCTCTCATTGCCGTCACGAGCGCGGTAAACACGCCTTTAGAGCGCGGACTATCCAGTACAGGTCCTATCTCCTCGAATCTTGCAAGCGCAGCGATTGCTTGAGACGTGCCGTAAACGGCCATTCGAGCCTTAGCATCTGCTGCCTCAGCCCGCGCTTGTCGGCCAGAATCAGAAGACGATGCGTGTGCTGCTTTCGTGACTGCGCGAAGGTAATCCACATAACACTGAGACCGAAGCAACTGGAGTTGCTTTCGAGACTCTGCGGCTCGTGAGGTCCAATACTGGATAGTGGCCCCAATCACGACGCCAAATAGGGGAAGAACCGCAGCCCAGCCATTCATCCCTCACCTCCAATCTATTCCCACCACGGAGACTCCGTCCGCATTACATAAACTTACGCCGCCTGAACGCGGTCACATCGGCTGTATCAAGATCAAACCACTCCCCGTTCTTTCTTTTCTCCTCAAATCGTCTGTGCCAATAAGCCTCAATGCCTGCCGGGTCATCTGTCCGAATGACATGCACGGTCTTGAGTTTCTCAGGAAGCTGAATGCCTAGCTCATACCCTCGCCGTCCCGCTGCGTTGCTCCTCCCAAGTTTGTAGAACTTCCCGGACTTCATCAGGTAGACGTAGCCGATGGCTGTCTGGTCGTCATCAACATCTTCTCCCTTAGCCTCGGGGCGGTCTGCGATGGTGGCACACAGCGCGGCCACATCTTCGTATCCTGACCGAGCCTGGCAGTATTCCAGAATCTTCGCAGCGAACTCTGGCTTGGAACCAAAACGCTCGAAAGTCCTGTCGTTCGGGAAACTATCGTCGGCGCGTACCTTCATTCTGATTTCTGCCACAACTGGAAAGCGGCCCAACTCGCGCATCAGCGAAATGTATTTCTCAATCAGCAGGCTCTCTTCATACGCGCTCGTCTTTTTGTTCGGTTCAAGTCCAGCTTCTCTAACCGCGTCGTTCCAACGTGCCCAGAACTTTCCCTTCCAGTCTGATTCTTTGATTCCGGTCTCACGGAAGAATCTGAGCCTGCCCAAAGGCCTGCCGCCGTTTGCGTCAGCAGTGCGCTTGATTTCTTGTAGGATGTGTTCTTTCTTCATCTGTTGAGGGGATTATAGCTGCCACTTGGCGACGTGAGAAGCGAAGAGAAGCGTCAGACTGCACACCGAGGCTCCCCTCAAAAGTAATTTTCCTTAGGGAGTCGCGTGCGGTGAATGGCACCATTCTTAAATACATAAAGCTTGGAGAAAACCGATGGGAAAATACAACCGTTTGACAGGGTGGCTTGAGCGGCAACCAAATGACCGACTTGAGGTAACATTCGATGACATCGAGGACGAAGATAAAATCGGCGTGCCACTTCCGAAATCCGCGAAAGAGTGCCGCGAGTGCTGGGCCAACGAGATCAATCCAAATACTCGACATCTTCAGTGCCGCGCATGGACCGAGGCCGGATGGAAGGTTGAGAGCGTGGACCTGACGAAGGAGGTTGTTGTCTTTGTGCGGACGCGACAATAGGCGCGTTGTGACACTGGGAAAAGAGATTAAAACCCTCACATAAGTTGCGATGGGCGGACGGTTGCTGACTTTGCGCTTGAGGCGGTCTGCCATCAGTGCGCCTCAAAATCGCTGTAAGTGGTTTTCATCTTCGCTTTTGTTTTGCTATGCTTTGTTGGGTGGTCGGCATGAAAAGACGAACGAAAAACCAACCGAAAAAACGCCTGCGATACAAATGGGGCACATTCATCTGCCATGTTACGGCAGACAAAAAGACGTTTGTCACACCTCTCGGGAAGGAGCTTCAAAAGTTCGGTGTAAATGTTTGGCTGGATGAGTTCATTTTGAAAGTTGGCGATAGCCTAAGACAAAAAATCGACGAGGGTCTCTCAAAATCTCGCTACGGGGTAGTTGTGTTCAGCCCTTCGTTCTTTCAAAAGAAATGGCCACAAGCCGAACTCGACGGATTATTTGACCGCGAAATGGGAGGAAAGAAGAAAGTCATTCTTCCAATCCGACACCAAATTTCCATTGAAGAGCTTCGTAAAGAAGTTCCGCTGCTGGCGGGGAAGTTTGTCTTGGACAGCAGCGACGGTGCGCCCGCCATCGCTCGAAAACTGGTGGAGGAAATCCGGCCCGAGGCGTTGAAGTTGGACCAGAGTCAAGCGGACGCACAAAAAGCCAGCAGTCGCTTACTAGAACAACTTGAGGAGTCCGGCAAGAATCCAACAGTCGCCTACCGCGTGACAAGCGGTCACGGTATTGCCCCGAAGAAATTTGACCTTGAATCACTTGAAAAAATCGAGGTCAAAGATGCAATCGCCTCCATCTATCATTCGGGGATGCGCATCGATCTCCTTCCAAAGGACCGAAACGCATATCGTAAGCATCCGTTGACATTCAAACTCAGCCTCCAAGATGCTGGGGTGAAGAAATTTTTGAAAGCAATGGAAACCGGGCGCACTCAAGAGTTCACCGCTGGGGAATTTGGCAATCTTAAAATAAGCCTAGAATCATTGCCTTCCTTCGACGGCCCGGCAACCACACAAAAACTGGTGATTAAGCCCGTCGCTGGAACAACGATCCCGGTTAGAGTGACTTTCGGGAGCGGTCCTACAGTGGTCGTCTACGATCTTATGACTCATCGCACAGTTCGGGCTGGGACGTTGGAGGCTCACGGTACTTTGTCGGGTAGAGATGTGCCGTTCGTTGTGCATTTACGAGTGAGGCGGAAACCCTCCCTCGATTTGCAGATGACCATTAAACCGGAACTGAAAGGCAAGAGCATTCGTTTCGTTCACAAATTTGTTCAGATGAAGCGAGCGTTATGGGAATCCGGCCAAATCGAAATATTCGACCTCGAATCAGGGACGGTCCTACTTGCGGGAAAGCTATCAATTCCTCCAGCCTCTGAGAAGGAAATCTGGTTCGGTCGCGTAGTGGACGCTGCCGCTGCGATTGCGGACTTTTTCGGAATTGATCTCAAGTGGCCGAGGGAAATAACGGAAGCAGATATCGACTCGCTTGTTCTCCTTAAATGGATGATTGAGAAGAAGTCTTACGGAACGGGGGCGCGATTCACTGGCGTAGTAACTAAAACAAATGAGAACGCCAATCTTTTTGAAACGTGGAAGTCTGGAGGTTCGATGTGCGTTACACGCGGCGAACCATTAGTCCTTCTGGGTGCCGCAATCGAAGGCTACACAATCGCATATTGTTTCGAAGAAACCAAGATCGCGGAGTTCGAGCGTACAAAGGATAGATTAGACCGTGCCGCCGTTGGCGACCAGATTGAAGTCAAGTACGAGGCTCAGGGAGACATTTGGATAAAGCTGTGGGACATAAAAGAGAATCGACCTGTAGAAAAGCCAAACCACCCTGAAAGCGCGACCGAGTAGGTATCGACCGCCTTGAGAAGCATCACGACCCCAGGTGGGCGACGCCACCGCCCATTTGGGGATCACCAGGAGATTGCGCCTTTAGCCGGGCATGTGACGGAGTACCCTTCGCAGTGTCGCAAAATGGCGGCCTTCCCCTACCAGAGCCCGTGATGGCTCGATTTTGTTTGTTGCGGTAGCACGGATGAAATGGCGGAGAGTGTGAAAGCTAGGAACGCGTAAGGACTTGAAGAGTAAAAGAAGGCGACTTGCCTACTATTCGCCCCATACTCGCCCCACCGTTTGTGAGAATGCCTGGCCGAAACCTCCTAAAATGCGTAGATTCTGCTGAAAAGAGCTATTAAAGCAAGACATCCTATGTTTTAATAGGAGCAGTGCTTATTAAAGGGAGCTTGAATACGTCTATGATCGACGAGAAAAGCTCAAGGCTAGGCAGCTATATCTCGACGACTACTGCCGGCGAGACGGTACGGGCTTTTGTACCCCCACCCTTACCCCCAGACCCGCCAGTTGATCTCAGAGCACTCTATCAGCAGCTTGACCGAGCAAATCAGGCCCTTGGACGTCTTGATGGCTTGACGACACTCTTGCCGGATGTCCAACTCTTTCTATACCTGTATGTTCGAAAGGAAGCGCTTCTATCTTCACAAATCGAAGGCACCAAGTCTTCCTTCTCCGACCTGCTCTTGTTTGAAAACGAAGCCGTGCCCGGCGTTCCTATCAGCGATGTCGAGGAAGTCTCCAATTATGTCGCTGCGATGCAACATGGTCTTCGCCGAATCAAAGGTGGGTTTCCACTCTCGCTGCGCCTCATTCGGGAGATTCATGGAATTCTACTGCGAGGCGGACGCGGAGCGAACAAAACACCCGGCGAATTTCGCCGCTCTCAGAATTGGATTGGTGGAGGTCGTCCGGGAAACGCTACGTTTGTTCCACCTCCTCCCGACCGCATGATGGAGTGTTTGGATCACTTCGAGCATTTTCTGCACGACGAAAAACACAAGTTGCCCGTTCTCGTAGAGGCCGGCCTCATACATGTGCAGTTCGAAACAATCCACCCCTTTCTCGATGGCAATGGACGCCTCGGACGATTGCTAATTACGTTGCTTCTCTGCGCTAAGGGCACTCTGCGTGAGCCACTTCTCTATTTAAGCCTTTTCTTCAAGACCCATCGTCAACGCTACTACGAACTGCTTCAGCGAGTTCGCACCCAAGGTATTTGGGAAGAATGGCTCGAGTTTTTTCTGGAAGGCACGGAGACTACGGCGCGTCAGGCTGCGGACGCAGCTGTCCAAATTCTCCATCTCTTCGAAGCGGATCGGAAGAAGATTCAAACCACAGGCCGCAAAGCGGCGTCAGCACTAGCCGTTCACGAATACCTCCAAGCGCACCCGCTGACCAAAATTGGTCCCGCAGCAAAGGATCTCAAACTCTCCATACCGACAGTCACGAGTGCTCTCGAAACACTGACGAAACTAAGAATCGCGAAAGAATCGACTGGCAGACGTAGAGATCGATTATTTACATATCCTCGCTATATGCATATTTTGGGTCAAGGCACACAGCCCCTTAGGAACTAGGGGGCAATCGCGGAGCAGCTACCGCTGTGAACCACTCCGGTTCACGCTCGGTAGTGTCCTAGTTTGAATCTTGTTTCGCTCTTGAAGTGGTTGCGCCACGAATCAGAGAAACGAACCCGTTTTGTTCCTAGGAACCGAATCCTTTGACGCTCTGCCGGATGCGGTACACAGTTGCGCGCGACAAGCCGGTATCGGCTGCTACGGCGTTTGGCTTGATGCCTTTGAGGAGCATCTCCTCGGCGCGCTGCCTCAGAAGTTCGCCGAGGGGGCGCATCATCCAGGTCCGCTTACCCTCCGGGTCCGAGCGCATGCTCAGTTCAAACGGCTGGTTATGAGGAGGCTTAGGAGCGTGACCTCGGATTTTCTCTAGTTCCACCTCCCATCGCAATTCCTCCCCGGACTTGTAGGTAACGGGTAGGCGCAGTCTGAGCACCGCGTCGAACAATTCCTCGCGCTTGGGGGTTCCGCGCTGGCTGCCACTCTTGCCGCTATGACTCACGAAAATGGTACTGATTCCGTTCCGAGACAAATCGCCAGTCCAGTTCTCGATCTGTGTCCTGTCTAGCGGTTCGTTCTCATTATAACTTGCGAGATTGTCAAGAATTAGCAAGCCCCCGGGCGAAAGACGCGATTCGATCTGGGCCCGACCTTGGGGAGAATTGATTTTTGGAGGAACGTCTTCTTGCAGGTCGCGGTTGAAGATGTGCAGGTAGTCGGGCTCGGGGATGCGGCCCTCATTTAGCAGGGCGATATTCTTCTGTCGCTCCTGCAGCGTGGCAGCGTCCATTTCGCCCTCCACGTAGACGACGCGCCGGGCACGCGGTACTTTCCAGCGAAAGCAGAGAATTCCGCAGGCTACAGAATACGCCACTTGCATAGTGAAATAGGCCTTTTCGGGACCAGGCGGAGAAAGTATTACGGACCGACCGCGCACCGTTAGTAGCGGATCCACGACGTACTCTGGCGGTGGCAGCTCCATCTGCAGGAAGTCGCGCACGTCTACCGTCCTTAGTGTCGTTCGGTGTGAGTCACGGTTGCTGTAGCTACGGCTGTAGTCGGCTCGTGCCCCCCGGCCACCGGGCGGAGCGCCCACTCCAAGTTTTTCGGGCCCCGCCTCGCTCTTGATCACGAATTCGTGTCGCTCAGCGACGCGCCGGAACGCCGCAACATGAATCTCCGTGTACTGGATCCCTTTGTCATCAAGAAATTCCCGTACTGAATGGGGAATCTGCGGGGCGACCAACCACATCACCACATTCCCATGTCCGAGTCGTCTCAGTTCGTCGCGGTAATTCGCGACCTGAGTAGCATTCTCATAATTCAGTGTCTGGGCTTTTAATTCCATCAAGATCTGGCTCTTGAATCTGTCCTCGAATAGCAGGTCGAATCATCCGACGCCCGCGAGGGATTGCTGGCGGCCACGCAGCACAAGCTGATGTTGAAAGAAAAAGTCATCCGGATATGCGGCGATTAGATCCTCCATTTCTTTCTCTGTCAACGGCCCCCCTTTTTGCGACTTGCCTTCCTTGCCGGGTCAAACTAACCCAATTACGAGCGTTTGCGTTTCTTCTTGGCATTTGCCCATCTGGTTTGGACTGCTTTTCTTGCGAGTTCCTTTCTCTGCTCGGGTGTAAGGGCAGCCATGCGAGCTTTTCCGCCCTTCTTTCCACCTGCTTTTCCGCCCTTTTTCCCCATCTCACGCATAACTTCTGAAATTAGATTGCGCTTCATGCACCTATCCTAGAACGAACGTGACCCCCGTAGCCAGTAACCCCTTGACAGATTCGTTTGTGCTTGCGATAGTTGTCATACGAGCACCGCTTCTCGTATGAGTTTTCTGTTCGAGCGGCGCTCTCAGGAAGAAGACGGGACGCGCCTGTGTTGGCACACGGGACGCGCCCCTAACCAGAGTCGCCTGGTTAAGAGGCAACAATGGCTGCAATAGAAGTTAGCGGGTTCGCCTTTTGGGCGCAACCCACCCATCTCCATTTCGTTTCCGTCACACGCTCCATCCCCCTGCGCGTCGCACATCCCCCGCCGTAGTCTTGCCCAACTGAGTCCAAGTGTCCATTCGGGTCGGCTCGCGACTTCCGGCGGAGACGTGTGCCCCGACAGTCTAATCAACTGCCGCCGCAAGAAACAGAGGAGATTCAAATGCAAAAGGCTCATCTTTACGAAGCGATTCTTTTGGTGAACCGAGGAATTGACGACGCAGTTCGAGGACTGGAACGGCTCAAACGCGCCAAGGACTCGGGATTAACAGTCCCCTACATCGACGAGAAGTTGACGCTGTCCGAGATGCACCGAGCCCTGCTCAACAGCTTCTTCTGCAATAACGTCGAGGGTGGCGAACTCCGAGACGAAGCTCATTTTGCAAAGAGACATCGCGAGCACGAGAAAAGGATGCTGGATGAAGTGAAGGTTTATCAGGACGTGCAGGCGATTGAGGAAATCCGACGCACGGAGGGGAGAGCGCCGAGGGTGCGTTTCCTTAGTGCCGAGGAACAACAGGCGTGGGAGCGACAGTACCCGAAACCTCCCATCGGCGTGGTGAACGAAACGCAGCGCCAGCGGGGAGAACAGAGATGAATCTCCATCTCTTCCAAGAACTCATGGAGTTGAACCTGGCATTTGAGCAGGTCATTCGCGGCCTGCAACGGATGGAAAAGGTACGCCTCTTTCATAGCGACATACTCCGGTCTGCGCGTGCCGATGTCGAAAGCGCAAGGGTCGAGGCCAACCGACAATTCTTTGACAACTTCGACGAGATCGTCGAAAACGACGCAGTATGGGCGTACAAATTCCAACGCGAATACAACAAGAAAATCAAAGATCCCGACGACATCTATCTCGAAATCAAGGACTCCGAGGAGCGACGCAAGAAAAAGGGATTGCCTCCGCGCCTCGTAATCCTTCCCAGTTGGGATATGTCCGACGAAGAACGCTACAACGAGGCGCAAGCCAAGAAGCGACGGCGGGTCGGAAACAAGAATCCGAAAAGAACGAAGAAGCGCAAATCGAACCACCCGAAGACATCGCAGCGTACAGTAACGGTTCCACAAACGGGTGTCACATCGAAGCCGGAAAACGAGGCGACCAGTGGCGAATCCTAAAGCACAGGCGACTCCAATGGCACGTTTCCGCTCCTCTGGAAGGCGGTATCCCGGAGTTCAAGGCAAGGTCGTGGATTACATCAGCCATTCCATCGACGACGGGACGCTTTGCGTCAATGTCTGTTTCAACGACAAGACACTGTTCTCACTCCGTTTTGCGTGCGACATCTCTATCGTCAGCGCCGACCTGAGCGATTGGCAAACCGGAAACTACGAAATGATTCGCGAATACATGAAGCCGATTCCAAGGTAGAGACACTGGCGGATATCGAAGTGACGGGGCTAAGAGAATCTACGCGAGCGCATTATCTGACGGTTTGAGGGACGCCTTCGATAAACACGGCTGTCAGTTGCCGCTCGAAAAGCTAGACCTTCGATATGAAGGCCAGCCGCTCTAGGCCAGCCGGGATTCCAATAAGGGGTTCCGCAAATTGGATTCTTGGAGTGAGTGGGCAGAATCCGTAGCGCCCGGTTAGACTCCGGTACATGCGTCCAGCTGGTAAGCTATTTGCCATCATCGAACGGCACGGCGTCATCGGTCCGCCGGGTTTGCTCAAGGTTGGTAGTCTGCCCGCAAAGCAATTAGAGAAGCTCTATCACGAAACATTCGAGACTATTTACGATGCCCAACTCGCCAGAGTCTGGAACACCGACTCATCCCGTCCGCCCGATTCTTTTTCCTTGCACGCGAGTGCTTCCGTTAGAGGACACTCTGGCTGTAGCGCGATAAAAACGTAATGTCGACGCGGCACAATGGTATTAGCTAGTGGGAAACTTCATTTGGATACCCTAATAAGGCTCGGGCTCTAGTTAGAGTCAGTGGCCAAAATGGAATTCGTGGATTTTTTCCAACCCACAACCCAACCCACAGAATGCGCTGTCTTGTTCGACTTCCGCGTAGTTTGGCAGTCCCCGCGGTCTTGTAAGTTGTTGTAAAACCTAACCACGCTACTCTGTCACGGCAGAGGTCGCGAGTTCGAGTCTCGTCGTCCCCGCCATTCTTTCCAGTGACATAGGAAGTTCTCCAATCTCACAGCGTTGCACAACCGTTGCACAAAAGCAAAACGGACTAGTTG